>ERZ773260.21-NODE-21-length-173862-cov-43.411681_pt1 | contig 173862 bp, 162 predicted proteins | sample MGYA00511387_ERZ773260 | MGnify/ENA primary metagenome ERZ773260 (study PRJEB29015, sample SAMEA2737745) | human gut metagenome | biome: human gut; feature: human-associated habitat; material: faeces | place: China | collected 2012 ...
CTGACTCTTAATCAGTGGGTCCCCGGTTCGAGTCCGTGAAGGTGCACCATGGCCCGTTGGTCAAGTGGTTAAGACAGCGGCCTCTCACGCCGTTAACATCGGTTCGAATCCGGTACGGGTCACCAGACTTTTCAAGGGCGAAAGTTCTTGACAAGGGAAGCGAAATACAATATAATACAGTTTGTTCTCCGGCAAGACCGGATGACATAGAGTTGGTGCTGATTAGGGCGAGGGTCCACCCGTTCCCATTCCGAACACGGCAGTTAAGCTCGTTCCTGCTGACAATACTTGGCTGGTGACGGCCCGGGAAGATAGGTAGCGCCAACACTGAGAGACAGTCAATTGACTGTCTCTTTTTTGTTATTGTTTGTAACAGTTTTGTGAGGATTTATGGGACCGAACACTTTAAAATCGTTTTAGGTTCTGATTTCGTCTTTATTTGCGAACGGTCTGGGAAATAGGGAGGAGGTCCCATGGTAGATCCCAATAATCGACAGCTCTGGCCGCCCATTCACCGCAGCTGGCTGCGTTTGCGTCTGGGAAAACTCTATTACGGCGGACGGCGCCGTCTTCTGTGGATGTCGCCCCGGTTTCACTGGGCCAAACAGCGTCAGACGGAGCGCCTGCCGTATATGCTGATTTCACACGCCACACCCTTGTACCGCCATCTGCGAGGGGAGGATCAGGAACTCCAGGAAAACAAGGTGGCTAATCTCCGGCTTGCAGTGGCCCGGCTGGATGGGATTGTCCTGTATCCCGGCGAGACCTTCAGCTATTGGCGGCTGATCGGAAAGCCCACCCGCCGGAAGGGCTATCGAGACGGGATGGTGCTGTTTCTAGGCCGGATCGGCAGCGATGTGGGAGGCGGGCTGTGCCAGCTCTCCAATCTGATTTTCTGGATGACTCTCCACACGCCGCTGACGGTAGTGGAGCGGTACCGTCACTCTCACGATGTCTTTCCGGATACCAACCGGACCCAGCCCTTCGGCAGCGGCGCCACCTGCGCCTATCCCCACCGGGATCTGATGATCCGCAACGACACGGAACAGCCCTTCCAGCTCTGTGTCCAGGTGGGAAAGCAGGTTCTGAAGGGAGAGTGGCGGGCCCCGGCACCTCCGGTCTGCCGCTATGAGATCGTAGAGAGGAACCACCGGATGGACCAGGCATCCTGGGGCGGATATGTGCGGCATAACGAGCTGTACCGCCGCATCTATGACCTGGAGGGGGGCCTGCTGGAAGAGGAATTCCTCTTTGCAAATGACGCCATCATGATGTACAGCCCGCTTCTGCCGGAGGAGTCCTGACGCGGGCTTGTATTCTTTCCAAAACCGTGGTACACTATGGACAACCCCACTGAACCAAAGAGAGGTGTTTTTATGGATGCAAAAACGACGGGTATTGTCGCTTATATTACCTGGATCGGTCTGGTGATTGCCTTTGTACTGGGCGACCGGGAGGGCGCGAAATTCCATCTGAATCAAGCGCTGGTGATCTGGCTGGCGGGGCTGCTGAGCTTCATTCCATGTATCGGCTGGCTGTGGGGCATTTTTTGCTTCATCTGCGCGGTGATGGGCTTCATCTCCGCTGTCAATGGAGAGGAGAAGGCAGTTCCTCTGCTGGGACAGATCCGGTTGCTGAAGTAAAGGAGAAAGGGCCGCGCGCTGCGCGGCCTTTTTGCTGTTTACAGGGAGGAAATTTTATGCAGAGAGGTTCTATGACAGACCGGGAGGCCTATCCGACCGCCTGGATCACCCTGGCGGTTCTGGTGTTGCTATATCTGCTATGGCGCTTTGCGCTGGGGGCACCCACTGTCAGCCGCTGCTGGGTCTGGGAGCACTGGCATGTCTACTGCCCGGGCTGCGGAGGGACACGGGCGCTGATGGCCCTAGCCCAGGGACGGGTGGGCGCGGCTCTCTGGTACCACACGCCGGTGGTGATCACGCTGGCCCTGGCAGCGATCTATCTGTTTTCTCAAACCGCGTGGCGGCTGCGGGGAAAGCGGGGCTGGGTCCTGCGCTATGACCGCCGCTGGCCGATGGTCCTAGTGGGGCTGTTCCTGGCCAACTGCGTGGTCCGGAACGTCCTGTGGCTGGGCCTCGGCGTCCCGCTGTGAAGCGAATATGAGCCGCCTCATTGCGAGGCGGCTTTTTTGCGAGTACACCGTAACATTTTGCCACGCTGCTGGGTCATACAGGCAGAACAGGAGAAGGGGGGGGAAGGACATGACGCTGCCGGAGCAAGAGCGGGAGCGGTTCTGCCAAGTGCTGCATCACAGCCGGACCAGCCTGTACCGTCTGGCTTTCAGTATCACCCGGAACAGCAGCGATGCCCAGGAGGCGGTGGCAGAGGCAGTCTGCCGGGCCTATGAGCGGTATCCTCAGCTGCGGGAAAAGGAGAAGCTGCCCCGGTGGCTGCTGAAGATCACCGCCAATGAGGCCCGGCGTCTCTGCCAACGGCGAGGCCGGACAGTCTCTTTGGATGATCTGCCCACGGAACCGGCAATACCGGGCCGGGAGACGGGGGACGATACCCTTTGGCAGGCGGTGCAGACCTTGCCACGAGACCAGCGGGAGGCGGTGGTGCTGTTCTACTATGAGGACCTGCCCACAGAGGAGATCGCCCGGATCGTGGGGACGTCCCCGGGGGCGGTGCGGGTCCGGCTGAGCCGGGCACGTGAGAAGCTGCGGAGCATCTTGAAGGAGGGAGACTATGGATGAGCTGGACGCCCGCCTGCGGGCAATGGCAAAGCGGGAGGACTGGGCCCTGCCCGCAGCCTATGAGTCGGCTATGGACGGGCTGGAGGAACAGATCCGCCAGGGGGGCACCCTGGACCGGCCCGGAAAACGGCGGCTGGGGAAGCGGGTGCTGATCCTAGCGGCCATCGTAGCGGTGCTGCTGGCAGCGACGGCGGTGTCCATGGATTTTTGGAATGTCCGGGTGGAAGATGTTCTGGTGGGACAGGAAAGTTCCAGCTATCGGGTAAACGGAGAGATTCCCGTGATCCCTTTGGAGAGCTTTTCGGATGAGGTCGCGTCTGCTATGGAGGATGTTTCACAGAAAATGGAAGAGCAGGATCTCTATTTGAATTCCAGTCCAGGATATTGGCTTCGCACCTTTGACCGCTGGGCAGACTGTGAGGAGTTTATCGGGTTCCCTCTGAACAATCCCTTGGAGAAGTCCAGCCTGCTGGAGACAGCCAACTACTTCGCCATCGCGCAGGATGCGGAGACCCTGAATGAAGAGAGCCAACGCCATTGCGCGGTTGCTTTGCAAGGAAATATTAAAGGCGAGCTGCAGCACGTGACAATAGATACCGGCTATCTCATGGGGCCGATCCGCATTCAAATGACAGTTTCGCTTTATCCGGAGGGAAGCGGCATGGAGCCCGGGACAGGGGGCAGCTGGAACGGGGAAGCGGAATTTGAAATTACCTCCGGTGTGACTGGTGAGGGTATTCCTTATACATTGGTGGTATCCGAGACCCCGGAAAGCGATTACTACAATGACTTTTCTAGTGCAGACGCCTATTTTGTTTTGAAGAACGGGCTTTATACCCTCGATGCCGTATCTCCGGGCAGGGACAGCGGAGCGGACGCGAAAGCTGCCCTGGAAGAGCTCCTGGCCCTCTTCTGAGGAAAGGAAAAACCCGCGGAGGCATTCGCTCTCCCCTCACAGGGGTAACAAGTGATTCCTGGGATACCCCGGCAGGTCATCGTGTTTACGATGCCTGCCGGGGCTTCTCTGTGTCCTGGGTTTGCTGGGGTTCCGGCGCTTCCGGTGCTTCTTCCACATCCTGCCGACCACTGCCGACATAGCCAATGCCGTTGTAGTAGATCTCCACGGTCTGCGGTGCGTGCTTAGACCACTTTACCTCTTTCTCGTGAACCACGATCTTCTCAATAAACAGCCGCAGCAGTTCCAGCGTCAGCTCCGCAATGTCCGTGTACCGCTTTGCCCTATCGAGGAAACCGTCCGTCCCGCTCACCGTTTCTCGCAGGCGTTGGATGTCCATCTCTTTCTGCGGGATACCTGCGGCGATTTGATTCTGCTCTTCCGTATAGCTGCCGGAAAGCATCTGGAACTGCTCTGTGGTGATACGGCCCAGCACGCTATCCTCATACAGCTTCTTGAAGATGGTGTCCAGTTCAGCTTTCCGCTTCCGCATGGCGGCCAGTTCTTTCTCCTGCCTGCGGATCTCCCGCTGAAGTTCGGTGGACTGCCTGCTGCCGATATAGGCGGCAAACTTTTCCGGATGTTCCCGTGCCATGGCCGTTACTCTCCGTAAGTCCTCCAGCACCACCTCATCCAGAACGCACTCCCGGATGTAGTGGCCCGTACAGGCTTCGCCATCTTTCTTGTAGGTGCGGCAGGTAAAGTGATTGTAGCTGGCGGACATGGTATGTGCCCGGTGCAGCACCATGTTGGAGCCGCAGTCAGCACAGAACACAAGACCGGAATACTTGTTTTGTTCTTCCATCTTTGTCAGACGGCGCTTGTTCTTACGGACTCTCTGTACCACGTCCCAGACCTCCCGCGTAATGATGGCGGGATGGGTGTTCTCAAAGACCAGGCATTCCTCTCTTGGATGTTCGACCCTTCGCTTGTCCTTGTAGGATCTGCTGCTGTGCTTCATGTTGATGGTATTGCCCAGATAGATCTCGTTCTCCAGAAGATTGGCAATGGCGCTGTCAGACCAGTTATACGGATGTGCTGTATCCAGACAGGTGTGCGTGATGCCGTACCTGGTGTAGGCGTACATGGTGGGCGTCAGGATCTGCTCTTTCTTGAGAATGCGGGCAATTTGGCTGGGGCCACTGCCGCTGGCGCACATGGCAAAGATCCTGCGGACAATAGCTGCCGCCTCATCATCCACGATTAGTTTTTTTGTGCCTGGGTCCTTTCGGTAGCCGTAAGGCGCTCTGGTCCCCAGCCGTTCGCCCCGTTCCGCTTTGGCCTTCAGCACCGCACGGATCTTCCGGCTGGTGTCCCGAATAAACCACTCGTTGAACAAATTCTTGAACGGCATGAGGTCGTTGCTCTCGCTGCTGTCGGTGTCCACATTGTCATTGATGGCAATGTAGCGGACGCCGAACATGGGGAAGCGTTCCTCGATGTAGAGTCCCGTGTGAAGCTGATTTCTACCGAGGCGACTGAGATCCTTGGTCACAATGATCCCAATCTCGCCGTTTTCCATGTCTGAGATCATCTTCTGGAACGCCGGTCTTTGGAAGGTTCCTCCCGAAAAACCGTCATCCACATAGAAGCAGGGGCTGGGGAAATGGTGATCTTCCGCGAACTTCTGTAAAATGGCTTTTTGATTCTGGATCGAGTTCGAATCGCCCTCTATCCCATCGTCCTGGCTGAGACGGCAGTAAAGAGCGGTTTTCCTGATTTGGTTTGACTGATTCATACAGTCCTCCTTTTCTTTGTCAAACCGTTCAGAGCATTGCGACACCACAATACCCCGAACGGTTTGAATTGTCCAGCACTTTACGCACACAGCTTTCCCTGCTGAAAGTCCAGTTCTGCCAGGGCTTTCAGCTTGTCCTCCACGGTTTCGCTGCCATGCCGGGGAAACACGGAGATGACTTGAATCTCCCGCCCGCAGGCTGTCTGCGTCCGCTCCACGGTGATATGCTCCTTATTGATGGTGATATTGGCTTTTTGCTCCATAGGCTCTCCTTTTTCTATTGTTTACTAAGTTTGCCCACACGCCGCCTGTGGGGCCTCTGCCGGAGGGGATGGGCAAGGACACTGCCCATTACGGAAGAACGCCGCACGGGGCGGCACGGGGCGAACGGGTGAGTGTTTACCAACGGCTTTGAACTTCTAAACCGCTTCCGGCAATGTTGCCGAGAGCGGTTTTCTGTTTTTTCAGATGCCCCCTCACTACCCCTCCCGAAAAAACAGCGTGATGAATACCCCGGAATCAAAAGCTCCTGTAAAAGATTTAAGGTCAAGGGTGTGCAATAGACACCCTCGCCGTCCAACCTTGGGTGTCTTATTGACACCCAAGGTGAAAAAAATTGGCAGACAGGCTGTTGTAAAGTCTGTCTGCCGATGGTAACATACCGCAAATCGAAGAAGGAGGCTCGGAACATGATGTATGCTGTTTTATCATTGGGGCTGGCGCTGCTGGACGGGATCGTCCGTCTGGCACAGGTGCTACGGTTGTCTGCGCCGCTGCTGTACGGTGCACTGGTCATCACGGTATTCCGCCCGTGGTATCTGGCCCATACCGCTCTGGCGGACGGCATTTTCCTTGTGCTGGTGGGTCTTGCGGCGCTGTCATGGGTGGTGACGCTGATTCGAGCGGTGCGGGAGACGATCTGGTAAAGTAAGGGTTGGCAAGATTGCCAACCCTTACTTTCAGACAACCTTGTCAAAAAGTCTGACCGGGTTCGGTGAATTCACCGAACCCGGTTTTCAGCGTCTACCGCTTTTGACAATGTTGTCTGAAGCGCTTTTGAGCGATAGAAACAGGTAAGGAAGGAATGACAATTCTGTCAATCCTTCCTCATATCGACTTTGTCTTTGCGAGCAGATTTCCAGTCATATTGCAGGAAATTCAATCTCTATAGACCTCGTTGCAATCGGGTTTGGCAATATGGCCGAACCCGATTTTATATGCTACTTTCCGGCAATGCTGCCGAAAGGTTTCCGCCCGCAGGCGGCATGGGGGACTGGGGTTTACCCCAGCAAGCGCGTTTGTCATACAAACGCTATGCTTGCGTCAATGCCGCCATAGGCGGCAGGGACTTTCAATGATGTTAGCAATTATGATTCTATAGGACGATTTCTGCCTTGCTCCATGTCACTCTGACAGCGAAGACTTTTTGCGCTGATTGGGCGGTTATTTCATTTCACTGGCTTCAGAATGAATCAGCTACAAGGCTTTTTCTATTATTCAGTGCACATTAAATATGGCCGGAGTCAGATGTCTTGCAGACCCTTCCGCTTACGCATGGATTCTTTTCCGCCAATGATTATGGCGTAGGCATCGTGGACGATTCGGTCGCAGATGGCATCAGCCAGCAGCGGGTCAGACAACTTTTACGGCCAGCCCGGAATGTCAAACTGGGAACAGAAGATCGTGGAGTTTCGCTTGTACCGGGACTCCACGATTTCCAATAAGTCCCTATCTTCCGTTTCTTTCAAAGGGTGCAGAAGCCATTCGTCAATACTCTTCTGTGTGCGCTGGACCGCATCATTGATGAGGCTGCGATTCAAACTGCGGGGCGAGAGCTTCCGCAGGAAAAAGCTGGATACAGTTTCTATACGACTGGCAAAGTAAAGGCCGTTGAGCTGCTGGCTGACCGGCAAAAATAATAATACTTATTTGCTATTTTGGGTTGTTGGTACTATGAAATTCTATCGATTAGCTTCCGGTTTTGCGACAAAAAGCGGTTCGTTGCTCCCGACAAAAAACGGGGGCACGAATTCCCGACACTAACAGTTTTCCTGACGAACGCTAACAAAATTAACAAAACAGGTGGTGAATGTTGACTAATTAACATTAAAATGTTATAATTAGCCATAATTGTATGACTATTGACAGTTGTGGGCGTTGCCACCGTTACTGTTTTGAAAGGACTGTGGGGCGTTCTTTTTTGGAAAAGCGGATTTATGCGTCAGCAAGGATGATTTGTGCCTTTTGACATGAGAATATCCGAGAAATGTTTGAAAAAGTTTGAAGGAATCAGTATTAAACTAGCGTTAGGAGTGCATGAAATATGGACGTTTTGTGTATTGGAGAAACTCTAGTAGATATTATCACCCACCCCGTATCTAACACCTTTTTTAACAACGATAGTACCAATGTACAGGAGATTTTGCTGAAGACCGGCGGTGATGCGCTGAACAATTCTGTAGATCTGGCAGTGATTGGGAACTCCGTAACCTATGTGGGCCGCATTGGGTCGGATGTGTGCGGGAATTATATTATGGATATCTGCACTAGGGCGGGAGTTGATATGAGCCACACAATCCGGTCAGAGACTCCACATGGTAAAATGAATATCCTCATTGACGAGGAGGGAAACCGGGCATTCTATTACTTTCCCGGTGTTTCAAGGGAGTTTACTTCGGCGGATGTGGATCTCTCCCTATTGCGGCAGTGCAAAATTCTCCAACTAAGCAGCACCTTCCATCTGCCCAACTTTGACGGAGCCAACGGGGCCGCTTCGCTGTTGAAAATGGCGCAGGAAATCGGTGTGATTACGTCCATGGATGTGACTAAAGACCCAACAGGACGGTGGAATGAAATATTATCCCCATGTTATCCTTACTTGGATTATTTTCTTCCCAGTGAGGAGCAGGCGATGCTGTTGGCGGGCACGGAAGATGTGGAAGCCATGGCGGATTTCTTCCTGAAGGGCGGCGTGAAATGTGTGGTAATCAAGCTGGGAAGCCGGGGCTGCTTCTGCAAAACGGCGCAGCTGTCCTTTTACTGCGGCTGCTACGATGTTCCGGTAGTGGAGACTACCGGTGCGGGAGACGCGTTTGTGGCAGGCTTTCTCAGCGGCGTCTTGCGGAACGGGTCCATGGAGGACTGTGTTCGCCTGGGGGCCGCTGCTTCCGCGCACGTTATTCAATGTGTCGGTGCCAATACGGGCATTCGGGATCTGAAAACGCTGCTGGCATTTATAGGGACGCATCCTCTTGAGATTCGATATACGGGGAAATGATTCTTTAAAGTTGAGGTTTATTCATGTTAAATGAACGACAAATGTCAATCCTTACCTATATTACGGAGCATGGTGAGGCAAAAAATACGGCGCTGCAGTCTTTGATCGGGGACTGTTCCATGATGACGCTCTGGAGGGATTTGACCAAGCTGGAGCAGGAAGGACGGATCATCCGCGTCCGCGGCGGTGCGATTGCTGCCCAGAGCCCCATGGCCGGACAAGAAGCGAATTTTACCTGCCGCGCAAAGCAGAATGTCTCTGCAAAAGAAGACATTGCCAGGATTGCCGCAGATCTGGTATATCCGGGCCATGCATATTATTTGGACGCGGGGTCCACAATTCTGACGCTGACCTATTTTCTGCATGAGGGCAGCTATACAGTGGTCACCAGCGCGGCCAACACAGCGGCAGAGCTGGCACAGAAGAATCGCTACAATATTACACTTTTAGGGGGACAGGTCAGCGGCGTGACGCTTTCATGCTCCGGACCGCAGGCTGAGCAGATGCTGGATGGCATGAACATTGATGTGGCGATCATGGCTGCCTCCGGCTATTCCTTTAATGGTGGTTTTACAAGCGGTTCATTACAGGAGGCACAGCTGAAGCAGCGGGTGATTCGGAAAGCAGCCTGCACAATGATGCTGATGGATTGTGGAAAGATCGGACGGAGCCATCCCTTCACCTTTGCATCGCTGGACGATGTAGATGTACTGGTGGGGGACAGTATGCTCACGCCTGAATTTGTGAGAGAGGCAGAGGCGCACAATGTCCGTGTATTCAGCGTCAACGATGGATTGACCCCAGAGGAGCGCAGTGCGATCATGAAGGAGCTGTTTGCGCACAAATACAGATAATACTGGTAAAGCCGCGGAACCCGCCAGAGTCTATCTGGCGGGTTTCGTTATAAGCGATGGGAAGCAGTACCGTAATGGGTACTGCTTCCCATCGCTATATGAAAGGAAGAGAAAAATGGTTTGAATTTGGGGAAGAAAATCAGATGCCGTACTTGTTTTCGCGCAGCTGCTCCAGTTCCGTGCAGTTGTGGCTGCAGACATGGCCGGGAAGCGGCAGGATCCGCTCATGGATGGCATCCACGATCCAGGAGGGCTGGGGGAAGAAGCACTCCTCAAGTTCGTGGGCGGGGGTGATCCAGTTCTTCGCACCCACGACGACCGGGGGCGCATCCAGATAATCGAAAGCAAGCTCCGTGATGTTGGATGCCAGATTGCGCATGAAAGAATTGCGTTCACAGGCGTCGCCGGTGACGACGATGCGGCCTGTTTTCTTCACGGATTCGATGACCTTTTCATACTGGAAGGGGACCAGGGAACGGGCATCGATGACCTCGGCGGAAACGCCATACTGATTCTGGAGAATATCGGCGGCCTCTATGGCGCGATACAGTGTTGCTCCAATGGAGAGGATGGTGACGTCCGTGCCGCAGCGTTTTACGTCCGGCTCACCCAGCGTGATTTCGTATTCCTCCTCGGGAACGCCCTCTGGGTGGAAACGTTCGCCCATGTCATAGATCCGCTGGCTTTCCAAAAAGATGACAGGGTCGGTGCCGTTCAGTGCTGACTGCATCATACCCTTGGCGTCATAAGGCGTAGCGGGGAAGACTACCTTCAGGCCGGGGATATGGGCACACAGGGCGGACCAGTCCTGAGAGTGCTGGGCACCGTACTTGGAACCTACACTCATTCGAATCACCACCGGCATCCGCAGCACACCGGCGCTCATACTCTGCCACTTGGACAGTTGGTTGAACAGTTCATCGCCGGCGCGGCCGAGGAAATCAGCGTACATGATCTCCGCTACCACACGACCGCCGCTCATGGCATAGCCAACGGCTGCACCCACAATGGCCGCTTCACTAATGGGAGAGTTGAATAGACGGTGATAGGGAAGTGTTTCCGTGAAGCCGCGGTAGACCGCATAAGCACCGCCCCAGTCCCGAACGTCTTCGCCGAAAGCAATGAGAGTGGGATCCTCGTAAAATTTCTTTAGAATGGGCTCCGCAATGGCATCCCGGATCTGATAGACCTTGTTCTTGCTGACAGGGTTCCCCTTTTCATCCAGCCCCTTGCGGACCTTTTTGGCGATGGCCTGTGCCCGAGGGGATTCCTCATAGGGCAGCAGGGTTTCCGCTTTGCGATTTTCATCCATGGAGCGGACAGTCTGATTGGAGAACATCAGTTCACCGATAGCATTTGGTTTTTTTCCAAACACATCAATGCGGGGGGAAACAGTCTCGTCAATGGCCAGTTTCATATTTCGAAGCATATCCGCCGCCACGCCAGTACGAATAGCCTCTAAGTCTGCCTGCGTGCAAAGACCAGCTTCCATCAGTTGCTTTCCGTAAGCCAGAATAGAATCCTGGGCCTCCCAGGCCTCAATCTCCTCCTTGGTGCGGTAACTGCTGGAGTCGGAGGGGGAGTGGCCGGAAATGCGGTAGGTCACTACATCCAGCAGGGCAGGGCCGTGCTGCTTGATAATGTCCTTTTTCCGGGCATAAGCATCGATAACAGCCAGCGGATTGTAGCCGTCCACACGCTCAGCGTACATCTGGCTGGGCAGCAGGCCGGCGCCGATCCGAGCGGGAGTCTGATAGCCCATGGTCTCACCGTTGGTCTGACCTCCCATACCGTAGCTGTTGTTCCAAATATTGAACAGAATCGGCATACCGGTGAACTCATCGCCCCAGAGGGTGCGGATCTGATCCATGGAGCTGAAGACCATGCCCTCCCAAACGGGACCGCAGGCGGTGGCCGCATCACCAATGTTGCAGACAACGATGCCGTCTTTGTGGTTGGAGAGTTTATAGAGGGCCGCACCGGGCGCGATAGAGCCGGAGCCGCCTACGATAGCATTGTTGGGATAGATGCCGAAGGGGGTGAAGAAAGCGTGCATGCTGCCGCCCAAACCACGGTTAAAGCCGTTTTCCCGGCCAAAGGTCTCACAGGTCATGCCGTAAAGCAGGAAGTCCCGGCCCAGCGCCCGGATATCCAGCTGGCTGTTTCCCAGAACTCTGAGGATTTTTCCACCATCAAAGTCCTCCATAATGGAGCGGAGCTGTTCTTCCGGCAGAGTTTCTACGGCTCGCAGGCCCCGGGCCAAAATTTCGCCGTGGCTCCGGTGAGAGCCAAAGGAGAAGTCGTTAATGGACAGGTGGTAGGCCTGACCTACATAAGCGGCCTCTTGTCCGATACCCAAATGAGCCGGGCCGGGGTGATTGTAGGGAACGCCCTGATACTCACCAGTGGTTTTGATGAGTTGGATCATGGTTTCAAATTCCCGGATATAGCACATATCCCGATAGATTCGGATCAGATCCTCTCTGGGGAAGTTTCCGACTTCGTCCTTAACGGTTTTCTGGTACTGATTTTCCAGAATGTCAGTAAACTCAATTTTGCCGGGTGCCCGCATTTCTCTGGGGTCCACAAATAACTGCTTAGACATCTTTCAGCTCTCCTTCTGCCGTTATGCCGGCTCAATATTTGCAGATGGCTTCCCGCAGGATCTCCGCCACAGTGGGATGCGGGAACACAATTTCCTTCATATCCGCCACAGTCAACTCCAGCTCCATACAGATGCCTGCAGCAATGATGAACTCAGACGAGTAATTTGCCAGCGCCTGGGCACCCAGAAGAGTCTTTGTTCGTTTATCGAAGACCAGCTTGCAGATGCCGTCGCCACCCTGGTTTTCCGCCACATAGCGGCCGCTGTAGCTCATAGGCAGCTTGACAACCTTAACATCGTAGCCCTTCGCTTTGGCGGATTCCTCTGTCTCACCTACGCTGCTGAGCTCCGGCACTGTATATAGGACGCTGGGAATCGCCTGATAGCGCATTCGGTCGCGTTTTCCGAGAATATTGTTGACAGCGACCTCCGCTTCCCGATATGCGGTATGGGCCAGCATGGCTTTGCCATTGGCATCGCCTACGGCATAGATACCAGGTACATTGGTCTGCATCCGCTCGTCTGTGACAATAGCGCCCCGCTCTGTCAGCACACCGACATTTTCAAGGCCAATGCCTGCGGTGTTGGGTTTACGGCCAATGGACAAAAGCACCTTATCAGCAGGGAGTGTGCAGGTTTTTCCTCCTTGCTCATAGATAACGGAGCCCTCCCGGATCTCTGTAACCTTGGCGTTCAGCAGGAAGTGCATGCCCTCTGCCTCACAGTTTTTCTGAAGAATTTTCACCATGTCACGGTCACTGGGGCCGCCGATATGATCCTGCATTTCTACGACTGTCGTGTCTACATCTGCCATGGCGTAATAAGTTGCCATTTCCAGACCGATGACACCGCCGCCAAGCACCACCAGATGTTGAGGAAGCTCCCGCAGTGCCAACATTTCCCGGTTAGTCAGCACGAAGCCGGAGGCAAGTCCTTCCTTCAAGCCGGGAATGGGAGGAACGGCGCAGGAAGACCCAGTGGCAATAATGAGATTCTTAGCTGTATAGGTTTGACCGCCGGCTTCAACAGTACAGCCATCGGCGGTGCGGCCGGTGATGACGCCTTTTGCGTCCACAACATCCACATGACAGGCTTTCAGTGTAGCGCCCACACCGCCCACCAGCGTGCGGATCACCTGCTCTTTTCGGTCAATAACGGCGCTGTGATCCAGTGTAACATCTTTGGCATGGACACCGTAGGCCTGACTGTGCTTGGCATGGGCATACAGTTTGCCGCTATACAGCAGGGTTTTGGTAGGGATGCAGCCCTCATTAAGACAGGTGCCGCCCAAATGGGCCTCTTCGATGCACAGAACCTTTTTTTGGGCCTGTCCCGCCCGCTCAGCGGCCAGATATCCGCCGGGGCCGCCGCCTAAAACAATAATATCATATTCCATCCTATGCACTCCTTAATTCACTCCGCCAGCAGTGCGGAAAAATGTTCCAGAACTGTTTTGAGCTCTTTCAGGAAGCGAGAGGCCGGTGCGCCATCCATGGCTCGGTGGTCATAGGTCAGGGAGAGGCCCATGGCGGGATAAACGGAAATGTGCCCGTCGGCCATACGGACCCGGTCCACCATGCAGTCAACGCCCAGAATGCCGGTTTGGGGAGGATTGATCACAGGGGTGAACATCTCGATATCCAGTGTTCCCAGATTGGATACCGTGAATGTGGCACCGCTCAACAGGTCCGGACTAATGGAGCCTCCCTGGGCGGCAGCAGCCAATTCTTTGGTTTCCTTGGCGATTTCCGCCAGGGACTTGGTATCCGCATTGAAAATCGTGGGAACCAGCAACCCTCTCGGCGTATCCACCGCCATGCCCAGGTGAACGTGGTCAAAGTAACGGATCTTATCATCCATCCAGTGGGCATTCAGAACAGGATGATGCTTCAAAACACGGGAGACTGCATAGAGTATCAGATCATTATAGGTAATGCCGGGAAGCTCCAGAGATTCGGCGGCTTTCAATTCCTTGCGGTATGCGATGATGCTGCTGGCGTCAAAGGAACTATGATGGGTGAGCTGCGCCATGGTAGCCAGAGAATTGTGCATGGAATCCGCAATGATCTTCCGCATGTGGGAGATCTTTTCATCGTGATATCCCAGAACGGAGGATGTCTCGGACGCGACGGCGGCAGGAGCCTGCTGATCGGCCAGCGTGACCCGGCCGCCTAACCCAGTTCCCGGTATACCAGCTGTAGAACCGGCTGCCACTGCGGCAGAGGTACTGCGGCCGGCTGCCAGCACATCCCGCTCCAGAATACGGCCATGAGGACCAGTGGGGGTCACACCGGTCAAATCCACATGGAGCCGCTCTGCGGCCACTCTAGCCCGAGGGGATACACCGGCAGCCGCTGTGGGAGCAGTGAGTTGTACGGCCATGGGCGCGGCTGCCACCGCGGGAGTAGCTGCCTGCGCCGTTTCCGGCGCAGCGGGCGACACATCTGCATGAGGACCGAAAGCGGAGATATCCTCTCCGGGGGTGCCGATCACCGCCACTTCAGAAAGGCAAGGCACGTCGTCCTGCTCCTGATAAAATACTGCAAGCAGTGTGCCGTCTACTTTGGCCTCCTCATCGAAGGCGGCTTTGTCAGTTTCGTAACTAAATAGGGTCTCGCCGGTATGAACCGGGTCCCCAACCTTTTTGGCCCAGCTGGTAATGACGCAGCTTTCCACGGATTGTCCCTGCCGGGGCATGATAACTACTGTTGCCATGTTTGCACCCTCCACATGTTGTTATGATTTATGATGATATATATTCCGTTTAGAATTTGTTATATATCATATTTTTGACATGATTATAACAACATACATTGAGCGTGTCAAGATGATTTTGAAAAAACACTTCATTTATGATAAAATAAGACGAGGTCAATTTTATGTTAAGAGCAAGACAATATGGTTAATTTTCTGACAAGCATCTGTATATCCATGGTGCAGATTGTGCAATATAGCCAGCGCAAAAGGGAGCATTTGTGGGGTGAGGCTTGCATTTTACCTTGACAGCAGCAAATGCGGATGTTAAAACAATCATAACAAAAAACGTTATATTTCAAAAGCGCATGGTTTTAATGTATGTTGCCTGTGGTTTTAGTTTTGGTGACTCGAAAAAGGAAAGGATCTATCTGAAAAATGGCTGATTTTGACATCAATAGGCTCCCCGCAAAGCCAACAGAACGGGTTATTAAAGCAAAAGAGATGTTTTTGGAAGAGAATCCAGAAATGTGCTGTCAGAGAGCCATTATTTATACAGAGGTGTACCGAAACCTGTCCGGGAGATGTCCCACGATTTTGCTGAGAGCAAAGGCTTTGTGCAGGACATTGGAAGAACTCCCAATCTTCATTCAGCCCCAGGAGGTCATCGTTGGACACTCAGCTTCTCGTCCACGCTCTGCGGAGGTATTTCCGGAAGTGAATATCAATTTTACGGATGAGATCGACCAGTTTGAAACCCGGAAGTACAATCGGCTACGAGTTAGACCAGAGGTACGGGCGAGCCTGTTGGAAATTGCTCCGTTTTGGAAAGGGAATACACCGCACGATTATTTGATGAGGCAGAGAACAGCGGCAATTCAGAACGCCTACGTCTGCGGACTGTTGTCTGATCCTCATGAGGGGAGCGGTTTTGCGCATGTGGCAATGAATTATCAGCAACTGCTTCAATTTGGAATTAACGGAATGTTGGAAAGGGTGAGAAAACAACGGGATACACTAAACCGATCTGATCCCGCGTATGATGGAAAATTGGCTTTTTATGATGCCGAGGAAGAGGTTTGTGTCGGTGTGCTTGTTTTTGCGGAGCGCTACCGCAGACTGGAGAAGAAAATGGCCGTGCAGGAGAAGGATCCGTGCAGAAAGGTGGAATTGACCGCAATTAGCCGCGTCCTGGCCCGCGTGCCTGCGCAGCCTGCGTCATCTTTCCATGAAGCATTGCAGATGGTTTGGCTAATGCAGTTGATTCCTCAGATCGAATCAAACGGATTCTCTATCAGCCTCGGACGGTTGGACCAGTATTGCTGGCCCTATCTGAAAGCGGATTTGGCAGCAGGCACGATCACATTGGAACAGGCGCAAGAACTCCTTGACCTGCTCTGGCTAAAATTCTGCGAGATTCTGCGGGTGGACAGCAGAGACGCGGCCGAGGTCAACGCGGGCTATTATGTGGCAGGGCAGAATATTGAAGTAGGAGGGGTTGACCGCGGCGGTCATGACTGCACAAATCTTCTGTCTTACCTCTGTCTAAATGCAAACAGACATATCCAACTGCATCAGCCCAATTTTACAATACGACTACACGCGGGGACACCTCAGGAGTTTTTGGATCATGCAGTTGGCAGCATTGCTTGTGGAAATGGAATGCCGCAGGTGCTGAATGATGCAGTCATCATTCAGCACCTGCGGCATTCCTCTTCAGGAGGCACGGGACTATATCGCTGTAGGTTGTGATGAAATCTCTGTGCATGGCCATTGGGCGCGGTGCAATGGCGGCTATATCAACTTGCCGAAAGTTTTAGAGTTGACTCTGGGAAACGGAACGGACCCGAAATCTGGCGTCTCCATGTTCCACCCAGACGATGCAGAGCCGAAATCTTTTCGGCAATTGATGAATCGCTTCTACAGCTATTTCCAACAGGGGATCGCCCTACAGGTTGAAGAGACGAATATCACAGATGGAATTCATAAGGAGCTTTTGCCTCTTCCTTTTGTCAGTCTGTTTTGGGACGATTGCGTTGCCAACGGGCGTGACTGTACGAATGGCGGAGCGCACTATAATACAACTGGATTGGTTGCTGTCGGCACGGCAACGGTAGTGGATTCTTTGGAGGCCGTCCGGCAGTTGGTATACCGAGGCCAAAGATTGACACTGAATGAGTTTGCTCGGATTCTGAAGGATAACTTCCGGGATCGAGAGCCACTGCGGCAATTCATTTTAAACCGTATTCCAAAATTTGGAAACGATGTTGACCGTGTTGACATACTGGCTGTTGAAATTACGGACATGTTTGCAAATCAGTTGGAGCGGTTCGAAAATTCCAAGGGGCAATTCTGGCCAGCACTTTATTCTGTCAGTGCGCAGGTGGGTTGGGCAACGCCTGCGGAGCCACGCCAGATGGATGTCTTGCAGAGCAACTGCTACGGGCGTTTGCGGCTCAGGGCTGCTTCCATTGGCAGTTCAATATTGTGGATAATTCCGTGTTGTTGGCGGCGCGGAAGGATCCGGATTCTTACCGCAGTCTGGTGGTTCGGATGGCCGGTTAGGGTGTCTCCATCGCCGTTTCCTAATATCCTCCCCGGCATCGGTGATGAAGGAATAGTTTAAATTCCCAAGATCATGATACACAGCGCCTCCGCCGGTAGATCTTCGAACCACATGAATCTGATGTGCTTCTACAAAGCTGCGGTTGATTTCCTCTTCGCTATTTTGATTTTGCCCGATGACGATGGTATTGTCATTCTGCCAAAGGATTAGATAGTCTCCCTCCACGCGGTGCGTTAGGACGAATTCTTATGGGTTCTGAGAACCCGTTTTCAAGTAAAATACCGGATGATTCATAATGTTCGCTCCTGCCGCTAAAATTCCACATATTGGTACGGCCCACTCAAGATGGCAACCTTCCCTTGCTCTTGATTCCACCGGTGCAAATTGTGCGATAGCATCGAGCAAATTTGCCACCGGTCATCCTCCTGAAAAGGGATATGATAGACGCAGAGAAGATCTGGCTGCAGTGTGCCCTTAAAAATGTTCCGGTTCGAAGTGCATTGAAAAAGAGTGGATTAACAAACGCCGCATTTATGTGAACACACGAAATCTGTTCAAAGGTTTCTATTGTATAATCCACATCAGCTGTCAGCAAGACATGTTTTTCGCCGAAGGAGATCAAATAGCAGCCATGCGGCATATTCCAAAAGGCTTTATCAATATGCCGGGTAAAATAGGGTCGAATAACGGTCCCTCCCGGAATTTGAAAGTCCGCCGTCTGCATCCGTGCTGTAAGCAGAGTCCACTGGATTCTCCGCTCTTCCAAGAATGGCTGCAGGATTTCCCAATGCTGGGGCTCCATAACAGGAAGCACTACCTGTCTGACCGTACGATACCGAAGGTACTGCATCAGGCGCTCCGGGGAAAAGTGATCCGGATGACCGTGGGTAAACAGCAACGTATCCACACCGTCAAAAGGGGGCTCTCCGGCCAGCATTGCGGACCACGCGGCTGGCGGGGGGGGCTGAAGGGATCTGTGGTATGGTAGATGGCATCCACCAAAAGCTTCACTTCCCTATATTCCAGCAAAAGACCGGCATTAGAGATCAATGTTGCCCGGACCATATTCTCCACAAACATTCTCCTCGTCCCTGTTCCAGAGGCTTTCGTTCTTCAGCGTTGAATAACGGTACAACTGCCGGTGTTATCTCACATGTACAGTCCGCCGTTGACATTCATATAATCTGAGAGGTCACTGGCATAGAAGAGGACAGCGTTGGCAATGTCTTCCGCTGTCCCGTAACCAGCACATCAGTCTGCACTTGCGCGCGGCTGCAGGCACCGCCCTCGGATTTGCAATGGCGGATAAGGTAAATCTTTGCCATAACCCCTATGTAATTATTAGTAATAGCCATGAGCAAAACTCAAAAAGAGTAGTAACTACAAGGGATTCCAGCCATGATTGAAGCTTGGAATCCCTCATATAATATAGAAAGCGGAGCTTCTTTTAGAAGTAACTTGCAAAGAAAAATTATACAAAGATTACATGAAGTTGGAAACACGGGTCAAATGATCGTACATCAGTTTTTCTGCCAATTGGGCATCCCTACAAATCAATGCACGATAAATCTCATGATGTTCTTCCAAAATGCGTTCATGGTCCATGCGCAGTCCTACAAAATACTCAATATGGCTCAGGCGAAGGTTGCTGATTACTTCATAAAGGGAAATAAACAGAGAATTATTGGTCAGGAGAACAATGTTGCGATGAAATGCTATATCCATTTCAAAGGTCACGGTTCGAATATCGTTTTGATCTTTGATGCTTTCCAAGGACGGAGCGTACTTCTCCAATTCAAATAGCTGCTGATTGGTGGCGGTTTCTGCCACCTTATGCACACAGTATGGCTCAAAAATCTTTCGGAACTCCAACAAGTCCACGATCTGTTCATGAGAAACAGCGTTGCAGGACAAAATGGTTTCCATCGCCTCCAAAGGAGAATTCCCGCACACAAAGGATCCACTGCCTTGGAGAGAACGTACAACCCCAATAGCACGCAGGCGCTGGAGGGCTTCCCGAATAGGGACACGGCTTACGCCAAACTGCTCCGCCAAATCTTTTTCCGAGGGAAGGCGAGTTCCTACCGGCCACTCTCCGGAGATGATATAATGCAGAAGCTGTTCATAGATTTGACTGCTTGCACTGTTGTGATTAACTGGTTTTAACATAATCCTCTCCTAATATCGTTTATTGAGGGTTGAGCAAAACGCAAGCCTTGCAAAATTAAGGTACAATATATAGGGTGCATCTGAAAAGTCATCTTTACTGGGAATCTAATCACGGTCGCTGCCAGCAGCTTCAGGCGTATCTGGACGAGTCTTGTTTCCGCTTCAATTGTAGAAAAACCGGAGATCAGAACTTCATGCGCATGGCAAGAGCCGCCACTGCATTTTGTGTCCGACTGCGTTAAGCTGATAAGTATAGATTGTATTATATATCATTCCCAGTCAAGTTGTCAAATAAGCATACAACTTCTTTGTGTATATTTTCAACAATAAAATGCTTGCTTTTTCCCATAAGAGATGTTATACTTTGACCATGAGCTGTATGACAACATGGCAACATTACAACGCTGATGTCGAAATTCAAAAATGAAAGAGAAAGGATGCAAGGAAAAGCCGATGAAAACCTATCTGGAACGAATCAATGAGCAGACCCCTACTAGAATGTGGGTCAACAATCCGACGCCTTCCGAGGCAAAAAAGGGACTTGAGGCGGGAACTTTTGGAGCAACCTCTAACCCCACCTATCTTTCTCATATGCTTAAAGCGGAGGAGACAAAGGACGCAGCGCTCAGCGCAATCGACCGCTATGTGCGGATGACAGAGGATGATCATCTAGTAGTGGCGTTGGCCTATCAGGAAATGATCGCAAAAATCGCAGAGATTTTCTTGCCGTTGTTTCAGGAGACTGGCGGCGAAAAGGGCTGGGTCGCCATTCAGGGAAATCCCTATCGGGATGACGACATTGACTTTATCCTGCAGGAAGCTCACCGTTTCTATGAAATTTCCCCCAATATTGTTGTCAAGGTTTCAGCAACGCTAGCTGGCATTGCAGCCATGGAAAAGCTGACCAGTGAAGGCAGGTGTGTTTTGGCAACAGCGGGCGTTTCTAATTACTATGCTGTACAGATGTTTGAGGCATATGCCAGAGGAGTACAGATTGCTGGTTCGGCCCCCACGCTGTTTGTGACCACATTGGCGGCTCCTTTTGAAAATTATGCAAAAAAATATGTGGAAGCCAATCACATTTCTATCTCTCCCGACTTGGTTGAGAAGTCAGGGACGGAAATGTCTAAAAAAATCTATCAGATTTGGAAGGAAAAGTATTCTACGCTTAACTGTAAATTGATGGGGGGAGGCGTCCGAGCTGCCAGACATTTCACAGAAATGGTCGGTGGTGATATGCATGTTACCTGCGGTTGGAACTTCATTGATGAGATGAACCGCACAAATCCTGAAATTCTGAGTCGAATCGATGCAATGGCCAGTCCGGAGGAATTGGAAGAGCTTAAAGAAAAAATTCCGGCCTTCCGACGTGCCTATGAAGCAGATGGTCTGGTGGCCGCTGACCTTTCTTCACATCCGGCCTTTGAGCTGTTTCATAATGGCTTCTTGACTGCATGGGACGGGGTTCTGTCTACAGTTCGGGAACGCAGACTGCTTCTGTGCCGATAAAAGGAAGGCTTGTTTCTAAAATATAGGGATGAGCAAAATATTGATTTGCTCATGAGACTATACAATAATGCCACTATCGGGCTTACTAAAGTCTATCTATATATTGTGCATTGGCTTTGCAAAGCTTGCGTTTTGCTCATCCCTATACTAAAACAGGATAGGAGGTGTGTTTATGAAGCTAGCATACCAGGTAGCTATGCCAGACTTGGAATCCAGTCCTTTGCTGACAGCTTATCAGGGAAGTTTGGAGGACTCCTTTCGACACTTAGCGGAAAATGGATACCAAGGAATCGAATTGATGGTTCGCGACCCCCAAAAATTGGATCCCGAACTGCTCAACCGATTGACTAGCACCTATGGTTTGGAAGTTGTCATGTTGGCAACAGGAGAGATATGGGCACAGGATCATATTTCTTTAAGTAGTTCGAATCCTGAAAATCGCCTGCGTTGCATCAAACGATTTAAGGAATTCATCGACTGTGCTGCTCCCTATCATGCCCAAGTCAATATTGGCCGTGTGCGGGGAGAACTAGTACCAGGGATCCCGCCGGAAACGACTCTAGATCTTGCCGTGGATGCCTTTCGCCAGTTGGCCAGTTATGCGGAGGACAAAGGTGTTACAATCGCTTTGGAGCCCGTCAACTTCCTACAGTGCAATTTTATTAATTCTACCGCTGAAGGCCGAGACATCGTAGACCGGGTGGGATATCAAAATTTTCGGATTATGTTGGATGTATTTCACATGAATATCCAGGATGCGGACATTTTCAAAGAAATTCAACGCAGTAAAGGATATTTTTCCTATGTGCATCTGTGTGATAACAATCGCCTATATCCCGGGAACTGCGGATTGGATTTCCCGAAAATCATGCAGTCACTTCATGCGGTGGACTATGAGGACTATGTCAGTGTGGAAGTGTTACAGTTTCCCAGCGGCGACATTGCACTGACTAAATCTGCGCAGTGTCTGCTGCCATTGCTTTGATATACAACGACTGGAAAGATTATTTTCAGGAGGACATTATGAAAAAGAAATTATTTGCTGGATTACTTGCAGCACTTATGCTGTTGCCGATGCTTAGTGCCTGCGGAAGCAATAATGCCAGTGAGAAAGGGTCAGAGGGAAAAAAGCAGGAAGCCACATATGTGTGGAAATGTGCGCTAAATTCCACGGAGGGTGACAACTGTTATGATCAGGCAGTGCTTTTTGCGAAGAAAATTCAGGAACTGACAGGCGGCCAGGTTCAGGTCGACCTTTATGGTGGAGCCAGTCTGGGTAGTACCTCCGAAGTCTTGGAAGGTATGTCTGCCGGCGTGGCAGACATCATATGTGAAGCTCTGGGAGTGCTGGCCCCATTTACAGAACTTGGAAATATTGACGCTATGCCATATATGTACAGCGGAGCTGATCACTTCATGGCAGTATGGTCCAGCGATCTGGGGGATGAAATAAAAGAGGCAGCCGGAGAAGCTTCTGGATTTAAACTGATGGGCGGAGCCTATCGTGGTCCCCGCGTTGTCACAGCTACAAAGAAAATGGAGACCATTGATGATTTCAAAGGTTTCAAACTCAGAGTACCCAATCTGGAGGTTTACCTGAAAACTTGGCAGTGGCTGAATACCTCACCGACTCCTCTGGCTATGAACGAGGTATATACTGCACTGCAGCAGAATACCGTGGAGGGACAGGAAAACCCCTTTGCGGATTCTCTGAACTATTCCTTTGATGAAGTCTGTAAATACTGGATCAAAACCAATCATGTATATAGCTGCAACCTTTTCATGATGGACCGGACCTATTTTAACAGCCTCCCAGAGGAGATTCAGAATGCAGTGATAGAGGCAGCGGAGTACGCTGGTCAGGAAATCAGCGCAGTTCAGAAGCAGAGAGACCAAGAAGCGGAGCAGAAAGTTCTCGATGAGGGCTGTGAGGTCATCGAAGTGGATACAAAAGCGTTTGCAGATTACTTTGATACCTTTGCAGAGACAAACTTCCCCAACTTGGCGGATTGGGTGGGCCGCATCAAGGCAATGGATCCGGCTAATTCGTAGTTTTCATGTAGCAGGCATTGGTTTGTATCCGCTGGGTCGGCGGCAGCAGGCCCTTGCCGCAACTTGAAATGGACACAAAAGCCCGGCATCTGTCGGGCTTTTTGTTCTAAGTCTCAGCTGTGACAGGAGGCAAAAGAAAAAATGAAGGCATATTCAAAATTTTTAGATATTGTGGAAAAAATAGAAAAAGCGCTGCTATGCATTTCAGTAGCAGTAATGCTGGTTGTCATGATCTATCAGGTTATTTTGCGCTATGTCTTTGCACATGCTACCGCATGGAGCGAGGAACTGGCTCGGTATTTATTTATCTTTCAGGTGATGCTGGCTTCTGCAATTGGTATACGACGAAATAGCCATCTGCAAATCGATGCATTGATTCATCTGCTGAAGCCGCGCTGGAGAATGCTGAGCACAGTTATTTCAACTTTGATAGGTGTGGTTTTCCTCTGCTTTTTACTGGTATATTCTATTGATTTGGTAAAGACTGGAGCAAATAATCTTTCTGTGGGACTAGGCGTTCCTATGTCGATTCCTTATCTGTGTCTGCCGATTGGAACCGTCCTGATGATTTTGACTTCAGTTGAAGTGATTTTCAAGCAAGTCAGGGACTTTCGTAAAGGAGGGAAAGAAGAATGAATGTGGGAGTTGTGGTGATCATCTTCTTGCTGGTCTTATCTTTCCTTGGTGTTCCCATTTTTATTGCCTTGGGAATCGGTACTCTGGTAGCGCTCCATATGGCGGATATGGCGCTGATCGTGTTGCCACAAAAACTCTTTGCTGGCATGAATTCTAGCTCTTTGCTGGCAATTCCTTTTTTTATTTTGGCAGGGAGTCTAATGTCCCGAAGTATTACCGAGAAACTGATCAACATTGCAAATGCGTTGATTGGGCAAATCAAAGGCAGCTTGGGAGTGGTAACTGTTTTGTCCTCTACGCTGTTCGGTGCTATCTCAGGTTCTGGTGTGGCGACGGCCTCTGCCATTGGTGGCATTACGATCCCCGCAATGAAAAAATCGGGATACCCGGATGAATTTGCTACGGCGATTTCTTCTATTTCTTCTATTTTAGGTCCGATCATTCCTCCATCCATCCCCCTTATTGTTTATGCAAGTGTCAGCACAGTCTCTGTGGCGTCACTGTTTATTGGTTCGGTTTTGCCGGGCATTCTCTTAGCGTGTGCCATTGCAGTTTACTGCCTTATTTACGGTCGAAAGCATGATCTCCCGTCTTATCGGAAAAGCAGCCCCATAGAGATCCTGCGGGCTTTCAAGAACGGTATTTGGGCCTTGCTGATGCCAATTATTATTTTGGGAGGCATTTTTGGAGGCATTTTTACGCCGACAGAAGCGGCAGCGGTCTCCGTTGCCTATGCACTCTTTGTCAGTGGATTGATTTACAAAGACCTGACATGGAAGGACATTCCTCAAGTTTTTGTGGAGACATCTATTTCTACTGCGACTATTATGATGTTGGTTGGCTTGTCAAAAGCATCCAGTTATGTGGTGGTCACATCGGGATTGCCTCAGCAAATGCTGGAATTCTTCACCTCTATTACCAGCAGTAAGGCCGTGATTTTGCTGTTGCTGAATCTGCTTTTCTTGATTATTGGTATGTTGATGGAGGCCAGTGCTGCCATTATCATGATGACGCCCCTTCTGACTCCGCTTTTACCGGTTTTTAATATTGATCCTTTGACTTTTGGTGTGATGATGAGTTTTAACCTCTGTATCGGTTTGGTGACACCTCCGGTAGGATTATGTCTGTTGGTCTGTAATCAAATCGGAGAAACCAGTTTGTCCAAGACTATTCGCACAATGATCCCCACGCTGATTATCTCATTGGTGGCATTGATGCTGGTCACATTTATCCCACAATTGACACAGTGGCTCCCTAGCATTTTGTGATGAATACCCCACCCAATTTGAGCAAGTTGATGAGACTTGCCCGAATTGGGTGGGGGTATTTTATGTCTTGATAGCTTTGATCTGACTGGTGTTTTGGAGGTTGTCACGCATGGGGGGTGCTAGCGTTCACCAGGAAACCACTGAGGGGGGGTAGTGCCTATCAGGGCTAATAAGGGCGTCAACTTGTATCATGCAAAGCAAGGCCACCGGGTGATTTACGGTGGCCTCATGCTCTACTCATGAACGGTATTTGGTTGATGCCCCTGTGCGGGGGTGCCTTTGCCTCCGCGGGGGTTGTTTTAGTCCTGATAGAGCGGGAACCGCTTGCACAGCTCCGCCACTTCCGCACGGACCTGCTCCGCATGGTCCGCATAGTCCTCTTTTGCCATGAGGCCCATCCACCGGGCGATCTCCGCCATCTCCGGCTCCCGGAAGCCCCGGGTAGTGACGGCGGGAGTGCCCACCCGGATACCGCTGGTGACGAAGGGCTTCTCCGGGTCGTTGGGGATGGTGTTCTTGTTCACCGTGATGCCTACCTCATCCAGCCGGTGCTCATACTCCTTGCCGGTGAGGCCAAAGTGCCGGGTGTCCACCAGAATCAGATGGTTGTCCGTGCCGCCGGAGACCAGCCGGAAGCCCTGCTCGATCAGCTTTTCCGCCAGAACCCCGGCGTTGGCAGCCACCTGCCGCCCATAGGCCCGGAACTCCGGCTTCAGCGCCTCGCCCAAGCACACGGCCTTGGCGGCGATGATATGCTCCAGCGGACCGCCCTGTGTGCCGGGGAACACGGCGGAGTTGATCTTTTTGTACAGGTCGTCGTCATTGCACAGGATCATGCCGCCCCGGGGACCCCGCAATGTCTTGTGGGTGGTGGTGGTCACCACATCGGCGTAGGGGATGGGGGAGGGATGAACACCGGCGGCCACCAGACCCGCAATGTGGGCCATGTCCACCATCAGCCGGGCGCCCACTGCGTCGGCGATCTCCCGGAACTTGGCAAAGTCCAGGGTGCGGGGATAGGCGCTGGCCCCTGCCAGGATCAGCTTGGGGCGGCACTCCTTGGCGATGGCCATCACCTGCTCGTAGTCGATGGTCTCTGTGTCGTCAGACACGCCATAGGGAACGATGCGGAAATATTTGCCGGAGATGTTCACCGGGCTGCCGTGGCTCAGATGGCCGCCATGGGCCAGATTCATACTGAGCACTGTGTCACCGGGCTGCAGCAGGGCAAAGAACGCCGCCAGATTGGCGTTGGCGCCGGAGTGGGGCTGGACATTGGCGTGCGCACAGTCGAACAGCTGACAGGCCCTCTGCCGCGCCAGCTCCTCCGTCACGTCCACGGCATAGCAGCCTCCGTAATACCGCTTTCCAGGATAGCCCTCCGCATACTTATTGGTGAGACAAGTGCCCATGGCCAGCAGGACGGCCTTGCTGACGATGTTCTCGGAGGCGATCAGCTCAATGTTGTGCTGCTCCCGGTCGAATTCCTTCTGAATAGATGCCCCCACCTCGGGGTCGGCCTGGGAGAGAAAGTCCATGATGTCCTGGATCATTGCAGGGGTCCTCCTTCGTGTGATCCGGTCTTCCGGAAAATATAAGCCTTTTCCAGCTTATCAGAGTTCCAGGGACCTGTCAAGGGAACAAGAGGTAATACCCCCACAAAATGTTGTAGAGATAGTGGGAATATTTTGACGATTTTGTGGGAGGCGGACCTTTTCCCAGTCATTCCAGCCGGGATGGCGTGCCGTCCTCAAAAAGTCCGGCTTCTGTCAGCACCCAGGGGATGGGATAGTCGTGGACGCCGAAGGGGATCTCCTGGCGCAGCAGCCGCTCCCGGCACAGCAGAACCGCCGCGCCCCGGTAGTGGGCCAGGAAGCGGTCGTAATAGCCGCCGCCCCGCCCCAGACGGCGGCCCTCCCGGCTGCAGGTGACACAGGGGATCACCGCCAGGTCGATCTGGTCCGGGGAGAGGGCAGGGCTGTCTGCCGGAGGCTCCAGAATGCCGTAGGCGCCGGGGAAGAGCTCCTTCAGGTCGCGGATGGCCCGCAGCTCCATGATGCCATCCGCCACACACAGAGGGACGCACAGCATCTTGCCGTCTGCCAGAGTCTGCTCCAGGATGGGACGGGTGTCGATCTCCCGCCCGGCGGAGACGAAGCAGAACACCGCTCCGGCACTGCGATACTCTGGAAGAGCCAGGAGATGGCGGGCGATGGCCCGGTCCGCCGCTTCCCGGTACCGGAAGGGGAGCTGGGCGCTGAGGCGCCGGATCGTAGCCCGGAGCTGCTGTTTTTCCTCGTCTATTGTCATGGCAGGGGATCCTCCTCTTTCTCTGGACGGGCCGCGCCGTAGGAGATGACGTCGGTCCCGAACTTTCCACGGAGGCGGTCCATAGCCGCCTCCAGCTTTTCCTGTTTTTCTTTTTTGGGCGCCGCCCCAGCTGTGAACAGGTCTACCTGTTCATAGGCGTCCTCCGACCGAACCAGATGGATGGCGGTAACAGTCAGGGCCCGCACGGGAGCCGGGGGTTTCCACAGCTGGCCGGTCAGGTCCATGGCCGCCGCCGTCAGCTCCCGGATCAGGTGGGTGGGGGCGGAGAGCTGCATCTGACGGGAGCGGTCATGGAACTGGGGATCCCGCACCGTCACCTGGACGCCGCCGGCATACAGCCCGCTGTGCCGCAGTCGGGTGGCCACGGAGTCCGCCAGCACGGCGACGCCGCCCCGCACCTGCTCTGCGGTGGTGAGGTTTTTCGGGAAGGTAGTGCCGTTGCCAACGGACTTCACCATCTCCGGCTCGTACCGGGAGCGGACTGGATCGGTGTCCAGCCCGTTGGCATAGTCGTGGAGCTGGACGCCCATTTTGCCCATCAGGGTCTCCAGGGCATCCCGCTTGCAGGCCGCCAACTCTCCGATGGTCTTCACGCCGAACTGGGCCAAAATCTTCCGGGCGGCGCCCCCCACGTACAGCAGCGCCCCCACCGGCAGAGGCCAGACCAGCCTCTGCCAGTTCTCCCGGGAGACGACAGTGGTGGCGTCGGGTTTCCGGTAGTCGCTGCCCAGCTTGGCAAACACCTTGTTGAAGGAGACCCCCACTGAGAGGGTCAGTCCCATCTCCTGCTTCATCCGTTGCCGCAGATGGTCTGCCAGGGCCTTGGCATCACCGCCGAAGAGGTGGAGGGTATGGGTGACGTCCAGCCAGCTCTCATCGATGCCGAAGGGCTCCACCAGGTCCGTGTACTGCTCGTAGATGGTGTTGACCTCTTTGGAGACCTGCCGGTACAGTTTGTGGTGGGGTGGCAGCAGCACCAGCTCCGGGCACTTTTTCTTGGCCTGCCAGATGGTTTCCGCCGTCTGGACGCCGAATTTTTTCGCCGGTTCATTCTTGGCCAGGATGATGCCGTGGCGGGAGGTGGGATCTCCGCAGACCGCCACGGGCACGTTCTGCAGGTCTGGTCGGCTCCGCAGCTCCACGGAGGCGTAAAAGCTGTTCAGATCGCAGTGCAGGATGATGCGGTCCATGGCCCCGCCTCCTTTCTCACTTCTATTATAGCACATCTGTTCGTTCCTGAAAAGGGAGAAGGGATGGGAAGGTTTTGACATACCGGCGCAGGGAGGCGGAGGGACGGATATGGGCCGCAGTAAAAGGCGCGGGGACGGTATCCGCCCCCGCGCCTGTGGTGTTCAGATTTACAGAATCCCCATCAGCACCAGGGCCAGCACCACAAAGGTCGCCAGCAGGGCCAGGGAGAACAGGAGGAACCCGGCGCTCAGCTTGCCCTTGCCCTCGACAGGCGCATGGGACTCCGGTACCAGCCGGGCCTTCCGCAGGGCGGTGACCACCGGCTTGTAGAGCAGCAGGATCAGCGCCATGTTCAGGCCGCCCTTCACCAGGTTGAAGGGCAGGAACACCGGGATCAGCATGGGGACCACGATTTCCTCGCGATCCATTCCCATGTAGATGGGCGTGATGAGATAGTTCCACAGCAGCATCACCACGGTGAGGCAAACAGTGCCCAGGGCCAGACCGATGACGGCGCCCTTGCGGGTGTGGAACTTCTTGTAGACGAAGGCGGCGGTGCAGCAGAAGGCGCAGGTGGCCAGCACGTTCATGATGCAGCCGATGGGGCCGGTGTCGCTGACGGTGAACATCTCCACCACGGCCACCACGATGGAGATGACGGCGGCGGACAGAGGTCCGAAGAGGAAGGCGCCGATGCAGATGACCGTGTCCTTCAGGTCCATCTGCAGGAAGCCGGACACCTGTGGCAGCATCTTGCTGAGGAGCATCACCACATAGGCGATGGCCGCCAGCATGGCCAGGGAGGTGATGGTTCGGACGTTTGTTGCGGGCCGGGAGGGGTTCTTGATGGCGTTGGCATTGGGTTCGGACATAAAAATACACTCCTTTTCGTTGCTTGAAAACACCCTGGACGCTTTGGCTTCTCCAAGGTGATCCACGCAACGCAGGAGCGCGAACAAACGCGCGGCCACGCCGCACTCATCTTCTTCCATCCAGACTGTAACTGTTGGTCCCGGAGTTTCACCGAGTCAGCGCCTGTGCATACGCGCAGGCGGTCGCGGACTGTACCGCCAGTGGGGAATTTCACCCCGCCCTGAAGACAAAGTATTCAGTTGGTTTCTGGCCATAGTATATGACAGCGCGGAAGAAATTGCAAGTCCCTAAATGAAAAAACGGCAAATTTCCCGTGGGTCTTTACAAACAAGAACGGATGTTCTATACTGAATCAAAGACCAGAAGGAGGGAGGCGGAGACCATGCGGGGGCGGCAGTCGGCCTGCTGCTTTACCGGGCACCGGCCCGGTAAGCTGCCATGGCGGTATAACGAGGAGGACCTGCGCTGCGTGTCGCTCAAGGCCCGCATCGCAGACGCGGTGGAGGCGGCCTATCAGGAGGGATTCCGTCACTTTCTCTGCGGCATGGCCCTGGGCTGTGACCTGTATTTCTGCGAGTGCGTCCTCCGCCTGCGCCAGATGCACCCGGACGTGACGGTGGAGGCGGCCGTCCCATGTCCCTCCCAGGCGGATGCCTGGCCGCCGGACCAGCGGCGGCGGTATGAGCGGCTGGTGGTTGCCTGTGACTTTGAGACCCTGGTGTCCGCCTGCTACACCCCTGCCTGTATGCAGCGGCGGGACCGGTATATGGTGGACCACGCCGCGCTGCTGATCGCCGCCTTTGACGGGTCTCCCGGCGGAACCCGGTACACGGTGGAGTACGCCATGCGCCGGGGGCTGGAGATCGTGGACCTGCCCATTGTGCTGGAGCCCGCCCGATAGGCCGGGGCGCTTGGATGCGGAGACGTCCGGTGCCTCGGTTTTTTCTTGCAATATGGGCCGGAGCCGTTGCGCGGGGAGCCCTGTTGTGGTATGTTGGAGAGGAAGGCAATCTGAGATTGCGGAACTTCCATGCTTGGTTGCTGGTATGCAACCGGGCGGCCTGATAAGCTGAAGGCATCCAAGAGAAGGGAGAATGCCTATGACATTCGGAGAGAAGCTGCAATCCCTCCGGCAGAGAGCCGGCATGAGCCAGGACGCGCTGGCCGAGCGCCTGCAGGTGAGTCGGCAGGCCGTCAGCCGTTGGGAACGGGACGAGACCATGCCGGAGACGGACAAAGTGGTGGCCCTGGCGGATATTTTCGGTGTGACAACAGACTATCTGCTCCGCCTCCAGCCGGAGCAGACGGAGCCGGAGGAGAAGCAGCCGCCGCCCCAGGAACGGAAGGACTGGGTGGAGCGTTTTTTGACCTTTAGCAAGCGGAAATGGTACCTGCTGGGATGGGTGCTGATCGCCTGGGGCGTATTGGATCTGGTGCAGCTGGCGCTGTTTTATCTGGCGTACCGGGGGATGCTGGGCGGATTTACGGGTCTGATCGGCTGGGATATGGCGGAGATGGGCGGAGTGAATCTGCTTGACGTGTTCCCGGCAGGTGTGCTGCTGTTCCCGGCCCTGTACGCCGCCGTGAAGATCGCGGCGGGGGTGCTGGTGCTGTATTTCGGAAAAAGGCATGCACAAAAGAAGCGGGAGGAGGAAATGCAGTGAAGGGAATCTTTTGGGGGTTCTTCTTGATCTTTATCAATTTTTATGTGACAATCAACGGACATACACTGAATCTGCTGCCGACCTTTGCGGGTTATATCTTACTCTATCGGGCAGCAGGGGAATTGTTGGGAGAGAGCGGTCGATTCGGGAAACTCCGCCCCTTTGCTGTGGCTGTGGCCATATACACGGGTATCCTGTGGGTGGGAGACTTGCTGGGCGTGACCGGCGCAAACTGGCTGAGTACGCTCCTGGAGCTGGCTGCTCTGGCGGTCGCCCTGTATATTTCCTGGAGCGTGATCCAGGCCATTTTGGAGATGGAGACCCATTATGGGACAGATCTGAACGGCACTTCGGCACGGACCGCCTGGTTTGTCCTGTTGGCGGCACAGATTGCCGGAACGCTGGGCGGCCTGCTGCTGGACGCTTTGGCACTGATGGCCCTGATTGCCCTGCTGGTGGGCATCATCTGGTTTCTCGCGGCACTGTGGAAGTGCGCCGGGCTCTATGACGGCCTGCCGCCCAAGGACGCCGGCCTGGAAAACCTGTGAGAGACCGAGAGGAGAGAGACCGCCATGCGAAAGGTACTGCCCATGTCCCGCATCCGGGAGATGGAGCCCTATATGGACGCCAAGGTGCTGGACTACATCCACGAGGGGCAGATCGAAGCGTTTGAGGGCTTTGAGGACTTCGATCTGATCGCCTTTGACTGGTACGACGTGCGCAGCGAGCGGACGGCAGCATCCCAGATGCTGCTGTATCTGGACCGGGAGGACCTGTTCGTCTTCTGTGAGGACGACGCAGCGGAGGACGCCGCCCAGGCGGCCCTGCTGGTGCCGGAGGAAGAGGCACTGTCCAACGAGCAGGTGCTCCACCGCTTCTTCGTCCGGCTGCTGAGGGAGGATATGGCCCATCTGGACCGGCTGGAGGCGGACATCAGCGATGGGGAGACAGAGGTGCTCACCGGTGCCCATGAGGCGTATCTGGACCGGATCATCGCTTGGCGGCAGGAGCTGCTGCGGCTGAAGCGGTACTACGAGCAGCTGGATTCCATCTTTGACGAGCTGGCGGAGAACGACAACAGCCTGCTGGGCAAGCAGAACACCCGCCGTTTTGCAAACTTGGGCAATCGGATGGAGCGGTATCTGAACGCGGTCCAGTCCCTGCGGGAGTCCGTGGCCCAACTGCGGGAGGCCTATCAGTCCCAGCTGTCCATCCAGCAGAACGACCTGATGAAGATCTTCACCGTGGTGACGGCGGTGTTCCTGCCCCTGACCCTGCTGGTAGGCTGGTATGGGATGAACTTTGTGGGGATGCCGGAGCTCCACTGGAAGTACGGATACCCGGCGGTGATTCTGGTGAGCGTGGGGATCGTGGCGGCGCTGGTGATCTACTTCAAGAAGAAAAAGTGGCTGTGACACAGAAAAACAGCAGGCCGTCCCCATTGGGGGGCGGCCTGCTTTGTGCCTCGCAGCGGTTCAGGTTGCCCGGTCCCGCAGATATCTGTCGATGTCGAAGGCCAGCAGCTTCGTGTCCCCCTTGAGATACAGGGGGTGGTGGGGGTGGCCGGATTTCAGCAGGGGGCCGGCGGTGAACCACCCGGCCCCGGCGGCGCTGGCGTCGGCGGCAAAGTCCCGCATACAATCCATCAGATACCCTCGCTTCTCGATGATGTTCCCCCAGGCGGCCCACAGGGCGGGGGCCGGGGACAGAGAGAGGAGATACCGGAAGGCCCTTCGGTTCTCCGCATGGAGCACCGGGTTGCAGGACCGCTCCATATCGTCGGGCCGGGTGGCCCGCTGGGCGTAGACGTTGAACATCAAAAAGCTGTCGTACCCGTTGGAAAGCGCGATCCGCTGGGCGGACTGGAGGGTGGGGTCCAGAGCGTCCGGCGCGGCGGTGGAGGGGTTGATACCCATGCAGATCAGGGGCTTCCGGCCCCGGGTGCCCAGAATGTAGCGGTATTCCGAATAGTGGTTGGGGACGTACAGCCACCGGCTCACATCATAGTCCGGCGACGGCCGGAGGGCAGCGGCCAGGGCGTTGTCGAAGAGCTCCAGCGCCAGGGCGGCTGTGGGGCCTTGGGGAATGTGCATGGGTCAGTCCTCCTCGGAAAATCTTCAAGAAACAGGATAGCACGAATCGGCGGGATATGCTACAATGAATTTTGAAATTGCGCAAAGGAGGTCCCGCCATGCTGACGATCCTGATGGGCCGGGCCAAAACGGGAAAATCGGAACAGGTGCTCCGCCGGATCGGAGAACTGGGGGATTCCAGCCGGCAGATCCTGCTGGTGCCGGAGCACGCCTCCCACCAGGCGGAGGTGGATCTGTGCCGTGCCTGCGGAGACACTGCCAGCCGCCATGCGGAGGTCCTCAGCCTCCGCCGCCTGTGCGACCGGGTGCTGACCATCACCGGCGGCGCCGCTCAGGTGACATTGGATGCCGGCGGCAAGCTGTTGACCCTGCAGAAGGCCCTGGGAGAGGTGGCCCCCTTGCTGAAGGTGTATCGCCGTCCCTCTCAGAAGGCGTCGTTTTTACAGCAGCTGCTGGACCTCTTCGACGAGCTGCGCTGCTACGACGTGTCCCCAGAGCTGCTGGAGAGCCAGGCACGGGAAATCCAGGGCGCCACCCGGGACAAGCTGCTGGACCTGAGCCTGCTGTACGGCGCCTATGAGTCCCGGCTGTACCGCCCCGGCCTTGATGCCCGGGACCGGATGACCAAGCTCTGCGAGGCGCTGGAGTCCTCCCGCTACGCTTTCGGCAAGGACGTGTTTGTGGACGGCTTCACGTACTTCAACGCCCAGGAGCGGCAGGTGCTGGAGAGCATCCTGCGGCAGGCTCGGTCTGTCACTGTCACGCTGCTGGGGGAGCCGGACAGCGCGGAGGAGATGTTTCAGGTCTCTCTCCGCACCCGGGACCAGCTGACGCGGCTGGCGGACCAGGCGGGCTGCCCATGGGAGGTCCGGACGCTCACCAGCGCCGACGACTCCGCCCTGGGATATTTGGAGCATCACTTCTTCGGAGAGGGGGAGCCCTACCAAGGAGACAGCTCCGCCATCCGGGTCCGGGAGGCGGACACCGCTTTTTCCGAGGTGGAGCAGACGGCAGCGGACATCCGCCGCCTGGTAGCGGCGGGGAAGTGCCGCTACCGGGATATCACCGTGGCCGCCCGGAACATGACCGACTACGAGGGCACCATTGAGACGGTATTCGAGCGGTACAGCATCCCCGCCTATCTGAGCCGCCGGAGCAGTATGTTGGAAAAGCCCGTGTGGAGCCTTATCACCGGCGTCCTCTCCGCTCTGGAAAACGGCTTGGAGTACGAGGACATGTTCCGTTGGCTGAAGACCGGCCTGGCGGGCCTGATGCCGGAGGAGTGCGATGAGCTGGAAAACTACGTTCTCACCTGGGAGATCCACGGGAAGATGTGGCTCCGGGATGTGGACTGGACCGACAATCCGGACGGTTATGGCGCACCTTGGGATAAGCGCCGCCAGGCCCGCCTGGACCGGGTGAACGAGCTGCGCCGCCGGGTACGCGCACCTCTTGCGGAGCTGTATGAAGGGCTGAAAGCCGGCGTTACAGCTGGGGAGAAAGTAAATTCCCTTTATAGTTTCCTGGAGCATCTGAATCTCCAGAACGCGCTGGAGGAACAGATGCGGGCCCAGGCGGAGGCAGGGCGCCTCCAGGACGCGGAGGAGACCGCCCAGCTGTGGGAGATCCTCTGCGCCATCCTGGACCAGTTCGTGGAGATCCTGGGGGACGAGCCTATGGGGACCGATGAATTCAGCCGCCTGCTGCGGCAGGTGGCCTCCCAGTACAGCGTGGGCACTATCCCCGTGTCTCTGGACCAGGTGTCCGTCACGGAAATCACCCGAAATGACCGTCACACGGATGCCTACCTGTTTCTGCTGGGGGCCAATGACCATGTGCTGCCCGCTGTGGGACAGAGCGGCGGCATTCTCAACGACGATGACCGGGAGGAATTGGCCCAGCGGGGTATCCGCCTGGCGCCCAGCGGCATGGAACAGATGGGCATTGAGCTCCAGAACCTCTACGCCGCTCTGGTTCAGCCCCGGGAGGGACTGGTGGTCAGCTATCCCACGGCGGACGTGTCCGGTGCAGAGCTGCGGCCTGCCTTTGTAGTGGACCGCCTGCTAACGCTGTTTCCGGAGCTGCGTATCGAGCACGAAGGGACTGATAAGGCTTATCGCCTTACAGCAAGGATCCCTGCCTTGGAGACCGCAGGGACCGCCCCAGGGGGGATCCTGTGGCGGTATTTCGCAGATGACGAGGTCCTGGCGCCCCCCATGGCGGCCATGGAGCGGGCGGCTGCGCTGAAGCGGGGGAGCCTCTCCAGGAGCGCGGTACAATCGCTGTACGGGGAGCGGATCTCCATGTCCGCCTCCCGGGTGGAGCGGCTGCGGAGCTGCCACTTCGCCTACTTTATGGAGTACGGCCTGAAGGCCAAGGCCCGCCGGGCGGCGGCCTTTGACGCCCCCCAGATCGGAACCTTCCTCCACTACCTGCTGGAGCACGTCACAAAGGACGTGCTGGACCGGGGCGGCTTTGCCGCAGTGGGAGAGGAGGACCTCCACGCCTTGGTGCGGCGCTATATTGAGCAGTATGCGGCGGAGGTGCTCCAAAATCTGGAGGGCCGGAACGCCCGGTTCCGGTACCTCTTCGCCCGGCTGCGGAACACCGCTTACGCGGTGGTGGACCAGATCGCCGAGGAGATGCGCTGCTCCGACTTCGTGCCCCTGGCCTTCGAGCTGTCCTTCGGCGAGCGCGGAGAACTGCCGGCGGTGACGGTCAGCGAGCCGGACGCGGAGCTGCGAATCGGCGGCAAGGTGGACCGGGTGGACGGCTGGGTGAAGGACAACAGACTGTATCTCCGGGTAGTGGACTACAAGTCCGGCAAGAAAGCCTTTGACCTGGCCGCCGTCCGGATGGGCCTGGATATCCAGATGCTGCTGTACCTGTTCGCCCTGAAAAAGGAGGGCAAGCAGCGGTTTGGCATGGACATTGAGCCCGCCGGGGTGTTGTATCTCCCTGCCCGGGATGAGATTCTCTCCGCCGAGCGAAATATCACGCCGGAGCAGCTCCAGAGCCAGCGGGAGAAGGAGCTGCGCCGAACGGGCCTGCTGCTCTCTGAACCGGAGGTGCTCCAGGCCATGGAGCACGAGGCTCTGCAAAGTCCCCGGTTCCTACCGGTGCGGGTAAACCGGGAGGGGGACGTGTCCGGCGCCCTGGCCTCCGCCGATCAGCTTGGGCGGCTGGGGCAGTATGTGGAGCGGCTGCTCCACCAGATCGCCCGGGAGGTCCGGGACGGCAACATCGACGCGGACCCCTGCTGCCACAATGAGGACGACAGCTTCTGCAAATACTGCGACTGGGCCGACGCCTGCCACTTCCAGGATGGGCGGGACGGCGACCACCTGCACTACATCCTGCCGGTAAAGCCGGAGGAGTTCTGGCGCCAGGTGGAAGAGGAGACAGAGAGAGGAGGCGGACAGTAACATGGCAAAATTGACCCTGACCCCCCAGCAGCAGGCGGTGGTGGAAAACCGGGGCGGCAGCCTGCTGGTGTCCGCCGCCGCCGGCTCCGGCAAGACAAAGGTACTGGTGGACCGGCTTTTCCGCTATGTGACGGAGGAACGCTGCAATATCGATGATTTCCTCATCATCACCTACACCAAGGCCGCCGCGGCGGAGCTGCGGAGCAAGATCGCCTCCGAGCTGTCCAAGCGGCTGGGCCAGACGCCGGGGGACCAGCAGCTCCGGCGGCAGCTGCTGCGGGTGTATCAGGCGGACATCAAGACCGTGGACGCCTTCTGCACGTCGCTGCTGCGGGAGAACACCCACCTCCTGGCCCGGGAGGGGGACAGCCGGGCCCTGACCCCAGACTTCCGGGTGCTGGACGATAACGAGGCCCAGCTGATCCGCCAGCGGGTGCTCTCCCGGACGCTGGAGGACTTCTATGACCAGCTGGACGAGGGCCGTGGCCTGCTGGCGGACACGCTGGGGGCCGGACGGGACGACAGCCGTCTGGCCGCCCTGGTGCTGGAGCTGTACGACAAGGTCCAGAGCCACGCGGACCCGGCCGGGTGGCTGGCGGAGAACCGGACCGTCTGGGGCGGCTGGGAGGGCGGCTTTGATGACACCCCCTACGCCGCCGAGCTGCTGGCCGCCATCCGCCGGAAGGGGGCCCATTGGGGGGCCCTGCTCCGGTCCGCCTCCGCCCGGACCGAGGGGGACGAGGCGCTGTACCGGGGGTACGGGGAGAAGTTTCTCCAGGTGTCTGTGGCCTTTGACGCCCTGGCCCAGGTCCAGACCTGGGAGGCGGCCCGGCAGACGGAAGCGGCCGTCGCCTTCCCCCGGCTTTCCACCCCCAAAGGACGGAAGGACGAGCCGGGCATTGCCGCGCTGAAACAGGTGTGGGAGCGGTGCAAGGCGGAGGAGAAGAAGCTGGCGGGCCTGTTGTCTGTCTCTGAGGAGGAGGCTATGGAGGACCTGACTGCCGTGGCCCCGGCCATGGTGGCCCTGCTGGAGCTGACGGAGGACTTTGCGGAGCGGTACCGGCAGGAGAAGCTGCGGCTGAACGCTGCCGACTTCTCCGACCAGGAGCACTTGGCCCTGGGCCTGCTGGTGGGTTCCGGCGGTGCCCCCACAGAGCTGGGGGAGCAGGTGGCGGCCCGATACCGGGAGATCCTGGTGGACGAGTACCAGGACACCAACGAGATCCAAAACGCCATCTTCCGGGCGGTGTCCAAAAACGGGCAGAACATCTTCACTGTGGGGGACGTGAAGCAGAGCATCTACCGCTTCCGCCTGGCGGACCCCACCATTTTCCTGGGAAAATACAACCGGTTCAAGTCCTGGCAGGAGGCGGCTGACGGAGAGGAGCGGAAGATCCTGCTGTCCCGCAACTTCCGCTCCCGGCGGGAGATTTTGGAGAGCACCAACTTCATCTTCTCCAACATTTTGTCTGTGGAGATGGGGGAGATGGACTACGGCGAGGACGAGGCCCTCCACTTCGGGGCGGCGTATTACCCGGAGCGGATGGATTGCCAGACAGAGTTCCATCTCATCTCTGCCCACCAGAAGGCGGGGGAGAATGACAAGCCGGTAAAGAAGGTCACCGCCGAGGCCCGGTTCGTGGCGGCGCGCATCCGGAAGCTGCTGGATGAGGGCTATCCCGTCACGGAGAGCGACGGCACCCTGCGCCCCTGCCGGCCGGAGGATATCGTGATCCTGATGCGTTCCCCCGGCAGCCGGTCTGCCGCCTTCGCCGCCGCCCTGGCGGAGCGGGACATCCCCTGTTCTTTCCAGGAGAGCGGGGACTTCTTCCACACCATGGAGATCTCCGTCATGCTGTCCCTGCTGGAGATCGTGGACAACCCCCGGCAGGACGTGCCTCTGATCTCCGTCCTCCGGTCACCCCTGTTCGGCTTCACGGCGGACCGGCTGGCGGAGGTTCGCTCCGCCGCCCCCACCGGGGACTACTACGACGCTGTGACTGCCGATGGGGGAGAGGACTGCAAAGACTTCCTGGCAATCCTCTCGGATCTGCGGCAGGCGGGCCGGGACATGAGTGTCCACCGCCTGGTCTGGCACATCTACAACCGACTGAATGTGCTGGGGGTCTTCGGCGCCATGGATGATGGTGCGGCCCGGCGGGAGAATCTCATCGCCCTGAGCCAGCACGCGGAGAAGTTTGAGAGCAATGGATACCGGGGCCTCTTCGCCTTCGTCACTCAGCTGCGGCGGCTGCTGGAGCAGGACCAGGCTCCCGCCACCCGGGGCCCGGCGGAGGCTGCCGGCGTGCGGCTCATGAGCATCCACAAGTCCAAGGGCCTGGAGTTCCCCATCGTCATCCTGGCAGATCTGGACCACGCGTTCTCCCGGCAGGACTTCGACACGCCGGTGCTGGTGCACCCGGACATGGGCCTGGGGCCCAAGCGCATCGACCTGGAGCGGAAAATCCAGTATCCCACCCTGGCCCGGCTGGCCATTCAGGAAAAGCTGCGGCGGGAGAACCTAGCGGAGGAGCAGCGCATCCTCTACGTGGCCATGACCCGGCCCAAGGAGAAGCTGATCCTGGTGGACGCCCTGTACAACGCCACCGGGCGGCTCCAGAAGCTGGCCGCTGTGGCTGCTTGTCCCGTGCTGCCGGAGACGGTGGCAGAGGGCCGCACCCTGGGGGACTGGGTCCTGCTGCCCCTGCTGTGCCGGCCGGAGGCCGCACCCCTGCGGGCTATGGCGGAGACAGAGATTGACCAGCTATATATTGGAGAGGACAGATCCTGGCAAGTGTTTTTACATGACAGTGAGGACTACCGGGAACGGCCCGCTCGGCCCCAGGCGACGGCGGAGGAGACAGGGGAGACCGCCCTCTTTGACCCGGAGCTGCTGTCTTTCATCTACCCCTACCAGCGGGAGACGGCCCTGCCCGCCAAGGTGACGGCCACCCAGCTGAAGGGCCGCCCTGCGGACCAGGAGATCGCGGAGTATGCCGCCCATACCCCGTACCTCCGGCCCCTGAGCCAGCCGAATTTCCGGCGGGAGCGGCAGGGCCTGACCCCGGCAGAGCGGGGCACTGCCACCCACCTGGTGCTGCAATACCTGGACTTCTCAAACGTTGACGTGGCGGGCCAGATCGAGGCGCTGCGGCAGCGGAGCCTGCTGACGGACCAGCAGGCCGCGGCCGTGGAGACCGCGCCTTTGGAGCGGTTTCTCCGCTCCCCCCTGGCGGAGGAGATCCGCAAAAGCCGAAGCGTCCTGCGGGAGTATCGCTTCACCCTGCTGATGGATGCCCGGGACTACGATCCCGCCGCGGCGGCGGGGGAGGAAATCCTCCTCCAGGGCGTGGTGGACTGTTGCTTCGAGACGGCAGACGGCCTGACCGTGGTGGACTTCAAAACGGACCGTGTGTTCTCGGCATTGGAGGTCCGGCAGCGGGCGGAGCACTACCGCCCCCAGCTGGAGGCATACAGCCGGGCCCTGGAGCGGGTGCTGGAAAAGAAGGTGGTCCGCCGGGCCCTGTATTTCCTGGCTGCAGGCGAGACCATGGAGATTTGAGGAGGAAGGCCAATGGGAAGGGAAATCGTCAGTATAGCCACGGCCCTGGTGCCGTATCCGCCGGAGCGGGTGTGGGCGGTGGTGACGGATCTGGACTGCTGGCAGTGGCGCAGCGATCTGAGCCGTCTGGACCACGTCGGTGAGGACGCCTTTACGGAGTACGACAGAAGCGGCTTTCCCACCCGCTTCACCGTCACGGAACGCCGCCCCCTGTCCCGCTGGGCCTTTGACCTGGACAATGCCAATCTGGCGGGCCGGTGGGCCGGGGAATTCCGGCCGGAGGGCGGCGGCACCCAGGTCACCTTCACCGAGACCATCACCGTAAAAAAGCCCTGGATGCGCTTCTTTGCCAAGGGCTACCTCCGCCGCCAGCAGGCTCGGTATCTGGCGGACCTGGGGCGGGCGCTGGAACAAGAAGGAGGGACCTGAAATGAAGCGCCGTCTTACCAAGCTGACCGCTGCCGGTCTGGCGGTCCTGGCCCTCACCGGCTGCACCGGCGGAGTGCCGGAGGAGGTTTCAGAGGAGCCGCCGGTTCCGAAGAATGTTGAGACAACCTGGACCCTGGTGGTGGGCCAGCCGGAGGGCTCCACCTGCTGGGACGCGGCGGAATCTTTTGCCGAGGCACTGTCCGACGCCACGGAAGGCGCCGTGGCGGTGGAGGTTCAGCCGATGCCCCTCGATAGGGTTACCTCCCTGGAGCAGGCTGCGGCCGGGATCGTGGACCTCTATCTGGACAGCAGTTTCGTATATGGCTCCTACGGCGACGAAGAAGAGTTGGGCAGACCGTTTTTCTCCGTGACCATGCCCTTTCTGTTCCCGGACGCCGAAACGGCGGCGGAGGTCCTGGACAGCACCGGCGGAGAGGCACTGAACGGTGTCCTGGCGGAGCTGGGGCTCCGGGGCTTGGCATACGGGGAGCTGGGCTTCCGGTATCCGACGACTTCTGAAGGCCGTGCGGTGACTGCCCCGGAAGATCTGGAAGGGCTCAAGATCCGCACGGCGGGAATGCTGGAAGTGTCCGTGGCGTATGTGGATTGCTGGGGAGCGGAACTCTACCCCTCCAGTTTTTTAGATGTGATGACGCCTTTGTCTGCGGGATACTATGACGGCCAGGAGAGCACCCTGGCGGAGGCGGACGCGGCGGGCTACCAGACGGTCCAGACGGACGTGACCATCTTCCCGGCATTTTATGAGCCCGCCATCCTCACCATGAACAGTGATCTGTACGACTCCCTCTCCCCGGACCTGCGGGAGGCGGTGGACCGCTGCGGCCGGGAGGCCATGGCGGACCAGCGGCTCCGGAACCGGGAGCAGGAGGCGGAGATCCTGGAGCGGTGGCAGGAAGAGGACGGCATCTCCGTCCATGTTTTGACCGAGGAGCAGTGGAGCGCCTTCCAGGCCCTGACGGACCGGCTCTACGACCCGGAGGACCCGGATCACCAGGACTGGTTTGCGGACTGTACGCCGGAGTGGGTGGAGCAGTTTCGCCCCTCCTGAAAAAATCTCCGGAAAAATGAAAAAAGGTCTTGCAATCTTGACGTCCGTGTGATACACTGATAAACGCCTTTATGGGGTGAAAGCTCCGGCGAGGTAGTCTGGATCAGAAAGAGGTGAACGAGAGCAATGAAGGAAGGAATCCATCCCAATTATCAGCAGACTACGATTACTTGCGCCTGCGGTAATGTGATTGAGACAGGTTCTACCAAGAAGGATATCAAGGTGGAAGTCTGCTCGAAGTGTCACCCCTTCTTCACGGGCAAGCAGAAGCTGGTGGATACCGGCGGACGCGTGGCCAAGTTCAACAAGAAGTTCGGTCTGGACAAGTAAGTCTGACACGTCACAAAAAGGGTCTGCCGGTTGGGCAGGCCCTTTTTTCATTTACTTTTCCGGCAAAAGCGCATATACTGTATGGTATCAATGAAGCGGAAGGAGCGTTTGCATGAAGCTGCATCCTGTGGAGTTGGAGCGTTTGACGCCGGAGATCCTGCATGTTTTCGGACGGCAGCCCCCGCTGCTGACTGCCGGAGACAAGACCGGCCTGAACACCATGACCATCGGCTGGTGCCAGTTGGGCCGGCTGTGGAACCTGCCGGTCTGCACAGTCTACGTGCGGCCCGAGCGATATACCTATCAATTTATGGAGTCCCACGATTATTTCACCGTCTCCATCCTGCCGGAGGAGGCAAAAAAAGTGACCGCCCTCTGCGGCAGCAAGAGCGGCCGGGACGTGGACAAGGTGAAAGCGTGCGGCCTGACGGTCCGCTGGGGGGCCGGGGACGCGCCCTTCTTTGACGAGGCGGAGTGGGTCCTGGTGTGCCGGAAGCTGTACGCCCAGGACATGGACCCTGCCTGCGTGCTGGGGGAGGGGGAGATCCTGCCCTTCTACACGCCGGGGCAGGGCGGCTGGCACCGGATCTATGTGGGCCAAGTCGTGGAGGCCTATCAAAAATAAGGAGTTTGCATGGCAGAGACACAGGAAGTACGAGACAAAGTGGTGCTGGTGGGGTTGAACTCCCCGGTGCTGAAAAAAGAGGAAAACGCCGACGAGGACACTATGGAGGAGCTCTCCGCCCTGGTGGAGACCGCCGGAGGCGAGACCGTGGGGATTGTGCTGCAGAACCGGCCGTCCCCGGACCCCCGGACCTTCATCGGGGAGGGCAAGGTGGCGGAGGTGCAGCTCTACTGCGAGAACACCGGCGCCACCATGGTGATCTTCGACAACGATCTGTCCCCCTCCCAGATGCGGGTGCTGACGGAGCTGCTGGGCGTTCAGGTGCTGGACCGGTGCGGATTGATCCTGGACATCTTCGCCCAGCGGGCCAAGACCAAGGAAGGGCGGCTCCAGGTGGAGCTGGCCCAGTACCAGTATCTGCTGCCCCGGCTGACCGGCATGTGGACCCATCTGGAGCGACAGGCGGGCACCAGCGGCAAGGGGCCCATCGGCTCCAAGGGCCCCGGCGAAACCCAGCTGGAGACGGACCGCCGCCACATCCGCCGGAAGATCGACAAGCTCCGGGAGGACCTGGAGGAGGTCCGCCGGGTGCGCTCCACCCAGCGGCAGCGGCGGCAGAAGAACGAAATCCCGGTGGTGGCCATTGTGGGCTATACCAACGCGGGCAAGTCCACGCTGCTGAACCACCTGACCGGAGCGGGCATCCCCGCCAACAACCGGCTGTTCGACACGCTGGACACCACCAGCCGCCTTCTCACGGTCAGCGACACGCTGGACGTGGTGATCTCCGACACGGTGGGGTTCATCCGCAAGCTGCCCCACCAGCTGGTGGAGGCATTCAAGGCCACGCTGGAGGAGTTGGAGTACGCAGATCTGCTGCTCCACGTCATCGACGTGTCCAACCCGGAGTGGCAGCAGCAGGCGGCGGTGGTGGAGAACCTGATCCGGGAGCTGGGGGCCGGAGAGCTGCCCCGGATCGACGTGTTCAACAAGTCCGACCGGCTGCCCGCCGGAGAGATCATGCCCCACGGTCAGGATATCTGCTCCCTCTCCGCCAAGACCGGCGAGGGTGTGGACAAGCTGTTGGAGATGATCGGGGAACGCCTGGACAGCGGCAGCCGCCGCTGTGTGCTGCACATCCCCTACGACAAGGGCGGCCTGCTGGACCAGCTGTACCGGGAGGCCAAGGTGGAGAACGTGGAGTACGGGGAGACCATCGCGGTCACGGCGGTGTGCACGCCGAAGGTCCTGGGGCAGATGGCGCCGTTCCTTGTGGAATGAGCGCCCCCAGGCCCGCCCCGGTGCGCAGGCCCAGCAGGAAGACGTGGATGGCGGTGAATTCCAGGGTCTTGTCGAATTCCTCCCGGAATTGATATTCCAAGTCGCTCTCCATCAGGGACAGCCACATCTCATATTCTTCCTGGGGCGCCGCCTCCACATAAGGGCGGATATACCGGGGATAGAGCCATTTCATAAAATCTGTCATCCTAAAAATCACCTCGAATAACATAAAAAATGGCGTGTTTCTAAGTTTAGTATAATACCTAAAATTTGGCGTGTCAAGGGGGACGCATGGAATTTCAGGAAAAATTGCGATCGCTCCGAAAAGAGCGCGGAGAAACCCAAGCCCAGGTTGCCACGGCCATTGGAATTGGAGAACGGCATTACCAGAAATTTGAGTCTGGAAATAATTTGCCCAGTTTCCATAATCTGTGCGCCCTGGCGGACCACTTCGGCGTGTCCATGGACTATCTGGCGGGCCGGACGGACCGGCGGGACGTGTGGAAATGAGCGCGGAGCAGACAGGGAGGACGGCTATGACCACCTATCGGGTGCCCTTTGAAAACGGGGAGAGCGCGTTCACGGAGAAGCGATCCCGCTTCATCAGTCACATCTGGCGGGTGGAGACCGAGGCAGAGGCCCGGGAGCGCATCGAGGAGATGAAGAAGCGCTACTACGACGCCCGCCACAACTGCTGGTGCTATCTGCTGCAGGAGGGCGGCGTGGTCCGTTACTCCGACGACGGGGAGCCCCAGGGCACGGCGGGCCAGCCCATGCTGAACGTGTTCCAGCGGGAGAGCGTCACCAACGTATGCTGCGTGGTGACAAGGTACTTCGGCGGCGTGCTGCTGGGGGCCGGGGGACTGACCCGGGCCTATACCAAGGGAGCCAAGGACGCCCTGGACGCCGTGGGCATCAGCACCATGAGCCTGTGGACGCTGTGGGACGTGCCCTGCACATATCCCCTCTTCGAGCGGGTGAAGCTGGAGATCACCGCCTGCGGCGGCGTGGTGCGGGACACGGAGTACGGCGCGGACATCCGCCTGCGGGCGGCGTTCCCGGCGGGCGGGGCGGAACAGTTCGTTCCCCGCCTCACGGAGCTCTCCGCGGGGAGTCTGGCTATGGAGGCGGCGGGGGAGGAGTTTCTTCCAGGCCTCCGGGAGTCCGCCAACGGAACATAAACAAACCGGGAGCCGGCTTTTTGGCCGGTTCCCGGTTTTGTTATGCGTGTTCCTGCCGGACGTGGTAGCCCAGCGCCTGGATCTTTTCCAGAATGTCCGCCTGCCGGACGCCTGTGGCGTCGTAGTCCACCGCCAGCTGTCCGCCGCTGCTGACGCTGACGGAGGTGACGCCCGGCAGGGTGTCCAGCTCCCGCTTCAGCAGCTTCACGTCATGCCGGTCCGCGTTCCGGTCCAGGGAGACGGAAATGCTTGCCATTCGCTTCACCTCCCAGCTGTGGGGAAGAAGTCCGGAGTCCTCACAGGTCCTCCAGGTCTGCCGCCGGAATGTCGTTTTCCACGTTGTCCCGGGCCAGATCGGTGTCCAGCACCGGATAGACGCTGGGGATGGGCTTCTCCTGCTTTCTCCGCCGGGGGAGCTCTACCTTGCAGCTGTCATCATGCATTTAGATCACCTCCGCCCTAGCTTGTCCCGCGCCGGGCCGAACCATGCCGGAAAAAGCCGGAAAACAGCGGCAGGCACATGCCCGGCCTGGACGCAAAAGCGCGGCCGGGCACAAAAACTCCGGGGAAAACTGGGGAGATTGCCGTCCGCATCCGTGGAAAATCCGCGGGATTTTTCATAAATTCCATGGATTTGGACAGGAGGCATCCCCCTGCGGTAAAGTAGGAAAGGAAATCACGCTGTCCTCCCCGAGAGGATGGAAAAAAGGAGCGAGACCGCATGAGCCTCAAGAAATTCAAGACCATGGACGGCAACGAGGCAGCCGCCTATATCTCCTACGCGTTCACGGAAGTGGCGACGATCTACCCCATCACGCCCTCCAGCCCCATGGCAGACCACGTGGATGAGTGGGCCGCCGCTGGCATGAAGAATATCTTCGGCCAGCCTGTGAAGCTGATGGAGCTCCAGGCCGAGTCCGGCGCCTGCGGCGCCATGCACGGCGCGCTGGAGACCGGATCCTTGGCCACCACCTACACCGCCTCCCAGGGCCTGCTGCTGATGATCCCGCCCATGTACCGAATCGCGGGCTCCATGCTGCCCGGTGTCATGCACGTCTCCGCCCGGACGGTGTCCACCCACGGCCTGTCCATCTTCGGCGACCACTCTGACGTCATGGGCTGCCGCCAGACGGGCTTCGCCCAGCTGGCCTCCTCCAGCGTGCAGGAGTGCATGGACCTGGGCGCCGTAGCCCATCTCGCCGCCATCAAGGGCAGCATCCCCTTCCAGCACTTCTTTGAGGGCTTCCGAACCTCCCATGAGATCCAGAAGATCGAGGTGCTGGACTACGACGACATGAGCCGCCTGGTGGACTGGGACGCCGTCCGCCGCTTCAAGGCCCGGGCCCTGAACAGCGAGCATCCCACGGTCCGCAACACCGTCCAGAACCCGGACACCTTCTTCCAGCACCGGGAGGCCTGCAACGGCGCCTATGACCGCCTGCCCGCCATCGTGGAGGAATACATGAAGGCCGTCAGCGACCTGACGGGGCGGGACTACCAGCTGTTCAACTACTACGGCGCGCCGGACGCGGACCGGGTGGTCATCGCCATGGGCAGCGTCTGCGGCACCCTGGGGGAGGTCATCGACTACCTGAACGCCCAGGGCGAAAAGGTGGGCATGATCCAGGTCCATCTGTACCGCCCCTTCTCCGTGTCCCACTTCCTGGCCAAGCTGCCGGATACCGTCCAGACCATCTCCGTCCTGGACCGGACCAAGGAGCCCGGCGCCATCGGCGAGCCCCTGTATGAGGATGTGTGCACCGCCCTGGCGGAAGCCGGGCGCAGCGGGATCAAGGTGCTGGCCGGCCGGTACGGCCTCAGCTCCAAGGACACCACCCCCGCCCAGATGAAGGCTGTGTACGACAACATGGCCGGCGAGCAGAAAAACCACTTCACCGTGGGCATCGTGGACGATGTGACCCACCGCTCTCTGGACGTGGGGGAACACATCAGCACCGCCGGCGGCTCCACCATCGAGTGCAAGTTCTGGGGCCTGGGCTCCGACGGCACCGTGGGCGCCAACAAGAACTCCATCAAGATCATCGGCGACAACACGCCCCAGTACGTCCAGGCGTATTTTGAATATGACTCCAAGAAGTCCGGCGGCGTCACCAAAAGCCACCTGCGCTTCGGTAAGGAGTCCATCCGCTCTGCCTACTACGTCACCCAGGCGGACTTCGTGGCCTGCCACAAGCAGAGTTACATCCACTCCTATGACATCGTCCACGAGGTGAAGCCCGGCGGCACCTTCCTGCTGAACACCCTGTGGAAGGGGGAGGAGCTGGAGCGGAATCTGCCCAACCACGTGAAGCGGACGCTGGCCCGGAACCATGTGAAGTTCTATACCATCGACGCCGTGTCCATCGCCCAGGAGCTGGGTCTGGGCAACCGGACCAACACGGTCCTCCAGGCGGCGTTCTTCAAGCTCTCCGGCGTGCTGCCGGTGGATGAGGCCGTCCAGTACATGAAGGACGCCATCACCCACAGCTACTTCAAGAAGGGCGACAAGGTCCTGAACATGAACTACGCCGCTGTGGACCGGGGCCTCCAGTCCGTGGAGGAGATCCGAGTGCCCGACAGCTGGAAGGACCTGCCCGACGAGCCCCTGGAGCAGACTGAGACCGCAGGTGTGCCGGACTACGTCCGGGACGTGCTGATCCCCGTTAACGCCCAGGCCGGCGACAAGATCCCTGTCAGCAAGTTCCTCAGCTTTGCCGACGGCGTGACGGAGGTGGAGACCTCCAAGTACGAAAAGCGCGGCATCGCCGTGGATGTGCCCCAGTGGCTGCCGGACAACTGCATCGGCTGCAACCAGTGCTCTCTGGTGTGCCCCCACGCCGCCATCCGGCCCTTCCTGTTTACCAAGGAGGAGGCGGAGCAGGCCCCGGCCGGCTGCATCACCCACAAGGCCAACGGCAGGGGGATGGAGAATTATACCTTCCGCATCCAGGTGGATCCCCTGGACTGCCAGGGCTGCGGCAGCTGCGCCGACGTGTGCCCCGCCAGGGAGAAGGCCCTGGTGATGAAGCCGCTGGAGTCCCAGATGCCGGAGCAGGACAACTGGAATCACTGCCTGTCCCTCTCCGAGAAGGCCAATCCTCTGGACAAGTTCACCGTCCGGGGCAGCCAGTTCCAGCGGCCGCTGATGGAGTTTTCCGGTGCCTGCGCCGGCTGCGGCGAGACCCCCTACATGAAGTTGATGACCCAACTGTTCGGCGAGCGGATGTACATCGCCAACGCCACCGGCTGCGCCCAGGCCATGTTCCTGTCCGTGCCCTCCATTCCCATGGTGAAGGACTCCGCCGGTCACGGCCCGGCCCTGTCCAACTCCCTCTTCGAGAACAACGCCGAATACTCCCTGGGCATGTGCCTGTCCGTGGACCAGCAGCGCAACCAGGTCAAGACCCACGCCAAGGCCGCCCTGGACACCACCTCCGACGCTGCCCTGAAGGCCGCCCTGGAGAGCTGGCTGCAAGACGGCGACGACGGCGACAAGACCCGGGCCGTGTCCGACGCCCTGATCGCCGCCCTGAACCAGACCGCCGACTCCAGCGCCGACGTGCGGTTCCTGCGGGACAACGCCGACCAGCTGGTGAAAAAGACCATGTGGATGTACGGCGGCGACGGCTGGGCCTATGACATCGGCTACGGCGGCTTGGACCACGTGCTGGCCTCCGGCATCGACGTGAACATCCTGGTGGTGGACAACGAGCTGTACGCCAATACCGGCGGCCAAGCCTCCAAGGCCACGCCCATCGGTGCGGTGGCTCAGTTCGCCGCCAGCGGCAAAAAGACCCCCAAGAAGGACCTGGGCATGATTGCCATGAACTACGGCCATGTCTATGTGGCCCAGGTGTCCATGGGCGCCAACCCCGCCCACGTGGTGAAGGCCCTGAAGGAGGCCGAGGCCCACAAAGGCCCGTCCCTCGTCATCGCTTACGCCCCCTGCATCAACCACGGCATCGCCAAGAGCATGAAGGTGAGCCAGGCGGAGCAGAAGCTGGCGGTGGAGTGCGGCTACTGGCCCCTGTTCCGGTACAGCCCTGAGCTGGCGGCGGAGGGGAAGAACCCCTTCCAGCTGGACAGCAAGGCCCCCAACGGCAAGCTGCGGGAGTTCATGATGGGCGAGGTCCGGTTCTCCGGCCTGACCCGCACCTTCCCTCAGATCGCCGAGCAGCTCTTCGCCGAGGCGGAGGAGCAGTGCGCCGCCCGGTACGCCCAGTACGAGAAGCTGGCGGCCCAGAAATAACTTTGCTGAAATCGACACTCCTATAAACGAAAGCGCCCCAGGGCTTTGCCCTGGGGCGCTTTCGTTCCGCCGTCAGCGGGATCCGGCGGCGTGAAAGGTGCGGTTGATGAGGCAGCGGCTGCAGCAGAAATCGATGTGCCGCTCCATGGCGGAGCGAGCCAGCTCCGGCAGCCCCAGGCCGATGGCGGAGCAGATAGCCACGTGCTGGGAGCCCATGACGATCAGATTGTCCTTTTTCTGTTCCGTGGCAACGAACTCGCAGGAGCGGATAGACAGGTAGTGAAGGGTGCCCTGGAGGGTCTCGAACATGTCGATGAGATACTCGTTCTCTGTGGTCAGCACCAGCTGGTGGTGGAACTCCAGGTCGATCTTGGCCCGCTCGGAGGCGGTGGGGGCGGTATCCAGATCCTTCGCAAAGTCCTGCCAGGCGGACTGGAACTGGTCTGCCAGCTTCTGGAGCCTGGGCAGGTCAATCAGGGTCCGCTTCTGTGCGCAGAGGAAGGCCGCCTCTCCTTCGATGGCCCGCCGGGCCACGAACAGGTCCTCCAGGGACTCGCTACTGAGGTCAAAGACGAAGTAGCTGCGGTATTTGCTGTCGCTGCTGCGGACGGCGGTCACCAGGCCGTTTTCCTCCAGCCGCTCCACCGCCCGGGTCACCGGGGAGGTGCTGACCCCCATCTGCTCCGCCAGCTTGGAGATGTTCAGCTTGCTCCCCGGCGGGATGGCGGAGGAGAAGATGGCCTTCTCCAGCAGTTCATAGACGATGTCGGAGATCTTGGCAAAGGGATTCTTCTCCTGGGCCGCTGTGATGTTCTGTGCGGTGAATCGGCAGCCGTCCCGCTGTCTGGGATCCTGGGGCATAGGGCACCTCACTTCTGAAAAATATCTGTATCCTATCATAGCGGCCGCGGGCGCGAAAATCAAGCCCGGCGCAGAAAACCGCGCCGGACCGGGAGGGGGCTCCTTCAGTCCCGGAGGTCTTCCTCCAGATTGATTTTGCCGTGGACCTGCTCGAACTCCGTGATACAGCGGCGGATCAGGTACAGAATCTGCCCGCTGCCTGTTCGTCCTTCATATTCCGCGATATAAAACAGCTTGTCATGTGTCTCCTTATCCATGCGAAATCCAAGATGACTGTCCCGTGGCTTTTTCATAGTAAACTCCATTTCAGTAGAATATAAGTTGATTTTAAGTACAAAACGAGTTACTATGTAAAAAGCGTACTAGAATATAGACACAAAATTTAGGGAGGTGTCAGAATGGACGATCTGGAGGCGGCGGAGGCATACAGGCGGGAAGCGGAGTTCTATAAGGAGAAAGCGGAGGAGAACATCCGGTACAAGTACCTCTATCTGCGGCTCGGCGGCGAGATGTATGAAGTCCTGGAGATCTTGCGGCGGACACCCTGCGCCTGCGCCCCGCTTCAGGAGGCGGAGAGCCGTCTCCGCCAGATGCTGGAACAGGCGGATGAGGATGACTGCCAGAAGGGTGTATACGATTTCTTCCGCAAAAAGAAAGGCCGTCCACCAGTTGACAAGCTGTAAAAAATCGGCTAGAATACCTCTTACAGTGATGAAGCGGAGCAGTACCCGGGAAGACCGCCCCCAAGAGAGCCTCTGGTCTGGTGGAAAGAGGCGGGCAGGGCCCGGCGAATACACCGCGGAGCTGGCACCCAAACGGCCTTCGGCCCAGTAGGCGTGCTCCGGGAGCGCCCGTTACAGCGCCGCCGTGTGTTCGCACGGCCTGAGGCGTCTGCCCGCGAGGGCGGCGCGAACAGAGGTGGTACCGCGAGAACTTCTCGCCCTCTGTCCCCTGGGGGACAGAGGGCGTTTTTGATACCTGTCCCAGATTTCACAAACGGACAAAAGGAGAGACAAATCATGCAGATCTACGAGGAACTGAAGGCCCGGGGGCTCATCGCCCAGGTGACGGACGAGGAGGAGATCCGGGAGTTGGTGAACAACGGCAAAGCCACGTTCTATATCGGCTTTGACCCCACGGCGGACAGCCTGCACGTGGGCCACTTCATGGCCCTGTGCCTGATGAAGCGGCTGCAGATGGCGGGCAACCGCCCTATCGCCCTGATCGGCGGCGGCACCGGCTATATCGGCGACCCCTCCGGCCGGACGGACATGCGTTCCATGATGACGCCGGAGACCATCCAGCACAACTGCGACTGCTTCAAGAAGCAGATGGAGCGGTTTATCGAGTTCGGCGAGGGCAAGGCCCTGATGCTGAACAACGCCGACTGGCTGCTGAAGCTGAACTATATCGAGCTGCTGCGGGAGGTGGGCGCCTGCTTCTCCGTCAACAACATGCTGCGGGCCGAGTGCTACAAGCAGCGGATGGAAAAGGGCCTGAGCTTCCTGGAATTTAACTATATGATTATGCAGTCCTATGATTTCTACCACATGTTCCAGACGGTGGGCTGCAACATGCAGTTCGGCGGCGACGACCAGTGGAGCAATATGCTGGGCGGCACGGAGCTGATCCGGCGCAAGCTGGGCAAGGACGCCTATGCCATGACCATCACGCTGCTGATGAACTCCGAGGGCAAGAAGATGGGCAAGACCGCCAGCGGCGCCGTGTGGCTGGACCCCAACAAGACCTCTCCCTACGACTTCTACCAGTACTGGCGGAACGTGGGAGATGCCGATGTGCTCAAGTGCATCCGGATGCTGACCTTCCTGCCGCTGGAGCAGATCGACGAGATGGATACCTGGCAGGGCAGTCAGCTGAACACCGCTAAGGAGATCCTGGCCTTCGAGCTGACCAAGCTGGTTCACGGCGAGGAAGAGGCCGCCAAGGCCCAGGAGGCCGCCCGCGCCCTGTTCGGCGGCGGCGGGGACAGCGCCAACATGCCCTGCACCAAGCTCTGCCGGGAGGATTTCACCGCCGAGGGAGAGATCGACATTCTGACCCTGCTGGTAAAGTGCGGCCTGGCTGCCTCCAAGGGCGAGGCCCGGCGGCTGGTGCAGCAGGGCGGCGTCACGGTCTGCGGCCAGAAGGTGGCCGATATTGAGGCCAGGTTCAGCTGCAAGGACTGCTGCGGCGAGGGCGCGGTCATCAAAAAGGGCAAGAAGGTCTATCACAAGGCCGTGCTGGAAGAGCAGTAAGCGGACATTCGATCAGCCCGCCGGGATATTCCCGGCGGGCTTTTTTGTATGTCCCTGTCAGATGGCAGCCTCATCATTCGTTTTATCAGCAGAACGGCGCCGGCAAAGGAGTTGATTGTACGGAACAAATCACATATACCCGCCCGGAAGCGGAGGAACTGGTAGAGCGGTGGTCGGACACCGTGCTGCGGATCGCCTGGACCTGGACGGGCAGCGTCCACGACGCCCAGGACATCTGTCAGACGGTGCTTTTGAAGCTGCTGACCAGTCCCCGCCGCTTTGCGGAGGAGCGGCTGGAGCGGGCCTGGGTGGTCCGGGTGGCCGTCAACTGCTGCAAGGACTGGAAGAAATCCGCCTGGGTCCGGCGGCGCCTGCCGTTGGAGGCGGCGGCCCACGCGGCGGTCCATCTGCCGGAGCCAGGGGAGAGTCCTGTGCTGGCGGCGGTGCAGGCCCTGCCGGAGCGATACCGCCAGGCGGTGTACCTGCGGTATTACGAGGGATACGAGCCGGCGGAGATCGGGACGTTGATGGGCTGCACGGCCAGTCAGGTCAGCACGTATCTCTACCGGGGCAAGGCAAAATTGCGGAACATGCTGGGAGGCGCTTATGGACAGGAATGCTTATCAGAGTGAGTTGGACCAGGTACAGTTCACGGAAGCGGGGAGGTCCGCCCTGACGGACGCCCTGATGGCGGAGCAGGCCGGACCGCCGGTCCAGCACCGGAGCTTGTGGATGAAACGGGGGATGGCGGCGGTACTGGCAGCAGTGCTGTTGGTGGGCACGGCGGCGGCTGTTACTGCGTCGCTATGGGACAGCTTTTTCGGCAGACTGGACCCGGGGGAGCAGGCGGTGGTGGACACCCTCAGCGGCGGCCTGCCGGGTGCGGTCTCCGCAGGTGGAGCCATGATGACACCTATGGCGGCCTTCGGCATGGATGGGGTATTCTACCTGATGCTGGAGATTCAGGCCCCAGAGGGCACGGTCCTGCCACCCTTGGACGGTGAAAATGAAACCTACCAGCTCTTCGGCGATGATATTTTGAACGGCGAGTGGCTTGAGCTGCGGGAGCCGGACGGCGGGGACCCGGCGATCTCTTATTCCACGGAGTTCACTTGGCTGGAGGACCCGGATCCTGCGGACAACACGCTGACAGTGGTACTCTCCATTCTGGCGGACGGAGACCTGGAGGGAAAGGTCCTCCACATACCGGGGCTGTGGAAGCAGACGGATGGGAAGGCCTATACGGAGATCTTCTCCGGCGATTTTGACTTCGTGCTCTCCGGTGGTCTGGCGGAAGATAGCCTGCTGGCGGTGGATGTCGCTGGTGTCACGGCACAGGCGCCCTGCGGCACCTTGACCATGGATCGTCTGAAGGTCTCTCCTCTGGGGCTCCAGTGGAGCTATCACTACGATGAGAACGCCGTCCAGGCCGCGGCGGCAGAAAACGGCAGAGACGCCGTGGCGCTTGTGACGGCTGACAGCGGAGAGGTAGTGGAATTCTCAGATATAGCTATCCCCGACACAGAACTGCTGCTGGTTTTGAAAGATGGGACGCAGGTGGAGGTTGCCAGCAGCTTCAGCAAGGGCGACAGCGGCTGGATGGAGCAGAGCGGCTTCTTCGCCCGGCCTGTGGATCTGTCTCAAGCGGACTATCTGCTGTGGGGAGAGACGGAGATCCCCCTCCACTGAGCCTGGCATTGCATCATCGGGGCGGCCAGAGGCCGCCCCGGATTTTTTTGACAAATCCTGAACGGCATGATATGATACAACTCCGATTGTCAAGAGAGAAAGGAAACGAATTATGGAATTTGTCAAAAAAAACGCGCTGGGTATCCTGATCTGTCTGGTAATCGCCGTGCCTGCCTGGCTGCTGGGCCAGCGGTTCGAGGTGGTGGGCGGCCCGGTGTTCGCCATCCTCATCGGCATGGTGATCGCCCTGTTCTGGAAGGATCAGAAAAGTGCCAAAAGCGGCATCACCTACACCTCCAAGAAGGTTTTGCAGCTGGCGGTGGTGCTGCTGGGCTTCGGCATGAATCTCTCCAGCGTGTTACAGGTGGGGGGACAGTCACTGCCCATCATCGTCTCCACCATCGCCACCAGCCTGATCGTGGCCTTCGCCCTCTATAAGGCCCTGCACATGGACAGCAACATCTCCACTCTCATCGGCGTGGGCTCCTCTATCTGCGGCGGCAGCGCCATCGCCGCCACTGCCCCGGTCATCGGCGCGGATGACGAGGAGATCGCCCAGGCCATCTCTGTGATCTTCCTGTTCAACGTCATCGCGGCTCTGATCTTCCCCACTCTGGGAGGTGTGCTGGGCCTCTCCAACGAGGGCTTCGGCCTCTTTGCCGGCACCGCGGTGAACGACACCTCCTCCGTCACTGCGGCGGCCGCCGCCTGGGATGGAATGCATCCCGGCGCCAATACCCTGGACACCGCCGCCATCGTGAAGATGACCCGGACCTTGGCCATTATCCCCATCACGCTGGTGCTGGCCCTGCTGAGGACCCGCCGGGAGGGAAAGCAGGGCGGCGCCCAGGTGGACATCAAGAAAATCTTCCCCTGGTTTGTGCTGCTGTTCCTGCTGGCTTCCATCATCACCACGGTTCTGCCCATCCCTGCGGCTGCGGTGAGCTTCCTGAAAAACGCCAGCAAGTTTTTCATCGTCATGGCCATGGCAGCCATCGGTCTGAACACCGACATCGTGAAGCTGGTGAAGACCGGCGGCAAGCCCATCTTCATGGGCTTCTGCTGCTGGGTGGCCATTGCCGGCGTCAGCCTGCTGGTCCAGCACCTGCTGGGGATCTGGTAAAACACCCTGCCTCATCGCCCGTCGCAGCAGGAACTCCCGCCATAGCACCCGGAGCCTGGCAAAAATCTGGAATCCCCTGGGCCTCAAGGGCTGCAACCTGGAGTTGACAAAGTTCCACCCGCCGCGTTCTTGCCAGGTGCGCGGCGGGTGGCTTATCATAAGGGCATCCAAATGAGAAAGCGAGTGTTCTCCGATGACATTTTCCGAGAAATTGACGGGGCTGCGGCGGAAGTCCGGCATGAGCCAGGAGCAGCTGGCAGACCGCCTGGGGGTCACCCGGCAGTCTGTCAGCAAGTGGGAGGGCGGCACTGCCATGCCGGAACTTGTGAAGTTGATCTCCTTGTCAGAGCTGTTCGGCGTGTCCGTGGACTATCTGGTGAAGGACTGGATGGAGGAGCCGGACAATCCATGCGGCGGAAGCGGGGAAATCTCTTCCAAGCAGGCAGACCGGCTGGAAAAAAAGGTGGACGAGCTGACCAATTATGTGAAGGGCAGGGTCTACCGCTACGACAGCAAGACCCGGATCTTCGGCCTGCCCCTGGTGTCTATCCGGTTCGGCTTCGTCCGGAACGGGAAACTGTCCATGGATAACACGGCCAAGGGCATCATCGCCATCGGCAACTGCGCCATCGGCGTGGTGGCCATCGGCATCGTGGGGGTGGGCCTGTTCACCTTCGGCGTGCTGGCCATGGGAATGCTGTCCCTGGGCATCGTGGCGGGGGGATTGGCGGCTTTCGGCGTGGCGGCCCTGGGGTATCTGGCCCTGGGGGTCAGCGCCGTGGGGGTCTATGCCGGCGGCGTGGCGGCCATTGCCGCCAAGATCGCCGTGGCGGTCTCCGCCGTGGCGCCCACCGCCGTGGGGGAGTTCGCCTCCGGCAGCCATGTGCTGCTGTGGGGAGACGGCCTGACGGCCCCGGAGGTCCAGACCTTTCTGCTGGAGCACCACCCGGACCTGTGGCGGCCCCTGCTGCGGCTGCTGACGGAGATCGGCGCCCATATCAAGTAAATCGCTGCCCAGTCTCATGCCGGCGAGCAAACATGGTCAATGTTTGCTCGCCGGCATACGGCTCTTCTCGGCATCAGTGGAGGGGGACAATCTGTGCACCTGTCAAAAGCGCCGGGGGTCCGGCGGTGGGGCATCCTGGGACTTTCCCAGGATCTCCTGCCGGATATATGCAAAGGCCGCGTCCTCGCCCTCATCCCGGAGCTTTAAAAGCATGGTCTCCAAAAGCGCTGCAGTGGCCGGGTGGATCAGCAGCCGCCGGTCCTTGCCCCGGAGATAGAACTGGTAAGGGTCACCGGGATTGAAATCCTTTCCCCGGTAGACCTTGCTGGCGGCCAGACGGTCGCAGAACATCTCCGCCACATATTTTCTCGGCATCTCCACACCTACGATCCCCTCGCCGGTGGGGCTGTAATCCGTCCAATACTCAAAGTGGTGGCGGTTGCGGCCCTTGTGGTGGAGCCAGGAGGCGCTGTATCCATGTTCCTTCCGCTGGGCGTCGTTTGGGCTGTGATCCCCCTGGAAGTATTTCACCCCGGCAAAGAACTCCACAGGGGCGTACTTGGACAGGTCATGGGTCAGGCCCTGCCAGTACAGCCCCAGGCGGAAGCAGTACTTCCGCACCAGTGCCCGGTGGCGGTTTATGGTCCGCAGATGGGCCCAGAAATGCAAGGAGATCACCCCGTTTCCAGTATCTTACGTTCCAGTATAGCACGGCAGGTGCAAAATGACGAGCAAATTTTTTGCATGGAATCCAACCTCCAGCAGACACTAGCCGGGAGGTGTTTTGATGGAGGGAGTTATCTTCTGCTGTCCCCCGGCGTGGAGAAAGCTGCTGCCGCCCGGCGTTCTGGGGGCGGAGCGGGCGGAGGCGCTGGCGGAACAGTATTGGCCACTGCTGGTCCTGACCCGCCGGGGGTGCGGGGAGCTGGGGGATACGGCCGCCCTGTGCCGGGTGCTGCTGGTGCCGGGGGACTGTACCGCGCCGCTGGAGCGCATCACGGCGGAGACGGTGGTCACCTATGGCCTGTCCTCCAGGGACAGTCTCACCCTGTCCAGCCTGGCGGAACCGGTCCTCTGCGTCCAGCGGCAGCTGCCTCGGCCGGGCGGCGGCGTGGTGGAGCCCCAGGAATTTCCCCTGCCGGAACTTCCGGCTCCTGCGGCGGAGCTGCTGCCGCTGCTGGGCCTGCGGCTGTTGCAGCTGCCACAGACAAGTGCCCCCTTTGTGTGGTAGACTAAAAACAAAAAGGGGGGCTGCAACATGGCGTGGCATGAGATTCTGGCGACGGGGATCATTCTGGCGGGCACTGCGTTTTACTGTTGGGCGGCGTACAGCCGGAAGAGCGGACCTACCAGCTGCATCGGCTGTGGCAAGTGCGTGGCGGACGGCGTCTGCATTCTGACAGGAAAGAAGGTCCCGGGGATTTCCGGAGGCAAGGGAAAAAACCTGTGATTTTCCCGTTGACAACCGGGCAGAAACGTTTATAATAATTGTGTCTGAAAACAGCGAAAAGCTATGACAAAGCCAGCTTCGCGAGACCGGCCAAGCGAGAGGGGAGACGGTGCGAGCCCCTTGCCCACGCCGCGGAGCAGCCACTTTGGAGCGGCCTGCGGCGAGCGGGACGGCTCATCCCCGTTAGCGGATGACATGAGATGTCCCCATGGGACAGATCAGGGTGGTACCGTGGAAGTTCTTCCGCCCCTGACGTGCGTCAGGGGCGGTTTTTCTGCTTTAGAAAAGAGGGGATATACTGGTGTTCTTTCAGCGAGCCCAATCTCCGCACCCGTCCCGCCTGGGTGGCATCCAGATTTTTTCCGATTCAGAGGGGAGATTCCTTTTGTTTCCGGTGATCCGCAGCCGGAGCGGGCCTTCGCACATTCTTGCAGCGGTAAAGACCCTGTCCCCGCCGCTGACGGCTCCGGAGCTGGGGACGGCACTGCTGGCTCTGTGGGATCGATGGGAGGGCACTCCCTGCTGGGAGGAACTGCCGCCGGAGCTGACGGCGGTTCCCTTCTGGAAGGGAACCGCCCGGTCTTATCGGGCTTTCTTTCGGGCGCACCGGTTGATTGTCGCGGCGTTCGGACATCCGAACCCGGGAGACATCTCCTTGGCTTACTGGCCCCGGCATCTGGAGAACAACATCTGGGGCGTGGTCAAGGGACAGGTGGAGCTGCAGGTACGGCTGGACAGGGAACTGCCGGATCTGCCCCGGAAGATCGGCATGGCGGCCCGGCAGCTGCTGGCCGCGGCGGAGCTGACGGATCCCACCATGCCGGCGACTGGAAATAACAGGCGGTATTGCTTTTATTTATCATATATTATTGAGAATAAAAAGATATTTTTAGGAGGAAGAACATTTATGGCACATCCCACATACGGACTGAACGAGCTGCGGGAGATGTTTCTCAAATTCTTTGAGACAAAAGAACACCTGCGGCTGCCCAGCTTTTCCCTGATTCCCCAGAACGACGCCAGCCTGCTGCTGATCAACTCCGGCATGGCGCCCATGAAGCCCTGGTTCACCGGGGAGGAGGAGCCCCCCCGCCACCGGGTCTGCACCTGCCAGAAGTGCATCCGCACCGGCGACATCGAGAACATCGGCAAGACCGCCCGCCACGGCACCTACTTCGAGATGCTGGGCAACTTCTCCTTCGGAGACTACTTCAAGCGGGACGCGATCCACTGGGCCTGGGAGTTCCTGACCTCTCCCGAATGGGTGGGTCTGGAGCCGGACCGGCTGTATCCCTCCGTGTTCGCCGGCAACGAGACCACCCCCGCCGACGATGAGGCCTTCGCCATCTGGCGGGACGAAATCGGCATCCCCGAGGATCGGATCTTCAAGTTCGGCAAGGAGGACAACTTCTGGGAGCACGGCTCCGGCCCCTGCGGCCCCTGCTCCGAGATCTACTATGACCGGGGCCCTGAGTGGGGCTGCGGAAAGCCCGGCTGCACCGTGGGCTGCGACTGCGACCGGTATATCGAGGTCTGGAACGTGGTGTTCTCCCAGTTCGACAACGACGGAGAGGGCCACTACACCGAGCTGAAGCAGAAGAACATCGACACTGGCATGGGCCTGGAGCGTTTGGCCTGCGTCAGCCAGAACGTGGCCAGTCTGTTCGACGTGGACACCGTCATGAACATCACCAACAAGGTCAGCGAGATCACCGGCGCCAAGTACGAGCAGAGCGACAAGATCGACGTCTCCCTGCGGGTCATCACCGACCATATCCGCTCCGCCACCTTCATGATCTGTGACGGTGTTCTGCCCAGCAACGAGGGCCGGGGCTATGTGCTGCGCCGCCTGCTGCGCCGGGCCGCCCGGCACGGCAAGCTGCTGGGAGTGAACCATCCCTTCTTATATGAGGTGTGCGACACCGTGGTCCATGAGAACGAGGGCCACTATCCCGAGCTGCGGGAGCGGCAAGCCTATATCACCAAGGTCATCCGCACGGAGGAGGAGAACTTCGCCAAGACCCTGGACGCCGGCATGAAGATCTATGACGATATGCTCTCCGCCCACAAGGCCCAGGGGGAGACCGTGTTCTCCGGCGCTGACGCCTTCAAGCTGTACGACACCTACGGCTTCCCCATCGACCTGACCGTGGAGATGGCGGAGGAGGCCGGCATGACCGTGGACCAGGAGGGCTTCAAGGCTCTGATGGAAGAGCAGAAGGTCCGCGCCCGCAAGGCCCGGGAGGCCCTGGGCGACCTGGGCTGGGCAGGCATCGAGTTCGGCAAGGACATGCCCGCCACGGAGTTCGTAGGCTATGATCGCTCCAGCGAGCAGGGCAGAGTCCTGGCCCTGGTGGCCGACGGGGAACTGCGGGACGAGCTGGCTCAGGGCGTGGAGGGCATCCTGGTGCTGGACCAGACGCCGTTCTATGCCGAGATGGGCGGCCAGGTGGGAGACCACGGCACCATTCAGGGACCCAACGGCACCTTCCAGGTGACGGATGTTCAGAAGAACAAGGGCGGCAAGTTCATGCACTCCGGCAAGGTGGTCTCCGGCACCCTCAGCGTGGGGGAGACCGTCACCGCATCCATCGACATGGAGCGCCGGAAGGCCATCATGCGGGCTCACAGCGCCACGCATCTGCTGGACGCTGCCCTGAAGAAGGTCCTGGGCGACCATGTGCATCAGGCGGGCTCCCTGGTGGAGCCGGACCGGCTGCGCTTTGACTTTACGCACTTTGAGGCTATCACCCCGGAGCAGCTGGCTCAGATCGACAAGCTGGTGAACGACGCCATCCTGGAGGGCTACCCCGTAGCGACGGAGGTGCTGCCCATCGAGGAGGCCAAAAAGAAGGGCGCCGTGGCCATGTTCGGTGAGAAGTACGGCGATATCGTCCGCGTGGTGGAGATGGGCGACTTCTCCATGGAGTTCTGCGGCGGCACCCATCTGGACAACACCGCCAAGGCCGGTCCCTTCCGCATCAAGTCCGAGGGCTCCGTCGCCTCGGGCGTCCGCCGGATCGAGGCCACGGTGGGCCGACTGAGCCTGGACACCATGAACCGGAATCAGGAGCTGCTGTTCCACGCCGCTCAAGTGCTGAAGACAACACCTGGTGAGCTGGCCGCCAAGGCGGAGCAGCAGGCAGCGGAGATGAAGGAGCTGCGCCATGAGCTGGAGAAGTTCAAGTCCGAGGCGTCCCTGGGCGAGGCCCGGCAATTCCTGACCGCCGCCAAGAACGTGGGCGGCCTGAAGGTCCTGACCGCTATCCGTAACGGCATGGATGCGAACGCCCTGCGGCAGATGGGCGATTTCCTGCGGGACAAGGCCCCGGATGTTGTGGCAGTGCTGGCTTCTGCCAATGGGGAGAAGATCACCTTCCTGGCAGTCTGCGGTCCCGAGGCGGTGAAGCGCGGCATCAAGGCCGGCGACCTGGTGAAGAGTGTCTGCGCCATCTGCGGCGGCAAGGGCGGCGGCAAGCCTGATAGCGCCATGGGCGGCGGCAGTGACCTGCTGAAGCTGGATGATGCACTGGCCACCGTGGATGATTTTGTGGCGGAAAAGCTGAAGTAAGCTGTAGATGACACCTTCCCCGGGGCCTCGCCGGGCAAAGGCCTGGCGGGAGCAGAGTGGAGTGGGAGAACTTTATGTCAACTCGAGAGGACGTCAAGACGTTTTTCGGCCTGCCTCTGGACTTCTCCATGCTGGAGCTGGAACCGGAGACAGACGCCGACCCGGTACGGTATTTCTGTACCCCGGAAAATGCCGAGATCATTGGCTGGGGCAGTTGCGGGACGCACTTCGTCCTCCTGCCGGGGGATGAGGCGGTGTACTGCGTGGAGCCGGAGCTGGCAGAAGAGGGCACCTTTGTGCTGCCGGTGGGGGCGGACTTCCGGGAGTTCCTTTCCCATCTGTTCTACTGCAAATGTACCAGTCCTCTGGCGCAGATCTTCATGCTGGACGCGACCCGGTTCCGGAAGCTTCTGGAGGACAACGATGCCAACACCTGGCCGGGCTGCGAGGAGGACTTCAAGAGCCGGGACGCATCCCTGGACCTGTTGGCGGAGACATTCCACATCCGGTCCCGGGACCCATTCCAGCGGGTGAAGGAGCTCCAGACGGGCTTTGACCCGTCGGTCCTGAATTTCTCCGACGCATATTATGACACACTGGGGTTAGAGAAGCCCAAGCGGGGGATGCAGAGGAAGGAAAAGCCCCTGTTTGAATTTCCACCTATCACATTTGATCTTTACCAGGAGGACGATCCATGAAAAAAGTCAAGATCACCGTCTTGAAAACCACCCTGGATGAAGAGCTGGCGGCGGAATACGGCGCTGAAGGGCTGGGCCCCTGCCCCATGCTGCGGGAAGGCCAGGTGTTCTACGCCGACTACGCCAAGCCGGATGGCCTCTGTGACGAGGCCTGGAAGGCTATCTATCAGTATGTGTTCGCCCTGGCCCACGGGGCGGGAGAGGGTCTGTTCTATTACGGCGACTGGATCCGCAGGCCCGGCGTGGCCATCTGCTCCTGCAACGATGGGCTCCGCCCCGTGATCTTCAAGCTGGAGACCACAGAGGAGGAAGCATCCGTCAACTACACACCCGTGCGGTAAAATTATTTACTTTCAGAATATCGCAAGTATTTTCCCTTTACAGAGAAAGGGGGCTGCCATGCTGCTGCCCAAGGACCCCTACATTCTTCTGAGCTTCCTCAACGCCCGCCTCCGGGACCAGTATGCGGACCTGGAGGATCTGTGCGCGTCCCTGGATGCGGACGAGCAGTCCCTGCGGGAGACGCTGGCGGGGGTTGACTATCGCTACGATCCCGTTTATCATCAGTTTATACCGATCACATCAAAGGAGGTTTGAAAATGTCCGATTGCCTATTCTGCAAGATCGTTGCCGGGGAGATCCCCAGCAGCAAGGTCTACGAGGACGACGTGTGCTACGCCTTCAATGACATTGATCCCCAGGCGCCCACCCACTTCCTGGTGGTACCCAAGGCCCACATTGGCTCTGTGTCTGAGATCACCGCGGACAACAGCACAGTGGTGGCTCATATCTTCGAGGTCATTGCCAAGCTGACAAAGGAAAAGGGGCTGGACAGCTACCGGGTGGTCTCCAACATCGGCGAGCAGGCGGGACAGAGCGTGTTTCATCTGCACTTCCATGTACTGAGCGGCAGAGATATGACGTGGCCTCCGGGCTGATGCCTGGGAGCCACGGCCCCGGCGGGGCCGCACGCGAGAGCGCGTGCAAGCGTTTTGCGAAGCAAAACCTTGGAGCGGGCGGGCTTTGCCTGCCCGCTCAAGTTTTATCCGGGGCCCCCACCGGGCTTGGCCAGGTGGGGAATGCAGGCGGGGCAGAGCGTGTTTCATCTGCACTTCCACGTACTGAGCGGCAGAGATATGACGTGGCCTCCGGGCTGATGCGGCCTTCGAGAGGGGCGGCTGTACCGCTGAGGCAAAATGATTTCAATTTCCTGATTTGCCGTCCGTTGGAGCATAAGAGAGCGCCGCGAGCAAAGCTCGCGGCGCTCTCTTACTGAATTAGAAGGGGGGGGTTACAGCTCACCGCCGGAGAGGACCGGGGTCAGGTCCTCAAAGTTGGAGAAGCTGGGATAAGAGATGCGCACATCATCGCCGGTGGCGTTGACATCCATCTGCATATCCATCTGGAGCTTGGCAGTAATCTGCGCATTTTCGGTCTCCGTGACAGGCAGGCCCAGCACCAGATCCAGGTCGAAGTCCGCGGTGCAGGACTCCAGCTCTCCGTCGGAACCGACGGTGTAGACGTATGTGCAGCTCTGCAGATCTGCGGTGAGGTCCACCGGGCTCTCCATGGCGGCAAGCTCTTCCTGCAAGGCCGTCAGCAGATCCTCCAGAAGGCTGTTCAGGCTGTCATCCATCTTCATGGTGTATACGGTGCGGGAGCCCGTGCGGGAGACGTCGATGGAGTCGATCATGGGCAGCATCATGCTGTTCATCTGGCCGCTGATCTGCAGCATCTCCTGGTAAAACTCCGCGAACCCGTCCATGTTGCCAACCGGATATTTGTACCGGTCTGTGGTTCCGTCCATCTCCTCCTGGATATAGACCCAGCCGTCCTGCATCCACTCCTGAACAGAGACTTGATCCTGCATGGTCACATCGGGGCCGGCGCCTGCCGTGTTGGATTCCATGTTCATGTTCATGGAAATGGCCAGCTGGAGCGGGTCTTTCAGAATCATCTGGATGCGGCCGTTTCCGGAGACGGCCACGGACATGGTTTCGTGGATGGTCTCGGTCCCATCGGAGCCGTCAACGGCAATGTCCATCCCCATATTCATGGTATAGTCCGCGTCGATGCCGGTGGAGGAGGCCTGGCTGGCGGCGGTCAGGGCCCGGTAGGCCTCGATTTTCTCGGTAATGGGCCGGGCGGCCTCGGCGTCAATGGCGCCGCTCTCCACCAGGCTGGCCAGCAGATAGGTGCTGCCGTCCTTGAGATCAGCGCCCAGGGCCTGGTAGGTGACGGCAGCCAGATCGTCCCGCAGGAAGGGGGCGGCGTCCAGCATGGAGAGGTTGAACAGGCCGTGGAGCATGGCGAAGTCCAGCGTGTCTGCGTACAGGAAGTCCACGCCGTCCTCATAGCCTAGTGCCCGCAGCAGGAAGGCGCAATACATTTTTGCGCTGCACGGACTGGATGCGCCGAAAGTGGTGGCGGAGGTGCCGTTGGTGATGCCTTGGCTGTACAGCCAGGCGACGGAGGGGGCCGCGGTTTCGCTCACGTCGGTGAAGGGCATGGAGATCTCTCCCGCCTCATAGGCGGCTTTGGCCTCGTCCTCGGCGCCGTAGAGCCGCACCAGCATGATGGCGGCCTCGGAACGGGTAGGGGCGCGGTCCAGCTCAAAGCCGCCGGCGGTGCCCCGGAACACGCCGATGGCGGACAATTCCTCCGCAACGGAGTCGTAGGAAGAGGCGGAGGCGGTCCCGGCCATTGCCGCAGTCAGCAACAAGGTCGCGGCCAGTATGGTCAGAATGCGTTTCATGGTCAACGCTCCTCTCTTTTTTGGTGGAAGAATTTCCACTGATTACTGCTATCTTACGCCGGGCGGAGAGAGCCGTCAAGAGCAGGGAACATGATTTATGGAAAAAGGGCTGGTATTTCCCGCCGGTTCCCGGTATAATGTACCCAAATGGTTTCTCTTTCCCCATTTTTCCAAACAGCTGTGATCGGCTGGGGCGAGGCGGGAAAGCAGAATCATTGGGAGAAAGCGCGTCCGGCCAAAGGGCTGACACGGGGCAACGGAGCAGGTGCCGTGAATCCCGGCGGCCTATGCATGGATCCGGCGGAGAGAGCAAAATTGCGGCTCTTTTGCAGCCTGCCCGCTGTTCTGGGCAGCCGCTGGACGAGCTGTTTGGCAGGATGGAAAAGAGGAGAGACCATGCGCAAGCTGGCCGCGTTCACCGTGTCCTTCGCTCTGGGGATCTGTCTGGCCCAGTATCTGCTGCCGGAGAGGCTTCTTCTGCCCGTGGCGGCAGTTTTCTTTGCCGCGGCCTGCCTCGCCTTGCTGCTGCCGGGACTTTGGCGGAAGCGGGTGTTGCTGGTGGGCACGGGGCTGGCCCTGGCCCTGGGGTGGAACTGGCTGTACAGCTATGCTGTACGGGCGCCTCTTGCGGCCCTGTCCGGCAGCGAGGGCACCGCTTCCATGACTCTTTTGGAGTACGCCGTCCCCACGGACTACGGCGCCAAGGTGACAGTGAAGCTGGAGGGGGTTCCCCTGGGCAAGGTGGTCTGCTACGGCGGGGCGGACCTGCTGGACCTGGAGCCGGGCCAGACGGTGGCGGCACAGGTGAAATTTCAGGATTCCGCCCGGCTTCGGGAGGATACCATTACCAACTTCACCGCTCAGGGAGTGTTCCTGCTGGCCTACCAGCGGGGAGACGAGGCCGTCTACGGTGAGGGATCCGCCGGCTCGCCACGGTGGTGGCCCGCCCATGCGGCCCGGGCCATGCAGAACCGGGTGACGGCGCTGTTTGACGGAGATGAGGCCGCGTTCCTCAGCGCCATCCTCACCGGGGACACGTCCGGATTGTCGGAAGAAGCCCGGTCCGACCTGTCGGAGGCGGGACTCAGCCACATCCTGGCCGTGTCCGGGTTGCACTGCGGCTTTCTGATGACGCTGATTCTGCTGCTCACAGGACGGCACCGGCACCGTCTGGCGGCGGCGCTGGCGCTGCCCGTCCTGATGTTCTATACGCTGTTGACCGGGGCCAGTCCCTCGGTGGTCCGGGCCTGCATCATGGTGGTGTTCGTGCTGGCGGCACCCCTGTTTCAGCGGGACAGCGACCCGCCCACCACGCTGTCCGCCGCCCTGTTTTTGATCCTGCTGGCGAACCCCTTTGCGGCGGCCTCCATCAGTCTGCAGCTGTCCTTCGGAGCCATGGCGGGGCTTCTCTGGCTGACGCCGAAGCTCCAGGACCTGCTGTTGGGGGAGAGACCGAGTGGGAAGGTCTGCCGACTGCTGGTTTCCAGCCTGTCGGCCACCGTGGGGGCCATGGCATTCACGGTGCCCTTGTGCGCTGTCTACTTCGGGTCGCTGGTACTGATCTCTCCGGTAAGCAACCTGCTGTGCCTGACAGCCTCCAGCCTTGTGTTCACGCTGGGGCTTGGGGCAGTCCTGGCGAGCTTCCTCTGGGTGCCTCTGGGGACGGTGATCGGCTTCGTGCCGGCTTTGCTGACCCGGTATATCCTCTGGATATCCGGGGTTCTGGCGTCTGTCCCCCACCACGCCCTGTACTTCACCAACCCGTATCTGAAATACTGGCTGGTATTTCTGTATGTCCTCTTCGCCGCGGCCTTTTTCCTGCGGCCCAAGGCCCGGCGGAAGTATGCCGTGGCCGGTGTGCTGGCGGCGGTATCCCTGGCGGTGACGGTGCGGCTGGGCGCGCCCCACTACACCCGGGGCGGCCTGGACGCCTATGTGCTGGACGTGGGGCAGGGGGAGAGCGTGCTGCTGACCTCCGGCGGGAAATTTGCCCTGGTGGACTGCGGCAGCCGCAACAGCTGGTACGACGCCGGCGGCATCGCGGCGGATCACCTGGCCACCATGGGCTGTGGGACGCTGGACTATCTGATTCTGACCCACTACGACTACGATCACATCTCCGGCGTGGCGGAGCTGCTGGCAAGAGCGCGGGTGGACACTCTGCTCCTGCCGGACGTGTCCGACGATGCAGGGGCGCGGTTCCGGGTGGAGCTGGCCGCCCGGAACCACGGCGTGGACATTCAATACGTGGAGGCGGAGACGGTTTACACCCTGGGGGAGAGCAGCCTCACCATCTACCCGCCGGGGGACGTGGAGGGCGACAACGAACAGGGGCTGGCCGTCCTGTGCACCTATGGCGACTACGACCTGCTGATTACCGGGGACCGGAACATGGCGGCGGAGCGGCAGCTGATCGCCGACCATGATCTGCCCGACATCGAGGCCCTGGTAGTAGGCCACCACGGCTCCAAATCCTCCACCTCGAAGGAGCTGCTGGAGGCCCTGACGCCGGAGACGGGCATCATCAGCGTGGGGGACAACAGCTACGGCCACCCCACGGAGGACGCCCTCCGCCGCCTGGTGCTGGCAGACGTGGAGATCTACCGGACGGACAAGCAGGGTACCGTCCATCTATCTGTGAATTGAGGAGACACCATGGCATACGCGAAAAAGACATCCAAGGCCAACGAGGCCTTTCAGAAACTGAAAAACGACCTGGCCGCGGGAACGGCGGGGAACGCCTACATCTTCTACGGGGAGGAGACGTATCTCCGGGAGTACTATCTCAAAGAGCTGCGGAAGAAGCTGGTCCCCGCCGGGTTTGAGGAGTTCAACTACCACACCCTGGAGGGGAAGGACCTGACGGTCCAGACCCTGGCAGAGACGGCGGAGGCCATGCCCATGATGGCGGAGCGGACGCTGATCGTGGTGTCGGACTTCGACCTGTTCAAGCTGAACGAGGAGCAGCGGGAAAAGCTGATCGCCTTTTTGGAGGATGTGCCGCCCTACTGCTGCGTGGTGTTCCTCTACGACACGGTGGAATACAAGCCCAACCGCACCATGAAGAAGCTGTACAAGGCCGTCACCGACCACGTGGAAGCGGTGGAGTTCCGTCCGGCGGACAACAGCGACCTGGTGGTGTGGATCGCCCGGCGGTTCAAGGCCCTGGGGAAGGAGATCGACCGTCAGACGGCGGAGTACCTGATCTTCACCTGCGGCGGTCTGATGACGGGGCTGGTGCCGGAGATCGCAAAGATCGGCGCCTACGCCAAAGGCAGGGCCATCACCCAGAAGGACATCGACGCTGTGGCGGATCCGGTGCTGTCGGCGGAGGTGTTCCGCCTGTCCGACGCGGTGCTCCAGGGGAATTACGACGGGGCGGCCCGCATCCTGGGGGATCTGCTGAAAATGCAGACAGAGCCCATCATGATCCTGGCGGCTTTGGGCAGCCAGCTCCGGCGCATCTATACCGCCCGGATGGCCATTGACAGCGGCAAGGACAAGTACTGGCTCATGGAGCTGTGGGAGATGAAGAGCGACTATCCGGCCAAACTCCTGCTCTCCGCCGCCAAAAAGACCACGGCCGCCTGGTGCGCCGACGCGGTGCAGATGTGCCAGGTGCTGGACCGGCGGATGAAGAGCGAGAAGGGCGTGGACGCCGTGGGCGAGCTGAAGCTGCTGCTGGTGCGTCTGGGGGCGCAGCGGCGATGAAGAAAGCGATCCGAGAGGTCATTGTGGTAGAGGGCCGCTACGACAAAAACGCCCTCAGTCAGGTGGTGGACGCTACCATCATCACACTGGGCGGCTTCGCCGTGTTCAACGACCGGGAGAAGCTGGCCTTTCTCCGCCGCCTGGCGGAGCAGAGGGGGCTCATCGTGCTGACGGACAGCGATGGGGCAGGGTTCGTCATCCGGAACTATCTGAAGGGTGCTCTCCCACGGGATCGGGTGAAGCAGGCATATATCCCGGACATCCCAGGCAAGGAGCGCCGCAAGCGGACCCCCGGCAAAGAGGGCAAGCTGGGCGTGGAGGGTATGAGGCCCGCCGTGCTGCTGGAGGCCCTGCGCCGGGCGGGCGCCACCTTCGCCGACGAGGGGGCGGCGGAGTGTCCGGGAGACCCTATCACCAAGGCGGATCTGTTCGCCCTGGGCCTCACCGGCGGAACCGACAGCGCCGCGAAGCGCCGGGCGCTGCTGAAGCAGCTGGATCTGCCGGAGCACCTGACGCCCAACGGCATGTTAGAGGCGTTGAACCTGTTATACAGCCGGGAGGAGTTCCTTTCCCGAATGGTGAAAACTCAGTAAAAAGCGGGAGGAAGCCGGGCCATCGACAGGGTTCGACAGCATTCCCCCAAACGGCAGTGCTACAATTTTTTTGTTCGTGTGTGACAACAGACAGAAGGAGGAAATCGAGGTGCGGGCCTTCCTGGTAGGAAGAAGGCCGTGCCGCGGCGTACCGGTGGACTACTTTCTGCTGGTGGAGGAGTGGGACGCCCTCTGGGAGTGCTACGGCATCCGCGTGGAGAGCGGCGGGGAGCGGACGGAGATCCCAGGGATCACCGCCTCGCAGTCTGGGATCCTGTCGCTGCTGTCCAAGCTGATGCGGGGGAGCGTGACGCCCGTCGCGGCGCGGGATGTGGTGGAGGACTGGTTGCTGGAATAGCGTGCAGTCCGGCCGTAAAAAGGAGTCCGGAGAGGATGCAGGGTGTGCATTCTCTCCGGACTCTTTTTACAAATTTCAGGGCGCTTTTGCCAACGCCGCCAGAACGGCGGACAGGAGCGGGCACAGGACCAGTCCCGCCGCCAGCAGCCGTCCCCGGCGGGAAGCGAACGTCACGCCCTTCCGTCCCGTCCGTTCCGCCAGCAGCCCCATGGGGAGGGACAGCAGATAGATGCATCCCCAGAAGGCCCAGCCGTAGTGCCCGTGTCCCATGGCCGCTCCCGCCGGGTGGGGCCCCAGAACCAGCCCCATCAAAAATCCGATGAGAAAATAGGCGCAGGTGGTGCAGGAGAGCCGGTACCGCCCCAGCAGCGCCGTCAGGGCGGAGAGGGCCATGGCCCACCAGAAGAGACCGCTGCTGAGGAGCCAGCCGTAGAGATAGCTCTCCCCGCCGCTGGGCCGCTCCCACAGCAGCCAGCCCAGCAGGGAGCTGTCCTCCAGGGGGCACCAGAGGATGCGGCCCAGCAGGTAAAAGACAAGATACCCCGCAGTCACCGCCAGAGCCGCCAGGACCCGGGGACGCCGGCGGCTCCGGGACCACAGGGGTGGAGGTGCCTCTGCCGCCGGAGCGTCCGCCCCCTCTGATGGGAGCAGCAGGTCCACCGTGGTGCCGAAGAGCTCCGCCAGGCGGAAGAGGTTCTCCGTGCTGGGGGCGCTCTGGCCGGACTCCCATTTGGTAACCGCCTGGCGGCTGACATCCATCCGGCGGGCCAGAGCCTCCTGGGACAAGCCTGCCCGCCGGCGGTGTTCCCTGATCCGCTGACCCAGCGTGGTCATGGACACACCTCCTTTCAGACTTTATGCTACCAGAATTCAACTCCTTTGACCACCAACTATCCGGCAACAATCGGTTGCGGCGGCGGAAAAGGGCAGCTTTACCGCTTCAGCAGCCGCCGTAGAGAAGCGGCGTCCAGCAGGTTCACCGTCTGGAAGGCACCGCCGTAAAACACGGCGTAGTTGTTGAACACGCAGGGAAGGGCCTTGGCCTTCTCCAATGTGTCCACAGGCACCAGAGAATACGGAGCCCCGGCCTCTCCACACACCTGCCGGATGATCTCCAGGCTGTTGGCCACATAGGGGCACTGGTCACTGTAATAGACCGTCAGCGCCTTTTCACCGATGGTCCCCGCCCTGGCTTGGTCCGTAAAGCGGGGGAGGGTACCGTCGAAGGATCGGGCCAGCAGGGTGTAGCCATAGCCCGTTTCATCCACCGTCTCAAAGCCGTACTTCCGGGCGAAGGACTGGTCGGAGAGCCAGGCCTTCTGTTTTTCCGCCCCCAGCATGCAGATGCCGGATTTTCCCCGGTCCCGGGCGTCCGCCAGGCAGTGCTCCATCAGCGCCCGGCCGTACCCCTTGCCCTTGTATGCACCGGCCACCCAGAGGCAGTAGAGGTACAGATAGTTGTCCCCCTCTACAGGGACCCAGGCGGTCTCCAAAGGGGCGTACTCGATAAAGACCTTTTCCTTGACATCCAGTTTCCGGAAGACGTGCCCCTCCGGCAGGCGGTCCACCAGCCATCGGCGTTTAGCCTCCACGCCGGGGTGGGGCTTTTTGCTGCGGATGATGCAGCACAGGTGCTGATCGGCGATGTTTTCCGCCGTCAGATCGATGAATCCCGGTTCCATACAGACGCTCTCTTTCCGCCGGAGACGCCGGCCTTTTTTTCGTATCGTACCAGATCCGGCGGAAGAACGCAACTGTCCTGCCGGTTCGCCAAAGGCGCTGCCAGCGGCAGGTTTATCTTAATGATACGGTGCCGGCGCATCCCGCTTTTGGGCATTGAGGACAGGTCAATCTCCGTTTTGTGAATATGTGATCGCTTTTGACATATTCCCGCATACAGACAAGTTTTTGCTGTCCCCATGCCGCCAATGGCCGTCTAAAACAACGTATTGCATTTCCCCGTCAGATTTTGTATAATAAATATCCTAACGTGTACGCATACCAACGATACACTGCGCGAGAGGGAGGAATGACAGCGCATGGCAGAGGAGATCAAGCTGACGCAGGACGAGGCGCCGGAGAGCCGGAACTTTATCCACGCTTTCATCGAGGAGGACATCGGCCCCGGCGGCCAGTTCGAGGGGATGACCGTCCACACCCGGTTCCCGCCGGAGCCCAACGGCTACCTGCACATCGGGCACTGCAAGGCGCTGACCATCGACTTCGGCACGGCGGAGAAGTTCGGCGGCCTGTGCAACCTGCGGATGGATGACACGAACCCCACCAAGGAGGACGAGGAATTCGTAGACGCCATTCAGCAGGACATTCACTGGCTGGGCTTTGACTGGGGCGACCGGTTCTTCTACGGCTCGGATTACTTTGACGAGGATTATCGTCAGGCGGTGGGCCTCATCAAGAAGGGCCTGGCTTATGTCTGCGAGCTGACGCCGGAGCAGTTCAAGGAGTACCGGGGAGATACCACCACTCCGGCCCGCTCCCCCTGGCGGGACCGGCCCATCGAGGAGAGCCTGGACCTGTTCGAGCGGATGAAGAACGGCGAGTTCCCGGAGGGCAAGTACACCCTGCGGGCCAAGATCGACCTGGCCAGCGGAAACTTCAACATGCGGGACCCCGTGCTCTACCGGATCAACTACCTGCCCCATCACCGACAGGGGAACAAGTGGTGCATCTATCCCATGTACGACTTCGCCCACCCCATTCAGGACGCGCTGGAGGGCATCACCCACTCCCTCTGCTCCCTGGAGTTTGAAAACCACCGCCCCCTATACAACTGGGTGGTAGAGCACTGTGACCTGCCCAGCCATCCCCGGCAGATCGAGTTCGCCCGCCTGGGCATCGACCACACGGTGCTCTCCAAGCGCAAGCTCCGCAAGCTGGTGGAGGAGGGGAGGGTCTCCGGCTGGGACGATCCCCGGATGCCCACGCTCTGCGGCCTGCGCCGCCGGGGCTATACGCCCCGGTCTATCCGGAACTTCTGTGAGCGCATCGGTGTGGCAAAGTCTGCCAACGTGGTGGAATACGGCTTCCTGGAGCACTGCCTGCGGGAGGACCTGAACGAGACCGCCCAGCGGACCATGGCGGTGATCCGGCCCATCAGGCTGACCATCACCAACTATCCGGAGGGGAAAAGTGAGACTGTTACCGTGGAGAACAACCCCCTGGACCCCGCCGCCGGCACCCGGGAGATCGCCTTCTCCCGCAACCTCTGGATCGAGTCCGACGATTTCCTGGAGACCCCGGTGCCCAAGTACAAGCGGCTCTACCCCAATGGACCGGAGTGCCGCCTGAAAGGGGCCTATCTCATCCGCTGCACCGGCTGCGTGAAGGACGAGAACGGCAGCGTCACCGAGGTGCTGGCGGAGTACGACCCGGAGAGCCGGGGCGGCGACCCCGCTGACGGCCGGAAGGTGAGGGGTGCCACCATCCATTGGGTGGATGCCGCCACCGCCATCGACGCGGAGGTGCGGCTGTACGACAACCTGTTCACCGACGCGGACCCGGACGCGGCCGACAAGAACTTCCTGGAGTGCCTGAACCCCAACTCCCTGGAGGTCCTCACCGGCTGCAAGGTGGAGCCTTCCCTGGCGGATGCCGCAGCTCCCGCCAGCTTCCAGTTCATGCGCCTGGGCTACTTCTGCCTGGACAGCAAGGACTCCAAGCCCGGCCATCTGGTGTTCAACCGATCTGTGAGCTTGAAGGACAGCTTCAAGAAATAAGCATACAAAAAGACCGCCGAAGGGCGGTCTTTTTGTATGCGCTTCTCACAGCGGGATCTCCCGGTCCAGCTTGTAGAAGGTGAAGGATCCGTTCCCCAGCAGCGTCCCCGCCTGGTCCCGGATCTCCACCTCGTAAAAGCAGAGAGTTCGGCCGGGCTTGGTCTCCCGGGCCTCTGCCACCAGATGGTCCCCCAGCTTGGCGCTGCGGAGAAAGTTGTAGGAGGCGTTCACCGTCACGGCATAATATCCGTGGGAGGCCATGGCGGAGCCGCAGGCCGTGTCTGCCAGGGAGAAGTAGCAGCCCCCGTGGGCAACCCCCACAGGGTTGGCGTCCTCCGCCGTGATGTCCTTTACCGCCCGGGCGTAGCCGGGGCCGATCTCCTCCACAAAGATCCCCAGCCGCTGGGCGAAGGGGTTGGAGCTGTTCCGGGTGTCTCTGAGCTTTTTGTAGTCCATGTGTGCGGTCTCCTCGTTTTTGATGACTTGCTTTCAGCTTACTCCGAACTTGTGAAAAGGTCAATTTTTTTCCTCCTTTTTTCAGTGGAAATTCAGAAATCCATGATAGACTGCCTCCATCTTGACGGAAAGGATTTGCTGCAATGAAACGAATTGCTTCTCTCTTGCTGGGGCTGGCGATGGCTGCGGCCGCGCTTTCTGGCTGCGGCGCGCAGGGCCGCGAGACGGCCGCGCAGGAATTTCCGGACGCTGTTTCCATCGTCCTCTCGGATGACGGCATTATTGTGGACGGGAAGGCGGTCTCCACAGACGAGTCAGCCGCCGTCCACACGGCCCATGACATTGTCTGCTATGAATCCGGCCGCGACTTCACCTACGGCGAGGGCACGGAGGCCGACGAACACACCGCCGAAGAGGCGGAGGCCCACACGGTGGTCCACATCACACAACCCGGCACCTACGCCCTCAGCGGCACCCTGTCCGCAGGACAGATCGCTGTGGACCTGGGGGAGGACGCGGAGGACGACCCGGCGGCAGTGGTGACGCTGATCCTGAACGGCGTGGACATCACCTGCACTGTGGCCCCGGCGGTGATTTTCTATAACGTCTATGAGTGCGGCAGCACAGACGAGGACACCGCCTCGGAGACCGTGGACACCTCCGCCGCCGGTGCCAACGTGCTGATTGCTGACGGTACTATCAACAACGTCACCGGCTCCTATGTGGCCCGGATCTACGACCCGGACAGCGTGGTGCTCAGCGAGGACGGAATGACCGTGGAGGACAGCGAGAAGCTCCACAAATACGACGGCGCATTTTACTCCAAGATGTCCATGAATGTGGACGGGGGTGAGGCCGGCACTGGTGTGCTGAACATCACCGCCGACAATGAGGGGCTGGACACGGAGCTGCACCTCACCATCAACGGCGGCACCATCAACATCACCTCCGGCAATGACGGCATCAACACCAATGAGGACAATGTATCCGTCACCACTGTCAACGGCGGTTCCGTGAACATTCAGGTCGCCGGCGAGACCGGCGAAGGCGACGGCATCGACTCCAACGGCTGGCTGGTAATCAACGGCGGCGCCGTCACCGCCGCGGCCTGCTCCGACAGCGGGGACGCGGGTATCGACGCCACCATGGGCATCACCATCAACGGCGGCACAGTAGCGGCCTCCGGCAATATGTATGACCAAATCGACGGCGGGGCCCAGAACTATGTGGTGTTCTCCTTTGCATCCCGGCAGAACGGCGGCCAGACCTATACCCTGCAAAACGCCGACGGGGAGACTGTGGGCACCTGGACGCCGGCAAACGACTTCACCTGTCTGGTGGTGTCCTCCCCGGACCTGACGGCAGGGGACTACACCCTGTGGCAGGGAGACACCCAACTGGCCGGCACCATGTCCGACGGCGTGGGCAGCCCCGGCGGCGGTCGGCACATGGGCGGTGAGGCGCCTCCCGCGGACTTGGATCCCTGGCAGGCGCCGGAGGGCGAGGTGCCGGAGAACGCTGGCAGTGAAGTTCCGGACGATCCCCCTGAGCGCCCGGATGGGGAAATGGAGCCTGACGGTAGGGAATCTCCCGCAGGCGGCCGCGGCCCCGGCGGTGGAGAGGGCGGCCAGAGCGCCGCGGGCCTGTCCAAGACATTCACTTTGTCGGATGGCGGGAGCTTCTTTAACGGGCTCTCACCGACGGAGACAACAGAAGCCTCTGAGACGTAAAGACAGCGGGGCCGGTTTCCCGGCCCCGCCTGCTCATATATTTTTTTTGATGGTGTTGATGGCGCCCTTCTCCAGCCGGCTCACCTGAGCCTGGGAGATGCCGACCTCCGCGCTGACCTCCATCTGGGTCTTTCCCTCGTAGAACCGCAGGGAGAGGATGCGCCGCTCCCGGTCATCCAGCCGCTTCATGGCCTCTTTCAGGGCGATGCGGTCCGTCCAGGCCTCGTCGGTGTTCCGGGTGTCGCTGACCTGGTCCATGACGCAGATGGCGTCGCCGCCGTCGGAGTATACCGGCTCGTACAGCGACACGGGATCCACGATGGCGTCCATGGCGAAGACCACTTCCTCCCGGGGGATGCCCAGCTCCTGGGCGATCTGTTCCACCGTGGGCTCCCGCTGGTTTTCCGCCAGGTACTTGTCCCGGACCTGCAGGACTTTATAGGCCGTGTCCCGCATGGAGCGGGACACCCGGATGGCGCTGTTGTCCCGGAGATATCGGCGGATCTCGCCGATGATCATGGGCACGCCGTAGGTGGAAAACCGCACCGGCTGATTGATGTCAAAGTTGTCGATGGCCTTGATGAGCCCCACGCAGCCCACCTGAAACAGGTCGTCGGCGTTCTCGCCCCGGCCGGCGAAGCGCTGGATGACGGAGAGCACCAGCCGCAGATTTCCCTCAATCAGTTCCCGGCGGGCCTCCTGGTCCCCGGCCTTGGTACGGCGCAGGAGTTCCATGGTCTCCTCGTTTTTCAACACCTTCAGCTTTGCCGTGTTGACGCCCGCGATCTCCACCTTGCCCTGCATGGCTGTGCCCCCTCAAACCCTGAAACTTCATGAGTTCAGTATGGCCGGAGGGCTTTTTTCCTATACTGGAAGCTTTTGTCGCTTTCTGCCCGTCTGCATAAAACAGTGTTGGGACATTCCGTCCACTGCATAGTCTCAAGGCAGGGGGTGAGCGCGGTGCAGTGCAGGATCCGGGATTTCCGGTGCAAGGAGGTCATCAACGTCTGCGACGGCTGCCGCCTGGGCTACGTGTCGGACCTGGACGTGCGGGTGCCGGAGGGGCAGGTGGTAGCCATCATCGTCTACGGCCCGGGCCGCTTTTTCGGCCTGTTCGGCAGGGGGGAGGAGTTCTACATCCCCTGGGAGTGCATCCAGCGGATCGGAGACGACATCATCCTCATCGACAAGCCCTTTCAGCGGCGGGATCCCCGCTTGGAGCGGAAGCGGCGCAAGCGTTGCTGACAAATGCCCCCGCGGCTTTCACCGCGGGGGCATTTGCGTATGCCGGCGGAGCGGTCACGGCTCCTCCGGATAGGGGATCTTCAGCGTCATGCCGTCGTGCCAGACACCGGCGCTGCGGGAGATGGACAGATACTGCCCCTCGGTAAAGCCGATGGTCTCCCCGTCGTGGAAGGTGACATCCTCCTCCAATACATAGCTGGCCAGATCCAACAGGAAGCTGTGCAGGTCACCCGGGGCAGCCTGGGTGTCCAGAACCTCTATCTCCTCCTTGCCGAAGGCCGCAAGGCCGTCAGTGTAGCCGCACAGGCCCTCTTCCCGGCGGTAGAGGCCCATCCACACCAGATCCAGCAGGGGCAGCTCCCCGTCCTCCATGGGCTGTGCCGCGTTGAGATAGAACTCCGGCTGGTACACGGTGCCGTTGGCGTAGACACCCAGCGTTCCGCGCTGGCGGCAGGCGGCGCACACCAGCTTCACCTGGAGTATGGCCGCCTCTCGGACGGATTCCTCCCGGGGCAGGACGGTCACCAACAGCTGGCCCCGGTGGCGGGCAGCAGATTCCGCTGCCTCCGGCCACAGGTAGTTGTGGGCGGCGTTTTCCTCCGCCTCGCCGTGGGGCACAGGGAATGGGTATAGGCAGACCGCCGCCAGCATTCCACTGACCTCAAAGGTCAGGGTGCTGCCGCCGTCTTCAGATTCCTCCGCCTCTGTGAGGCAGGGGATGCCGTACAGATCCCGCAGATCCCGGCGGAACTGGTCCGGGTCCCAGGCAGGCGCTTCCAGTAGGACAAAGGCCAGGAAGGCGCCGCCCTCCGGCCGGGTCAGGGCGGGCTGCCGGTCCTCGCTGCAAAGGGAGAAATCCCTGTCGAACAGGACCATCTGCTGGTCCTGCCCCCGGATGTAACACAGGCGCATCGTCCGGTCCGGATGGACCGCGAACCATTCCAGGGATAGTCCCTCCGTTCCCAGCCCCGCCTGGGCGGCCAGGAAGGTTCGGCCCCGGCGGTCCAGCTCCGGCAGCCGGCGCACAAACTCACGGACCCAGGAGAGGGGAAACTTGGACAGCGCCGCCTCGTTCATGAAGAAACGCCCCAGCAGGCTGCCGTTCTGATAGGGCAGCCGGAAAGTGCAGTAGGGGGCGTCCGCCTCCCACTCCGTGGGGGAGAGGGCGGTCTTGATGGCGGCGAGGTTCTCCGGATCGCAGCAGATCCCGGCGATGGACAGCCGCTTTTCCGCCTCGTTTTCGTCTCCGCCGGCCTGCAGAACCGCGTCGCACTCCGGATCGATCCAGTGGAACTCCATCTCCTCCAGAGTCCGGCCCTCCTGGATCTCCCGACGGAGGGTGGTGAACTCGTAGTCCCCAGGCACCAGAGCCAGCCCCCGGTCCACCGCCTCCAGAGCACCGGACGCATCGCCGAAGTGGGCCCGGAGCTTGGCGGTCTCCAGCCAGCCCCAGGGATACTCCGGGTCCAGGGACACGCCGGTCTCCGCATAATGCCGGGCCTCCTCCAAGCGGCCGCAGTACATCAGGGCGCAGGCGTAGCGATAGTACCAGATCCCGCTCCCGGCCGCCTCCGCCGCTGGTTCCGAGGCGGGCATCCACTGGGCAGCTTTATAATAGTAGTCATAGTCGTCGATGTTGTTGCAGGCATAGGCGTACCACAGGGCAAGATCCAGATCGCCCCGGGCCTGCTCCTCCGTGAACTCTCCCTGACGCACACCGTCCCGGACCCGCTGGTCTAGGTAGTCCAGCATTTTGTAAAAGTAGCCGGAGACGTCTCCGCACAGTTCCTCCAGCGCCGCTACGTCCTCCGCCGTCAGGACCGGCGGAACCTTTTCGCCGGGAACCGTTCCACCCGGAGATGATTTCTGCTTTTCAGTGTCCATCCATGTGCTCCTTTCTGATCTGCCGCGTTTTTATATAAACTGAAAATGGGATTTTGGTCATTATAGCAGACAGACAGGCGCGGCGCAACAACAAATGGGGGGCTGCTGGGGAACTCGGACAAATTCGGACAAAACCGGGAATTTTACACGGCTTTTGGGAAAAAATACTTGCATTGCACACTGGATTGTGATACTATATTTCAGCATTCCGCACGGTGCGTCGACTTTCTGTCTGTGCCCGGGGCCCAAAACGGCCGGGTTGGCAGGGGGGATGAAACCGCCGGAGGACCAACTAAATTGAAATTGGAGGAACACACAACTATGGCAAATTCTAGCGTCGTATCCATGAAGGCCCTGCTGGAGGCGGGCGTCCACTTCGGTCACCAGACCCGCCGTTGGAACCCCAAGATGGCTCCCTATATCTACACGGAGCGCAACGGCATCTATATCGTGGACCTGCAGAAGACCGTCCGCAAGCTGGAGGAGGCATACAGCTTCGTCCGTCAGCTGTCTGAGAGCGGCCAGTCCCTGCTGTTCGTGGGCACCAAGAAGCAGGCGCAGGAGGCCATCCGCGAGGAGGCCACCCGTTGCGGCCAGTTCTATGTGAATGCCCGGTGGCTGGGCGGCATGATGACCAACTTCAAGACCATGCGCACCCGTGTGGACCGGCTGAACCAGCTGAAGACCATGCAGGAGGACGGCACCTTCGACATGCTGCCCAAGAAGGAAGTCATGAAGCACCTGGGCGAGATCGCCAAGCTGGAGAAGTACCTGGGCGGCGTGAAGGAAATGAAGAAGCTGCCCGGCGCCCTGTTCATCGTGGACACCCGCAAGGAGCGCAACGCCATCGCCGAGGCCCACAAGCTGGGTATTCCCGTGGTGGCCATCGCCGATACCAACTGCGATCCCGATGAGATCGATTATGTGATCCCCGGCAACGACGACGCCATCCGCGCCATCAAGCTGATCTCCTCCATCATGGCCAACGCCGTGCTGGAGGGCAAGCAGGGTGAGCAGACCGCTGAGGCCGCCTCTGAAGAGGCTGCTGCCGACGCTGAGTAATCTGCGCCTGCATTTGCGCGTATATACCAAAACTGTTTGGAGGAATTCAAAATGGCTTTTACCGCAGCTGATGTAAAGAACCTGCGCGAGATGACCGGCGTGGGCATGATGGATTGCAAGAAGGCGCTGACCGCCTCCGACGGCGATATGGACAAGGCCGTGGAGTGGCTGCGCGAGAAGGGCATGGCCGCCTCCGCCAAGAAGGCCGGCCGCATTGCCGCCGAGGGTATGGCCTATGCCGCCGTCATCGACGGCGTGGGCGTGGTGGTCGAGGTCAACGCCGAGACCGACTTCGTGGGCAAGAACGAGAAGTTCGTGGACTTCGTCAAGGGCGTGGCCGCCACTGTGGCCAAGGAGGCTCCCGCCGACCTGGACGCGCTGATGGAGTGCAAGTACGTCGGCACCGACCTGACCGTCACCCAGCAGCAGCAGGAGATGGTGCTGGTGATCGGCGAGAACATCAAGGTCCGCCGCTTCGCCCGCTTCGCCGAGAACGTCTCCGTGCCCTATGTGCACGCCGGCGGCAAGATCGGTGTGCTGGTGAACCTGGAGTCCGACCTGCCCGCTGAGAAGGTGGAGGAGATCGGCAAGGACGTGGCCATGCAGATTGCCGCTCTGAACCCCCGCTTCTGGGACAAGTCTCAGGTGGGCCAGGACGTCCTGGACGAGGAGAAGAAGATCATGATGGTCCAGATGGAGAACGATCCCAAGATGGCCTCCAAGCCCGAGGCCGTGCGGGAGAAGATCGTCATGGGCAAGCTGAACAAGTTCTACTCCGAGAACTGCCTGCTGCAGCAGGAGTTCGTGAAGGACAACTCCATGAGCGTGGAGCAGTATATCGCCTCCGCCGCCAAGGCCGCAGGCGGAAAGGTGACCTTCAAGGACGCCATCCGCTTTGAGAAGGGCGAGGGCATCGAGAAGAAGCAGGAGAACTTCGCTGAGGAGATCGCCTCCATGGTGAAGGGCTGATTATTAAGCCAGCTGAATCAGGAGCGGGTGCGAAAGCACCCGCTCCGCTTGTTTCCGCCTGAAAGCCCTTTGAATTCCGGTGATTTTCCTTGTATTGCGGGGGGAAAACTGGTATAATACTCCTATCTTTTGGGTTATCATCACAGGGAGACGAATATGCTGCACTATTTACAGGGATTGCTTTCCGCGCTGGACCTGACTTCACTGCTGGACGCGGTGTTGCGGGTGGCCGCGATTTTTCTCTGCCTGACAGTCCACGAGACTTGCCACGGTCTGGCGGCCCTGGCTCTTGGGGACCCCACGGCCAAGTCCATGCACCGCCTGAGTCTGAATCCCCTGCGGCACATCGACTGGATCGGCCTGCTGATGATGTTCGTGGCAGGATTCGGCTGGGCCAAGCCGGTGCCGGTGGACCCCCGGTACTTCCGAAAGCCCAAGCAGGGCATGGCATTGACCGCCCTGGCGGGACCCGTCTCCAACTTTGTGCTGGCGGTTTTGGCAATGCTTATCAGTAAGGTGATTTACCTTTACGCCCCTTATTCTGCGGCGATGGACGTGGTGTTCAGCTTCTGCCTGTACACGCTGGCGCCTCTGTCCATCGGTCTGGGGTTGTTCAATTTGATTCCCATCCCGCCGCTGGATGGGTCCAAGGTGCTGGCGGCGTTTCTGCCGGACCGGCAGTACATCACGCTGATGCGGTATGAGCGGTACGGCATTGTCGTGCTGTTGGTGTTGTCCTTTGTGGGCATCGGCAGCAGTTTGATCTCCCGGGGCATCCTGGGCATTTACAGTGCCCTGTTGTCCCTGATTTTTGGTTGAGGTGAACGGTTTGCAAAACCCCGTATTCAAGCTGGAAAAGGTGGTCCGCAGCAAATCCGAGGAAGAGATGCAGGACTTTGAGGGCCCTCTGGACCTGATTCTATATCTGCTGGGCAAGAACAAAATGGAGATCCAGGACATCTCCATCTCCCTGATCTGCGACCAGTACATGGCGTGGCTGGCCCGGCGGCAGGAGATGGATCTGGAGGTGGCCAGCGAGTTCGTCACCATGGCCTCCCAACTGGTGTACATCAAGACCCGGATGCTTCTCTCCATTGAAGATGAGGAGGCCCAGAGCGAGATGGATGCCCTGATCGCCTCTCTGGAGGAGCGGAAGCGCAACGAGAACTACGCCAAGGTGAAGTCCATGGCCGCCCGGCTGGAGCCCATGGGAGAATTCGGACGGAATATCCTCACCCGTCCGCCGGAGCCGGTGAAGCGGGGAAAGATCTACGAGTACGACCAGACACCGGCGGACCTGGTCTTGGCCATGGCCGAGATCCAGGGCCGGGCGGAGCGGTCCCTGCCGCCGCCCCGCTCCGCCTTCCAGAGCATCGTCCAGCACGAGCCCTATCCCGTGGAGAGCAAGGCCCGGGAGATTCTGAGCCGGCTAAGGACTCACGGCGTCACTCGGTTTCTGCTGCTGTTTCGGGGCAGCCGCAGCCGCAGCGAGGTGGTGGCCACCTTTCTGGCGGTGCTGGAGCTGTGCCGGGCCCACATCCTGCATCTGGCAGGGAGTGAGACGGACTGCACTGTCCGGCAGGAGCGGGAGTTGCCCCAGGATCTGAAACTGTGAGAGAGGACCGTTCCAAGATGGAGATGAAAGAGATCGAATCGGCAGTGGAGGGTATCCTGTTTGCCTCTGGGGAGCCGGTGCAGACCGACCGGATCTGCGTGGCCCTGGAGATGGACCGCCCCACGGTGGAGCAGGTGCTCCAGAAGCTGATGGACTACTATGCCTACGAGCGCCGGGGCATCCGGCTGCTGCGCATGGAGGATACCTGGCAGCTGTGTTCCGCGCCGGACTACGCGGATGTGATCCGAAAAGCCTTTGAGATCCGCAAGCCCGCCAAGCTCAGCCAGCCGGCGCTGGAGGTGCTGACCATCATCGCCTACTACCAGCCCACCACCCGGGCCTATGTGGATCAGATCCGGGGTGTGGACAGCGCCTATACCATCGGCCTGCTGCTGGACCGGAAGCTCATCGAGGAGTGCGGCCGCCTGCAGGTACCCGGAAGGCCCCGCCTGTACCGGACCACCAAACAGTTTCTCCGGGCCTTCCATCTGACCAGCCTGGATGACCTGCCGGAGCTGCCGGACCTTGGCGGCGAGGGACAGATGCGGATCGGCGAGGACGGACAGATCATGGACCCGGCGGACACGGCAGAGATCACCGGAGCCGACACGCCGGAGACGGCCGGCGCCATGGAGGAAGAGGCGCCTTGAGAATCCGCTCCGCCAGGGCGGTCAGGGGGGTGATGGACGTTGCTGGGACTTTGGATCACGTTGGCGGTGCTGCTGGCACTTGCGATTTTTCTGTGGCGGCTGCGGCTGGGACTGTATGTGGTCTTCGGCAGGGGGCAGGCCGCGGCGGATTTGACGATTGGTCCCTTCCGGGTCCGGCTGGTACCGTCCAAAGAGGCAAAAAAAACGCCGCAGGAAACCAAAAAAACGGGAAAGCCTAAAAAGGAGCCGAAGGACCTGGCAGAGGCGGCAAAAAAAATCCCGAAGCCCAAACTGGAAGATCTTCAGGACGCCGCAAGGACGCTGTGGCCCGCCGCCAAAAAGGCTCTGCGCCGCACCCGGCGGGGTATCCGCGTAGACCCGCTGCGCCTGTCCGCCACCCTGGGCGGGGCGGAGGACCCGGCGGCAGCCGCAGAGTTGTACGGTGGACTCCACGCCCTGGTCTGGACCGGGATGCCGGCTCTGGAGAAGCTGGTAGTGATCCGGGATCCCGGGATTCATCTCGGAATTGATTTTGACGCGCAGGAGACCCGGGCGGAAGGAGAGCTTGGCATCTCCATCCGGCTGGGGACGCTGATCGCCGTAGGAACGCAGCTGGCGGTCCCGGCCATCGGCTGGCTCCGGCGGTTCATGAAGCGGCGGCGGATGCCGCCCGCATCCAAAGCAGCAGACAACAAGGCGGCAGAACACCCCGCCGCGTGACGAGAAAGGATGGCATCCATGGACGAGACAATGGACAAGAAGAGACCCCTCAGCGATTTGATGCGTTCCACGATGGACAAGATCCGGGAGATGGCGGACACCAACACCATCGTGGGGCAGCCCATCACCACGCCTGACGGCGTGACTCTGATCCCCATTTCCCGGGTCAGTATGGGCTTCGGCTGCGGCGGCGCCGACTACGGCAAGACCCAGCCCAAGGACTTCGGCGGCGGCAGCGGCGCAGGCGTGAAGATCGAGCCTGTGGCGTTCCTGGTGATCCGGGAGGGAACGACCCGGGTGCTGCCGGTGGCGATGCCGCCCATGACCACGCTGGACCGGGTGGTGGAGATGATGCCGGATCTGGTGGACAAAGTGGAAAAATATTTCGACAAGAAGGAAGAAAAAGAACCCGTCTGAACGGGGTATACTACCATCACCAAACAAATGAGGTGATGGCATTTGCAAACCCTGCTCCGGCGGCTTGCCGCTTTGGGGATCGCTCTGGCGGCCCTGTTCAGTCTTTTTCCTTGTCAGACGCACGCGGTCAGTACGTCTGCCTCCTCCGCTATTTTGATGGACGTGGACAGCGGCCGGGTGTTGTATGAGCAGAACGCCGACGCGAAAATGCTGATCGCCAGCACTACCAAGATTCTGACGGCCCTGGTGGCTATCCGGGAGGGAGACCTGAACGATGTGGTCACAGTCTCCCGGGAGGCGGCGTATACAGAGGGCTCCTCCATGTATCTGAAGGTGGGGGAGAAGCTGACGCTGGAGACACTGCTGTATGGACTGCTGCTCTGCTCCGGCAACGATGCGGCCGTGGCCATTGCCGAGCACATCAGCGGCAGCCAGGAGGACTTTGCAAAGCTCATGAATGCAACGGCCCGGGAGATCGGCATGGAGCACTCCTCCTTCGCCAACCCTAACGGGCTGGACCATGAGGACCATTACTCCACGGCCCGGGACATGGCGCGTCTTGCCTGCGCGGCGGTGGAAAATGAGACTCTGGTACGGATGGCCTCCACCCGCAGCGTCACCATTGGCGGGCGGACCATGACCAACCACAACAAGCTGTTGAACCAGATAGAGGGGTGTATCGGCCTGAAGACCGGCTATACCATGGCGGCAGGCCGGACGCTGGTGAGCTGTGTGGAGCGAAACGGCCAGCGGCTGGTGGCGGTGACTCTCCAGGACGGCAACGACTGGGCGGACCACGCGGCCCTGTATGACTACGGTTTTTCCACCTATCCCGCCAAGCTGGGGGCCTCTCTGGGCCAGACAATCCAGCGGGTCCAGGTGGAAAACGGCATGAGCGCCACGGTGCCCCTGGTGGCGGCGGACAGCTTCGCCTGGCCGCTGGCGGAGGGGGAGTCCCTGGAGCTGGACGTGGAGCTGGCCGGATCTCTGCGGGCCCCCATCCGGGCCGGCCGGCGGGCCGGGGAGGCGGTTTTCTCGGTCAATGGAAAAGAGGTGGGCCGGGTGGCGCTGCTGTATGGCGCCGACGTGGCGCCCCGGATGGAGAGCGCCCTGAGCATTCTGAAGCAGGGGTTGCCGGGATAGAGAGAGGACAACATGGAAGAACGACTGCAGAAGCTGCTGTCCGCCGCGGGGGTTTGCTCCCGGCGGACGGCAGAGACATATTTGATCGCCGGAAGGGTGACGGTGAACGGCCAGACCGCCCATCTGGGCCAGCGTGCAGACCCGGATCGGGACGAGATCCTGGTGGACGGCCGTCCCCTGGCGCCCCGGGCGGAGGCCGTGTACATCCTGCTGAACAAGCCGCGGGGCTATGTCTCTACCCTCTCGGACGAGCGGGGGCGGCGGACAGTGGCGGAGCTGGTAGCGGACTGCGGGAGCCGGGTTTATCCCGTGGGACGGCTGGACCTGGATTCCGAGGGCCTGCTGCTGCTGACCAACGACGGTGCCTGGGCCCAGCACCTGCTGCATCCAAAGCACGAGGTGGAAAAGACGTATCACGTCTCCGTATTCGGACCGGTGGCCGGCGCGGCGGCCCGGCTGGCAGCCGTTACCGACCTGGAGGGGGAGCCCATCCGCCCCGCCCGGGTGGAGGTGCTGCGGGAAACTCCCGGAACCGCGGTGCTGGCAGTGACCATTCATGAGGGGAAGAACCGGCAGGTCCGCCGGATGTGTGCCCAGTGCGGCCTGACGGTGAAGCGGCTGCGCCGGGTCCGGGAGGGAGCTCTGGAGCTGGGCGATCTGCCGCCGGGAAAGTGGCGGTATTTGACACAGGACGAGGCTGGGGCGCTGGGAGTCACCCCCTGACTGAAAAGCGGAAGGCGCCGCCCTGAATGGGGCGGCGTCTTTTCCATTCCGGCGGCGAGACGGAAAAATCCCGCAAAGCGGTTTGAATTTTGAAAAAACTGTGCTACAATAGACCGCGGAACGTCCGGCGGGCCAGCGGAGCTGCCGGGCAAGATCAAGAACGGCCCCCTGCAGGCGGCCGACGGAGGAAACAGCAGTGGCTAAGAGCATCCTACATACCATCGAGCGCAATATGCCCACCTTTTCCAAGGGACAGAAGCGGATTGCCGACTACATCCTGCAGAATTACGACAAGGCCGCCTTCATGACTGCCAGCAAGCTGGGGAAGCTCTCCGGCGTCAGCGAGTCCACAGTGGTACGCTTCGCATCGGAGCTGGGGTACGACGGCTATCCCAGTATGCAGCGGGCACTGCAGGAGATGATCCGCAGCCGCCTCACTTCCACCCAGCGCATCCAGGCGGCGGACAATCTGTTCGGCGGACAGGATGTGCTGTCCGCCGTGATCCAGTCCGATATGGACAAGCTGCGGATGGTGGCGGAAGAGGCGGACAGGACTGAGTTCAACAAGGTGGTGGACCTGATCCTGGGCGCCGGGCACCTGTACATCCTGGGGGTGCGGACCTCCTCCTTTGTGGCGGGGTATCTGAACTTCTACCTGCACCTGCTGTCCGAGAACGTGACGCTGGTGCAGTCCAACGCCGCAGGGGAGATCTTCGAGCAGCTGCTGCGGATCGGCCCCGGGGATGTGATGATCGCCATCAGCTTCCCTCGGTACTCCAAGGTCACTATGAACACAGTGAAGTTTGCCCAGGACCGGGGGGCTACCATCGTGGCCATTACAGACAATGAGCTGTCCCCCGTCTACCAGATGGCGGAGGCTGCTCTGCTGGCTCCCAGTGAGATGATCTCCTTTGTGGACTCCATGGTGGCGCCTCTGTCCCTCATCAACGCGCTGCTGATCGCCGTGGGCTCCCGGATGCGGTCGGACGTGTCCCGCACCTTTGCGGAGCTGGAGGACATCTGGAACGCCTACGGCGTGTTCGGGAAGATGGACGATGAGTAAGGGGCTGGTAGTGATCGGCGGGGGAGCCGCCGGGATGATGGCCGCTGTCTCCGCGGCGGAGCGGGGCGCACGGGTGACGCTGCTGGAGCCCAATGAGCGGCTGGGAAAGAAGCTGAACATCACCGGCAAGGGCCGGTGCAACGTCACCAACAACGCCGATGTACAGACCTTGCTGGCCAACGTGCCCCGGAACGGCAAGTTTTTGTACAGCGCCTTTTCCCGGTTCGACGGCCGGGACACCATGGCGTTCTTTGCGTCCATCGGCGTGCCGCTGAAGACCGAGCGGGGGAATCGGGTGTTTCCCGTCAGTGACCGGGCCTTTGACGTCAGCGCCGCTTTGGAGCGGCGGCTGAAGGCGCTGAAGGTCTCTCTGGCCCGGGACCGGGCGACGGAGCTGGAGATCACCTCCGGCGCCGTCACAGGTGTCCGGGGAGAGCGGGGGACATACCCTGCCGGGGCGGTAGTCCTTGCCACCGGCGGCGTCAGTTACCCCGCCACCGGCTCCACAGGAGAGGGGCACCGAATGGCCCGGGAAGCGGGGCATACGGTGACGGACCTTCAGGGCTCTTTGGTGCCGCTGCGGGATTACGGCCTGGGCCGGGAGCTCCAGGGCCTGAGCCTGCGGAATGTGGGGCTGGCGGTGTTTGAGGACCGGAAGAAGATCTACACGGACTTCGGGGAGATGCTGTTCACCCACTTCGGTGTCAGCGGGCCCCTGGTGCTGTCGGCCTCCGCCCACATGCGGCACTTCGGCAAAAAGACCTACCGGCTGGAGATTGACTTGAAGCCCGCCCTGGATGAGCAGGCCCTGGACAAGCGGCTGCTGCGGGACTTTGAGAAGTACGCCAACCACGACTTCTGCAACGCGCTGGACGATCTGCTGCCCCAGAAGCTGATTCCGGTGGCAGTGGAGCGGTCGGGCATCCCGCCCCATCAAAAGGTCCATGACCTGACGCGAGAGCAGAGGCGGGAACTGGTCCAGGGCCTCAAGCATTTTTCTGTGGAGATTGCCGGACCCTGCCCGGTAACGGACGCCATCGTCACTTCCGGCGGCATAAAGATCAGTGAAATTGACCCAAAGACAATGGAATCAAAACTTGTAAAGGGATTATACTTTTCGGGAGAAATCATGGATGTGGACGCCTATACCGGCGGATTCAACCTGCAGATCGCCTGGGCCACAGGCCGGGCGGCGGGACAGGCTGCGGCGGAGGCGCTGAGACAAGGGGAAGAGAACGCATGAGTGAGAACATTCGCGTGGCCATCGACGGGCCCTCCGGCGCGGGGAAGAGCACCCTGGCCAGGAGCGTGGCCGCCAGACTGAACTTTTTATACGTGGACACAGGTGCCATCTACCGCACCATCGGCTATGCCGTGTGGCGGAAGGGGATCGATCCCCGGGACCGCTCCGCCGTGGTGGCGGTGCTGCCGGACCTGGAGATTTGCCTGACCTATGGGACGGACGGCCTGCAGCACATGGAGCTGAATGGAATGGATGTGACGGCGGAGATCCGCCTGCCGGAGGTGTCCCGCTACGCCTCTCTGGTATCCGCCTATCCGGAGGTTCGGGCGTACCTGCTGGAGATGCAGCGCCAGCTGGCCCGGGAGAACAGCGTGGTGATGGACGGCCGGGATATCGGCACGGTGGTGCTGCCGGATGCGGAGGTGAAGGTGTTTCTCACCGCTTCCGCGGAGGAGCGGGCCCGCCGCCGGATGCTGGAGCTGGAGGAGCGGGGGACGCCGGAGCCTTATGCGGCTATCCTCCGTGCCATTCAGGAACGGGACTGGAACGATACCCACCGTGACGCCGCACCCCTGCGTCAGGCGGAGGACGCGGTGCTGCTGGACACCACGGCTCTGGATTTTGTCCAGAGCGAAGACGCGCTGCTGCACATTATCCGGGAGAGGACGGGACTATGAGCGAAAAGAGGCCGTTGAATGGATTTTTCGTATGCATCTACTATCTGGTAAACTTGGTGGCGGGGATTCTTCACCCGGTCACCATCATCGGGCGGGAGAACCTGCCGGAGCACGGCGCCCTGCTGTGTCCCAACCACAACAGCAACTGGGACCCGGTGCTGGTGGCGCTGAAGGTTCCGGTGAACTACCGGCTCCACATCATGGCCAAGAAGGAGCTGTTCTGCAACAAGGTCTTTGACTGGGTACTGCGGAAGCTGGGCGCCTTCCCTGTTGACCGGGGCGAGGGGGACATCGAGGCGGTGAAAACCGCCCTGAAGGCTATCAAGAGCGGGGACAACCTGCTGATATTCCCGGAGGGAACCCGGGTGGAACACGAGGGGGCTCTGCCCGCCAAGGGTGGTGTGGCCGTCATCGGCATCCGTTCCGGGGCGCAGTTCGTGCCGGTGTACGTGGAGGGGAACAAACGCCTCTTTCGCCGGACCCGCATCATCTTCGGCCAGGCATACCGGCCGGAGGCCACCAGCCGTCGGCCTTCACCGGAGGAGGTCCAGGCCATCGCCGACGAGGTGCTCCGCCGCTCCTACGCCCTGGGGAAGGAGGCGCGATGAAGGTCCTTTTGGCCAAGAGCGCCGGATTCTGCTACGGCGTGAAGCGGGCGGTGGAGTTGGCGGCAAAGACCGGGGAGGAGACCGGCGGATGCTGGATGCTGGGAGACCTGATCCACAACTCCCACGTGGTGGAGGATCTGGCCCGCCGGGGTGTCCGGAAGACCGAGGACCCGGCTGGCCTGGCGGCGGGGGACACGGTGGTGATCCGATCCCATGGAGAATTGAAATCCGTGCTGGACGATCTGGAGGCCCGGGGCGTCCGGTGCGTCAATGCCACCTGTCCCAATGTGATCCGCATCCAGCGCCTAGTGGCCCAGGCGGAGGCGGAGGGCCGTCGTCCGGTGATCATCGGCGAACCCCTGCACCCGGAGGTGATGGGGGTGGCCAGCTGGTGCCGCCAGCCCCTGGTGTTCGACGGGCCGGAGGCCGTGGAGGCCTGGCTGGACGGGGATGAGAAAAGTCGGGAAATCCCTGTTACCGTAGTAGCGCAGACCACCTGCATCCGAAAACTTTTTGAAACTTCTTGGAAAATCATAAAAAAACAGTGTACAAACGTAAAAATCTTTGATACAATATGTAATGCTACGCATGAACGTCAGTCTGAGGCGGCAGAAATCGCCGGCAAAGCAGACGTGATGGTCGTGGTGGGAGACCGTAAAAGCGCCAACACCAAACATCTGACGGAAATTTGCCTGAGGAGATGCCCCCGCGTGGTCCAGATTGAACGCGCGGACGAGCTCTCGCCGGATTTTTTCAATGGTTGTACTGTTGCGGGCCTTACGGCTGGTGCCTCCACGCCTGCGGGCATCATTAAGGAGGTATATGCAACGATGAGCGAAGAAATCAAGGCGGCCGAGGGCAAAGAGGAGTCCTTCGAGGAATTACTGAATCAGTCTTTTAAAACTTTAAATAACGGTGACCGGGTCACCGGCATCGTTACCGCCATCACCCCCACCGAAGTGCAGGTGGACGTGGGCGCCAAGCAGGCGGCCTACATCAAGCTCAGCGAGCTGAGCGACGACCCCAATGTCAAGGCGGAGGACATCATCCACGTGGGCGACCAGATCGAGACCTATGTGGTCCGCGTCAACGACGTGGAGGGCTACGCAGAGCTGTCCAAGAAGCGTCTGGACGCTGCCAAGGTCTGGGAGAACATCGAGCAGGCCGTGGAGGAGAAGACCGTTCTGGAGGGCACTGTCACCGAGGAGAACAAGGGCGGCATCGTGGTGTCCGTCAAGGGTGTGCGGGTATTCGTCCCCGCCTCTCAGAGCGGTCAGCCCCGCGGCGCCGATCTGTCTGCCATGGTGAAGCAGAAGGTCCAGCTGCGAATCACCGAGGTCAACCGCGCCCGCCGGCGCGTGGTGGGCTCCATCCGCTCCGTCACTGAGGAGGCCCGGAAGGCCGCCCAGGCGGAGGTGTGGGCCAACATCGAAGTGGGCAAGCACTACACCGGCACCGTCAAGTCCATGACCAGCTACGGCGTGTTCGTGGACATCGGCGGCGTGGACGGCATGGTACATATCTCCGAGCTCAGCTGGAGCCGGATCAAGACCCCCGCCGAGGTCTGCAAGGTGGGCGATACCATGGACGTGTACGTCATCTCCTTCGATCCCGAGAAGAAGAAGATCTCCCTGGGCGTGAAGGATCACAGCATCGATCCCTGGCAGGTGTTCATGGACAAGTACCAGGTGGGCGACGTGGCCTCTGTCCGCATCGTCAAGCTGATGACCTTCGGCGCCTTTGCCGAGGTCGTGCCCGGCGTGGACGGCCTGATCCATATTTCCCAGATTGCTGACCGGCGCATCGACAAGCCTGAGGATGTCCTCTCCGAGGGCCAGATTGTGGACGCCAAGATCACGGCCATCGACGAGGAGAAGCAGAAGATCTCCCTGTCCATCCGCGCCCTGCTGACTCCCGCGGCTGAGGAGGAAGAAGCTCCTGTGGAGGAGTAATCCGCACGGATTTCCAGACCTAAAAAAGACAGGCTCCGGTGAGGGGCCTGCCTTTTTTTGAAAATTTTGTGATTTTTTTCACGGTATGGATTGCTTTTCAAGGGCTGGTATGTTATACTCTTGACAATCAATGTAAGACAACACCGATGACATCATACAACAAACGGGAATTACAGGAGGAAGATCAACATGAGCTACCAGGAAGTGTACAAACAGAAGCTGACAACGGCCGACGAGGCGGTCAAGGCCGTCAAGTCCGGCGACTGGGTGGATTACGGCTGGAGCGTCTGCTCGGCGGATGCCTTGGATAAGGCGCTGGCCCGGCGGATGGGCGAGCTGACCGACGTGAAGATCCGGGGCGGTATCCTGACCCACAAGCCCGCCATTTTCGATGTGCCCAATGCGGCGGAGCATTTCTGCTGGAACTCCTGGCACATGGGCGGCATCGAGCGCAAGGCCGTGAGCGAGGGCTTCTCCTATTACATCCCCCTGCGGTATTCTGAGCTGCCGGGGTATTACCGCAACTGCATCAAGAGCCTGGACGTGGCCATGTTCCAGGTGGCCCCCATGGACGAGCACGGCTGGTTCAATTTCGGTCCCGGCGGCTCCCACCTGAAGGCTGTGTGCGAGTGCGCCAAGACCGTCATCGTGGAGGTCAACAAGAACATGCCCGTGTGCTTGGGCGGGTTTGAGAACTGCATCCACATCGACGACGTGGACATGATCGTGGAGGGAGAGAACCCTGCTTTGGATGAACTGGGCGGCGGCGGAGCCGCCAGTGAGGTGGACATGGCGGTGGCCAAACTGGTGGTGCCGGAGATCTGTGACGGTGCCTGCCTGCAGTTGGGCATCGGCTCTATGCCCAACGCCATCGGCAAGATGATCGCCGAGAGCGACTTGAAGGATTTGGGCGTGCACACCGAGATGTACGTGGACGCCTTCGTGGACATGTCCATAGCCGGTCGCATCACGGGCCTGCGCAAGCCCTTTGACCGGGGCCGGCAGACCTATGCCTTCGCGGCGGGCACACAGAAGCTGTATGACTTCATCGACAACAACCCTGAGTGCATGGCTGCTCCCGTCAGCTATGTGAACGACATTGCCCGGGTGTCTCAGATCGACAACTTCATCTCCATCAACGGCGCCGTGGATATCGACCTGTACGGCCAGGTGTCCTCTGAGTCCTCTGGAATTCACCATATCTCCGGTGCCGGCGGCCAGCAGGACTTCGTCATGGGCGCGTACCTGTCCAAGGGTGGCAAGAGCTTCATCTGCTGCTCCTCCTCCTACATGGACAAAAAAAGCGGCCAGCTGAAGTCCCGTATCCGGCCCACGCTGCTGGAGGGGTCCGTGGTCACCGCCACCCGCACCAACCTCCACTATGTAGTGACGGAGTACGGCAAGTTCAACGCCAAGGGCAAGTCCACTTGGGAGCGGGCCGAGGGCCTGATTGCCATCGCCCATCCTCAGTTCCGCGAGGAGCTGATCGCCGAGGCGGAGAAGATGCACATCTGGCGCCGTTCCAACAAGAGATAACAAAATCCTCCGGAGCCGGGCGGCATATCTGCCGTCCGGCTCTTTTGTACAGGGGGGACCTGTGTCTGGAGGAGCTGATGCCCTTGCCGCGGGTGGATGATTCTCTGCGGAAAGTGTAAGGCACTGGAAAAGATAGTAAAAAAATTTCAAAATAAGCTTGTAAAGCTGCTGAAAAGCCGGTATAATGAAATTTATGAAAACAGAAAAGTGGAAATAGAGAGAGCGGGTTCCAGTCACCGCCCGGCGGAAATGGGAAGGAGTTTACCATGTTCAGCGTTGGGGATCTGGTCGTTCATCCAATGCATGGGGCCGGCGTGATCGACGCCATCGTTCAGGAAAAGGTCGCGGGGAGTACACAGGACTACTATGTGTTCAAAATGCCGGTGGGTGGACTGCTGTTGAAGATCCCCACCGCCAACAGCCAGACGATTGGAGTCCGCTCGGTCATCCAGCGGCCGGAGGCGGAAGCCCTGATTGCCGCTATCCCGTCTTTGGCGGTGGAGGAGAGCAGCAACTGGAACAAGCGGTACCGGGAAAATCTGCTGCGGATGAAGAGCGGGGATCTGTACGAGGTGGCACGTGTGATTAAGGGGCTGATGTTCCGGGAACGGAAGCGGGGCCTCTCCAATGGGGAGCGGAAGATGCTTCATACGGCCCGCCAGATCCTGCTGTCGGAGCTGGTGCTGGCAGAGGACAGCGGCTATGAAGAGGTGGAGCGGCGTGTGGAGCAGGCCATGCTCCAGACATCGGAGATCCAGAGATAACGTGTTCGCGGACCATGTCCGCGAACATTCTGCTGTTTCAGGAGAAATTTCCAGGGAGGTCGGATCATGGCATTTTTCAAAAAATTCCGGGATGCCCAGCGCCCTTGCTGCGCCGCGCTGGTGGCGGCGGCAGGCAGTTCTTCCCGCATGGGCGGGGTGAACAAGCTGCTGCAGCCCCTGGACGGCATTCCTGTACTGGCCCGGACACTGACGGCCCTGCAGATGGCCCGGCGGATCGACGAGATCGTGGTGGCCGCCCGAGAGGAGGACTTTCTGGAGATCTCCCAGCTGTGCAGGACCTACGGCATCACCAAATGCACCAAGGTGATCCGGGGCGGGGAGAGCCGGGCCCACTCGGTACTTCTGGCAGCACTGGAGGCCGGGGAGGGCATGGAGCTGCTGGCGGTGCAGGACGGCGCCCGCCCCCTGGTGACGCCGGAGCTCATCGACGATGTGGCGGAGCAGGCCGCCCGCTGCGGGGCGGCGGCCCCGGCGGTGGCGGTGAAGGACACCATCAAAGCCGTCCGGGACGACGGCACGGTGGCGGAGACGCTGGACCGGGCGGCCCTGCGGGCTGTGCAGACACCCCAGATCTTCGAGAGCGCGCTGCTGAAAGCCGCGCTTCAGGCGGCTGTTGAGGGGGGCATCCCCATAACGGATGACTGCTCCGCCGTGGAGCGGCTGGGCAAGCGGGTCTATCTGGTGGAGGGGGACGAGGAAAACCTGAAGATCACCACTCCGGTAGACCTGATTTTGGCGGAGGCTATTCTGCAGGCCAGGGAGGATCGGATATGACGAATCTGCGGATCGGACATGGATATGACGTCCACCGGCTGACGGAGAGGCGGCGGCTGGTGCTGGGGGGCGTGGAGATCCCCTGGGACCGTGGGCTGCTGGGCCACTCCGACGCGGACGTGCTGACCCACGCGGTAATGGACGCCCTCTGCGGCGCCGCCAAGCTGGGGGACATCGGCAAGCTGTTCCCGGACAGCGATCCCCGCTACGCCGGTATTTCCAGCCTGGAGCTGCTGCGGCAGGTGGCAGCGCTGCTGCAGGAGAGAGGATGGGCCGTGGTGAACATCGACGCCACCCTCATCGCCCAGGCCCCCAAGGTGGGCCCCTACCGCCCGGAGATGGAGGCGAACCTCTCCGCAGCTCTTGGGACGGATGCGGACCGGGTGAATGTGAAGGCCACCACAGAGGAGCATCTGGGCTTTACCGGGGACGGCTCCGGCATGGCGGCCCATGCGGTGGCGCTGCTGGAACGGCTCCCCTGAAAAAAGGACGTGCCTCGGGCGCGTCCTTTTCGCACGTCCGCGCCTCCCGACCATAGAATGGGTAGAGAGGAGGAGTGTCTGTGGAGCACTATTTGATTATCGCCCGCTCGGTGACCTATGCCCAGCGGATGCAGCGGGCGCTGGCCCGGTCGGGGATCCGAAGCCGGATCTTCCGGGCCCCCCGGGACCTGACGGACCGGGGCTGCGCCTACGCCGTGCAGATCGCGGACTCCGACCTGACGGCTGCCCTGACGGCCCTTCACAGGGAATCTTTGGACCCTGTTCAGATATTCTTGACTCAGCGGGGGACGTTCCGGGAGGTGAGACCGTGATCTATTTTGACAGCGCGGCCACCACCTTCCAGAAGCCCCGGACTGTGGCGGACGCCATGCGGAACGCCATGGCCACCATGAGCTCTCCCGGCCGCGGCGGATACCCCGCCGCCATGCGTGCGGCGGAGGCTGCCTTCGACTGCCGGACAGAGCTGGCGGAGCTGTACCATCTGGAGAACCCGGAGCAGGTGGCCTTCACCATGAACGCCACCCACGGCCTGAACATTGCCATCAAGAGCCTGGTGCCCCCCGGCGGGAAAGCCGTGATCTCCGGATATGAGCACAACGCTGTCACCCGGCCCCTGGCGGCCCTGGGGGCCCAGGTGTCCGTGGCGGCGGCGCCCCTGTTTCAGCCTGCAGCGGTGACGGCGGCCTTTGACCGCCTGATCGTGCCCGGCACGGACGCGGTGATCTGCAACCACGTGTCCAACGTATTCGGCTTCGTCCAGCCGGTGGAGGCTATCGCCGCTATCTGCCGGGAGCGGGAGGTACCCTTCATCATCGACGCGTCCCAGTCCGCCGGGATGCTGACCCTGGACATGACGGCCCTGGGGGCGGCCTTCATCGCCATGCCGGGCCACAAGGGCCTGTACGGCCCCCAGGGAACCGGCGTACTGCTGTGCGGGAAGGACGTCCCCGTCCGCACACTGCTGGAGGGCGGCACCGGCAGCATCTCTATCCAGCAGGAGATGCCGGACTTCCTGCCGGATCGGCTGGAGGCGGGCACCCACAATATGCCCGGCATCGCAGGGCTGCTGGCGGGGGTCCGATTCGTCCGCCAGCTGGGGCCGGAGGCCATCTGCGCCGGAGAGCGGCAGCTGACCTTCCAGGCGGCGGAGGGCCTGAGGCGGCTCCCTGGACTGCAGGTGTTTGCCCTGCCAGACCTGGCGGCCCAGGCGGGGGTGCTTTCCATTGTCCCGGAGCACATGGACGCAGAGGCATTGGGCGCGGCCCTGGCAGACCGGGGCATCGCCGTGCGGGCGGGCCTTCACTGCGCGCCCCTGGCCCACCGCACCGCCGGGACGCTGGACACCGGCACCGTCCGGCTGAGTTTTTCCCACTGGAACACGCGGGAGGAAGTATCCCGTTTCCTAGTGGCTATGGGGGAGATCCTGAGGTGACTTTCTGAACAGACCGTGAATTTTAGCTTGGTTTGCCTTGCATTCTACAGGCAGATTTTATATAATCTAGATATTCATGGCCTGAAAGGGATGATGACGTCCAATGGAATTTGTCACGCTCTCCACACTGCCCGGGATCATCGGCCGGTATCTGATGATGCTGAAGGTCACGGACATTTTGGATATAGCGATTATGGTGTTTGTGTTTTACAAGGCTCTGACGCTGATTCAGAGCACCCGGGCCGCCAGCCTGCTCAAGGGCGTGCTGGTGTTTCTGGCGGCGCTGATGCTGTCCATGGTCCTGAATATGAACAGCATCAACTTTATCATGAACCAGCTGGTGAGGTGGGGCGTGGTGGCGCTGATCGTCCTCTTCCAGCCCGAGATCCGACGCATCCTGGAGGAGGTGGGCAGCCGCCGCTTCATCGCCTTCTTCTCCCGGGCGGAGGCCGGCACCGCCGTGGAACAGGCCATCGACCAGACGGTGCTGGCCTGCACCGAGATGTCCCAGTCCCGCACCGGCGCCCTGATCGTGTTCGAGCGGGAAAACCTGCTGGACGACATGGTCCGCAGCGGCACGGTGCTGGACGCGGCGGTCTCCAGCGAATTGCTGAAAAACATCTTCTTTGTAAAGGCTCCCATGCATGACGGCGCCGTCATCGTCCGGAACGGGCGGGTGCTTGGCGCCGGATGCATGCTGCCTCTCAGCAAGAACGTGAACCTCTCCCGGGAGCTGGGGATGCGCCACCGGGCCGGTATCGGCATGAGCGAGAACGCCGACGCCGTGGTGGTCATCGTCTCCGAGGAGACCGGGTCCATCTCCGTGGCCATCGGGGGAATGCTCAAGCGGCACCTCAAGCCGGAGACGCTGGCCAATATCCTGCGGAACGAGTTGCTTCCGCAGGAGGCCGGGGAGGACAAGCCCAAGTTCAGCCTGATGAATCTGCTGCGGGCCGGAAGCACGGGAGGCGACAACCATGAAAAGTAATCCCAAGCAGAAGGCGGTGTATCTCGCCCTGTGCATCCTGGCGGCCATCGTGGTGTGGATCTTCGTGGACAACTTCGGAAACAACGGCGGTGCGGTGATGCATACCAAGTGGTTCCGGGATGTGCCCATCACCTACACTGGGGAGACGGTCCTTACAGAGCGGGGCTTCATGCTGCTGGACGAGGATACCGTCAGCACCGTGGATTTGGAGATGGAAGGGACCGCGTTTGACCTGGCTCTGCTGGACAAAGACTATATCCGGGTGACAGTGGATCTCTCCAACGTGAGCCGGACAGGGGTGCAGACGGTGACCTCGGTGATTTACGGCTATACGGAAGAGTATTTCCGGCAGAATATTACGGTGAGCGACCGGACGCCCTCCGTCATCACCATCAACGTGGCGGAGCTGTACCACAAGACGGTGGATGTCCGGTGCGAGATCTCCGGCAATGTGGCAGAGGGTTACTCCGCCGGAGAGCTGCAGGTCAGCCCCACGGAGATCGAGGTCCGGGGCGATCAGGAGGATGTGGATGCCGTCAGCTATGCCAAGGTGACCCTGGATCTGGGAGAGGACGCCACCTCCACGGTCACGGGAGAGCTGCCCATCCAGTTCTATGACGCAAACGACCAGCTGCTGGAGAACACCAGCCTCCAGACCACAGAGGAGACCATTCAGGTGACGCTGCCGGTATATGTCACCCGGGAGCTGCAGCTGACCATGAACTTCGTGGAGTCCGCCGGCGCCCGCATGTACAACGTGGACTGGGGGATCGAGCCGTCCACCATCTTGGTGTCCGGCCCGGCAGATGTGCTGAACAGCATGGACAGCATCGTTCTGGACGATTTCAATCTGGCGGAGCTGGGCAGCACCACCAATTACAGCTATGCCATTCCCATCCCGGAGGGATGCGAGAATCTCAGCGGCGTCACACGCGCCACGCTGCGCATCTCCTTCAAGGATATGCAGCGCACCACGGTGACGGCCACCAACTTCATTCTGGAGAACGCGCCGGAGGACCGGACCGTAGACCTGCTGACAGAGCAGCTGGCCGTGTCCATCTTCGGCACCAGCGGGGATGTGGGGGCCATTACCTCGGACAACATTCTGGTGACGGTGGATCTGGCGGACTTCGGCTCCGCCGTGGGCACCTACACTGTCCCCGCGGAGGTGACGGTGGTGGGGCACGACGTGGGCGTCTCCGGCGGGACGTATCAGGTGCGTGTCACCATTTCTGAACAGACATCCGATCAGCCGGCGGAGCCTGATACGCCCGCCGGAGAGACCCCAGATACAGGAGACGAGACAACATGACGCAGATCGCAACAGTTGAACGAATTTTAGATGCGGACCACGCGGAGATTTCCGTACCCCGGAAATCCGCCTGCGGACACGACTGCGAGGAGTGCGCCGGCTGCGGCGTCACCGGCGCGGCGGTCCACGCCCGGGCCAGCAACCCCATCGGCGCCCGGCCCGGACAGAAGGTGGTTGTGGAGAGCAGCACCAAGAATATGCTGCGGATCGTGGTACTGGTGTACCTGATCCCGGTGGTGCTCTTCCTGGCGGGGTATGTCATCATGTCCCTGCTGACGGACAGCGTGGCGGCGCAGTACGCGGTGGCTGCGGCCGGATTCGCGGCGGGCATCGTCTTTGCCATCTTCTATGACCGCAGGCTGCGGGCCAGGGGCGGCCTGACCTTCAACATCGTCCGGGTGTTCTGAGGCGGTGTTCGGCTATGTACGCCCCCCGCTGGAGATCCTGCCTCAGGAGGAGGCAGACCGGTTCCGGCGGGCATACTGCGGGCTGTGCCACACCTTGGGGGAGCGGTACGGCCCGGCGGCCCGGATGATCCTGAACTACGACTTCACCTATCTGGCCATCCTGCTGTCGGATCCGGAAGAAGCTGCACCCTGCCGGAGGCGGTGCGTGTCCAGCCCCGTCCGGCTCCGGGCGTACCAGCCCGCAACCGCGGCTCTGGAGCTGGCGGCGGATGAGAGCGTGATTCTGGCCTACTGGCAGCTGCGGGACGGCGTGGAGGACCACGGCCTCTGGAAGGGGTTGGGCTACCGGGTCTCCGCCGCCGCACTGCGGGGCGGCTATCGAAAGGCTGCCGCGGCCCGGCCGGGGTTTGACGGCCGGGTGCGGGAACAGCTGGCGGCTCTGAGCCGCTTGGAGGGGGAGTGTTGTCCCTCCATGGATCAGGCGGCAGATACCTTTGCCCAGCTGCTAGCGGCAGCGGCTGCCGGGGTGGAGGACCCGGTGCGGCGGCGGGTGCTGGAGCAGATGCTCTACCACCTGGGCCGGTGGGTGTATCTGATCGACGCGGCGGACGACCTGCAAAAAGACGCCGTCTCCGGGAATTATAATCCCGTGGCCCTGCGCTATGGCCTGCGGGACGGCAAATGGGACGAGGAGAGCCGCCGGGCCTTTGCCAGAACGCTGGACCACTCCATCCACATGATCGCCACGGCCTTTGAGCTGTGGGACTTCGGCGTCTGGCGCCCCCTGCTGGAGAGTACGGTGTACACCGGGCTTTTTGCCGTGGGCCGGGCCGTGCTGGAGGGCACCTTCCACAAAATGCCCCCCAGGGAACAGAGAAAGAAACACAAGAAGGCTGAGGAGACCACATGAACGATCCCTATCAGATACTGGGTGTGTCGGAGAACGCCTCCGACGAGGAGATCAAAAAAGCATATCGGGAGCTGGCCCGGAAGTACCACCCGGATAACTACCACGACAATCCGCTGGCGGATCTGGCGCAGGAGAAGATGAAAGAGATCAACGCCGCCTACGAGCAGATCACCAAGGAGCGGGCCTCCGGCAAGCGGGGGAGTGGCTCCGGCGGGGCCTCTTACGGCGCTTCCGGCTACGGCGGATACGGCGGCTATCAGGGCTACGGCGGATATGGGGGCTCCCAGAGTTACAGCGGTCAGAGCTCCGTGCTCCAGCAGGCCCGCATCGCCATCAACACCGGCAACATCAGCCGGGCGGAGGCGCTGCTGGCCAATTACAGCGACCACAATGCGGAGTGGAACTTCCTGAAGGGGGCGGTCTGCTACCGCCGGGGCTGGCTGGACGAGGCGCTGCGGTACTACCGGACCGCCTGCCAGATGGACCCCACCAACGCCGAGTACCGGCAGGCGCTGGAGTATATGGAGGGCACGGACGACACGGCATACCGCCCCGGCGGCGGGAGTTTCGGCACCTTTTGCGGCGGAAATCCCTGTATGAGCCTGTGCTGTCTCTGGGCGCTCTGCAATGGCGGCGGCTATTGGTTCTGCTGCTGAGAGACCACAAGAGAGGAAGTAGGGATCACATGATTAAGAGCATGACCGGCTACGGCCGGGCAAGACAGGAGCTGCACAAGCGGGACATCACGGTGGAGGTCCGCTCCGTCAACAACCGGTATCTGGACTGCACCGTGAAGATGCCCCGGATGTATGCCTTTGCGGAGGACGCGGTGAAAAAGCACGTCCAGCAGGCGGTGTCCCGGGGAAAGGTGGACGTGTTCATCACCGTGGACGCCACTGCCGCGGATGTGGTCAAGGTTGCGGTGAACCGGGAGCTGGCGGCCCAGTATGCCGCCGCCCTGGGGGAGCTGTCGGACGTCTGCGGCACAGCGGACTATCGGCCCGCGCCGGAGACGCTGGCCCGGTTCCCGGACGTCCTTACCGTCACGAAGGCGGATGAGGACCTGGAGACCGTCAGCGCCGACCTCTGCGCGGTCTTGGACGAGGCGCTGGCCGCGTACAATGACATGCGGGCCGTAGAGGGGCAGAAGCTGGCGGAGGACATCTCCAACCGGCTGGACGCCATTGAGCGCTACACCGGACAGGTGGAGATGCGGTCGCCGGAGACGGTGGCGGAGTACCGCGCCAAGCTCACCGCCCGGATGGAGGAGGTGCTGCAGAGCACCACCGTCGACGAGCAGCGGATCCTGATGGAGGCCGCCATCTACGCGGACAAGGTGGCTGTGGACGAGGAGACCGTCCGCCTGCGGAGCCACGTGGCCCAGCTGCGTACCATGCTGGCAAGCGACGAGCCCATGGGCCGGAAGATGGACTTCCTGATCCAGGAGGTCAACCGGGAGTCCAACACCATCGGCTCCAAGTGCAACGATGTGGCCATTGCCAATGTAGTGGTGGGGCTGAAGGCGGAAGTGGAGAAGATGCGGGAGCAGGTCCAGAATGTGGAGTGATGGAAGATGAAGCTCATCAACATCGGATTCGGCAATCTGGTCTCCGCTGACCGGCTGGTGGCTGTGGTGGGGCCGGACTCGGCCCCCATCAAGCGCATGGTGCAGGAGTCCCGGGAGCGGGGAATGCTGATCGACGCCACCTACGGCCGCAAGACCGCGTCCATTTTTATCATGGACAGTGACCACGTGGTACTGTCGGCCCTGCCGCCGGAGCGGTTCGCACCGAAGGAAGAGAGAGAGAACGAAGAATAGGAGCGTGTGTATATGAGAAAGGGGAGGACCTTTGTGGTCTCCGGCCCCTCCGGCGTGGGGAAGAGCACGGTGCTCAAGGCCCTGCTGGAGTCCCGGAAGAATCTGTATTTTTCTGTGTCGGCCACCACGCGGGACCCGCGTCCCGGAGAGCTGGACGGCATCCACTACCACTTCATGGACGTGGAGTCCTTCCGGAAGTGGATCGCCATGGACCAATTCCTGGAGTACGCGGAGTATGTGGGGAACTTCTACGGCACACCCAAGAAGTTTGTGGACGATGCCATGGAGGCCGGGAAGGACGTGATCCTGGATATTGAGATCCAGGGCGCCATCCAGGTGTGCAGCAAGCGGCCGGACACGGTGCGCATCTTCATCGCCCCTCCCAGCTGGGCGGAGCTGGAGCGCCGCCTGACAGAGCGGGGCACCGACAGCCCCGAGAAGATCCAGAAGCGGCTGCTGCGGGCCAAAGTGGAGTTTCAGACGGCCCACACCTATGATTACTTTGTCATCAACGACACCGTGGAGAATGCGGTGGGGGAGCTGAACGCCATTATCACGGCGGAGCACTGCAAGCCCCAGGAGCGCATGGAGATCATCAGCGGACGCTGAGACGCCCGCTTTGTCCATAAATAAATTTACGCCTGCAAGGCAGATAGGAAGTTGATCCATTATGATGCTGTATCCCGCAATGAACAAGCTGACCGGCTATATCCCCAACCGCTATATGCTGGTGGACGTGGTGGCCCGCCGGGCCCGGCAGATCGCCGACGAGGCGGAGGAGACTGGCGAGCATCTGACGGAGAAGCCCGTCACCCTGGCCATCCAGGAAGTGGCGGACGGCAAGCTGGACGCCAGAAACATGGACCTGACCATTGAGGAACCGGAGGATCTACAGCCGGCGGAGGAAGAGGCACAGTAACAACAGGAGGGGCGAGGCATGGAAACCGCTGAGATCGTGAAAATCGCGGTGAGCGCCGCGCCCTATTCCATTGACAAGCCCTATGACTACTTGGTTCCCCCGGAGCTGCTGGAAACGGCGGTACCCGGCGTCCGGGTCACCGTGCCCTTCGGCCGGGGCAACCGCACCAGTGAGGGCATTATTCTGGCCCGGACGCCAGGTGAAAAGATGCAGGGGCTCAAACCCCTGCTGTCGGTCCTGGACCGAGGGCCGGTACTGGACGGCGATGGCATCGCCCTGGCATTGTGGCTGCGGCAGCGGTACTTCTGCACGCTGTTTGAAGCGGTGAAGGCCATCCTGCCCGCCGGACTCTGGTACCAGATCCGGGAGGTCTGGCATGTGGCAGAGGGCATGGACCGCTGCGCGGCCGACGGCGCGGCCACCGGCATCCGACGGGCCGCCCCGGTGCTGGACGCCTTGTTTGCCGCCGGAGGCTCCGCAGAGCTGTCAGTGCTGGAGGAGGCCTGCGGCAAGGAGGCTGGCACTGTGCTGCGGGCACTGCAGAAGGCCGGGGTCACGGTCTGCGAGACTGCGGCCCGCCGGAGGATCGGCGACAAGTCCCGTCGGATGGTGGAACTGGCCGTCAGCGCCGAGGAGGCCGCATCTCTGACGGAAAAGCGATCCTCCCCCCAGCGGCGGGAGGCGGTGCGTCTCCTGGCGGCAGAGGGGCGGATGAGCGCGGCGGAGGTATGCTACTTCACAGGCGTCTCCATGGCCGCCCTCCGGGGGATGGAGAAGGCGGGGATCGTGGCTTTTTCAGCGGAAGAGGAGCTGCGGCTGCCGGACCTGACGGCGGTGGAACCCAGCGGTCCTATCGTCCTCAATGAGGAACAGGAGGCGGCCTTTCAGTGTATCCGGACCCTGACGAAGACCGGGAAGCCGGAGGCGGTGCTGCTCCAGGGCGTCACCGGCAGCGGCAAGACCCAGGTCTATCTCCGTCTGGTTCAGGAAATACTGAGCCGGGGGAGGCGGGCCATGGTCCTGGTGCCGGAGATCGTGCTGACGCCCCAGATGATGCGGCGGTTCTCCGCCTGTTTTGGGGACCAGGTGGCCATGCTCCACAGCTCCCTGCGGATGACGGAGCGCTACGACCAGTGGAAGCGTATCCGCCGGGGCGAGGTCCAGGTGGTGCTGGGCACCCGGTCCGCCATCTTCGCCCCGCTGAAAAACGTGGGCCTGATCGTCCTGGACGAGGAGCAGGAGAGCAGCTATCAGTCGGAAAACCCGCCCCGGTATCACACCCGGGACGTGGCCAAATACCTCTGCGCCCGGGACAAGTCCACCTTGGTCCTGGGGTCTGCCACTCCGGCGGTGGAGACCGCCTGGAACGCGGAGCATGGGATCTATCACAAGGCGCTGCTGCGCCGGCGATATAACCGGCAGGCATTGCCGGAGGTGCTGGTGGCGGACCTGAAACAGGAAATCCGGGCGGGCAACGCCGGGATGGTGGGGCAGGTCCTCCGCACTGAGCTGGAGGAAAACTTGCGGCGGGGAGAGCAGAGCATCCTGCTGCTGAACCGCCGGGGCAGCAACAGGTATCTGCTGTGCGGGGAGTGCGGCCATGTGCCGGAGTGTCCCCGCTGCAGCGTGGCGCTGACGTATCACTCCGCCAATGGACGGCTGATGTGCCACTACTGCGGCCACTCGGAGCGATCCAGCGACACCTGCCCCGTCTGCGGCGGCATCATGAAGCACGTGGGCACCGGCACTCAGAAGGTGGAGGAGGAGCTCCACGATCTGTTCCCGGGTACGGAGGTGCTGCGGATGGACGCAGACACCGCCGCGGGCCGTCATGAGCAGCTGCTGGACAAGTTTGAGCGGGAGCAGATTCCCATCCTCCTGGGCACCCAGATGGTGGCCAAGGGGCTGGACTTTCCCCAGGTGACACTGGTGGGGGTTCTGGCTGCGGATCTGTCCCTGTATGTAGACAACTACCGGGCCGCCGAGCGGACCTTCAGCCTGCTGACCCAGGTGGTGGGCCGGGCGGGCCGGGGCGGCAGTGCCGGCCGGGCGGTGATCCAGACCTACACCCCGGAAAACGATGTGATCCAGTGCGCGGCTCGGCAGGATTACCAGGGGTTTTATGAGCGGGAGATCCGGATGCGGCGATTGCGGCGGTTTCCGCCATTTGCAGACCTCTTCACCTTCACCGTCTCCGGTACCGAGGAGGGCGCCGTCCTCCGGGCCGCCGTCGCAGTGCGGGAAGAGCTGCGCCGCCTCTGCGCCCTGCCGGAGCTGGCGGCCGGAGAACCGGAGGTGCTGGGTCCCGCCCCTGCGCCGGTGATGAAGCTGAATAACCGCTACCGCTACCGCTGCCTGCTGGTGGGAAAGAACGACAGGCCCACCCGAGAGGCGGTGAGCTGGCTGCTGAAGGCATTTGCAAACGACCGCGCCAACCGCGGGATGAATCTATTTGTGGACTGCAACTCCATGGAGTGAGCAGCGTTTTGAAGGAGGTCAAGGACTTATGGCTTTACGGAAGATCGTGGTGCAGGGAGAGGAGTGCCTGACAAAGGTGTGCCGCCCTGTGACGGAGTTCAACCCTCACCTGCACCAGTTGCTGGACGATATGCTGGAAACACTGGAGGATGCCAATGGCGCTGGGCTGGCTGCTCCCCAGGTGGGAGTGCTGCGCCGGGTGTGCGTGGTGCTGGACGAGGACTCTGAGGAGTATATCGAACTGGTGAACCCGGAGATCGTGGCTCAGAGCGGCGAGCAGACCGGGCTGGAGGGCTGCCTCAGCGTGCCCGGCAAATGGGGCATCGTCACCCGGCCGGACGTGGTCCGGGTCCGGGCCCAGGACCGGTATGGCGACTGGTTCGAGGTGGAGGGCGAGGGCCTGACGGCCCGAGCCTTCTGCCACGAGATCGAGCATCTGGACGGCCATCTGTTTGTGGAGCACATCGACCACTTCCTCTCTGATGAGGAGCTTCGGGACTATCTGGAGCAGGAAGAGCGGGAGGCCCGTGAGGCCGCAGAAGCTCAGGAAGGGGAGTGAGCCCATGCGGATCCTGTTCATGGGCACGCCGGACTTCGCCGTGGCGTCCTTGCGGCGGCTGGTGGCCGACGGCCATGAGGTCTGCGGCGTGTTCACGCAGCCGGACAAGCCCAAAAACCGGGGACATAAGCTGGTGCCAACGCCTGTAAAGGAATTTGCTTTGACAGAAAATATTCCCGTCTATCAGCCTTTGAAGATGCGGGACGGCACGGCGCTGGAGCTGGTGCAGTCCCTGGCACCGGAGCTGACGGTGGTGGCGGCCTACGGCCGCATCCTGCCGGAGGACATTCTGGAGGCGCCCAGATACGGCTCTATCAACGTCCACTCGTCTCTGCTGCCCAAGTATCGGGGGGCGGCCCCCATCAACTGGGCCATCCTGAACGGGGAGGAGACTACCGGCGTCTCCATCATGTATATGGCGAAGGAGCTGGACGCAGGGGACGTGATCCTGCAGAAGGAGACTCCCATCGGCCCGGACGAGGACGCCCAGGCCCTGACGGTGCGCCTGGCGGACCTGGGGGCAGAGGCCCTCAGCGAGGCGGTGGCGGCCATCGGAAACGGCACAGCCGCCCGGACACCCCAGGATGAGAGCCGTCAGACCTACGCCTCCATGCTGACAAAAGAGATGTCCCCCATCGACTGGACCCGCTCCGCCCGGGAGATCGACTGTCAGGTCCGGGGACTGATTCCCTGGCCCTGCGCGGCCTGCGAGCTGGCAGGGCAGCGGTTCAAGGTCTACCGCACCGCCCCCGGCGAACAGACCGGCGCGGCGCCCGGTACAGTGCTCTCCGCCGGGAAGCAGGGCATCCAGGTGGCCTGCGGCAGGGGAGAGAGCCTGTATCTCACGGAGATCCAGGCGGAGGGCGGCAAGCGCATGGCTGCGGCGTCCTATCTGCTGGGCCACCCGTTGGAGGTCTGAGCTCCGCCAGTTTCACAATTCGGGAGGTTTTTATGCCCTATTACGGTCATATCTATTACGGTTATGGCGACTTTCTTGCAAATAATCTGTACGTCCTGCTGCTGATCCCAGTGCTGCTGCTGTCCCTGTGGGCCCAGTTCCAGGTGTCCGGCAGCTTCCGGCGGTACAATGCCGTGAACAACCGGCGCCGCATCACCGGTGCCCAGGCGGCGGAAGCGGTGCTGCGGGCTCACGGGGTATTCGGTGTGCCTGTCCGGCCCTGCCGGGGAAATCTGACAGACCACTACGACCCTCGGGACAATACCATCTACCTGTCTGAGACAGTCTACGACGCCCCCACCATCGCGGCGGTGGGCGTGGCGGCCCACGAGGCGGGCCACGCTGTCCAGTACGCGGAAAACTACGGCCCTGTGCGGCTGCGCACGGCCATCATCCCCGCCACGCGGATCGGTTCCAGTCTGTCCTTCATCCTGTTGCTGGTGGGGCTGGTGCTGTACAACCAGTCTCTGTTCTTCATCGGCATCGTGCTGTTTTCCTTCACCACGCTGTTCCAGCTGGTGACGCTGCCGGTGGAGTTCAACGCCTCCGCCCGGGCCATCGCCACCATCGACGGGGCGGGCCTGCTGGATGAGGATGAGCTGCCCGGCGCCAAAAAGGTGCTGCGGGCCGCGGCGTTGACCTATGTGGCGGCGCTGCTGATGAGCCTGCTGCAGCTGATGCGGTTTGTGCTGATCTTTATCGGCCGCGGCGGCCGCGATCAGGGAGGCAGCCAATGAGGGCCCCTAATGCCCGGGACACCGCCCTGCGCGTCCTGGTGAGCTGCCGCACGGCCGGGGCCTGGGCGGATGCGGCCCTGAGGGCCCAGCTCCGCCGGGACGGCCTGTCCGGACCAGAGGCGGCGCTGTGCAGCCGTATCGTCTACGGCGTGATGCAGAACCGGCTGCTGCTGGACTTCTACCTGGGTGCCTACTGCTCCCAAAAGGTCGACCACTTGCAGCCGCCGCTGCTGGAAATTCTGCGGATTGGGGCTTATCAAATTCTGTTTCTGGATAAAATTCCCCACAGCGCCGCTGTCAATCAGGCGGTGGAGCAGGCCAAGGACAACGGCCGGGCCAAGGCAGCCGGGCTGGTGAACGCGGTGCTGCGGCAACTCTCCCGGAACAAGGTGCACCTGCCGAGGATCCCAGACCAGGATGCACTGCACAGCCTCTCCATCCGGTACAGCCATCCCAAGTGGCTGGTGAAACGCCTCCAGGCCATTCTGGGGCCGGAGACGGAAGCCTGCCTTGCGGCCGACAACGCTCCGGCGCCGCTGACGATTCAGGTGAATCCGCTGAAAGCTGCTGCGGAGGAGCTGACGGCGGAGCTGGAGGCATCCGGCGTGATTGTCCGGCCCCATCCTTGGGTGTCCGGATGCCTGGAGCTGGACCACGTCGGGGATCTGACGGCGCTGGAGCCCTTCCGAATGGGAAAATTCCTGGTCCAGGACCCGGCGGCCCGGCTGGTGTCCCAAATCGCCGGGGTGGAGCCGGGTATGCGGGTGCTGGACGTGTGCGCCGCGCCGGGAGGCAAGTCCTTCTCCGCCGCCTTTGCAATGGAGGACCAGGGGGAGATTTTGGCCTGCGACCTCCACGAGAACAAGCTGAAGCGCATCCGGGAGGGGGCGGAGCGACTGGGCCTTGCGTGCATCCAGACTACCGCCGCAGACGGCCGGGGGTTCCGGCCGGAGTGGGAGGCGCGGTTCGATGTGGTGCTGGTAGACGCCCCCTGCTCGGGTTTCGGCATCATCCGGAAGAAGCCGGATGTCCGGTACAAAAAGCCTGACGACCTGTTCGCCCTGCCGGTGATCCAGCGGGCGATCTTGGACAACGCCGCCCGGTACGTGAGGCCCGGCGGCACGCTGGTGTACTCCACCTGCACGATCCTGCCGGAGGAGAACGAGGGTGTATCCGACAGCTTCCTGGCAGAGCACCCGGACTTTTGCCGCACGCCCTTCTCCCTGTCCGGACCGGTGGGGGAGACCGAGGGCCAGGTGACTCTGTGGCCCCACCGCCACGGCACCGACGGCTTTTACATCTGCCGCATGACGCGGAATTGAGGAACGATCCATGACCGATTTGAAATCACTGACCCTGCCGGAGATGACGGCCTTCCTCCAGTCCCTGGGGGAGCCGGCCTTCCGGGGCAGGCAGGTGTTCACCTGGCTCCACCGGGGGGTGACGGACTTCGATGGGATGACCAATCTCTCCAAGTCCCTGCGGGAAAAGCTGAAGGAGACCTGTTTCATCACCTCCCCCCAGGTGGCCCGCAAGCAGGTGTCCCGGTTGGACGGGACCATCAAATACCTCTGGGAGCTGTCCGACGGCAACTGCATCGAGACAGTGCTCATGCAGTACCACCACGGCAACACCGTGTGCATCTCCTCCCAGGTGGGGTGCCGGATGGGGTGCGCCTTCTGTGCCTCCACCATCGCCGGCAAGGTCCGGGACCTGACCCCGGCGGAGATGCTGGACCAGGTGCTGTTCACCCAAAAAGACTCCGGCCTGCCCGTCTCCAACATCGTGCTGATGGGTATCGGCGAGCCGCTGGACAACCTGGACACGGTGCTGAAATTCCTGGAGCTGGTGAACCACCCCGACGGGATGAACATCGGGATGCGGCATATCTCCCTCTCCACCTGCGGCATCGTGCCGGGCATCCGGCGGCTGGCGGAGCTTGAACTTCAGCTGACTCTCTCTGTGTCCCTCCATGCGCCGGACAGCGAGACCCGATCCAAGATCATGCCCATCAACCGGGCCTATGACGTGGAGGAGCTGTTCCGGGCCTGCCACGACTACTTCGACAAGACCGGCCGCCGCATCTCCTTTGAGTACGCCATGATCGACGGGGTCAACGACCACGACTGGCAGGCGGACCTGATCGCCAGGAAGCTCCGGGGGATGCCGGGCCACGTGAACCTGATTCCCCTGAACGACGTGGTGGAGAGCCCCTACAAGCCCTCCCGCCGGATCGGGGCCTTTCAAAAACGGCTGGAATCCCACGGCATCACCGCCACCGTGCGGCGGAGCCTGGGTGGAGATATCGACGCCTCCTGCGGACAGCTCCGCCGGAAGGCCATGGAAGAAGCGCAGAAAGGGGAGTGTTCCCAATGAACCAAATGAACGTCTGGGGCATGACCGACATCGGCCTTGTCCGGAAGGAGAACCAGGACGCCTACGTCACGGCGCAGCACACGGCCTCCGGCCGCACGGTGGGCGTGGTGTGCGACGGCATGGGCGGCCCCGCCGGGGGCCGTGTGGCCAGCCAGATCGCCGTCTCCGTCTATCTGGAGGAGCTGGAGAAGCTCCTGACGGCGGATCAGACCCCTCAGCAGCTGCTGGAGGCATCCGCCCAGGCGGCAGCCCTGGCCAATCAGGCCATTCAGGCGGAGGCAGAGCGCCGGGAGGAATGCCGGAACATGGGCACTACCCTGGTGTCCGCCATCTCCTATGACGGCGGCGTGGTGGTCACCAACGTGGGGGACAGCCGGGCTTATCACATCACGGAGGACGGCATCACCCGCATCACCAAGGACCACTCCCTGGTGGAAAGCATGGTAGACCGGGGAGACATCACCGCTGAGGAGGCCCGCCGCCACCCCAGCCGCAATCTCATCACCCGGGCCCTGGGACCGGACATCTCCGCCGACTGTGACGGGTACATATGCCCGATGAACGCCGGGGAGTACCTGCTACTGTGTTCCGACGGACTGGTGAACACCGTCACCGATCAGGAGATGCTCTTCGAGGTCATCCACGGGGACGGGCCGGACACCTGCCTGGACCGGCTGCTCGCCATCGCCAAGCGCCAGGGCGCGCCGGACAATGTCACGGCCGTCCTGATGCAAAAACAGTAAAGGGGGGAGACACATGGAACACAAGGACCCGTATATTGGAAAAATGCTGGACAACCGCTATGAGATTCTGGAGCGTATCGGCACCGGGGGCATGGCGATTGTGTACAAGGCCAAGTGCCACCGGCTGAACCGCCTGGTGGCCGTCAAGATTCTCAAGAGCGACCTGGCCCAGGACGAGGACTTCCGCCGCCGGTTCAACGCAGAATCCCAGGCAGTCGCCCAACTGTCTCACCCCAACATCGTATCGGTGTACGACGTGTCCAAGGGCGGCGATATCGAGTATATCGTCATGGAGCTGATCGACGGCATCACGCTGAAGCAGTACATGGAGAAGCGGGGGCAGCTGAACTGGCGGGAGTCGCTGCACTTCATTACACAGATCATGCGGGGCCTCAGCCACGCCCACAGCCGGGGCATCGTCCACCGGGATATCAAGCCCCAGAACGTGATGGTGCTGCGGGACGGCAGCGTGAAGGTAGCCGACTTCGGCATCGCCTGCCTGGAGAACGCCGCCCAGACCCTGACCCAGGAGGCTCTGGGCTCCGTCCACTACATCTCTCCGGAGCAGGCCCGCGGGGACCGCACCGACGCCCGCAGCGACATCTATTCCGCCGGCGTGGTGCTGTATGAGATGCTCACCGGCCGCCTGCCCTTTGAGGGGGACAGCGCCGTATCCGTGGCCATCCAGCACCTGAGCTCCGTGCCCCTGGCTCCCCGGGAGGTGAATCCGGACATCCCCGAGCAGCTGGAGCTGATCTGCATGAAGGCCATGGCACCGGATCTGGAGAAGCGCTACCCCTCCGCAGACGCGATGATCGCAGATCTGGAGGCCTTTCGGAAGAACCCCGGCGTGAATCTGGACTTCGAGCTGTCCGACCTGCGGCCGGAGGAGACCGACGAGCCCACTCAGAAGCTCCGCTCCGCTGTGCCGCCCCAGCTCCACCGGCAGGGCCGGGAGCCCTCCTATGAGCGGGGACGCCGGTGGGAGGAGGATCGCTACGAGGACGAACAGCCCTCCCGCCTCAGCGGCGGCAAGAAGATCGCGTTGATCGGCGGCGGTGCCGTAGTGGTCGTGGTGGTCCTGTTCTTCCTGTTCCGGGCCATCTTCGCCTCCTTTGTCCCGGCGGCGCCGGACACCTACACCGTACCCAAGCTGGTGGGCATGACGGAGGAGCAGGCCAACGAGCAGGCCAGTGTGGCGGACGGCACCTTCCAGGTGGTGGTGGCGGGCACCGAGGCCAGCGACGCCGCCGTGGGTGAAATCGTCCGCCAGGACCCGGAGCCGGACACGGAGAAGAAGGGTGAGCTGCCCATCACCATCAACGTCTGGGTCAGCGCCGGTGAGGACGTGGGCACCATGCCGGACCTGACCACCAAGCCCATGACCTATGACCAGGCCATGACCATCCTGCAGGATCTGGTGGCGGAATATGAACTGAACGTCCAGCCCTATGAGGAGACCCAGAAGGAGTACGATGACGAGCTGGCCGTTGACGTCATCAAGTCCACCACCCCGGCGGCGAATGAAGAACTCCACAAGGGGGACACCATCACCTTTGTCCTCAGCCGGGGACCCCAGACCGTGCCGCTGATCGATTTCACGAATAGGGAACGTGCCTGGGCGGAGGACCAGCTGAAGAACGTGCTGGGCCTGGAGGTCGAGGTCCATGAGGAGGCCAACGACACTGTGGAAGCGGGTCTGGTTATCCGTCAGAACCCGACGGCTACCACGCAGGTGCCTGCCGGCAGCACAGTGGAGCTGTGGGTCAGCACCGGCCCGGAGAGCGGCGGCAATGAAGACCTGCAAATGGAACCGCTGATTATCGCCCTGCCCACAGACCGGGAGACAGCAGAAGTTCAGATCGTGGTGGACGGAGTGATCAAGGTCAACGAGTCGGTCCCCTGCCGAGATGGCAACTATGTCTATGAGCTGTACGGCACCGGAACGGTCTCCGTGGAGGTGTACGTGGACGGCGTGATGGATGTGAACAATACCCGTGAGGTGACCTTCGGTGAGTGAGGGACGGATCCGAAAGGCCCTCAGCGGCTTCTACTATGTGGACACCGGCAGCGAGGTGCTCACCTGCCGGGCCCGGGGCAAGTTTCGGAAGGAGGGCATCTCCCCTCTGGTGGGGGACCGGGTGGAGGTCCGGGAGCTGGGGAACGGCGAGGGCTTTGTGGAGGCCATCCTGCCCCGGAAGAACGCATTTTCCCGGCCGGCGGTGGCCAACATCGACCAGCTGGTGGTCATCGCCTCCGGTGCCATCCCCAAAACAGACCCGTTCCTCATTGACCGGGTGGCGGCCATCGCAGCACTGAAAGGATGCAGCGTGATGGTGCTGCTGAACAAATGCGATCTGGACTGTGCCGATGCGCTGTACGCCATTTACGCAGCCGCCGGATTTCCAACTCTGCGGGTCAGCGCGGAGACCGGGGAGGGGATCGAGGAATTGAAGCCCCTGATCGCCGGGAAGCTGTCTGCCTTTACAGGGAATTCCGGTGTGGGAAAGTCCAGCATCCTGAATGCCCTGGATCCGGCGTTTCAGCTCCAGGTGGGGGATGTGAGCCAGGCGCTGGGCCGGGGACGCCACACCACCCGGCACGTGGAGCTGTTCCACCTGAGCTGCGGGGCGGACGTTGTGGACTCCCCGGGCTTCTCCTCCTTTGAGACCGATGAGCTGAATCTGGAGCTGAAGCACCGCCTGCCGGAGACCTTTGTGGAGTTCCGGCCTTATCTGGACCAGTGCCGCTTCGTGGGGTGCAGCCACACCAAGGAGAAGGGCTGCGCCGTGCTGGAGGCGGTGCGCGCTGGCAAGATCCAACGGAGCCGCCACGCCAGCTATGTGCGCCTGTATGAGGAGCTGAAGCCCCTCCAGGACTGGCAGGAGCGGAAGAAGTGAATCGCGCGGAAGAGGCGGGCATCTGCCCGCCTCTTTTTGTGTGCCCTGCCTTTTGTACCAGGACAGGCAGCGGCGTATATAATGGGAGTGAGAAAGGGGCGTGGGGCGTATGTTTCGGAGAGGCGGCGGATGCTGGATACTGGGCGTCTGTGCGGTGGCGCTGGGGGCCGGGATCCTGATTGCGGCGATCTTTCCGGTAGGGGCGCTGATGTTTTTGGTGGCGGTCCTGCTGATTGCGTGCGGCTGCGCCTGCTGCAGGCGTTAGAAAGGAGCAAATATCATGCGAATTGTAGTGTGGAAGTCCCCCAAAGCCCTCAGCGGCATTCTGCGGAAGCTGTTCAAGATTTCGGAATAAGCAGTCCCGGCCGGGCATACAGTGTCAGCAGAGCGAGACTCCGTGGACAACATGGCGGCGCACAGGGGCGGGAGAGCGGCCGCTGGCGGCCCCTCCCGCCCCGTACCGTTTTCCAGGCGGCGGGAAACGGCTGCGCCGTCCATCGGAGGACCAACGGCCGGAAAGGAAGGGCGAACCATGGAACTGGAATTGAAAAAGGCCTGCTTCGACGCCTATGAGGCGGCGGGAGAGCTGACATTGACTCAGGAGGAGACAGCGGAGACCATCGTGCCGGACTACTGTCCGGACATTGCGCGGATCATCGAGACCACGGGCAAGGTGTTCCTCCACAGCCGGGAGATGCGGGACGGCAGGGCAGAGATCTCCGGCACCGTCCGGGTGACGGTGCTGTACACGCCGGAGGGGGAGGGGGGCATCCGGACCCTGGAATTTGCCATGCCCTTCACGGTGGAGACCGACGGACGCAGTCTGCCGGACTGCGCGGCGCTGCTGGCGGACACGGAGCCGGAGCTTCTGGAGACCCGGATGCTGAACCCCCGCAAGGTCTTCACCCACTGCAAGCTGGTGACGCGGCTGACGGGCTATCAGCGCAGTCCCTTATGCTTCTGCACGGATGCAGAGGCGGGGCCGGAACTGTGCATCGAAAAAAAGCAGGAGCAGCAGCACGCCATCGTGCTGACCCACATTGCGGAGAAGGACTTCACCTTCTCCGAACAGATGGACCTGTCCCCGGGCAGAGAGGGAGCGGCGGAGATCCTCACCAGCCGGGTGAACAGCACTGTGACGGAGACGAAGATCGTGGGCAGCAAGCTGCTGTTCAAGGGTATCTTCACCGTCAGCCTCCTGTACCGGACGGCGGACGGCCGCTGCTGCGCCGCGTCCGGAGAGCTGCCGTTCTCTCAGATCCTGGAGGTGGAAGGCGCCCCGGAGGGCGCAGAGCCATCGGTGCGCCTCCAGTTCACCGGCGCGGATCTGCAGGTCGACGGCGCCGACGCCGAGGGCCGGGAGATCGCGGTGACGCTATACCTCCACGCCACAGCTCTGCTGCGCCAGACCCAGGAACTGACGCTCCTCAGTGACCTCTACTCCACTGCCTATGATCTGACTTATGACGCCGCGCCTCTAGAACTCACCAGCTTTCGGGAACAGTTCACCCGCCGTCAGACGGTGCGGGAGGTGCTGGAGATCGGTGTGGTGGCGGATTCCATCCTGGCCCTCTCCGTCACCTGCGGAGCTGTTTCCGTCAGTCGGGAGGGGGCGGGCGTGGTCCTGCGGACCGGGGCGTCTGTCCGGGCACTGTATCTGGACGAGGGGGGCGTGCCTCTGGTGGCGGAGCGGAGCATCGACGTCAGCTGCCAGCTGGAGCTGCCGGAGGACTGCCGGGTCGCTGCCCGGGCCGTCTGCCCGGAAGAGGTCCAGGGCAGCCTGACGGACCGGGGCATCGAGGTCCGGTTCCCGGTGGACTTCCGGGCGGAGGCGGCCCAGCGTGTGAAACGGGTGTGCGTGTCCGCAGGAAAGATCAATACAGACGCGCCTAAGGAGACCACCGGCGCGCCGTCCCTGGTGCTGCGTTGCCTGGGGAAGCAGGAGACCGCCTGGGATCTGGCGAAACGGTACAACACCACCATCGGCGTGATCCTGGCAGCCAATCAACTGGAGACGGAAGGAGATATCTCCCGGGACCAGCTGCTGCTGATCCCCCGGAAGCGGACCTGAGTCACCCTTGACGGGTCCGGCAGCCCATGGTAGACTGGAAAAAACGGGTATTCGGTCTGTTTCGTCTGCCCTCTGGGAAGTGGAGGTGCCTATGCCGGACTTTGCGGTGCGTGTTCGGGGAGCCAAGGGGAGGAGCTGGCGGTCCCCGAGGCGGCTGGTAGCGGTTTACCTGGGACTCTGGGTTTTTGCCCTGGTGGTGTTCTTGTTGATGGACCCCACGGACGCCATGGGGTACGCCCTTTTATTCCACTGGCTGCTCCTGCCCATCGCCGCCTTTGTGATCTCCCTGCGGATTGGGGAACTGGTCCGCAGGGATGGGCGCATGTGGCTGCTGCCTCTGGCCCTGGGACTTTTGTATATGCTGGCGGACTTTCTCACCTTCCGGCTCGCCAATATGTTGGCCTTTGACAAGATCAACCTGCCTCAGTGGGACCTGTTTTTCATCGGGGCGGCCATCTCTGCCCTGGGCCTTCTCATCGGGCGATTGCTGGGCCGCCGGAGATCCAAACCTGCCTGATTGACGGAGTTTCCCGTTGCCCCGTCTTAACAAGACGGCACAAGATAACAAAAGAGCGGAGCATCAGCTCCGCTCTTTTTCTGTTCCGTTTTATCCCTCGGAATATCGGGCGAGGAACTGACGGGTCCGTTCCTCCCTGGGGTGCTCAATGACTTGGTGGGCGTCACCCTGCTCCACGATGACGCCGCCGTCCATGAAGATCACCTGGTCTGCCACATCCCGGGCAAAGGCCATCTCATGGGTGACGATAATCATGGTGGTCCGCTGTTCCGCCAGCTCCCGAATGACCCGAAGCACCTCGCCGGTGAGTTCCGGGTCCAGGGCGGAGGTGGGCTCGTCAAAGCAGAGGATGTCCGGGTGCAAGGCCAGGGCCCGGGCGATGGCCACCCGCTGCTGCTGTCCGCCGGAGAGCTGGCTGGGGTAGTGATTTGCCCGCTCACTGAGGCCCATCTTCGCCAGCAGCTCCCGGCCGTCCGCTTGGATCTCCTCCAGGATTTGCTTTTTGTTCTGCTTGAAGTCCGGCTGCTCCTGGGCCAGCAGCTCCCGGGCCAGGGTGACGTTCTTCAGCGCCGTGTATTGGGGGAACAGATTGAAGGACTGAAACACCAGCCCGAAGTGGAGCCGCTTCTTCCGCACCTCGCTCTCCCGCTGGGTGGCGGGATCAGCGGCGTCAAAAATCAGATTACCCGCCACAGAGATGGTACCCTGCTCCGGCTTCTCCAGGAAATTCAGGCACCGCAGCAGGGTGGTTTTGCCGGAGCCGGAGGAGCCGATGATGGCCAGGGCCTGGCCCTGCTCCAGATCAAAGCTGATGTCCTCCAGCACCCGGGTGGCGCCGAAATGCTTTTCAATGTGATGTACTTCCAGAATTGCCATAAATCGGTTCCCTCCTTACTGAAAGAAGTCCAGCTTTTTTTCAAGCTTGCCCAGCAGCACCGTGACGATGCCGCTGAAGATCAGATAGTAGACAGCGGTGAAGAACAGGGGCCACACCAGGCCCGCAATGCCGGAGTTGCCCTTCATAAAGGACTCGCCCATCCAGATGACCTCCTGCAATGCGATGACCCGGGCCAGGGAGGTGTCCTTCACCAACGTGATGATCTCGTTGGAGATGGGGGGGACGATTCGCTTGATCATCTGCAGCAGGGTGATGTGGCGGAAGATCTGGGCTTTGGTCATGCCCAAGACCTGGCCTGCCTCCTGCTGGCCCTTCGGCACTCCCTGGATGCCGCCCCGGTAGATCTCGGAGAAGTAGCAGGCGTAATTAATGATGAAGGCCACACACACGGCCATCATCCGCCCGGACTCACCGCTGGGCCAGTTGAACCACTTCTGGATGCCGGGCACATAGAACAGTGCAATGATTTGCAGCACCAGAGGCGTGCCCCGGATGACCCAGACCACCAGGCGGGTCAGCCACCGCAGGGGAGGAAAGCGGCTCATGGAACCGAAGCTGATAACCAAGCCCAGGGGCAGTGCCCCGATCAGGGTGATGAAAAACAGCTGAAGGGTCTTGAGAAATCCGCTGTTCAGGGCCGACAGCACGGTCCGGAATGTGCTGGAGGTAAAAAATTCAATCATGGTATCGTCCTCTCAAGGTCAGTGTGGTAGAGGGGGAAAGCCGCCGAAAAGCAGAGCGCGCACTGCGCACTCTGCTTTTGGAAGATCCGCAGGGGAAGAAGCTCACTCCAGGATCACGGCGTCCTGCAGGCCGTAGGTGGTAGCCACCTCCAGCACGGTGCCGTCAGCCGTCTTCTCCGCCAGGAAGGTGTTGAAGGCGTCCACCAAGTCGGACCCCTGCCGGAAGCCCACGCCATATTCCTCGGAGGGCAGGTCCTGGGCCTCATTCAGGTTCAGGCTGTAGATCAGATCGGCGTAGCTGGTGCCCTCGCCGGTCATCTCAGCGGCCATCAGCACGTCGATGACGGCGGCGTCGGACGTGCCGGCGGCAACCTCCATCAGGGCGTTGGACTGGGCCTGGACCGGCACGGTGGTGGCACCCAAGGCCACGGCGGCATCCTCACCGGCGGAGCCGGACTCCACAGCGATGTTCAGGCCCTCCAGAGAGGTCAGGCCCTCGAACTCAGCGGCCCGGTCGGCAGGATAGACCAGAGTCTGGTAGTTGGTGCAGTATGGGTTGGACGTACCCATAGCAGCCAGAACGTCGTCGGTGAGAGTCATACCATTCCACACGCAGTCGATGGCCCGGGAGTCCAGCTCTTCCACCTTGTAGTCCCAGGTGATCTCCTGGAACTCCACGGAGACGCCCAGGCTCTCGGCAAACAGCTTGGCCAGGTCGGCGTCAAAGCCGATCCACTCATCGCTGCCCTCTTCCTTGTAGTCCATGGGGGCAAAGTAGGTAATGCCCACCACCAGGGTGCCCTTATCCTGGATATAGGCCACGTCGCTCTCGGGAGCGGTGTCACCGGAGACTTCTTCCCCTGTGGGCTGGTCATCAGTGGCGGCGTCCTCGTCAGAGGTTCCGCCGCAGGCGGCCAGAGAGAAGGTCATGGCCAGGGCCAGCAGCGCTGCCCACAGCTTCTTCATGTTTTTCATCGTCAATCCTCCAAATCTCTGGACGGAGATACCGTCCGTTTCATTACATTAGCAGTTTACCACACTAAATTATCCGTGTAAAGCCGCAAAATCAGCCAAGAACGGAGAAGGCCGGCTCCTGAATTTGTGCATCTTCTCCAAAACAAGACGGGCTGTCATACTTCGCAGCAGCCGGACATAGAGTGGAACAAGACTATGGAGCGGAAAAAGGACGGGATGCTATGAATACCAGTATCTATCAGAATATCGCCACCCGCACCGCTGGGGATATCTACATCGGCGTGGTGGGTCCCGTGCGCACCGGGAAGTCCACCTTCATCAAGCGGTTCATGGAGACCCAGGTGATCCCCAACATCGACAACGTCTACCGCAAGGAGCGGGCCCGGGATGAGCTGCCCCAGAGCGGCTCTGGCCGGACCATCATGACCGCCGAGCCCAAGTTCGTCCCGGAGGAGGCTGCCCAGATCCAGCTGCCGGACGGGGCGAGCTTTTCCGTGCGGCTGATCGACTGTGTGGGATACATGGTGAAGGGCGCCATCGGCCAGATGGAGGACGACACCCCCCGGATGGTCACCACCCCCTGGTACGACCATGAGATCCCCATGACCGAGGCGGCGGAGATCGGCACCCGGAAGGTGATCGCCGAGCACTCCACCATCGGCATTGTCATCACTACCGACGGCACCATCTCCGACATCCCCCGGGAGGACTACCTGGAAGCGGAGGAGCGGGTGATCCGGGAGCTGCAGGAGCTGGGGAAGCCCTTCATCGTCCTGCTGAACTCCGCAGACCCCCGGGGCGACCGGGCCCAAGCCATTGCCAAGGACATCTCCTCCCGGTATGAGGTGAACTGCATGGCCGTCAACTGCCTGGAGCTGGACGAGGACGCCGTGGCCGCCATCCTGAAGGCGGTGCTCTACGAGTTCCCCATGCAGGAGCTGGACCTGTTCCTGCCCCCCTGGGTGGATGCCTTGCCGGCGGACCATCCTATCAAAGCGGGCCTGTATGACGCCATCCGTCAGAACACCGCCCAGCTCCGCCACATCCGGGAGGTGGAGGGCGTCATCGCCGCCCTGGGGGAGAGCGAGCACATCAGTGAGGCCAGAATCTCAGCCATCGACCTGGGCACCGGCGTGGCCGCCGCACGGCTGGCCTTGCCCCGGGAGCTGTTCTACAAGACCCTGTCGGAGCAGTCCGGCTTTGAGGTGGGGGATGATGGGGATCTGATGAGCCTGCTGACGAAGCTGGCGGCGGTGAAGGCGGAGTACGACAAGGTAGCCGGCGCCCTCCACGACGTCCGAGAGACGGGCTACGGCATCGTGGTCCCCGGCATCGACGAGCTGAAGCTGGAGGAGCCGGAGATCATGAAGCAGGGCGGCCGGTACGGCGTGCGGCTGAAGGCCAGCGCCCCCAGCATCCACATGATCCGGGCGGACATCGAGACTGCCGTCAGCCCCATCGTGGGCAACGAGAAGCAGTCCGAGGACATGGTGAACTACCTGCTGCAGGAGTTTGAAGGGGATACCAGCAAGATCTGGCAGTCCAACATCTTCGGACGCAGCTTCCACGAGCTGGTGAACGAGGATCTGCAGGCAAAGCTCAAGCGGATGCCGGAGGACGCCCGGCGGAAGCTCCAGGAGACCCTGACCCGCATCATTAATGAGGGCAGCGGGGGACTCATCTGCATCATTCTGTGACGCAGACATCATAGAAAGGGCGCCGGAGGAATCCGGCGCCCTTTCTTACTATTCCAGCCTGTCCCGGAGGGAGCTGGGAAAAGGCCGACTCGCCCGGTATACGTGAGACCGACCACCACAAAGGGAACCAAAAGACGCCGAACAGCGCAAGGATTGGGGGATTCCTGTTCAGATGTCCCAAAGGCATCCCTGAAGAAGAAATTTCCTCCGATGCCCTCACCGCTTCATCCGGGGATCGCAGGTGCCGAACCGCCGGACATTTTCCCGCCCCTGGGACAGGGTCAGCCCATGATTTTCGTCGCTGGGCTCGTTGTCGGAGGAAATGAACACGTCGTTCTCCCACCAGCATACCGGGCAAATGTAAGCCACCGCCTCCTCCGGCGGGACCGGGAGGGTGATCTGCCCACAGCAGGGACAGGGATAGCGCCCGGGCCGATCCTGAGCTGCCGGAATCGGAGGCTCCGGCGGCCCATAGCCGTTGAACGCCTTGGGCGCGTAAAACATCTTTTTTCGTGTGTGCGCCATGGAGACCACCTGCGTCTCACAGCGCCGTGCCACGAGTGGGGACATACAGCCCGGTCATGTCCACGCCCTCCAGCTCCAGCAAGAACTGCTTGTTGGCCACGCCTCCGGCGTAGCCTGTCAGACTTCCGTCGCTGCCCACAACCCGGTGACAGGGGATCAGAATGGAGATGGGGTTGTGGCCCACGGCGCCGCCCACTGCCTGGGCCGCGGCAGAAATCCCCTGGCCCCGGAGCGTCCGGGCCAGGGCGCCGTATGTGGTGACCGTGCCGTAGGGGATCTCCAGCAGCAGGCGCCACACCGCCTGGCGGAAGGGGCTGCCCTGGGGGGCCAGAGGCGGCAGAGCCGGGAGGGGAGCCTTGGCAAAATAGGCGTCCAGCCAGGCGGAGGCCTGCTCAAATACCGGCAGGTCATTTTCCTTTACAGCATTTGGGAGTCCAGCACCAAAGTATTTCTGCCCATCCAGCCACAGCCCTGTGAGGGCTGTGCCGTCCGAGGAGAGGGTCAGCATTCCCACCGGGGAGGGCTTATGAAAGATCATCCACATACAATTACACCTCAAATCAGGATCAGAGTGATGGAGCGATTGCAAACGAATGTAAGTCGTTCAACAGGGACCGCTTGATTTGTCCGGCGCGGAATGGGCGCTCCGGCGGTACGCCAGCGGGGACTGTCCTGTGCCGGACCGGAAGGCCCGGTAAAAGGCGGAGAGGCTGTCAAATCCGGCCTCCCCGGCTATTTGGGCAACGGGCTGGTCCGTCTCCCGCAGCAGGCGGCAGGCCTCGGTCACCCGAAGCGTTCCCAGGCAGCCGTGGAGGGTGGTGCCGTAGGCTGCCTGAAACAGGGCGGCCAGCCTCCGGCGGGAGAGCCCCAGGCCGTTCAGCGCGGCTGACAAGGCCGCCTGATCCCGGAAGTGGCGATGCAGCAGCGCCATGGCCTCCGCAGCAACGTCTTGGCCCGGGGAAAAATCGGTCAGGTCCGGGCGGCAGCGCTTGCAGGGGCGGAACCCCGCCGCCAGTGCAGCGTCCGCCGTGGGGAAGAACCGCACCCGGTCCCGCCGCGGCGGTCGGGAGGGGCAGGAGGGACGGCAGAAGATGCCTGTGGAGGCTACGCCGTAGAAAAATGCGCCATCATACCGGCGGTCGTTGTCCAGGACCGCCTGCCAGCGCTGCCGGTCTGTCATGTGTGCCGCCCCCGTTTTTTGTCCGGTTTCCGTCCGGCGCCAGGGTCCGTCAGCTCCGGCAGGGCGCCGCAGGCGATGGCCCAGAGGTACAGGCTGGCAGTGGTGCCGTAGGGGCTGTACCGCTTCCGCAGGCGCTGGAAGGTCCTCTGGTCGATGGACCGCTTTCGGTACAGCATCCGCATCCCCCGGAGGATGGCCAAGTCGCCCCAGCTGACCACATCTGGCCGCCGGAGGCCGAAGATCAGCAGCATCTCCGCTGTCCAAGGCCCCACACCCCGCAGGGAGGTGAGGCGGGCCAGCACCTCACGGTCCTCCATTTCCGCCAGGGCGTCTAGATCAAAATCCCCGGAGGCCACTTTCCGGGCAAATTCCAGGATGTACAGCGCCCGGCGGCGGGTCATGCCCAGGGCCTGGAGCGCCTCGGCCGGCATGGCCGCGACCGTCTCCGGCACAAGCGTCCCGGCCGCTGCCTGGAGCCGCTGCCACACTGTCCGCTGGGCAGCCATGGATACCTGCTGGCCGATGATGTGATGGATTACGGAGGAGAAGAGGTCCGGGTCCACCTCCCGATGGATGGGGCCGATCCGGTCCATGGCCGCGCCCAGTTTCAGGTCTCTGGCACGCAGATAGGCAATCTCCGTTTCACCATAGGGAAAATCCATGGCGCCTCCTCCTTTCGCGTGTGTTCAACAAAAGTATAGCAGATCCGGCGGCAGATTTCTTCCCGTTTTCGGACGTTTCATCGAAAAATTTTCCCTCTGTCCCGGCCTTGCATCCGGCGGCAGGGCGTGATACCATAGAATACGATCAAGATCGGAAGAAAAAAGGAGAGAGGCTTATGCTGCTGGCCATTGATGTAGGAAACTCCAACACCTCTGTGGGGCTGTTTGACAGGGACAAGCAGCTGCGGTTTCTGGCATCCCTGGACACGGACAGCCGCAAGACCGCAGACCAGATCAGCATCGACCTGATGAACCTGTTCGCCCTGTATCACTTCCGGTTTGAGGATGTGACGGGGGCGATCCTGTGCAGCGTGGTCCCCCCCCTGAACTTCATGATGGAGAAGGCTCTGTCCCGGCTGCTGGGCAAGCCGCCCATGGTGGTGGGGCCCGGTGTGCGGACGGGGCTGAACATCCGGCTGGCGGTCCAGTCCCAGGTAGGGGCGGACATCGTGGCCGACGCGGTGGCGGCGCTGGAGAAATTCGAGCCTCCTATCGTCACCATCGACATGGGCACCGCCACCACCATCGGCGTCATCTCCGAGGGCCGGAATTACGAGGGCGGGATGCTGCTGCCGGGGGTCAACGTGTCCCTGGAGGCCCTGAGCCGCCGGGCGGCCCAGCTGCCCGCCATCTCCCTCCAGCACCCCAAGGTGTTGATTGGCAAGACGACGGAGGACTGTATGCGCTCCGGCATCGTCTACGGCACCGCCGGGATGCTGGACGGCGTCATCGACCGCATCCGGGAGCAGTTCTCAGGACGGACACTCAGCGTGGTGGCCACCGGCGGCAATGCCCCGGTGATCGTGAAATACTGCCGGAACAAGATCGTCTACGACAAGTACCTGCTGATGGACGGGCTGTGGGCGATCTATCAGAAGAACAAGTGAGAACAATGACATTGGGGGCAAGCAGTCCTGTGGTTTTCGAGACAGAACGTCTGGCTTTCAGAGAAATGAATCAGGATGATTTTCTTGATTTGGCGGAGATGCTGCAAAATCCGAAGGTGATGTATGCCTATGAACATGATTTTTCCAACTCGGATGTCCAACAATGGCTTGACCGGCAGATCGGACGATATCGGGACTATGGATTTGGCCTGTGGGCGGTCATATCGAAAACCAGTGGTGTCATGGTTGGGCAGGCAGGCCTTACTATGCAGCCATATCGAAATAAAGACGTGCTTGAAATCGGATATCTGCTCAAGAAGGAGTTCTGGCACTGCGGGTATGCAAGAGAGGCAGCTGAAGGCTGTAAACGATATGCGTTTGAACAACTGAAGCGGGACCGGGTATCGTCCATCATCAAATCGGATAACCTTGCGTCAATCAGGGTGGCGGAGAGCATCGGCATGCGCAAGGAAGATACGTTTCTCACCCGATATTACAGCGGAGAAATGCTTCATTTCTTGTACTCTGTCTACCGAGAGACACGGTGCTGAAGAAAAAGAGATCACCCAAAGCGGGTGATCTCTTTCCTGTTCTGGGGTTTCGCTGCCGCTTACTTCACCAGCACCTTTTTCAGCTTGGCGAAGCGGGGCAGGGAGTCCTCCTTGGGCAGCTTGGGCTCGCCCTGGATCAGGGGCAGCACATAGTCGATGAAGGGCTTCTCCACGCCGTTGTGGGCAGCGTTGATCCACTCGATGGGCACCTTCTTCTCGGTGTTGGCCACATCGGTCAGGGGCAGCAGCTTGGTCTTGCAGACGTACTGGCCGTCCTCATAGCTGCGCTCGAAGCCCACCATCTTGTCGGTGATACCATTGACGGCGTTCTCCACAGCGGCCATGCCGCTCATGACGGCCTCCTCGATATCGGTCTCGGACGCCAGGTGGGCACCGCACCGCTGGAGGAGGGAGAGCTCGATGCCCCGGACCTTGGCGCCGGTCTTCTCCTTGACTACCTGGGCCAGCAGGGAGGCCAGGCCGCCCAGCTGGGCGTGGCCGAAGCCGTCGGTGGCAGAGGTCTTGGCCTCGGAGACGAAGGAGCCGTCGGCGTAGTGGATGCCCTCGGAGACGGCCACCATGCAGTTGCCCTTCTCCTTGTAGATGCGCTCCACGTCGGCCAGGAACTGATCCATGTCGAAGTCCACCTCGGGCAGGTACACCAGATCGGGGCCGGCGCCGTAGGCGGTGGCCAGGGCGGCGGCGCCAGCCAGCCAGCCGGCGTGGCGGCCCATGATCTCGATGATGCAGACCATGCCGGTGTCATACACTCGGGCATCCTGATAGACCTCCATGCAGCTGGTGGCAATATACTTGGCGGCGGAGGCGAAGCCGGGGCAGTGGTCGGTTCCAAACAGGTCGTTGTCGATGGTCTTGGGCACGCCCATCACGCGGCACTCATAGCCGACCTTCTGCATGTACTTGCTGATCTTGTTGCAGGTGTCCATAGAGTCGTTGCCGCCGTTGTAGAAGAAGTAGCGGACGTCATACTTCTTGAAGATCTCCAGAATCCGCTTGTAGTCGGTGTCATCCACATCCGGGTCCGCCATCTTGTACCGGCAGGAGCCCAGGGCAGAGGAGGGGGTGTATTTCAGCAGCTCCAGCTCTGCCGGGTCCTCCTGGCCCATATCAAACAGCCGGTCGTTCAAAACGCCCTTGATGCCGTGCTCCGCGCCCAGGACGCGGGTGATGCTGGGGTTCTTCAATGCCGTGGCGATGACGCCGTAGGCACTAGCGTTGATGACGGAAGTAGGGCCGCCGGACTGGCCGAAAATGCAGGCGCCTTTCAGTTCACTCATGGAAAAATCCTCCTCAGATTTGGTTTCGGGATGCTTTCTTTCATCATATCATTCAAAAAAAGAATTGTAAATACTTGCATTTTAAAAATCTTGTGATATTATCATAAGGGAAAATCGTTTTCGTTCTTTTGAATCGGCGTTTTTTGACAACCGGGATCGGACCTGTCGGCCGATGTGGGAGAGCGGGACAAATAAATGAACAGGAGTTGATCTTATGGCACTGGTTACCACGACCGAAATGTTCAAAAAAGCCTACGACGGCGGCTATGCCATCGGCGCGTTCAACGTCAACAATATGGAGATCGTCCAGGGCATCACCGAGGCCGCCCGGGATCTGGAGGCTCCCCTGATTCTCCAGGTGTCCAAGGGCGCCCGGGCCTACGCCAACCACACCTATCTGGTGAAGCTGGTGGAGGCGGCCGTCATCGAGTGCCCCAACATCCCCATCGCCCTGCATCTGGACCACGGCCCTGACTTTGAGACCTGCAAGAGCTGCATCGACGGCGGCTTTACCTCCGTCATGATCGACGCCTCCAGCAAGCCCTTTGCTGAGAACATTGAAATCACCAAGAAGGTGGTTGAGTACGCCCACGACCACGGCGTGGTTGTGGAGGCCGAGCTGGGCGCTCTGGCCGGCATCGAGGATGACGTGAAGGTCTCTGCCGAGGAGTCCCACTACACTCATCCCGAGGAGGTCCAGGAGTTCGTGGAGAAGACCGGCTGCGACTCCCTGGCTATCGCCATCGGCACCAGCCACGGCGCTTACAAGTTCACTGCCGCCCAGTGCACCCGCAACGAGAAGGGCGAGCTGGTTCCGCCTCCCCTGCGCTTTGATATCCTGGACGAGGTCGTGAAGCGCCTGCCCGGATTCCCCATTGTGCTTCATGGCTCCTCTTCCGTGCCCCAGGAGTTCGTCCGTATGGTCAACGAATTCGGCGGTAAGATGCCTGATGCCGTGGGCATTCCCGAGGAACAGCTGCGCAAGGCTGCCCGTAGCGCCGTGTGCAAGATCAATATTGACTCCGACCTGCGTCTGGCCATGACCGGCACCATCCGCAAGTTCATGGCGGAGCACCCCGATAAGTTCGATCCCCGCGAGTACCTGAAGCCCGCCCGCGCCGCCATCAAGGAGCTGGTGTCCCACAAGATCGTGGACGTGCTGGGCTGCGACCACAAGGCCTGAGCCTGCCCCGGACCCTGTTTTTGAAAAGAAGGCGGAGGGAGCGCGATGCGCTCCCTCCGTTTTTCTGTCCGGGGTCAGCTACTGTTTATCAGAGGCGGCCATCTCCGCCTCCCGCTCCAGCACCCGTCGGGCGAAGGCCGCCATGGTACAATCCTCCACTGTCTCCCCGGGTCGGATCACCAGATTGAAAAAGCAGCTGGGGATCTCGCCCTTGCGCAGCTCTTTCTGAATGCACAGGTCGCACCCCTGGCTATGGTTGGAGGGATGGCAGCGGCAGGCGGTGTTTTGGCAGGTACAGAAATGCGTCATGGCAGTTCTCCTTTTTCAATCGGGCAGGACTCGCTGACGGCCAGGCGTTTCAACAGGGCGTGGGCCACCTGGGCTGCGATTTCAGAAGCCCGGCGGCAGTTTTCCTCAAAGCAGGCGGCGGCGGATCGGTCGGCCGAATCGGTGATGGTGCGAATGGAGAGGAATGGGATGCCGTTTGCATGGCAGACATGGGCAACGGCCGCGGATTCCATATCCGCGCAAAGGGGGTGAAATGCGGACCGCACGGCCTCTGTCCCAGGGCCAGAGAGAAAGGCTTCTCCGGTCACCATCCGCCCGAAGCGGACGGGGCGGCCGGAGTCCTGGGCCGCCTGGGTGGCCAAGGAGAGCAGGAAGGGGTCCCCCGGGAACCAGATGGAGTCCATCCAGGGATGGAACTCCGTGAGAATATCCTCAGCTACATCGTGATAGGCGGTCTCTGTGCTGATGACGGTATCAAAGATGGAGATGGATGGGTCGATGCCTCCTGCTGTGCCCGCATTGATGATGGCTTCCACCCGGCAGCTGTCAATGAGGACCTGGGCAGCGATGGCCGCATTGACCTTGCAGACACCACTGTACAGAGCGGCGGCAGGAACGCTGGAGATCCATCCCTCGTGGATCGTGAGCATGGCCTGCCGGCGGACGGAGCGCCTGTCCAGAAGAGGCAGGAACGGCGCGAGCTCGTCATCTCCGGCGCACAGGATTCCGATTTTGGGGAGCACGTCCCATCCCTCCTCTTTGCAGAGCAGCTGCGGTTATGGGGGTATTGTAACACGCAACGTCTGGGAGCGCAATCAAAGATTGCACAGAATAATGTTGTATGGTATAATATAATAGTTATCTCGATATAAGGAAAACCGGCCGCCATCCGGCAGAGATGCCTGGCAGCTTGAGTATTTGAGGTGGATACAAAATGGAAAACGAAGTACAGAAAAAACGAATCCTGAGCGGCATCCAGCCCTCCGGCGACCTGACCCTGGGTTCCTATCTGGGGGCCATCAAGAACTGGGCGGCTCTGGCTGACGAATATGACTGCTACTACATGCTGGCAGACATGCACACCATCACAGTGCGGCAGGTGCCCGCTGAGCTGCGGCGGCATACCCTGACCCAGGTGGCGGCCTACATTGCCAGCGGCCTGGACCCGGAGAAAAACGTGCTGTTCGTCCAGTCCCACGTGCCTGCCCACGCCCAGCTGGGCTGGGTACTGGACTGCTACACCATGTTCGGCGAGCTCAGCCGTATGACCCAGTTCAAGGACAAGTCCGCCAAGAACGCCGACAACATCAACGCCGGCCTCTTCACCTATCCGGCCCTGATGGCCGCCGACATCCTGCTGTACCAGGCAGACCTGGTGCCGGTGGGCGGCGACCAGAAGCAGCACGTGGAGATCTGCCGGGACATCGCCACCCGGTTCAACGGGATCTACGGTGATACCTTTAAGCTGCCGGATCCCTATATCCCACAGGTGGGCGCCAGGGTCATGAGCCTCACCAGCCCGGAAAAGAAGATGAGCAAATCCGACAAGGACCCCAACGGCTGCGTCTACATGCTGGAAAAGCCGGAGGACATCCTGCGCAAGTTCAAGAAGGCCGTGACGGACTCCGAGGCCTGCGTCCGCTTTGACCCGGCCGACAAGCCCGGTGTGTCCAACCTGATGCAGATCTACGCCGTGGCCACCGGCAAGAGCTTTGAGACCATCGAGCAGGAGTTCGCCGGCCATGGCTACGGCGACTTCAAGCAGGCGGTGGGTGAGTCCGTGGTGGAGCTGCTGCGGCCCATCCGGGAGGAGACGGAGCGCCTGCTGGCGGACAAGAGCTATCTGGAGAGCGTCTACCGCGCCGGTGCGGAGAAGGCGGCCTATGTAGCCAACCGGACCCTGAACAAGGTCTATAAAAAGGTGGGCTTCCTGCCCCGGTGATGGAGGAGACATCATGTTGATCGAAAACCGGCTGATCGCCTATACGCTGCTGGCGCTGCTGGTGGCGCTGGTCGTCAGCTTTCTGATGACGCCCATCGTCAAGACTTTTGCTTACAAGGTGGGGGCCATCGACGTACCCAAGGACGCCCGCCGGATGCACAAGACTCCCATCCCCCGGCTGGGGGGACTGGCCATCTTTATCGGCTTCATGGTCAGCATCCTGCTGTTTGTGGAGATCACGGCCGAGATGCGCAGCATCCTGCTGGGAGCCGTTATCATCGTGGTGCTGGGCGTGGTGGACGACATCATGGCCCTGCCGGCGCTGCTGAAATTTGTGGTGCAGATCGTGGCCGCCCTGATCCCTGCCACCCACGGCGTGGTGATCCAGGCGTTTTCCAACCCCAACGTCTTTTCGGACAATCCCTATTGGGTGCTGGGAAATCTCTCCGTGCCCCTGACGGTGCTTTGGATTGTTGCCATCACCAACGCGGTGAACCTGATCGACGGCCTGGACGGCCTGGCCAACGGCGTCTCCGCCATCTCCGCCACCACAGTGCTTGTAATTGCCCTCATCGGCGGGCAGTTTCAGGTGGCTGTGGTGATGGCGGCCCTGGTGGGGGCCTGCGTGGGCTTCATGCCCTACAACATGAACCCCGCCAAGATGTTCATGGGCGACACCGGCGCCACCTTCCTGGGTTACATCCTGGCCACCATGTCCATCCAGGGCCTGTTCAAGTTTTATGCCATCATCTCCTTTGCGGTGCCATTCCTGATTCTGGGACTGCCCATCTTTGACACCGCCTTTGCCTTCATCCGCCGCATCGCCCACGGCCAGAGCCCCATGCACGCCGACCGGAGCCACATCCACCACCGGCTCATCGACATGGGCCTGAACCAGAAGCAGGCGGTGGCTACTCTGTACGTGATCTCTGCCATCCTGGGCTTGAGCGCCGTGGTGCTGACTACCAGCGGGGAGGGCCGGGCCATGCTGCTGTTCCTGGTGCTGTGCATCGTGGCAGTGGTGGCCGCCCGGGTGGTGTTCCCCAAGGAGGTCAAGGAGGAGCTGCACGAAGAGTTGGAGGAGCTGAAGGAGCACGGCCACCACGGCCATCATCCAGCGGACAAGCCGGAGGATGATGGAAAGACGGAGGAGAAGTAAATGGAAAAGCTGCGGATCATGAGCGTCTTCGGCACCCGGCCGGAGGCCATCAAGATGTGCCCCCTGGTGCAGGAGCTGGCGAATCGGGAGGGGATCGAGAGCCTCTGCTGCGTCACCGCCCAGCACCGGCAGATGCTGGACAGCGTGCTGGAGGTCTTTCAGGTGAAGCCGGACTGGGATCTGGACATCATGACCCCCCGGCAGACGCTGTCCACCATCACCAGCAAGTGCCTCACCGGCATGGACGAGGCCATCGACGCCCTGAAGCCGGATATGATCCTGGTTCACGGGGACACCTCCACCACCTTTGCCGGTGCCCTGTCAGCCTTTTACCATCAGGTGTCCGTTGGGCACGTGGAGGCAGGATTGCGAACCTATGACAAGTATTCTCCCTTTCCAGAGGAGATGAACCGGAAGCTGGTGTCCGCCATTGCGGACCTGTATTTCTGTCCCACCGCCAACAACCGGGCCAACCTGGAGCGGGAGGGTATTACCAAGGGGCTGTTCGTCACCGGCAACACGGTCATCGACGCTTTGAAGACCACAGTCCGGCCGGACTACCGCTTTTCCACAGAGGAGCTGAATCAGCTGCCCTATGGGGAGAAGAAGATCGTTCTTGTTACCTGCCACCGGCGGGAGAATTATGGCGAGCCGATGAAGAACATCATGCTGGCCCTGCGGCAGATCGCCGAGGAGAACCGGGACGTGGAGCTGGTGTACCCGGTGCACCTGAGCCCGGTGGTGCGGGAAGCAGTGGACACCTATCTTCGGGGCGCGCCCCGGGTCCATCTCATCGACCCGCTGCCGGCGGACGAGATGCATAACCTTATGGCCCGGTCTTATCTGGTGCTGACAGACTCCGGTGGTCTCCAGGAGGAGGCCCCTGCCCTGGGCAAGCCGGTGCTGGTGATGCGCCGGGAGACGGAGCGGCCGGAGGCGGTAGAGGCCGGGACCGTGAAGCTCTGCGGCGTGGTACAGGATGACATCGTCACCATGGCGGAGCGGCTGATCCGGGACAAGAGCGCCTACGACGCCATGGCCCACGCGGTGAATCCTTACGGTGACGGCCATGCCTGCCGCCGGATTGCCGATGCCATCGAGTGGAAGTTCGGCCTGCGGCGGGATCGGCCGGCAGAATTCGGCGTCTGACCTGCCGCGGACGGCACCCTGAGAGAGGAGGGCGGAGATGGAGAAACGGAAGCTGAACCGGATCACCGCGGGCTTTATTGTCCTGGTGGTGATGGTGCTGATCCTGATGTTCAGCAACAGTCTGCGCCGCTCCTCCCATATCACGCTGCCGGAGGAGGGGAGCTCCCCCGGACAGACAGAGGATACCAATGCCTCCGGCGGTGACGCCCTGACAGTGATCGCGGTGACGCCGGAGACGGTGCAGACCGCCATTGAGACGCTGACCCGCCCGCGGCAGTACAGCCGGGTGATCCGGGTGGAGCAGCTGTGGGACGGCGGCAGCGGTTCCTTTGAGACCACCGTCACGGTCAGCGGCCGCTGGACACGGACAGACCGCTCCCTGTCGGACGGACAGGTTCGCCACACCATCACCGACGGGGAGATCACTTATATCTGGTATGGCAGCGAGAGCAGCGTTTACAGCGCCCCTGCGGGGGACATCACCCCGGATGACGAGCAGGCCATCCCCACCTATGAGAGCATCCTGGACCTGCCGGTGGAGGATATCGCCGCCGCGGATTACCGCAGCGTCTCCGATGTGAACTGCATTTACGTGGAGACGGTCCAGGATCCGGAGGGTTACACCCAACGGTACTGGGTCAGCGTGGAGACAGGCTTACTGGTAGCGTCGGAGCGGCTGTTGGAGGGGGAGACCATCTACCGCATGGCATCCCTGACGGCAGATCTGAGCACCCCCTCCACAGACCGGTTTATCCTGCCGGACGGCACGGTGCTGCTGGACACATGAGGCGAACCCCCACCGGAGACAGCCGGCGGGGGTTCTTTTCAACAAGGCCCCGGCGGAACATTCCGCCGGGGCCGTTTTACCGACAATATGGGGTATGTCAGCGGCGGGCGCTGCGGCAGGCACCGCCGCAGCGGTCACAGCAGCCATCACAGCCGCCGCAGCCCTTTCCTCTGCGGCGGAGGCAGGAACGGAGGGCAAGCGCCAGCCAGACGCCCAGGGCCGCCAGGATCAAAACTTCCAGCATGGCAGCCTCCTCTATCCCAGCAGCAGCGCCGCGATGTGGTAGACCAGGAAGGCCACCATCCAGGCAATCACGCACTGGCTCAACGCCACACCGGCGGCCTTCCAGCCGGAGCCCAGCTCCCGCTTCACTGCGGAGATAGCGGCCACGCAGGGGGTGTACAGCAGGGTGAAGGCAAGGAACCCGGCGGCAGTGACAGGGGTGAACAGCGTCCCCAGGGCGGCGGTGCTGACATCCGCGCCGGACCCGGTAAGGATTCCAAGGGTGGAGATGACGGACTCCTTTGCGATGAACCCGGTGATGAGGGCAGTGGAGACCCGCCAATCGGCAAAGCCCAGAGGAGCGAAGAGCGGGGCGATCCAGGCACCCACGGTGGCCAGCAGACTGTCGGCGCTGTCATCCACCAGGTTCAGCCGGGTGTCAAAGGTCTGGAGGAACCAGACGATGATGGTGGCCACGAAGATGATGGTGAAGGCTCGGGTCAGAAAATCCTTGGCCTTGTCCCAGCACAGCTGCCACACGCTTTTGGCGGAGGGGAAGCGGTAGTTGGGCAGCTCCATGACGAAGGGCACGGGGTTGCCCTTGTAGACTGTGGTGCCCAGCACCTTGGCCGCCACGATGCCCACCAGGATACCCAGGATGTACAGCCCGATCATCACCAGGGCGGCATGATTCGGGAAAAAGGCGGCGGAAAACACGCCGTAGATGGGGATCTTGGCAGAGCAGCTCATGAAGGGCGTCAGCAGGATGGTCATCCGTCGGTCCCGCTCCGAGGCCAGTGTCCGGGTGGACATGATGGCGGGCACTGAGCAGCCGAAGCCCACCAGCATGGGGACAATGCTCCGGCCGGAGAGACCGATCTTCCGCAGCAGCTGGTCCATGACGAAGGCCACACGGGCCATGTAGCCCGTGTCCTCCAAAATGGAGAGGAAGAAGAACAGCACCACGATGATGGGCAGAAAGCTCAGTACACTGCCCACTCCCGCGAACACGCCGTCGATCACCAGACTGTGGACCACGGGGTTCAATCCATAGGCGGCGAGGCCGCTGTCCACCGCCGCGGTGAGGGCATCGATCCCCGCGGCCAGCAGATCCGACAGGAAGGCGCCGATGACTTCAAAGGTCAGGAAGAAGATGCCCAGCATGATGGCGAAGAACAGCGGCAGGGCCAGGTATTTGTTGGTCACCACCCGATCGATGGCCTCGCTGCGGGCCCGCTCCCGGGACTCCCGGCACTTCACCACCGTGCCGGAGCAGATGGTTTCGATGAAGGTGTAGCGCATATCCGCCAGTGCGGCATTGCGGTCCATGCCGCACTCGTCCTCCATCTCCTTGACGCTGTGCTCAATGAGCTCCAGCTCGTTCTGGTCCAGGGCCAGGCGGGTCACGATGTCCTCGTCTCCCTCAATGAGCTTGGTGGCGGCGAATCGGACGGGAAGGCCCGCAGCCTCCGCGTGATCCTCGATCTGGTGGACCACCGCGTGGATGCACCGGTGGACCGGTCCGGGGGAGCAGAAGTCGTACACCGTAGGCAGCGTCTTGGTCCGGGCAGTCTGGACGGCAACCTTCACAAGCTCGTCCACGCCCTGGTTTTTCACAGCGGAGATGGGCACCACCGGGATGCCCAATGCCTGGGACATTCCCTTCACGTCGATGGTGCCGCCGCCGGCGGTGACCTCATCCATCATGTTCAGGGCCAGCACCATGGGAATACGCATCTCCATCAGCTGGAGCGTCAGGTACAGGTTCCGCTCGATATTGGTGGCGTCCACGATATTAATGAGGCCGTCGGGCTTTTGGTTCAGGATGAAATCCCGGGTGACAATCTCCTCCGGCGTATAGGGCCGGATGGAGTAGATGCCCGGCAGGTCGACCACCGTGCAGTCCTTTTCCCCCCGGATGGCGCCAGACTTCTGATCCACCGTCACGCCGGGGAAATTGCCCACGTGCTGGTTGGAGCCGGTGAGCTGGTTGAACAGCGTGGTCTTGCCGCAGTTTTGGTTGCCGGCCAGTGCGAAAATCATGTCTCGGCCACCTCCACTTCGATTTTCCCGGCGTCCTCCTTCCGCAGGGACAGGGAGTACCCCCGCACCCGCAGCTCCAACGGGTCACCCAGGGGTGCGACCTTCTCCACCCGCACGCGGGTCTTCGGGATCAGCCCCATATCCAGCAGGCGGCAGCGCAGGGCGCCCTCGCCGCCCACAGCCGTGATGACGGCCTCCTGCCCCAGGGGCAGCTTGTCCAGTGTCATCGGAACGTTCCTCCTCAAAAGTTAGCATTGTCTAACAATTAGAAGTTTATCATCGTGCACTTTAGGAGGCAACTATAAAACAAGCCAAAAGCCGACAAATTTTTCTCTGGAAATTGTATAACATGGATAAAAAGAAGAAGCGGCGGGCAGGGTTTGGAAAGGGCCTTGCCCCGGAGGGGGCAGAAATGCTATACTGAACCCAAACCAAGCCGGAGGCAGAGGGCCCCCGGCGATCAGGAGGAGCTTATGCTGACATTCAATCACTTCAATTTCAATGTAGCGGATTTGGACAAATCTCTTGCGTTCTACAAGGAGGCCCTGGGCCTGGAGCCGGTGGGGGAGCGGAAGGCGGCGGCCGACGGCAGCTTCATCATCGTCTACCTGGGGGATGGAAAGACGGACCTCCGCCTGGAACTGACATGGCTGCGGGACCATCCCCAGAAGTATGACCTGGGGGAGTGCGAATTCCATCTGGCCCTCCGGGCAGAGGACTATGAGGCGGCCCACGCCAAGCATGCCGCCATGGGCTGCATCTGCTTTGAGAATCCTGCCATGGGGATCTATTTTGTGACAGATCCCGACGGATACTGGATCGAGATCATCCCCACCCGATAAAGGTGCACAAAGGGAAGCCCCCGCGCTGAGAAAAATTTTTTTGAACGGCAGTTGCGCCCGGCTGGGCGCCATGGTACACTGAGATTGGTCGTGGGGCGTTCTGCCGGGGGCGGCGGAGGCCCGGATCTATTTTTTGGCAAGGGAGAGAGTGAAATGAAACAGAGACTGTTTGCATTGGCGGCGGCTGTGGTGATGGCACTGGGGCTGACCGCCTGCGGCGGAAGCGGCTCCAGCGAGGGCCGCACCGGCGACACCATGGAGACCTACTTCTTTGATTTCACAGTCAACAGCGCATACCTTACCAGCGACTACGCGGGCCGTACCCCTGGGGAGGGGAACGTACTGCTGGTGGCGGACATCACCGTAAAGAACACCTTCGAGCAGAGCATTGAGATGTATGACACTGATTTCCAGGTCCAGTGGGACGACGGCGATGACGCCTATGCCTATCCCATCACCACAGACATGGAGACCTATACGGAAGTGGAGCCGGTGGGGGAGAACCAGCTGCCCGGTACATATCCCATGGCCGTGGACGAGGAGCGCAGCGGCGAGCTGGTCTATGAGGTACCCTCCGGTTTTACGGACTTCTCCATCGCTTATCTGGAGCAGTTTGTGGATGACTCCGGGGAGGAGAGCACCGGCGAGACTTTCTTCGTCTACTTCACTGCTGAAGACCAGACAGGTGCCTCCGCCTGACAAAAACAGAAAAAGCGCCGCCGCTCCTGCGGTGGCGCTTTTGATTTTGATCCGTTGCTGCGGGACTGGGCGGTTTCCTCACCAGACCAATGTGCGGAAATAGTCCTCCGGCGTCTCCGCCCGGCGGATCAGCTCCACGGAGCCGTCCTCCTTCAGCAGCAGCTCGGCGGAGCGGAGCTTGCCATTGTAGTTGTAGCCCATGGAGAAGCCGTGGGCGCCGGTGTCGTGGATCACCAACAGGTCCCCCATGTCGATCTTGGGCAGCATCCGGTCCACGGCGAATTTGTCATTGTTCTCGCAGAGGCTGCCGGCGATGTCATACTTATGGTCGCAGGGCTGGTCCTCCTTGCCCATCACGGTGATATGGTGGTAGGACCCGTACATGGCCGGACGCATCAGGTTGCAGGCACAGGCATCCACGCCGATGTACTCCTTATAGATGTGCTTTTCGTGGATGGCCCGGGTGACCAGATGCCCGTACGGACCGGTCATGAAGCGGCCCAGCTCGGTATACAGGGCCACGTCACCCATCCCGGCGGGCACCAGCACCTCCTCATAGGCCCGGCGGACTCCCTCGCCGATGACGGCGATATCATTGGCAGGCTGCTCCGGACGGTAGGGGATCCCCACGCCGCCGGAGAGGTTGATGAAGGTGATATGGACGCCGGTCTCCGCCTTCAGCTCCGCTGCCAGCTGGAAGAGAATGCGGGCGAGGGCGGGGTAGTAGTCGTTAGACAGGGTGTTGGAGGCCAGGAAGGCGTGGATGCCGAACTCCTTGGCGCCCATGGCGGAAAGGCGGGTAAATGCCTCCGCGATCTGGGCGCGGGTCATGCCGTACTTGGCGTCGCCGGGATTGTCCATCACCTGGAAGCCCTCCCGGGTCTCGCCCAGGGTGAACACGCCGCCGGGATTGTAGCGGCAGCAGATTTTCTCCGGCACATGGCCGATGGACCGCTCCAGATAGTCCACCAGCGTCAGATCGTCCAGGTTGATGATGGCGCCCAGCCGGTCCGCCATCTGGAATTCCTCCGCCGGGGTATCGTTGGAGGAGAACATGATGTTCTCACCGGTGATGCCGCACCGCTCCGAGATCATCAGCTCCGTCATGGAGGAACAGTCGCAGCCGCAGCCCTCCTCGTGCAGCAGCTTCAGCAGGGCAGGGGTGGGAGCGGCCTTCACGGCGAAATACTCCCGGTAGCCGGGATTCCAGGCAAATGCTTTCCGCAGGCGGCGGGCATTCTCCCGGATGCCCTGCTCATCATAGATGTGGAACGGGGTGGGGTACTGGGCGGCGATGGCCTCCAGCTGGTCCTTTGTGACAAAGGGGGTCTTCATATCAACAGCCTCAAATCTTCATAAACTCTACCGCGTCGAATTTTGCGGTGCCATAGATGTGTCCTATTTTACGAGCACATCCATGTCTCTGTCAAGAAATTTGCCCAAAAAACGGAAAAACAGTCCTTGATTTTCCCAAACAGACAGGCAGAGCGATGTTCTTTTCAAAAAACATCCCTTGCTTTTCCAGGAAAGAGACGATACAATGGCCGTAGAGTGCCGTCCCGCCTAGAAGGAGCGGCAACCGCTCCGCAGCGGAACTGTCCCTGCCGGTCCGGATGATGATTCTGTGCGCGCGGGCAGCGTTAGGCTGGTGGTCGAGCGGTATGCGGCCGGAAAGATCGCCTGGGGACGGGCTCTAAATCCTCCGTCCTGCCGCAGGCGAACGGATGAAACACACAGCCGCCGAGGGGCGGGGAGAGGAGAACAAGATGAAAACTGTGATCGTGGACGCTGTGGGGGAGCCGTGCCCCATTCCGGTGGTGAAGGCCACGAAAGCCCTGCGGGAGCTGGGAGAGCCGGGAACGCTGGAGGTCCGGGTGGACAATGAGATCGCGGTGCAGAACCTGACCCGCATGGCGGCGGGGAACCACCTGCCGGTCCAGGCGGAGAAGAAGGGAGAGCACCTGTTTGTGGTGACCATGGAAGTGGCGGAGCCGGTGGGAGATGCCCCGGCGGAGGAACCTGCTCTGACCTGTGTTCCGGACGCCCGGGGCGACTTGGTGGTGGCCGTGGATTCAGAGACCATGGGACGGGGCAGCGACGAACTGGGGAAGCTGCTGATGAAGAGCTTCCTTTTTGCCGTGAGCCAGCTGCCCCGGCTGCCCAGGACCGTCCTGTTCTATAACGGCGGTGCCAAGCTGACGGTGGAGGGTTCCGAATCCCTGGAGGACCTGCGGAATATGGAGGCCCAGGGAGTGGAGATCCTCACCTGCGGCACCTGCCTGAACTTTTACGGTCTGGCGGAGAAGCTGGCTGTGGGCGGCGTCACGAATATGTACGCCATTGTGGAGGCCCTGGCCAATGCCGGGAAGGTCATCAAGCCATGATCTACCTGGACAACGCCGCCACCACCCGGCCCAAGCCTCCCGGTGTGGCAGAGGCGGTGGCCGCGGCCATGAATGACTACGGCAACAGCGGCCGGGGCACCCATCCGGAGGCCCTGGAGGCGGCCCGGAGCATCTACGGCGTCCGTCAGGCGCTGGCGGCTCTCTTCGGCTGTTCCCGGGCGGACCGTGTGGCCTTCACGCCCAATTCCACCATGGCGCTGAACATCGCCATCTCCGGCCTGCTGGGGGCGGGGGACCATGTGATCTCCACAGCTCTGGAGCATAACTCGGTTCTGCGTCCGCTGTACAGACTGCGGGCGCAGGGAGGGGCGGTGGACTTCGTCCCGGCAGACCGGCAGGGGCGGATTGACTACGAGGACTTTGAGCGGCTCCTGCGGCCGAATACAAAGGCAGTGGTGTGCACCCACGGCTCCAACCTGACGGGGGATCTGATGGACATCCAGCGGGTGGGGAACTTCTGCCAGAAGCACAGGCTTCTGTTCATTCTGGATGCCTCCCAGACCGCAGGGGTATTTCCCATTGACATGGAACGGCAGCACATCAGCGTGGTGTGCTTCACCGGCCACAAAAGCCTGATGGGCCCCCAGGGCACCGGCGGGCTCTGTGTGGGAGCGGGGGTGGAGATTCGCCCCTTTGCCGTGGGCGGCACCGGCGTCCAGAGCTACTCTGAGACCCAGCCGGAGGCCTATCCCACCCGGCTGGAGGCGGGGACCCTCAACAGCCATGGTATTGCCGGCCTGGGAGCATCTTTGGCGTTTCTGAAGCGTACCGGTTGGGACGCAGTCCGCATGCACGAGTCCGTCCTGTCCCGGCGGTTCTATGAAACCGTTAGAACCATTCCTGGCGTAAAAGTGTATGGGAATTTTGCTGTACAGCTCCGGGCGCCTATCGTGTCCCTGAATATCGCTGATCTGGACTCCTCGGAGGTGGCGGACGAGCTGGCGGAGCGGTTTGAGATCGCCACCCGGCCCGGCGCCCACTGCGCCCCCCGGCTCCACCGGGCGCTGGGGACCGAGGACCAGGGCGCGGTGCGGTTCTCCTGGTCCTATTTCAATACAGAGGCAGAGACCGACGCGGCTGCAGAGGCGGTCCGTATCCTGGCGGCGGAGGCAGTCTGACCATGCGGAAAAAAGAGGAGCGGTTCGTGGTAACTTTCGCCACCACCACCGGGGCCATGGCCATGGAGCGGGCCTGCCAGGCGGCGGGGCTGCCGGGGCGGCTGATTCCGGTGCCCCGGAGCATCACCGCCGGCTGCGGGATGTGCTGGTCTGCGCCGCCGTCGGCCCGGGCGGATCTGGAGGCCCTGGTGATCCGGGAAAGACTGGACGTGGACGGCCTGTACGCCGTCCTGCTGTGAGGAGGAGAGAGCATGTCGGCAAATTGCGAGGAGTGTGTCTACTACGACTACGACGAGGAACTGGCGGCTTACGTCTGCGAAGCGGACCTGGACGAGGACGAAATGGAGCGGTTTCTCCGTGGCGGCACACGGGACTGTCCCTTCTACCGGCCCGGCGACGATTACCGCACGGCCAGACGGCAGTGAGCACGACGAACCATGACAAAACAGCGCCTTGGACAGATACGATGTCCAAGGCGTCGTTTGCATATATACGATGGCTCACTGGGCGGAGAGCCAGTCCACGTATTCCTCCAGGCACAGGTCAAGCTCCGTCATCTCCCGGGCGGCTTCCCGGCCCACATAGCGGTAGTGCCAGGGCTCATAGATAATGCCTGTGATCTCGCTTTTGGCGTTGGGATAGCGCAGGACAAAACCGTATTCCCAGCTGTGCTCGATCAGCCACTGCTGGACCAGGGTGTCCTCCTGCCCCTGGTCCAAAATCTGATAGGAGGCGTCTACAATGTCCAGGGCCAGGCCCGTCTGGTGCTCACTGGTGCCCGGTACGGCTACCACAGTTCCAGCCTCCGTGACGGCGTTTTCGTATGAATATCCCTCTTCTATCAAACGCTGGAGCTTGTTTTCGTACAGCTCCTGCTGCTTGGCCTGTGTCCGGTAGGACGAGCAGATCACCGGGTCCAATCCCGCTGCCCGGCAGTCATCCATCATCTCCTGCAGATCCGGGTATGCTCTGGAATCCACCGAGTGGCCATACTTCAGCTTTGTCCGTTCAAACGTGTATCCATCGGGCAAAGGGTTCCAGCGGTTCACCAGCAGGATCTGCCAGTCATCCGGAGTAACGGCGCCGGACTGGGGGGCCGGATTCAGCTCGACCGGCGGCAGGGCATCGGGTTCCTGCAGCGAAGACTCCGGGTGCTGCTCCGTCAGTTGTTCCGCAGGCTCCAACGCAGACATGGGGGCGGAAAAGGATCTCACTGTGCGTATAGTCAAAACCACGGCAGACAATACCAGACACATGCAGAAAAGCTTCAAAGGCCAGCGCAGTCTGCGGGAGCGCTTTCTACGCCGCCCTTTTGAGCTATGTACGTCTGCGGCTCTATCATTTGTATAAACCATGGGAGTCCTCCTCGGGAGCCTATGTGATCTGTTGCTTTTGGTTCTGCTCTACCTAATAGACGCCGGTTTGTCGAAAAAAGTTTCAAAATGGGGAAATCTTTAGATGGCCGGTCATGGCATGCAATCTCCGGACAGCTAGGTCGGCAGCGGAAGAGCAGGGGGGACTGCGAATCAGAAGACGCCCGCCGCAATCTGTACAACATGGATGCTGTGTTTGTTTCCGCCGGTATATTCTGAACAATAAGGCCGCACACATTGCCGAGCGGGCAATGTGTGCGGCCAGTCACAAACAAGCCAGGGGAGATGTCGGTGAAAGTAAAAAAAATCGAAGCATCCAAATTGGATGCTTCGATTGGTCCGAGTGGCGAGACTTGAACTCACGGCCTCTTGACCCCCAGTCAAGCGCGCTACCAACTGCGCCACACCCGGAAATGTGCTGCTCGAAGTCAGCTCAGTTATAATAGCATACTGTTTCTGGAAATGCAACCCCTAAAATGAAAAAAATTAAAAAAATAAAAATGGGAGCAGATTGTTGACAAATCGCCAATCGATATAGTATAATAATCAGGCGTCCGACGGATGGCGCCTTTCCATGATGGAGAGATGTCCGAGCGGTTGAAGGAACCGGTCTTGAAAACCGGCGACGCGCAAGCGTCCGTGGGTTCGAATCCCACTCTCTCCGCCACATCTTTAATCAGTGAATATCGTATCTGCAGAAGTACCCAAGAGGCCGAAGGGGCTCCCCTGCTAAGGGAGTAGGGTGTCTAAAAAACGCCGCGAGGGTTCAAATCCCTCCTTCTGCGCCACACGCCGCAAGCACAGAATGCTTGCGGCGTGTTTTTTCTGTCATTTACAAGATCAGCAGCAGGCCCAGGGCCACCAGCAGCTCTTCATCCGCGCCCTCCCGGAAGAGGAAGAAGAGGATGGCCAACAGCAGCAGGTCCCCGGAATCCACACTGCTCAGGTGAAACTGGTCCAGCAGATGCCGGAGCAGGCTGCTGAGGCTGTCCGGCCCATTCTCGCCGGAGGGGGGAGGATCAGGGCGGGGCGGGGGGGCGCTGTCCCAATGGGGAGGCTGCTGCCCGCCGCCGGATGGCGGGTGTTCCGGCTGACCGGAAGGGGAGGTGCCGCCCTGTGTATGCCGGGGCTCCTCCTCCGGGATACGGGTGTAGGTGCCCTGGTCGTTGCGGATGTAGCGGTTATACATGTCTCACCCCTCCCATCCAGCCAGAAATTTCCGGCCCAGGTGGAACAGGCGCGCCAGCTGGAGAGCCCGTTCCACCTTCTCCTGCCGCTCCGGCTTGAGATAGGGCCGCAGTGCGTACAGCAGCTGCCGGGCGTTGGAGTCCCGTGCTCCTCCCAGCTCCTGGATCAGGGGCAGGAACCGCAGGAGCAGCTGCGGATCCAGCCCACCGGCCAGGGCGGAGAGAGGATCGCCGCCGGATGGCGGCGGAGTCTGCGGCTGCTGGCCCCAGCCGGGAGAAGAACCGCCCGGCTGGGACGGGGGAGGGGGCGGCGCATTGGCGGCGTTGTTTCCTCCGGTCCCACCGGAGAGAGACTGGGCCAGTTGCATGATCTGTGCCATGGCGTCCGGGTTGGAGAGAATGCTGTTCAGTTTATCGTCGAATTCCGCCACCGCCGGTCCGCCCCCTTTCTGTACTTGCCGTTACCGGCCGTTCATGGTCTTGTTGATGCGGTCGATCAAAGCTGCGCCGTCCGGGCTCTGCATCAGCTGGTTCACCATGCGGACCATCTCCGCCGGGTTGCCCTTGGCGGCGGACTGGGCCGCCCGCTGGAGAGATGCTCCACGGTCTCCCCCGGAGAGCATCTGCATCAGCGCCTGCCCGTCCCGGGACTGCATCAGCGCCTGGAGCATGGCGGGGTTGCTTTTCAGCTGTTGGATCATACGGGCCGTCTGTTCGTCCATAGTGCCTCCTTGTGCCGTCTGTCGGATGGATTTCATCTCAGTATATGAGGGAAGACAAAAAAACGTGCCTGCGCATTGCGCAGACACGTGAAGTTCCAGAGTGATTCCAATGCTGTCAGCCCCGTCTGGCGGCTTTGGCGGTGTCGCAGTCCTTTGCCAGGGGGCAGCCCTCGCACTTGGGGGAGCGGGCGGTGCAGGTATCCCGGCCGAAGAGCACCATCCGGTGGCAGAAGTTGTTGGACTCCTTGGGAGGGATCCGCTCCCGCAGCTGCCGCTCCACCTGAAGGGGATCTTTGGAGCCGTCGGTGATCCCCAGCCGTCCCGTGATGCGGATGCAGTGGGTGTCGCAGACATAGGCGGGCTGGCCGAACACGTCCCCCAGAATCAGATTGGCGGTCTTGCGCCCCACGCCGGGAAGGCCGGTCAGTTCTTCCATGGTGCCGGGGACTCTGCCGCCGTATTCATTCACCAGCTTCTGGGCACAGGCCACGATGTCCCGGGCCTTGCCGTTGTAAAAGCCGCAGGAGTGGATGTATTCTCCCACCTCCGCCGGATCCGCCTCGGCAAAACTTTCCAGGGTAGGGAAGCGGGCGTACAGCGCCGGGGTCACCTTGTTCACCCGCTCGTCTGTGCACTGGGCGGACAGGCGCACCGCAAACAGCAACTCGTAGTCCTTTTTATATTGTAAGGAGCACAGCCCGTCCGGGTAAATGCCCTTCAGTGTCTCAATGATGCGGTTCACCGCAGCCTTGGATGTCATGTCGCTCACCTCGGGGACAGGATACCACAGATTTCGACAAAAAGCCAGAGAAAAATTGCCGCGTCCGGATGCCGGCGCATACGCCGGACGGGATACAACTTGACATTATTCCCCTGAAAGAGTAAAATCTCTTTATTATTCTATTGTGTGAGGAGAAGGAGAATATATGACTTACATTGTTGCGATCAGCGCCTATCTGGTGCTGCTCACGATCTTCGGGCTGATCGTGGCCCGGAAGAAAGTCAAGACCTCGGATGACATGGTGACCGGCGGCCACCGGATCCCCTTCATCATCCTGGTGGGCACACTGCTTGCTACTTGGTGCGGCGGCGGCGGAATCACCGGCTCCGCCAGCGTGGTGTACACCGGCGGCCCCTGGGTGGGTCTCATCACCTTTGCGGCGCCGCCCATCGGCATCATCCTGCTGTATTTCATCGCCGGCAAGGTCCGCAAGTCCAACAAGGTCACGGTGCCGGAGATCATGGGCGCCCGTTACGGCAAGGCCGCCAGCATCATCGCCGCCCTGTGCGTCATGCTGGCCTATGTGGGCGTGCTGGCCACCCAGCTGAAGGCTGCGGCGGACATCATCGTGCTGCTGTGCGCTTCCAGCGGGATTGAGATCTCCCACGGCTTGGCCCTGACCATCTGCACAGCCCTGATCGCCATCATCACCGTGGGCGGCGGTCTGGTGTCTGTGGCCTATTCCGACGCCATCAGCGCCCTGCTGATGATCGGCGGCTTCTTCCTGGCGATTCCCTTCCTGATCGGCGTGGCCAACTCTCAGGGCGCCACTCTGCCTCCGGAGAAGATGACCATTACCGGCGGTATGTCCGGCTGGGAGCTGCTGGGCTACTTCCTGCCCTCCCTGGCCCTGATGCTGGGCGACCAGAACATGCTGCAGCGGTTCGCCTCTGCCAAAAACAGCGACGAGGCCAAGAAGTCCAACATCGGCATGTTCATCGGCGAGATCCTGGTCATCATCAGCATTGTCCTGGTAGTCACCCAGGCAGCCAAGCTGTATCCCACCCTGGACGTTCCCTCCAATGTGATCTTCCAGGTAGCGGTGGACTACCTGCCTCTGGCCTTCGGTGCGCTGGTGATGTGCGCCTGCATGGCCTTCATCGTCACCACGGCGGACAGCTATCTGCTCTCCTCTGCCACCAACCTGACCAACGACATCTATGTAAAGTACATCCGCAAGGATGCCACCGACAAGCAGAAGATGCTGGTCCTCCGGGGTACCATCATTGTGTTCAGCTTCATCGCTGTGGCGCTGACGCTGTATTTCCCCACTGTGCTGTCCCTGCAGATGACGGCCTACACCATGTACGGCGCCGCCATCACCCCGGCGATCCTGTTCGCCCTCTTCTCCAAGAAGGTGACGCCCGCCGGCGGCATGGCCGGTATCCTGGTGGGCGGTCTGGTCACGATCATCTGGACGCTGATGGGCACGCCCTACGGCATCCAGTGCGCCATTGTGGCGGTGCCTGCCTCGGTGATTGCCATACTGATCGTCAGCGCCGTGACCCGCTGCAACGATCCCAAGCGGTCTCTGGAAGCCCTGTACCAGGACAACTGATTCCAGGCGGGGCAGAAGAGATGCTCTTCTGCCCCGTTTTTTCTGTGCGGTGACGCGCAAGGACTGAAAGGAAAGAGAGGAACCACCATGGAAGATCCCCGTATCCGCAAATTCGCCCAGTTCCTGATCCGCAGCGCTGTGGGCCTGGAGAAGGGCGAGAAGATCCTGATTGAGCTCCACGGCAGTGAGACCGGATTGATGAAGTCCCTGGTCCAGGAAGCCTATGCTGTGGGCGGCAAGCCCTTTGTCCACATCTTCGACTACGCCGTGGAGGGTGCCCTGGTCCAGGGAGCCGACGCGGAGCACATGGAGGAGATCGCCTCCTACGAGCTGGAGCGGATGCGGGACATGGACGCCTATATCGACATTCGGGCCACCACCAATATCAGCATGTGGCACAACGTCAGCGACGAGGCCCAGAAGCGCTACCGCCAGTATTACTGGGGCCCCATCCATCTGGCGGAGCGGTGCAACCATACCAAGTGGTCCGTGCTCCGGTACCCCAACGATGCCATGGCCCAGCTGGCGGGCGTTTCCACGGAAGAGTATGAGGACTTCTATTTCCGGGCCTGCCTGGTGGACTACGACAAGATGGGCCGGGCCATGCAGCCCCTCCAGGACCTGATGGCCAGGACTGACAAGGTTCGCATCGTCGCTCCCGGCACGGACATCTCCTTCTCCATCAAGGGCATCCCCAGCTTCGGGATGCACGGCAACCGGAACATCCCCGACGGCGAGATCTACACCTCGCCCGTGAAGAACTCCGTCAACGGGCACATCACCTACAACGTGCCGTCCCCCTATGACGGCTTTTTGTTCCGGGACGTGTATCTGGAGTTCAAGGACGGCAAGATCGTCAAGGCCACCAGCAACAACACGGACTATATGAACGAGATCCTGGACATCGACGAGGGCGCCCGGTACATCGGCGAGTTCGCCTTCGGTGTGAACCCGGAGATCAACCACCCCATCGGGGACATTCTGTTCGACGAGAAGATCGCCGGCAGCTTCCACCTGACCCCCGGCAACAGCTACGACAATGCCTCCAACGGCAACCATTCCGCCGTCCATTGGGACCTGATCCAGATCCAGACGCCGGAGTACGGCGGGGGCGAGATCTGGTTCGATGACGTGCTGATCCGCAAGGACGGCCTCTTCGTGCTGGACGAATTGAAATGCCTGAATCCGGAGAATCTGCTCTCCAAGGAAGAATAAGGAGGAATCTAGAACATGGATACCGTTGTTGACCGCCTGATCCGCTACGCCAAGGTGTACAGCGAGAGTGACTACCACGCCGGCCGCACTGTCACCCCCAGCACGGACCGCCAGTTCGACATGGCCAAGCTGCTGGTAGAGGAGCTCCACGGCCTTGGCATCGAAAACGCCCGGTACGATGACAAGTGCTACGTCTACGCCACCCTGGATGCCACGCCGGGGTGCGAACAGCTGCCCGCCATCGGCCTGATCGCCCACATGGACACCACCCCGGACATGACCGGCAAGGACGTGAAACCCCAGATCATCCACTACACCGGCGGGGACGTGGTGCTGAACCGGGAGCAGAACATCGTCATGGAGGCCGCCCAGTTCCCGGAGCTGCAGAAATTCGTGGGTCAGGAGCTGGTCTGCACCGATGGCACCACCCTGCTGGGGGCGGATGACAAGGCGGGCATCGCCATCATCCTTCAGGCGGTGGAGGAGCTGCTGGCAGAGAAGGCTCCCCACGGCAAAATCTGCCTGGGCTTCACCCCGGACGAGGAGATCGGCATGGGCGCCAGCTTCTTCGATGTATCCGGCTTCGGCGCGGACTTTGCCTATACCCTGGACGGCGGCGATATCACCGACTATGAGTACGAGACCTTCAACGCCGCCAAGACCGTGGTGACCATCAACGGCTTCAGCATCCACCCGGGCACCTCCAAGGACAAGATGCGCAACGCCCTGTTGATCGCCATGGAGTACAACGCCCTGCTGCCGGCGCTGGAGACCCCCGCCCACACGGAGGGGTACGAGGGCTTCTTCCATCTGCAGGAGATGCACGGCAAGGCGGAGAAGGCCACGATGGAGTATATCGTCCGGGACCACGACATGAAGCGGTTTCAGGAGCGCAAGGCCATGATGGACAAGGCCGCGGAGCAGATCAACCGCCGCTGGGGCGACGGCACCGCGGTGGTGGACACCCACGACCAGTACTACAATATGTACGAGGTGCTGAAGGACCACATGGAGATTCTGGAGCTGGCAGAGTCCGCCATGAAGGCCGCCGGCATTGAGCACCCCACCCATTCTCCCATCCGGGGCGGCACTGACGGCAGTGTGCTGACCTACAAGGGCCTGCTGTGCCCCAACCTGCCCAGCGCGGGCCACAACGCCCACGGCCGGTACGAGTATGCGCCGGTAGAGTCCCTGAAAACCGGCGTCAAGACCGTAAAGGCTCTGGTCTCTCCGGAGCTGGTGGAGACCATTATCGGAAAAAAAGAGGGGTGACATCATGTATCAGGAGCGAATCAGCCGCGTACTGGCCGCCATGGAACGGATGGGCCTGGAGCAGATGCTCGTGTCCGATCCGGACAGCATCTGGTATCTGACAGGGTACGATGTGTTCCCGTTTGAACGGCTGTACGCCTTTTACCTGCGGAAGGACGGACAGCACAAGTTATTTCTGAACAAACTGTTCCCGGTGCCGGAGGCACCCTATGAGCAGGTGTGGTTCTCCGACACGGACGACTATCTCGCCATTCTGGCAAATGCCGTGGACGGGGAAAAAGACATGGGCGTGGACAAGGACTGGCCCGCCCGGTTTCTGCTGCCCCTGATGGCCCACAATCCCAGCTGCAAGTATGTGCTGGCCTCCGACTGCGTGGACGACGCCCGGGCCTGCAAGGACGCGGTGGAGCGGGACCTGATGCGGGAGGCCTCCCGCATCAACGACGTGGTGATGGAGCGGGCTGCCGCCTACATGAAAGAGGGCATGACCGAGCGGGAGGTGGCCGACTACATCGTGGCCCAGTATGCCGCCGAGGGCTGTGACTCCACTGCGTTCCTGCCCATCGTCTCCTACGGCGCCCACGCCGCGGACCCCCACCACGAGGCGGACCAGACCCGCCTGAAGGCTGGGGACTGCATCGTCATTGACATGGGCTGCCGGAAGAACCGCTACTGCTCCGACATGACCCGGACCTTCTTCTGCAGGGCGGCGGATCCCAAGTACGCCGCCATCCACGACCTGGTGCGGGAGGCCAACGAGCTGGCGGAGTCCATGCTGCGGCCCGGCGTGCCCCTGTGCGACCTGGACAAGGCCGCACGGGACCACATCTCCGCCGCCGGATACGGAGAATACTTCACCCACCGGCTGGGCCACTTCATCGGCCAGACGGAGCATGAGAAGGGCGACGTCAGCGCCACCAACACCACCCTGGCCAAGCCGGGTATGATCTTCTCCATTGAGCCCGGCGTGTATCTGCCCGGCGAATTCGGTGTCCGGGTGGAGGACCTAGTGCTGGTGACGGAGGACGGCTGCGAGATTTTGAACCACGTGGACAAGCACTGGAAGACCGTTGGCTGAGTTTACAGGCCGAAAGCCGGGAGGACGGACTGTCTTCCCGGCTTTTTGGCGTTTTCCCGGTGGAAATTTCCAATGGGCCATGCTATAATGAATGTTCCGAGATCAACAGGGAAGGGGGTGCCGCCATGCAGCGGCCTCTTGCGGATGAGATCCGCCCCAAAACATTGGACGAGGTGGTGGGCCAGCGGCATCTGCTCTCCCCCGGCGCCGTGCTCCGGCGGCTGATCGACAGCGGCACGGAGGCGAATATGGTGTTCTACGGCCCCTCCGGCACCGGAAAGACCACCATCGCCAACATCATCGCCCGGCAGACCAATAAGACCCTCCACCGGCTCAACGCCACCACCGCATCCTTGCAGGACGTGAAGGACATCATTGCCGACGTGGGGACGCTGCTGGCCCCAGGGGGCATTCTGCTGTACCTGGACGAGATTCAGTACTTCAATAAGAAGCAGCAGCAGAGCCTGCTGGAATTCATGGAGAACGGCTCTTTGACCCTCATCGCCTCCACCACGGAGAACCCGTACTTTTATGTGTACGGAGCCCTGCTGTCCCGCAGCACGGTGTTTGAGTTCAAGGCCGTGTCGCCGGAGGAGGTGGAACCCGCTGTCCTGCGGGCACTGAAGATCGAGCAGGACCGTTCGCCTCTGCCCCTGGACTGGGAGCAGGATGTGCCCCGGCAGATCGCCACCGCTTGCGGCGGCGACGTCCGCAAGGCCATCAATGCGGTGGAACTTCTGTGCCGGGCAGCCATGCCCAGAGATGGGAAGCTGATGCTGACCCTGGACGACGTGGAGCAGGTGGCCCAGCGCAGCGCCATGCGGTACGACAGAGGCGGCGACGCCATGTACGACGCCGCCTCCGCCCTGATGAAGTCCCTCCGGGGCAGCGACCCGGATGCGGCGCTCCACTACCTGGCCCGCTTTCTGGAGGCGGGGGACCTCATCACCCCCTGCCGGCGGCTGCTGTGCTCCGCCAGCGAGGATGTGGGGATGGCGTACCCCCAGGCGGTCTCCATTGTGAAGGCATGTGTGGATACTGCCATGCAGCTGGGGCTGCCGGAGGCCCAGCTGCCCCTGGCCCAGGCGGCTATCCTGCTGGCCACGGCCCCCAAGTCCAACAGCGTGACAGCCGGTATCGGCAGGGCCTGGGCAGACGTGAGGGCAGGCCGCACCGGGGACGTGCCCCGGGAACTGCAGAACGTTCACGCGGACTCCGCCGGTATGGAGCGGGAGCAGGGCTACCTGTACCCCCACGACTTTCCCCGCCACTGGGTACAGCAGCAGTATCTGCCCGATGCCCTGAAGGGTGTCCATTACTACGAATACGGCGATAACAAGACGGAGCAGGCCGCCAAGCACTACTGGGACGAGATCAAGGGTCCTCAGCCGTGAACACCGTCTCCACGGCCGGCTTCTCATACCCGGCAGGGGAGTAGACCCACCGGTCCAGTACCCCGTCGGTGATCTGATAGCGCAGCGGCTCCGGCTCTGCCAAGGGCGGCAGCTTTTCGATCACCTGGAGCTTGATCTTCATCCGCTCCGGACGGATGGACTTGATGTAGACAGAGACGCCGTCCCCCGGGCGCAGGTCCTCCCGGGCGTCTGCCAGGCCGGAGAGGTTGGGGGCCAGCTCGATGAAGCTGCCGTACTCCTTCACGCTGCGGACCTCGCCCCGGACTGTCTCGCCGGGATGAAACCAGCTGGCATTCTCCATCCAGGTGCCCAGCAGCTCCTTGTGAGTCATGGTGATCCGGCGCTTCTCCCGGTCTATGGACCGGACGGCTGCCAGAATCTTCTGCCCGGGCCGGAACCGCTCCTTCGGATGGGAAATGCGGGAGACGGAGATGTGCTCGATGGGCAGCATAGCCACGATGCCGCAGCCGATATCCAAAAAAGCGCCGAAGGACTCCAGATGCGTCACCACCGCAGTGACCACGGAGCCTGGGCGCAGGTGCTCCAGGAAGAAGTCCATGGCCCGCTCCTGAACGGCCCGGCGGGAGAGCAGTGCCGTGGGCGCGCCCTTTTCATCGGCCCGGAGGGCCGTCACGAGAAAACAGGCGGGCTTTCCCACCCGGGAGAGGACGGCGATGTCCCGCTGGGCCCCGCTGATCCAGGGGGAGAGGACCTCCTCCCGGGGAATGCGGGCCTGGATGCCTCCCAGGGAGAGAAGCAGGTTGTGTCCGGCATCACACCGGAGGACCCGATCCTCCAGCACCGTGTTCTGCTCCATGGCCTCCCGCAGGCTCTGGAGCGTGAAAGAAGAGGGAGGGCGCAGGCCCTCCGGCGGATACAGCTTGTTTTCCGGCATATTGTAATCGCATCCTATCTGCCGCAACGGCGGCGTGTTGTTCCATACCGTTACTATATGCAGCCCGGGAGGCTGCTTTGACAAGGAGGCCAATATGGACCTGCATCTGCATGACAAAGTGGAGCTGAAGAAAGCCCATCCCTGCGGCAGCACCCAGTGGGAGATTCTGCGGGTGGGCATGGACATCAAGCTCAAGTGCCTGGGCTGCGGGCATGAGCTGATGCTGCCCCGCAGCAAGGCGGAAAAGAGCATCCGCAAGATCCTGACGGAGGAGGGAAACAAGTGAGCAACAAGCACAGACTGTTTGCCGCGATCCTGGTGGTCATTCTGGTGATTTCCATGCTGGCATCGCTGATTGTTCCGTATTTATCATTGCTGTAAAGTTATTTCCCATCACAGTATTTCCATGCCGCCGGAGCCGCAGCATTTGTGCTGCGGCCCCAATCGGCTGCCGGGGGGACGCACCTTTTTACAGGGCGCGTCCCCCTTTTGCGACCGTATTTCTCTGCGGTCTGCCCTATAATAGTCCCACGGAACGGAAGGGAGGCGGATCGCTTGACCGTGGTGTATGTGGACAGCGTGTTTGTGCTGAACGCGCTGATGGACTATCTGCTGGTGCTCTGCGCCGCGCGTCTGGCGGGCATTCCCCTCCGGCGGAGACGCTACCTTCTGGCGGGCCTGCTGGGGGGCGCCTATGCCGTGGCGGTATTTCTGCCGGGGCTGGGCTTTCTCTCCGCAACGCCGGTGAAGCTGGCGGCAGGCATACTGCTGGCGCTGGCGGCCTATGGAGGAGAGGCAAAGCTGCTGCGGCTGACGCTGCTACTGTTCGCCGTCTCCTGTGCCATGGCCGGGTGCGTGCTGGCCCTGGGCCTGGTGGCGGGGGGCGGCGTGCCGATGGTGAACGGCGTGTTCTACACGGACGTGGATGCAAAGGTGCTGCTGACCGCTGCGGCCGCGGCCTATCTGGTTCTGACAGTGGTGTTTCGTGCGGCGGCGGGAAAGGGCGTCCGGGGCGAGCTGGTGCGGGCACAGGTGTGTCTGGCCGGGCGGACCACGGCGTTTACCGCTTTCTGCGACACGGGAAACGCCCTGCGGGATCCGGTCTCCGGAGCGCCGGTGCTGGTGGTGTCTCCGGGGCGGCTGGACGGTGCGCTTCCAAGAGAGGTCCGCTCTCTGCTGGACCGCGGAGCGCTGGAGCGTCCCGCAGAGCTGCTGGAGCCCATGATGCGGGCGGCGCCGGAGCTGCGGTTCCGTCTGATCCCCTACCACGCGGTGGGAGTGGCGGGCGGACTGCTGCTGGCGGTGCGCAGCGACTGGACGGAGGTGGCGGGGGAGCGGTATGCCGGACTGCCGGTTGCCTTTTCCCCCACAGAGCTGGGGACGGGATACAGCGCCCTGTGGGGCGGCACGGCTGGAAGGAGAAGAAACCATGAAGGACTGGATGAAACAATGGCGGCGGCTGCTGGTGCGGGTGGGGCTGCTGCCGCCGGCGGAGCTGCACTACATCGGGGGCAGCGACACCCTGCCACCGCCCCTGAGCCGGGAGCGGGAGGCGGAGCTGCTGGAGCGCATCGGGGAGGAGGACGCCCGCAAGGAGCTGATCGAACATAATCTGCGGCTGGTGGTGTACATTGCCCGGCGGTTCGAGAACACGGGAGTGGGGATCGAGGACCTGATTTCCATCGGCACCATCGGGCTCATCAAGGCGGTGGGCACCTACCGGACGGACAAGAACATCAAGCTGGCCACCTATGCCTCCCGGTGCATCGAGAACGAGATTTTGATGTACCTGCGCAAAAATGCCGGGCGGAAGGGGGAGGTGTCCTTCGACGAGCCGCTGAACACCGACTGGGACGGCAATGAGCTGCTGCTCTCCGACGTGCTGGGGACTGAGGCGGACGTGGTGATGCGCCCCATCGAAGAGGATGTGGAGCGGGACCTGCTGGCGGCGGCCATCAACGTTCTCTCGCCCCGGGAAAAGCAGATCATCACGCTGCGGTTCGGCCTGGGGGGCGGAAAAGAGCAGACCCAGAAAGAGGTGGCGGACCAGCTGGGCATCTCGCAGAGCTACATCTCCCGGCTGGAAAAGCGCATCATCTCCCGGCTGAAGAAGGAGATCCTGCGGCTGAGCTGACGCTTGACAATCGAACCGGGGTATACTATACTAAAATAAAATATGGTAAACTGCGAGGAAGGGAAGCAGTATCCGGTGGGCAGCGGCCAAGAGAGAGAACGGCTGGTGTGAGTTCTCCCAAAGCCGCCGGAGAAGTCGTCCCGGAGCACCGGAGCCGAAGCATCAGTAAGCCCCGGCGGAGGCCCACCGTTGACAGGGCAGGCGCAAATGCGCCGCAGAGTGCGGGTTTTCCCGAATCCAGGTGGTACCACGGACATTTGTTCGCCCTGAGCCGAAAGGCCCAGGGCGTTTTTGCTGTGTAAGCGCGCATAAAGCATTCTGCTGGAGCTGAGCTGCGATCTGGCGAACGGCAGGGCGGTGCGGACCGGCGCCCCAGTCATGACAAAAAGGACGAAAGTTCAGAGAATAGGAGAGATCGAACGTATGATGAAAGAACTGCCCAAGGTGTATGAACCCCAACAGGTGGAGTCCCGTATCTACCAGATGTGGGAGGACAACGACTGCTTTAACGGGGATCCGGATCCCAAGAAGAAGCCCTTCTCCATCGTCATGCCGCCACCCAACGTCACGGGCCAGCTCCACATGGGCCACGCCCTGGACTGCACATTGCAGGACATCCTGACCCGCTTCAAGCGGATGCAGGGCTACTCCACGCTGTGGGTCCCCGGCACCGACCATGCCGGCATCGCCACTCAGATCAAGGTGGAGGAGGAACTGCGCGTCAAGGAGGGCCTGACCCGCTATGATCTGGGCCGGGAGAAGTTCCTCCAGCGGGTGTGGAAGTGGAAGGAGGAGTATGGCAACCGCATCGTGGAGCAGCAGAAGAAGATGGGCGTCTCCTGCGACTGGAGCCGCTCCCGCTTCACCATGGATGAGGGCTGCTCCAAGGCTGTGCGGGAGACCTTCTGTGAGCTGTATGACAAGGGCCTGATCTACAAGGGAAGCCGCATCATCAACTGGTGCCCCCACTGCATCACCGCCCTGTCCGACGCCGAGGTGGAGTATGTGGACAAGCCCGGCCACCTGTGGTATATCCGCTATCCCCTGGCCGACGGCAGCGGCGATCTGGTGGTGGCCACCACCCGTCCCGAGACCATGATGGGCGACACCGGCGTGGCTGTGAATCCGGAGGACGAGCGGTTCCGTGATCTGGTGGGCAAGACCTGCATCCTGCCCATCATGAACCGGGAGATCCCCATTGTGGCGGACGACTACGTGGAGCTGGGCTTCGGCACCGGCGCTGTGAAGATGACTCCCGCCCATGACCCCAACGACTTCGAGGTGGGCCTGCGCCATAACCTGGAGGTCATCCGCTGCATCGGCGACGACGGCAGGATCAACGAGAACGGCGGCCCCTACAATGGGATGGACCGGTACGAGTGCCGCAAGCAGATCGTCAAGGACCTGGAGGAGCAGGGCTATCTCGTCAAGACCGAGCCCTACAGCCACAATGTGGGCACCTGCTACCGCTGTCACAATGACGTGGAGCCCCTGATCTCCGCCCAGTGGTTCGTGAAGATGGAGCCCCTGGCCAAGGAGGCCCTGCGGGTGGTCCGGGAGGGCGAGGTGAAGTTCGTGCCCGAGCGGTTCGCCAAGACCTACACCAACTGGATGGAGAACGTCCATGACTGGTGCATCTCCCGCCAGCTGTGGTGGGGCCACCAGATCCCCGCCTGGACCTGCGACGACTGCGGCCACATCAACGTCTCCCGGGAGGACCCCACCAAGTGCGAAAAGTGCGGCTCCACCCATCTGACCCGGGACCCGGACGTGCTGGACACCTGGTTCTCCAGCGCCCTGTGGCCCTTCTCCACCCTGGGCTGGCCGGAAAAGACCGCTGATCTGGACTTCTACTATCCCACCAGCGTCATGGTCACCGGTTACGACATCATCTTCTTCTGGGTGGCCCGGATGATCTTCTCCGGCTGTGAGCAGATGCACCAGATCCCCTTCCACACCGTGCTGATCCACGGTCTGGTGCGGGACGACAAGGGCCGCAAGATGTCCAAGTCCCTGGGCAACGGCATCGATCCGCTGGAGATGGCGGAGAAGTATGGCGCCGACGCCCTGCGCTTCAACCTCATCACCGGCAACTCCCCGGGCAACGACACCCGGTTCTACACCGAGAAGTGCGAGGCTATGCGGAACTTCGCCAACAAGATCTGGAACGCCAGCCGGTTCGTGATGATGAACCTCACCATCGACAAGTGTGAACTCCCTGCGGCGGACGCCCTGGCGCCGGAGGACAAGTGGGTCCTCTCCAAGCTGAACACCCTGGTGAAGGAGGTCACGGAGAACCTGGACGCCTACGAGATCGGCGTGGCCTCCGCCAAGGTCTACGACTTCCTGTGGGATACCTACTGCGACTGGTATATCGAGCTCACCAAGACCCGCCTCCAGGGAGAGGACGAGGGGGCCAAGCTGGCGGCCCAGAATGTGCTCTGCTTTGTGCTGACGGAGCTTTTGAAGCTGCTGCACCCCTTCATGCCTTTCATCACGGAGGAGATCTATCAGGCCCTGCCCCACGAGGAACAATTCATCATGACCTCCCGGTGGCCTGAGTACCGGGCGGACCTGGCCTTCCCAGAGGAAGAAGCCGCAATGGAGGCCGTCATGGACACCATCAAGGCCATCCGGGCCCGCCGGGCGGAGATGAACGTGCCCCCTTCCCGGAAGGCGGAGGTGCTGATCGTCACCGCCACCCCGGACGTCTACGCCCAGGGCAGGCACTTCATCCAGCGGCTGGCTTATGCCAGTGAGGTGAGGTTCGCGGACGCCGCCCCGGCGGATGTGTCCGGCATGGTGACTGCCGTCACCCACAATGCCACGGCTTATCTGCCCCTCAGTGAGCTGGTGGACATCGCCGCGGAGCTGGAGCGGATCCGCAAGGAAATCGAGAAAGCCCAGAACGGCCTGCGGGGCGTCGAGCAGAAGCTCTCCAACGAGAAGTTCGTCTCCCGGGCCCCGGAGGCGGTGGTGAACGCCGAGCGGGAGAAGGCCGCCAAGTACAAAGAGCTGATCGCCAAGCTGGAGGAATCCGCCAAGGCCATGCAGGCGTAAGTCCCGGCTGAAGGAGAACGTAACCCCCCACGTTCCAAAACAGAATGCAGGGGCGGCGGTCAGAGCCCGGACCAAAGGCCCGGCTCTGACCGCCGCCCCTTTCTTGCAGTCGGGGGTTGCAGTTATCTGCGGATAAACGCCTCATCCTGAGAGGTTGTTGGCGTCTCATCGGACAGATATCGCTCCACCCGCATGTGCAGGTCGTACTGCTCCCGAAGCCGGGCGATCTGCGCCATCATGGGGGAGGCGTGGTGGGTGTCATCTCCTCTGCGAATTTCCGGGCAGCTCCGCGGTTGCCCGTGTAATAGATATTGACAGTGATTGCCATCGCAGAATCCTCCCTGTATGGTTTTTTCAATTTTATCATAGAGCAAGGGTGCTGTCCAGACGGCCGTCAGGCCCGGCAGCACAATCCGTTTCAAGAAAGGGCTGATCTTGTGAAGCTGAAAAATCCCCTGCTGGCAGTCCGGGACATGGAGCGGTCCAAGACCTTTTACCGGGAGGTCCTGGGGCTTCATGTGGTGATGGATTTCGGTGCCAACGTGACCCTCACCGGCGGCCTGTGCCTCCAAACACTGGATACCTGGACGGACTTCCTTGGAAAAGAGGTGGAGGAGATCCGCTTTGGTGCAAATGACAGCGAGGTCTACTTTGAGGAGGACGACTTCGACGGCTTCCTGGCGCACCTGGCTGGGTGCGCGGATGTGGTGTACGTCCGCCCGCCCCTGGAGCATCGCTGGGGGCAGCGGGTGGTGCGGCTCTATGACCCGGACCGCCACATCATTGAGGTGGGTGAGAATATGAAGTCCGTCTGCCGTCGGTTCCGGGACCAGGGCATGACGCCGGAGCAGATCGCCGCGCGGATGGAGGTGCCCTTGAAGTTCGTCACCGGCTGTCTGCGCTGAGATGTCTGAGAGGCTGAGAAAGGGGAAGTCCCCGCCGATGAAAGGAGAGACGGGATGTTTACCGACGGAAGGAGCAGGCGTGTGGTGTTTCTGGCCCACTGCCTGCTGAATCAGAACGCCATTTCCGACGGCACGGCGGAGGTGCCTGCCGCCCACCGGGAGATTTTGCGGCTGATTCTGGATGCTCAGGTAAGCGTGGCTCAAATGCCGTGCCCGGAGCTGTGCTGTCTGGGGCTGGACCGGGGAGATCCCAAAGGAGGGGAACGACCAGTGGAGGCAGAGAACACCCGCATCCGCCGGGCCATGGGCCAGCCGGAGGCATCTGCCCGGCTGCGGGAGCTGACGGATCAGGTGGTTTGGCAGATTCGGGAGTACCAGAAGCACGGATTTGCCGTGCTGGGCATCGTAGGTATGGACCGCTCCCCCTGCTGCGGGGTGAACACCACCTCGGACCAGGACCGGGAACTGCCCGGCCGGGGCGTGTTTATCGCATCTCTCCGGGCGGCACTGGAGTCGGCAGGGCTGACCGTACCCGTGATCGGCATCAAGCCGTCGGCGCCGGAGGCGCTGGACCGGGTACGGTCCCTTCTGGGGGAATGAGGTGTGCGATGGAGATTCGACGCATACAGGGTGGCGAGCTTCCGGCGGCCATGGACCTGTGCTGGCGGGTGTTCCTTGAATTTGAGGCGCCGGAGTATCCGCCGGAGGGCGTGGAGGCATTTCGTGCTTATCTTTCAGATATTGAACAGGTAAATCACTTGACACTATTTGGCGCTTGGGAGGGGCAGGAGCTCCTGGGAGTCCTGGCGGCGGAGGGGAGCCACATCGCCCTGTTTTTCGTAGACCCGGCGTTTCACCGCCAGGGCATCGGCCGCCTCCTGTTCCAGGCATATCTGGCGGAGGGCGGCCGCGGGCGGATCACGGTTCACAGCTCCCCCTATGCAGTGGAGGTCTACCGCCATCTGGGCTTTTCTCCCACGGCAGAGGAACAGCTGTCCCCGGACGGCATCCGATACACGCCCATGGTGTGGGAGCAAACATGAAAGAGCCCTAAATACAGCAAAGCCCCCGGAGGGAAATCCCCTCCGGGGGCTTTCGCGCTTCAGCGGATGAAGTTGGTCCGGGCCTCGCTCTCCGCCTGGGGCGGCTGGAGTCCAGCGGCCTTTCCCGCCTGGATGCACTGGACCATCCAGAGCAGGTTTCGGGCCAAATTCCGCATGGTCTGCATTCCCTCCGCGTCCTGGCGCACCTCCTCCGGCGTGTTGCCGTGGACCATGTTCCAGTAGGTAGAGGAAACTACCGGCATCTGGGCGATGGTGAAATATTTGTCCAGCACATCTACAGAGGCCGTAGTGCCCGCCCTGCGGGCGGAGGCAACAGCCGCGCCGGGCTTGTGGGCGAAGGCGTCTTTTCCGGCGTAGAACACCCGGTCCAGCACGGAGAGGATGCGACCGGAGGGGTGGGCGTAATAGACCGGCGTACCGAACACGAAGCCGTCCGCCTCCCGGGCCTTCTCAATGATTGGGTTCACCATATCGTCATCGAACACGCAGCGGCCCGGCGTCTTCTGACAGGTCCGGCAGGCGGTGCAGTCCCGGACGGGGCCGCTGCCCAGAAAGAGGATTTCCGTCTCCGCGCCGCCGGATTCCAGCGTATCAGCAATCTCCCGCAGGGCTGTGTAGGTGCAGCCGTTGGGCCGGGAGCTGCCATTAATCAGCAAAATTTTCATGTATATGCCTGCCTTCCCTTGAGATACCTTCATGATACCCCGCCGCAGGTGCCGATGCAAGCGGAGAAATGGGAAGATTTTGCGGCGGGGTGTGATTCCGACAAAAAAGAATGGGCCGTTTCCTTATAATGGGAGGAAAAACGGGGTACCCTGTATCTTGGTACACAAACGACAAGGAAGAAGGGAACTTTATGGAGATCGAAGCCACAAGCGCGGACCGGAATCTGCTGCTGGAGATGAAGGGGGAGCTGGACCACCACGGGGCCCGGAACGCCCTCCGGGAGCTGGAGCTGTCCATCGACGCGGCGCTGCCGAAAAAACTGGTGCTGGACCTGGCGGGCGTGACGTTCATGGACAGCTCCGGCATCGCGCTGATCCTGCGGGCCCAGCAGCGGATGCAGCTGCTGGACGGGAGCCTGCTGGTGCGGAACGTGCCTCAGCAGGCACGGCGGGTCCTGGATGCCGCCGGCATCGGCCGGCTGGTGACGATACGATAAAAGGGGGAGTACATACCATGAAGACCAAGGCCAACAACGAAGTCACGCTGGCATTTCCCAGCCGCAGCAGCAACGAGGGGTTCGCCCGGGCAGCCGTGTCCTGTTTCGCCGCCCAGATGGATCCCACCCTCAACGAGCTGGAGGACATCAAGACCGCCGTCAGCGAGGCGGTGACCAACGCCATCGTCCACGCCTATCCGGATTCCATCGGCCAGGTGGTGGTGAAAGTCCGCATCTGCCCGGACCAGGTGCTGGAGGTGACGGTGCGGGACCACGGCCGGGGCATCCCGGACATCGAGAAGGCCCGCCAGCCCATGTTCACCACCGGCGGGGAGGAGCGCAGCGGTATGGGCTTCACCATTATGGAGAGCTTTATGGACAGGCTGGTGGTCCGCTCCACGCCGGGCCGGGGCACCACCGTGGTGATGCGCAAGCGGCTGGCACCCCGGATGCAGGGCACAAAATGAGCGCCACGCTGGAGCTGCTGCGGGCGGCCCAGGAGGGGGACCGGGATGCCTGCGAGCAGGCGGTGATTGAGAACAACGGCCTGATCTGGAGCGTGGTGCGGCGGTATTACGGCCGGGGCGTGGACCCGGAGGACCTGTACCAGCTGGGGTGCCTGGGGTTTCTGAAGGCGGTGCAGGGATTCGACTTTGACTACGGCACCTGCTTCTCCACCTACGCCGTGCCCAAAATCGCCGGGGAGATTCGTCGCTTTCTCCGGGACGACGGCGCGGTAAAAGTGGGGCGCACCATGCGGGAGCAGGCTCAAACACTTTACACCATTCGGGAGCGGCTGCGGCAGGAGCTGGGCCGGGAGCCGGTGCTCAGCGAGCTCTCCGAGGCCTCCGGCCTGACGCCGGAGGAGATCGCCCAGGTGGAGATCGCCACGGACACGCCGGAGTCCCTCCAGCGGGAGACCGCAGACGGCCTCACCCTGGAGGGGATGCTGGGCACGGACGCCCCGGAGGAGGGCATGGTGGAGCGGATCGCCCTGCGGGAGTCCATCGATCAGCTGCCGGAGAAGGAGCGGATGACCATTCTTCTCCGCTACTTCAAGGGACTGACCCAGGAACAGACTGCCCGGATCCTGGGGGTGTCTCAGGTGCAGGTATCCCGGCTGGAGCGCCGGGGCCTGAAACGGTTGCGGGAGTTCCTCTCGCCCTGAAATGCGCTTCCCCCTGGAATTCCGTCATGGTGCCCCAGTACCGCTTGGGCATGTGGGTCATGCGGCAGCGGGGGTTTTCCCGCTCCCGGATGGCGATGGTGTCGTAGAATCGCTTCCACAGCAGGCGGTAGCGGGCCTCCGCCTCATCCGGCGGGGCCATCTGGAAGTGCTCCAGGGGCCGGACGGCAGAGCGGCCCTCGGCGTAGAACAGGGCCTCCTGGTGGGTACGGTCGTAGAGGAAGAACCGTTCGTTCCGGTAGCGGTCGCAGAAGTGACGGCGCAGCAGGGGCAGGACCCGGTTTTTCGGCTCGATTTCGCCCCCCAGTACGCCCCCCAGGTCGGAGAAGCGGACGAAGCCCTTGTACTGGTGGACCTCACCGTTCAGGTGGCGCACCGCCCGCAGAATGGGATACAGCGTCTCATCGGACAGATCCCGGAGGAACCGGGGCCCCTCCTCCAGCAGCTTCACCACCAGACGGTACAGGTGCATTTCCCGGTCCGGCAGGCAGGTGAGAAAGCCGCGGCGCAGCAGGTCCGCCGCCTCCGGCGACAGCTTGACCACCTTCCGATATACCCGTGCGGCGTGGTCCCGGTCCGTCAGGACGGTCCGCACAGGGAACAACGTGAATGGAATGTCCTCACCGCAGCTGATGGCGGTGAGGACTTCTTTTTGGGCGTAGCTCTCAAAGATGCAGGTGAGGAATCCCTCAAAGCTGCCGTCGTATTCATAAATCATCTCGGTCATGGGGAACCTCCCTCACACAGGGGCAAACAGGGACATCTGCTCCAGCTCCGGTTGGGGCAGGGAGGGCCGCTCCGCCGCGATCAGATTCCGCAGCAGGCTGTCCGGTGTGAACCGCAGGCCGTCTGCCATGCGGCCGGAGGCGGTGAGAAAATACTGGGCCCGCTTCATCACCACCCCCAGCTTGGGCAGATCCTCGATCCGCAGCTTCCGGGCCCGGCGGGACACCAGAATGCGCTTGGCGGAGACCACGCCCACGCCGGGGATCCGCAGCAGGGCCTCGTAGTCCGCCCGGTTCACCTCCACCGGGAAGAAGTCCAGGTGCCGGAGGGCCCAACTGCACTTGGGATCCACCTGGGGGTTGAAGTCCGGATGGCTTGCATCCAGCAGCTCCTCCGCCCGGAAGCCGTAAAACCGCAGCAGCCAGTCCGCCTGATACAGCCGGTGCTCCCGCAGCAGGGGCGGCTTCGTGTCCTTGGCGGGCAACAGGGCGTGCTCCACCACCGGCACGTAGGCGGAGTAGAACACCCGTTTGAGTTGGTAGCGGTCATACAGCCCCTGGGTCAGCCGCAGGATGTGGAAGTCCGTGTCCGCCGTGGCCCCCACGATCAGCTGGGTGCTCTGCCCGGCAGGGGCGAACCTGGGGGCGTGGCGGTACTTCACCAGCTCCTCCCGGCTCTGCTGTCCCCGCACCCGAATCTGCCCCATGGGAGCCAGGATGGCCTGCTTCGTCTTGTCCGGGGCCAGGGTCCGAAGTCCCGCCTCTGACGGCAGCTCGATATTGACGCTGAGCCGGTCCGCCAGGAACCCCATCTGCTCCACCAGCTCCGGAGCCGTGCCGGGGATGGCCTTGGCGTGGATGTAGCCGTTGAAGCGGTACTCTTCCCGCAAGATCCGCAGCGCCCGGATCATCAGTTCCGTGGTATAGTCCGGGGAGCGGTACACGCCGGAGGAGAGGAACAGCCCCTCGATGTAGTTCCGGCGGTAGAACTGGATGGTGAGGTCCGCCAGCTCCTCCGGGGTGAACATGGCCCGCTTCGCCTCATTGCTGCGGCGGTTGACGCAGTATTTGCAGTCATACACGCACCGGTTGGTCATCAGCACCTTCAAAAGGGTCACGCATCGCCCGTCGGCGGAGAAGGAGTGGCAGCACCCGGCGATAGAGGAGGTGGTATTGCCGATATACCCCGCCTTGGCCCTCCGGTTCCCACCGCTGGAGGTGCAGGCCGCATCGTATTTGGCCGCGTCCGTCAGGATGGTGAGCTTTTCCAGAACGTCCATCTCACCGCAGGGCTGTCCGCCGCCGGTCATGCCGCCGGTTGGGACGCTCGATGGCGTCGATGACCCGGAAGAGCTGAGAGGTCAGAAAGACCACGCCTACCAGAATAAAAAAGAAAGTCCAGCCGCTCATGGAAAAAACCTCCTTGATCGAACTTTTGTTCTAATTGCATTGTAACTCGAACAAACGTTTCTGTCAAGCAGAAATCGAACAAAAGCACGAGAGAGTTTGACAGCTCCCATGGGCCAGCAGAGCGGGAAGCACCACACAAAAAGGGACCGCCTGTTTGGCGGTCCCTTGGATGTTCAGCACCCGGCCAGGTCCCTGAGGAAGTCCTCCACCGCCGTCTCCGGCGTGGCCCAGCTGGTCACCAGACGGATGCAGGTGTGGTTCGCATCCACCGGGTGGTCGGTCTCAAATTCATAGCCCATCTCCTGGAGCTTTGCCACCGTCTCATTGGGCAGTACCGGGAACTGCTGATTGGAGGGGGAGGCCACCGGGAAGGGATATCCCAGGGCCGCGACGCCGTCCCGGAGCCGGAAGGCCAGCTCGTTGGCGCGGCGGGCCAGGTCGAAGTAGAGCCCGTCCTCCAGCAGGGCCTGGAACTGGAGTCCCAGCAGCCGGCCCTTGGCCAGCACGGCGCCCCGCTGCTTCATGTGCCAGCGGAAGTGAGGCATGGGACGGGTGAGCACCAGCGCCTCCCCGAAGAGGGCGCCGTTTTTCGTGCCGCCGATGGTGAAGGCGTGGGTGAGGGCGGCCAGGTCCGGCAATGTCAGGTCGTTGTCGGGGGAGGTGAGGGCGGAGCCCAGCCGGGCGCCGTCCAGATAGAGGAACAGGCCGTGAACATCGCAGCACTGCCGCAGGGCGGCCAGCTCCGCCCGGGTGTAGACCGTGCCGATCTCCGTGGTGTCGGAGATGTACACCATTCGGGGCAGCACCATGTGCTCCGTGCCGTTGTGGCCCGCCAGAACGGACTCGACCAGGGCTGGGGTCAGCTTGCCGTCGGGACTCTCCACGGTGCAGACCTTGTGTCCGGTGGCCTCGATGGCGCCGGTCTCATGGGTGCTGACGTGGCCGGTCTGGGCGGCAACCACCGCCTCATAGGACTGCAGAAACGCGTCGATGGTAACGAGGTTCACCTGCGTCCCGCCCACCAGGAAGTGAACCGCCGCATCCGGCGCGGCGCAGAGGCGGCGGATGGTATCCGCCGCGGCTTGGCAGCAGGGATCCATGCCGTAGCCCACGGTCTGCCGGAGGTTGGTGTCCGCCAGGGCCTGGAGGACCTTGGGATGGGCGCCCTCGCTGTAATCGTTTCGGAAACTGTACATTGTGATCTCCCGCCTTTTTCCTTGTGATAGAGCCATGATACCGCCTCCGGCGGAGAATTGCAAGGGCAGGGCGGATGGGATGGTAAAAGAAAAAAAATTGGAAATACTGGCGGTGAGAGGGAACTTTTCAGCGGAGAGGTCCGTCTGTATTCCCCGAGAACATTCAGAAAGGAAATCAATACACCATGAAGAAATTTTTGACCCTGGCGCTGTCGGCGCTGCTGACGATGGGCCTGCTGACCGCCTGCGGCGGCAAGACTACGGACAAGACTGTGGATCTGACGGCCTTTTACAACACCCTGGCGGAGGAGTACGGCTGGGCGGAGGACGCCGCCTCCAGCGGCGAAGAGGACATCATGATGATGAACTTGGAGGGCGACATGCTGGAGGGCTCCTATCCCGGCCTGGCCGATGTGGCCACCAAGCAGCTGATCGCCAAAGCCCCTATGATCAGCGCCGTGGTGAATGAGATCGTGCTGGCGGAGTGCGGGACGGAGGAGGACGCTGCCACCGCCGCCTCCATCCTGCAGGACCGGGTGGACGCCCAGGCAGAGGGCGGCGCCTGGTACCCGGAGTCCATGGAGACCTGGTCCAACGCACAGGTAGTCCAGAATGGAACCTATGTGGCCATGATTGCCACGGCAGACCATCAGGAGGAGATCGCGGAGCAGTTCAATGCGCTCTTTGCGTAAGGAGGCAGCCAGCCGCGGCACCGCCGCGGCTGGCTGTGTGAAACGGAGAAGAGGGGAGGGGCGCCGGTGGTCTTCAGCAGCCTGACATTTTTATTTCTCTACCTGCCGCTGACGCTGCTGGTGTACTTTCTCTCGCCGCTGAGGTGGCGGAACTTCGTGCTGCTGGTGGTGAGCCTGCTCTTCTACGGCTGGGGAGAACCGGTGTACATTGTCATCATGTTCCTCTCCATCATCATCGACTACACCCACGGTCTGCTGGTGGAGAAGTTCCGCAGTGACGACAAAAAGGCCCGGTGGTTCGTGGCCCAGTCGGTGATCTTCAACCTGGCTCTGCTGGGCTTTTTCAAGTACTGGGACTTCATCGCAGCCAATCTGTCCCTGATCCCGGGCATTGATCTGCCCCAGCTGGGCATCCCGCTGCCCATCGGCATCTCTTTCTATACCTTCCAGACCATGAGCTATACCATCGACGTGTACCGGAAGGACGCACCGGTCCAGCGCAACATGGTGGACTTCGGCGCCTTCGTCACCATGTTCCCCCAGCTGATCGCCGGACCCATCGTCCAGTACAAAACGGTGGCAGCGGACCTGCGGCACCGGCTCCACACGTCGGAGAACTTCGCTCTGGGGGCCCGGCGGTTCTGCGTGGGACTTGCCAAGAAGGTGCTGCTGGCCAACTCCATCGGCGCCCTGTGGGAGGACTGCCTCGCCGCTCAGGGGGCCGGGACGCTGACGGTGCTGGGGGGCTGGCTGGGCCTCGCCGCCTATGGCTTCCAGATCTACTTCGATTTCTCCGGCTACTCCGACATGGCCATCGGCCTGGGGCGGATCTTCGGCTTCCGGTTCAACGAGAACTTTGACCACCCCTACTGCGCCGACTCCGTGGGCACCTTCTGGCGGCGGTGGCACATGTCCCTGACCTCCTGGTTCCGGGACTATTTGTATATCCCCCTGGGAGGCAACCGGGGCGGCACCGCCAGGACCATCCGGAACCTCCTGATCGTCTGGTTCTGCACGGGCTTCTGGCACGGGGCCAGCTGGAATTTCATCCTGTGGGGACTGTACTTCGCCGCCTGGCTGATCTTGGAGCGGTACGTCCTTCGGGGCGTACTGGAGAAGACCCCGGCGATCCTCAAGCACCTCTACACCCTCATCGTGGTGTTCGTGGGCTGGGGCCTCTTTGCCATGGTGGACCTGGGCGTGTGCGGGGACTACCTTGCCGCCTGTTTCGGCGGTGCGCCGCTCTGGAGCGGGGCGGACCTGTTCCGGCTGCGGAGCTACGCCGTGACACTGGCGGTACTGGTGCTGGCTTCCACCGCTCTGGGCCAGCGGCTGTGGGCGAAGCTGCCCCGGCAGGCAGAACAGCTGGCCACCCCGGTGCTCATGGGCCTTTCCCTGGTGGTCTGCACGGCCTATCTGGTGGACGGCAGCTACAACCCCTTCCTGTATTTCCGGTTCTGAGAGGAGGCAGAGACCTTGTCCAAACGATACGCAAGATTTCTCACAGCGGTGTTCTGCCTCTTTCTGGGGGGGCTGATGGTGTGGCAGATGCTCCTGCCGGACCGGGAGCGGTCCGACGTGGAGAACCGCACCCTCCAGCAGCGGCCGGCACTGACTCTGTCCAGCGTGCTGGACGGCAGCTATATGGAGGACGTGGAGGCCTACGTCCAGGACCAGTTTCCCCTGCGGGACCAGTGGACGGGCCTGAAGGCCCGGACGGAGCAGCTGATCGGCAAACGGCTGTTCAACAACATCTATCTCTGTGAAGGCGAAACATTGATCTCCAAGGTGGACGCCCCTGCGGACGGCCTGGAGAAGGCGAACCTGAATTACGTCTCCCAGCTGGCGGAGAAGTCGGACATCCCCATGTATCTGGGGCTGATCCCCTCCGCGGCGGAGGTGTGGCGGGACAAACTGCCGGAGGGCGCGGAGTCCTGGGACCAGAACGCTTACCTCTCCCAGGCGGCGGGCCTGGGGCTGCCCATGATCGACTTCTCCGCCGCCCTGACCGCTCACGCCGACGAGCCCATCTTCTACCGCACAGACCACCACTGGACGTCCCTCGGGGCCTTCTATGGGGCCAATGCTCTGCTGGAAGTCCTGGGAAGAGAATCATTAAAGCAGGAAAGCTTTACACCAGAGATTGCCAGTACCAGCTTCAATGGCACGCTGTACTCCCAGTCCGGCATCCACTGGCTGACGCCGGACACCATGGAATTCTGGGTCAAAGAGGACGGCCTCATGGTCACCTCCTGGCGCACCGGCTCTCCGGAACCCGGCATACTGTACGACCGGAGCTATTTGACCGAGAAGGACAAATACGCCTCCTTCCTGGGCGGCAACCAACCCCTGTGCGTCATCCAGAATGAGAACGCCCGAGACGGCGGCAAGCTCCTGCTGATCCGGGATTCCTACTCCGACGCCCTGGCACCCTTCCTGGCCCAGAGCTTTGCCGAGGTCCACCTGCTGGACCCGCGGTATTACCGGATGCCCCCCGCCCAGTACGCGGCGGAGAACGGCATCGACGCCATCTGCGTCGTGTATAGTATCCCCAACTTCATCACGGACCGGAACCTGGTGTTCCTGGCCCAGTGAGCGCAGAAAAGAGCGGCCGGAGTTTCGGCCGCTCTCTTTTTTGATCCGAATTCACGGGCCGGTGCCGGTGCCGTCGCACCGCCAGCCCTCATCCGTCAGGTAGAGGACCCCCACCTGGAAATTCTCATAGGCGCCCTCCGGGGCCTCGCCGTACCTGCCGTCGTACTCCACGGTGTTGCCGGCCATCTGCCAGCTGCGGGCCGCCTCATTCTCCGGTACAAAGATGCGCCGGTAGGAGAACCAGAACCGCTCGTGCCCCTCCGATTGCTCCGGATAGGAGGTCTCCGGCATATCTGCCCAGCTATCCACATCGGCCACAGTCCGCACATAGGTGCAGGCGAAGATGCTGCCGTCTGTGACCTCCAGGGCGGGCTGCGTATCCGCATCGGCCCAGGCCTGGGCGATCTCCAGATGGCTCTGTCCCCGGTCCGGGATGATGATGCCCTCCCGCAGGGCCTCCCATTCTACTTCGTCATAAATCTGGCGCAAGGCTGCAAAGACCGTGCCGTTGAAGACTGCGTCCGCCGTCACCGGCGGGGCGTAGAACCACTGTGTCACGCCGCTCCGGGTGCAGCGGACCAGGGAGCTGCCCTCCCAGCACTGGAGGGCGGCGCTGCCGTCCTCTGCGGTGAGGGTCAGGGAGGCCAGGCCCGCCGGGGGCGAGCCCGCCTCCGCGGGGTACCAGAGGAAATTCTCCGGCATCCGGGAGATGGCCGCCGCCATATCCAGCGGCAGTATATAGCTTCCGCCGCCGGACCCACCAGGGGCGGGGGAGAGGGTCAGGGAGAAGGCACCGGGGGCCAAAATCCCGTCCATCGCCGCCTGAACAGCAGCCTTGGCCGCCTCGTTCACCTCCGGCCGCCCCGAAGCTTCGGGGCCCACATAGCACCCGTCGGCGTCCGGGCAGTCCGGGTTGGGGGTGATACCGTTGCGGAAGAAGAAGCCCTCGATTACCGTCTGGGACTGATTCCGCAGCAGCTCATACTGGGCCATACTGGTGGGGTCCTCCACCAGGAACTGCACGTCCGTGGGGGTGGAGAGCAGATAGATGTAGGCGTCGTCAGAGCCGATCACATAGCTGGAAGCCCCTAAAATCTCCGACCAGTCCGCGTCCCCAAAGGCGGCCTGGAACTGGGCACGGGTGAGGGCCCGGACATTCCAGACCAGACCTGTATCGGGATTTGATATGTGGGCAAGTCGCTCATAGACGTCGAACCCCGGCACAGATTCTCCGAACCAGACAGCGTCCTCAGCGGTGACCGCCGCCATGTCTGCCCAGCCCTCCGGCACCCACAGGGAGAGGCCGCCGCTCTCATAGACCGTGCCATCTCCCGCCGCTGTCCAGATGGACAGGGCAGACTGGAGCGCCTGCCACGCGGCCCGACCGCCGTCTGTCAGATCATCGGAGAAGATTTCCATATAATGGGCAATGCTGTCATAGATCTCCTGAGTGCCGGGATCGTCTCCGGCGGCGACACAGGCCGCCATGGCGGCAAGGGCCTGGGACTGCTCCGAGAGGTTCGTCTCCGACAGCGTGTTGAAGAAGTGGACTGGCTGACTGCAGCTGATATCCAGCAGCTCCCGCCCCGTCAGGTCATAGAAGGACAGCAGCCCCATCTCCCGGAGCTGGTAGGCCATGCCTGAGAAAAACAGCTCTGTTCCGGGGACGCAGTCGTTCTCCATGCGGTGATACAGATAGGTGCGGGTTCCGCCCTCGTCCAGTTGGAAGTAGAAGTAGTCACACCCGGGGTAACCGGGGCTGACCCAGCAGTCCTCGGTCATGTACGTTCCGCCGGCCAAAATGACGCTCTCCGGCGTGGTGGTGTGCAGTTCATAGTTCATGCTCCAGATGGCAAAATCCAGGCCGCCCACGGATACATAGGAGGGGCCCTCGATGGACTCAATCCGCCAGTCGTCATATTCCAGCGGGGCGGGGACAAAGTCGCCGCCCTCCACGAACAGCAACCCCTCATGGTCGCCGGTGTACTGCTCCTGCACGTAGTCCCGCAGGACCGCCATTACGTCCTCCGGCGCTTCCGCGCCCTCCATCAAGTGGTCCGCCGTGGCACGGCCGTCCCGGTACACCAGCAGGTTTTCTCCATCAAAGTACAGCCACCGGTCGGCGGTGCCGTCCTGGGGACTGTCGGGAATGGGGACGAATGCCCACAGGGCCAGATTCCGGCGGCTCACGTCCCAACGGTTGAAGCTCAAGTACTCCGCGTCCGGCCAAGCCTGTTTCAAATCCTCGTCGATGTCCGCCTCATAGATCCGCCCATCCCGCTGGAAAAAGATCTGTGCGGTGTTTGCCGAAGAGGCACACAACTCGTCTGCGCCGTTGCCATCCAGGTCGAACTGGGCGGTGTCACCGTAGACCCGGGCCAGGAGGACGGGATTTCCCTCGGTGTCGAAATAGTAATAGTCGTGGAAGGTGGCGCCTGTATGTTCGTCCAGCTCGCCGGAGTAACGGATGACCAGCCCATCATGGCCGAACAGATCGGAGAAGGAGTCCATGGAGACGGCGTAGCCGCCGGAATCGCTGTAACTCAGCGTGTTATGCTCCGGGAAGGTGAAGAAGCAGCCCACATCCCATGTGCGCATCCCGTCCCGGCCCGCCGCCTCGTCATAAATCACGGCGGCGTAGAGATTGCCGTCGGTGGAGAGATAGGTGCGGACAGAGAGTTCATCGCCGTCCTCGGTGTGCATGATATAGCCAGTGCCACGCTCGGCGCAGTCATTCCGGTGCCGAATGGCCTCCATGGTCTCCGGCTCATAGGGTGTGAGGTCTGTCAGCGGAATGGTCAGCACCGGCTCCCCCTCCGGGTACACGGTAGGGATGGCGGGCCGCTCACTGGGCTGGTTGGAGACAAACCAGTAGGAGCCGTCGGCCTGTTCTTCCAGTGTCACGCACTTCCAGCCGTCAACATGGAACGTGTCGTCGTAGTAGAGCCGGATGGTATCGCCCACCCGCTCCCCGGCAGTGATGTTGACGCCCGAGAAGTAGTTGGTATCCCCGTGGCTGTGATAGTAGGCATCATACTCCGGGAGGTACTGGAAGTAGTCCATCCCGATCCGCCCCGTCTCCTCCAGCGTGAGGCCGGTGTTCTCCAGCAGCACCTGGTTGATGGCCTCCACGGACATCTTGTCCACAGGGCAGATCAGCTCCCCTGCGGTGTCAAAGCTGCCCACCTGCCGCAGCTCCTCATCGGTCATAGGCGCGTCGATCCCCGTGCCGCAATAGAACAGCTCAAAGAGGTCGATGTCCTCCGGCTTCTCGTACAGGGAGTTCAAAAATTGGTTGCGGATGCTGTAAGTACCCTCCTGATTGAAGAACTCCTCATTAAAATACGCCAGCTCGTCGCCGGTGAGGGAGCGGACACCGCCGGTTTCCCCATCCGCCTTGGCCCCGGTGAAGGTGACGGCGCAGACGCCCGCTGCCAGCGCCAGAACCAGAAACAAAGCCGCTGCCCGGGTCTGTTGTCCCTGGGCGATGCGGGTGATCCGGTCCTTCAGCTGCCGCTTATCTGCCGTCATGGTGGTGGCGGACAGCAGGGGAGAGCCGGGACCCGTCCGCACCGGAATCAGGGACAGCAGCGTTTTGCCGTAGGGGATGCGTTCGCCCTCTCCCAGGGCCTGGATGGCGGCCTCGTCGCAGGCCAGCTCCCCGTCGGCCTTGGAGACGGCGGCGGCGATCCACACCAGAGGGTCGAACCAGTACACCGCGAGGCACACGCTCCGCAGCAGCGACCACAACGGGTCCAGATGGCGGGCGTGGGCGGTCTCATGGGCCAGCACATGCCGCAGCCGCTCCGGAGAGGTGACAACGGCGGGGGTAAGATAAATGGCGGGCCGGAACAGCCCGAACAGGCAGGGGGAGGGGAGACCTGCCTCCACCAGATAGACGGGATACCTGCAGTTCTCCGCGGCATAGGGCGCCCTCGTCCTCCGGAGCTTTTGCCAGAAGCGCAGGTTGGTCACCAGAAACCACACCGCCATGGCGGCGATGCCGATCAGCCAGAGGACCGTCAGCAGGTCCGCCGCCGTCACCACCCGCTCCCGGATGACCGGGTAAGAAAAGGCTTCCTCCCCGCCGGAGGGCGCGGCCGCCTCCCCCGAGGGGGAGCCGCCTCCCTCTATCTGAGGTGCGGGGGATGTGACCTGGGGCGCTGTCCCCATGGGAGAGGGGGCCAGCGGCACTCTGTAAATTTCCCGCTGTTCCAGCCGTTCCGTCACTGTCCGGCCCACCGGCTCCGCCGCCGACAGGACGGAGAAGTCCGCTCCCGGCAGGCTCACCGGCACCAGCAGCCGCACCAGCACCAGCGCCCACAGGACATACTGGGCCCGGCGGGAAATCCGGTCCCGGAAGGCCCGCCGCAACAGCAGGACCGCCAGGATCAGCACGGAAGATGTCAACAGGATCTCACGCATGTTCCTCGCCTCCCGCTCGTTCCAAAATAGCGGACAGCTCCGCGATGTCCGCCTCCGTCAGCTGGCGGCTCTCCACCATGGCGCTCATCATCAGGCCCAGGCTGCCGCCGTAGACCCGGGAGAGGAAGCTCTCCGTCTCCGCCGCCGCGGCGTCCTCGCGGTCCACCGCGGGGAAGTACCGCTTGGCCCGGCCGCCCTCCTCGTGCCGGACGGCCCCCTTGGCTTCCAGCCGGGCGAGCATGGTGATCACCGTGTTCTTGCTCCAGCCTGTGTCCTCCTTCAGGGAGGCCGTCAGATCCATGATGGTCCGGGGGGACTGCTCCCACAGCCGGTTCATCAGCTTCCACTCGCTGTCGGACAGGTTCACCTGCATAGTCTCACCTCCATGGTATACGAGTGTCTACCTGGTCTTCTGATTGGACCATATCAAATAGGTAGACATTTGTCAACCTCAAATTGGTAACAAAAGCGGCAAACCGGCAACAGCCGTTTCCCGCCTTGACCGGAAGGGGATTTTGCCGTAAAATAGGGGCCGAGACTTTTGAGACGGATGGAGAACGGTGGACTTATGGAAGACTTCAAACAACGCTACATTGCCGCCCGCCGGGCGGTCATCGCCCAGGACTTATCCAGGCTGAACCCCATGCAGCGCCAGGCTGCCATGACCACGGAGGGTCCGCTGCTGCTGCTGGCGGGCGCCGGCAGCGGCAAGACCACGGTGCTGATCCAGCGGGTGTACAACCTGCTGACCTACGGCCGGGGAAGCGATTCGGAAGAGGTGCCGGCCTGGGCCACGGAAGAGGATCTTCAATTTCTGGAGAGCTTCCCCGCCCGGCCCACGGAGGAGGACGTCCGCCGGGCCCGGCGGCTCTGCGCCCTGGACGCGCCCAAGCCCTGGGAGATCATCGCCATCACCTTCACCAACAAGGCGGCAGGGGAGCTGAAGGACCGGCTGGCCGCCCGGCTGGGGCCGGAGGCCAACGACATCTGGGCCTCCACCTTCCACTCCGCCTGTGTGCGCATCCTGCGGCGGGACATCGACCGGCTGGGATTCGACAAGGACTTCACCATCTACGACACCGACGACTCCAAGCGGGTCATCAAGGACATTCTGAAGGAGCTGAACCTGGAGGAGAAGACCTTCCCGCCCCGGAGCGTCCTGGCCGCCATCAGCCACTCCAAGGACCAGTATGAGACGCCGGAGGACTTTGCCAAGCGGTACGAGGCGGCGGGGGACTGGAAGATGACCCGCATCGCCAAGATCTATGCCGCCTATGCGAAGAAGCTCCGCACCGCCAATGCCCTGGACTTTGACGACATCATCTTTCACACGGTAACGCTGCTGCAGCAGGAGCGGTCGGTGCTGGACTACTACCAGCGCAAGTTCCGCTACGTGCTGGTGGACGAGTACCAGGACACCAACCACTTACAGTATCTGCTGACAAGCCTCCTGGCGGGGGGGTACAAAAACCTCTGTGTGGTGGGCGATGATGACCAGTCTATCTACCGCTTCCGGGGGGCCAACATCGAAAACATCCTGAACTTCGAGGAGCAGTACCCCACCGCCCGGACCATTCGCCTGGAGCAGAACTACCGCTCTACCCAGAACATTCTGGATGCGGCCAACGCCGTCATCCAGAACAACCAGGGCCGCAAGGGCAAGACCCTCTGGACCGACAACGGCGGGGGCGATGTGGTGACGGTCAAGACCACCTTCAACGAGAGCGACGAGGCCAACTACGTGGCCGGGGACATCCTGATGGGGGTGAACCGGGGCAGGAACTTCCGGGACACGGCGGTCCTCTACCGGATGAACGCCCAGTCCAACGCCCTGGAATACGCCATGAAGCGCAACGGCATCCCCTATAAAGTAGTGGGGGGCATGAAGTTCTTCGACCGGGCGGAGGTCAAGGACATGCTGGCCTATCTGTGCGTGCTGAACAACCCCCTGGACGACCTGCGGCTGCGGCGGATCATCAACAACCCGCCCCGGGGCATCGGCGCCACTACATTGGACAAGGTGGGCGCCTTGGCGGAGAGCCAGGGGGCGTCGCTGTATGAGATCATCCGCAACGCGGACCTGTTCCCGGAGCTGAAAGCGTCTTCCGCCAAGCTGCTGAAGTTCGCGGACCTGATCGACGGCCTGCGGCGGGCGGGCACGGAGCTGGCCCTGCCGGAGTTCTATGACGCCGTCTGCGACCAGACCGGCTATGTAAAGGCCCTGGAGGAGAAGAACGACATGGAGAGCCGGGGCCGCATCGAGAACGTTCAGGAGCTGAAATCCAACATCCTGGGCTTCCTGGAGCAGCAGCCGGAGGACGCCACCCTCTCCGGCTTCCTGAACGAGATTGCCCTGTACACAGATCTGGACAGCGTGGAGGCCAGCGACGACTGCGTCACCATGATGACCATTCACTCCGCCAAGGGGCTGGAGTTCCCGGTGGTGTACGTGGTGGGGATGGAGGAGGGGATCTTCCCCGGCGCCTCCGCCCAGTACGACCAGGAGGAGCTGGAGGAGGAGCGGCGGC
>ERZ773260.26-NODE-26-length-167720-cov-22.843319_pt1 | contig 167720 bp, 143 predicted proteins | sample MGYA00511387_ERZ773260 | MGnify/ENA primary metagenome ERZ773260 (study PRJEB29015, sample SAMEA2737745) | human gut metagenome | biome: human gut; feature: human-associated habitat; material: faeces | place: China | collected 2012 ...
GATTGAAATGCAGTTTGATGAAAATGGTGATCTCATTGTTCCAGACGATTATAAACTGACGATTACGGTATCGTATGATGAGAAGCCGGGCATTCAGGCAATCTCCAATACGGCACCGGATTTACGCCCGACATCAGAACATGGGGAAGTATATCGTGATGCAGAATACAAACGTCTGGGAACGCTCTCTTTACTGGCTGGCATTGATTTACTCACTGGAGAAGCAATTCCGTTAGTAAGTGAGACCCATAAGAGTTCTGATTTTATTGAGTTTTTAAAGATACTGGACAAAAAATATCCATCACAGGATACCATTCGGATCATCCTGGATAATCATTCTGCACATACTTCCAAAGAAACACGGCGCTTTCTGGATACTATGCCAAAGGGACGTTTTAAATTTGTGTTTACACCAAAACATGGCTCATGGTTAAACATGATTGAAAGCTTCTTCAGCAAGATGACCAGACAGATGCTTCGAGGAATTCGTGTCAATACCAAACAGGAGTTGGAAGAACGAATTTACAAGTACTTTGACGAAGTGAACCGTGAACCCGTGGTTTATCACTGGAAGTATAAAATGGATGAAATCAGTGAAGAGGAAGCAGTATCAATTTAATATAGCAATTATTTAATATTCGTTATACTAGAATGGAAGATGTAATAGATGAAATGATAGCAATTTTAAGTGACCGGGAAGAATTCATAAAGAAAAAAGAAATGGAACAGGCGCAGGCTGTTATAAACGAGATTTATAGAAATGGGTTGTGATATAAAATATGAAAATAAAATAATTCAATATGAATAGTAGTAATTTGTAACGATAGTTGTCGAAGAAAAGCCTTTGACAACTATTTTTTTAACTTTTTATCATAATCACCCTGTAAAATCCATTGATTTCCTTTCGTTATATGAGAAGACAAATTTGTTTTCTTTCTTATTCATAAATGGAAAGGAGTTTTGTGAAATGGGTTTTGCAAGAAAAGATGTGGAAGCTACTAAGAAAATGGAAAAGAAGTTCGTGAGATATCCAGAAGGTGCGGAGAAATATAGTTTAGGATTGACAAAATTTCAGGCATTAGCAAAAGAGGCGAAAGCAGTCTATAAAATTGATAAAGTAGCTTTAGTTAATTGTGAGATATTTGAAAAATATTTGGAAACATTCCGAGAGTATTAAAATTTTAAGAGAGAAAATAAGAGAGAAGAACTTCTATAGTTTTCTGCATTTTTAATTGACTTTATGTCATACAGAAAGTATAATGTTGGTATAGGAGGTATAAGAGCTGAAATGAAAAAGATGGGAAGACCAAAATCAGACAATGCAAAGAAGAAAGTATTAAGCATTCGTGTTCCTGATCAGCTATATTCCCAGATGCTTGCATACGCCGAACAACATAAAATGAATACAACGGACATTGTCCTAAAAGGGGTAGAGATACTTTTATCCGAGCAGAAAAAATAGTGAGTGCTTCTCTCTTAAGAGGAGGAAACTATTATGGCGAAAGTCAGAAAAGATTTGCGAGGAAGATCTTTACGCAAAGGAGAAGTACAAAGATCATCAGATAAAAGATACATGTACACCTATACAGATCCGATGGGCAGACGTAAATTTATATATGCTAACGATCTGGCAGAACTAAGAGAGAAAGAAGCTAAACTGATGAAGGATCAGTTGGACGGATTGGATCTCTATGTTGCTGGCAAAGCAAGTGTGAATGATACGTTTGATCGGTATATGTCCACGAAGTATAATTTGCGTGAATCTACAAAAAGTTCATATTTATATACGTACGATCATTATGTACGTGATACCTTTGGAAAAAAGCGGATTGCAGATATAAAGTATTCTGATGTATTGCAGTTTTATTATTATCTTCTTAATGAAGTAAAAATTTCATTGGGAACATTAGATACTGTTCATTGTTTGCTTCATCCAACATTTCAGTTGGCAGTGCGGGATGAGATTATACGAAATAATCCTACTGATGGAGTAATGAAAGAAATCAGCAGAGAATCCGGGAAGAACAGAGGAATCAGACATGCATTGACAGTAGAGCAGCAAAGAGCATTTATGGAATATATTGCGAACCATCCGATATATTATCATTGGTGGCCTATGTTTACGGTGTTGCTTGGAACAGGATGTAGAATTGGTGAGGCATTAGGGCTTCGATGGCAAGACCTAGATTATGACAAAAGAACAATCAGTATAAATCACAGTTTGAGTTATTATCAAAAACCAGAGAGCAACAAAAGTGTATTGAGAATATCCAAACCCAAAACAGAAGCGGGAATTCGTACAATTCCAATGTTGGATATTGTGAAAGATGCTTTTGAAATGCTTTATGAAGAACAACTGGAAAATGGTTTTAATGAATCAGAAATTGATGGAATGTCAGGATTTATTTTTTGTAATCGTTTTGGAACAGTTCCAAATCCACAAACAGTCAATCATACGATTAAGCGTATAGCAAACAGTTATAATGCAGACGAAGTGGTGCGAGCTAAGAAAGAACGGAGAGATCCTATTATATTACCCAATTTTTCTTGTCATCATCTGAGACATACTTTTTGTACACGACTTTGTGAAAATGAAACAAATTTAAAAGTTATTCAATCCATTATGGGACATAGGAACATTGAAACAACGATGGACATTTATGCGGAAGCAACAGAAGAAAAGAAACAAGAATCATTCGAGAATTTAGCAGCAAAATTAGATATTTTTTGAGAAGTGCTTAGTATAACGGATGACAACAATTTGTTTGGTTTACAGCAAATTGACAACAAAGAAAATTTAATAATGACGAATTACGAAGAACTTATAAGGTTTATAAATTTAGACAATATGGTATAATGACGCATCCCGAAGAATCATGAAGAAAACGTGAAATCTTTCCCGACAATGAAGTCCTTAGATGCAAAGAAGAACGACAGCAAGGCAGAGAAGGCTGCACCTTCCGTTGCAGCACCGGCTGCAAGTGTGTCCGCAGCAAGCGCACAGCTTGACCTTTCCAAGGTAAAGATTGAGCCTCTGTTTGAGGAGTTTGTAGACTTTGATACCTTTGCAAAATCTGATTTCAGAGTGGTTAAGATCGAAGCCTGCGAGGCAGTGCCGAAGTCCAAGAAGCTCCTGAAATTCACGCTGAATGACGGAACAGATCGGAAGCGCACTATTTTAAGTGGTATTCACGAGTATTACGAGCCGGAAGAACTGGTTGGTAAGACCTGTGTGGCTATCACAAACCTGCCGACCAGAATGATGATGGGCATTCCGTCTGAAGGTATGCTGATTTCTGCAGTGTATGAGTATAACGGACGGGAAGGCTTAAATCTTCTGATGCTGGATGATGTGATTCCGGCAGGAGCGAAGCTGTACTAAAGACAAGAAAATCCATAGACTTTTATGATTTTGCAGAGTGTTTGACATCAAATTGACATCAAATTTATGTCACTTGGTGGACTGACAAGGGATGCATCAGAAATTAGAACCTTACAAAACTTAATAGTTAATGCTATTAAAAGGACATTTTCCAATAAAACGGAGAGTGTCCTTTTTCTGTTGTTATGGTTAAAAACAAAATCAAAAAATAACATAACTGTCTTGGCAATCTTGACCTTGGAGCTGGATCGTAGCCCCCACAAAGCGCTATGACGCTTAACGAGGAACTCCTAAAGCTTCGCCAGCAGGTAAAGGAACTAGAAAAAGAAAACCACCAAATTCTTGAGGAAAATGTGTCAACTAATCTTGACAAAATCAATTTCTTTTTATTTAAATATGAAATATAATATAAGTCATAGGGAAATATAGTGGTAAATGGAATTTGTCAGACACTGTCTGACAAATTCGGAAAGGATATATTATGTATGACTTAGAGCAGACAAATATGCTTCAGCCATTAGTAGAAGGCAATACCCTTTAACTGTCAATAATGTGCATTATCATGTGGATTTGGTGTTTTATCATAGAATTTTGAAATGTTTTGTGCTGATTGATTTAAAGAAAAATTCTGTACAGCATATAGACATCGGTCAGATGAATATGTATATGGGATATTTTGCAAAGGAAGAAAATATGGCGGATGATAACCCACCAATCGGCATTATTCTAAGCCATAACAAAGATGAATTACTTGTGGAATATGCTACTTATGGTATGGACAGTAATCTGTTTGTTTCAAAATATGAATTGTATCTACCAAACCGTAGTGAACTTCAAAAATTAGTGAATAATATTTTGGAGCAGGATACTAAAAAGGAAGAGAAAGAAGCGGAATAAAAAAGTAATTTAAGAAATCCGAAAAATGAATAGGTATATTGAAAAAGACAATCAGAAATGGTTGTCTTTTTTGCGTGGAAAAAAGAAAGGATGAATGATCATGACAGATAACAATACTGTTTATATGAGTGAAAAGCAAAAAGTCAAAGAGATTACAGACAAGCTGGAAGCCAGCTTTACCGGGATGCGATTCATCAGTACGGCATACAGCAAAGTATGAACAGCGCAGGCGGCAGATGCCACGATAATGCCCGCTTTGAAAGTCTGTGGGTAAGGATGAAATCAGAACTGCTGTATGGCCGTTATGATACAGAAAAAAGAACCACGGATGAACTCAAGACGATCATCTGGAGATATTTCATCAGTTATTGGAATAACCGAAGAATCTGCTCCGTCAATGTTTTTCATGAATCTTGAGGGGCATCATCAGATGGTGGATCATAATCTGATATGCTTTGAATCCATCTCCGGACTGCAGAGCGTCCAGATATTTTCTGTGCTCATCCATAGTACCCTGAATCCGTCCTTCAACAGCCAGAGCATCCTTGGAGGTGAGCTGGATCAGATAAAGCAGACGCTGAAAAATTTGATTAAATTCGTCATTTTCCATGTAATTGACCAGAAGAAGATGGAACTGGTGATCGTAGTGGATGAAGGATTCCAGTTGATCTTCCTGATTGAGTGTCCGTTCCATGCAGGAAAGAGTTTGTCTCAGGTTGTGGAGAAGCTGACGTCCTTTTTCTGTAGCAATCTGCAAAGCGATTTGATTGGTGCAGAAGCCCTCAATCGCACAGCGGATTTCGATGCTGTCCTTCATATCCTTTTCATTCAGCTGTCGGATCATAAATCCCTTGCTTGGAATAATCGTAATATAGCCATCCTGGCTCAGGCACTGAAGCGCTTCCCTCATGGGGGTGCGGGAAATACCGATCTGTGCAGAGAGCTTTGTCTCAGAGTAAAGACGGTTTGGTTCCAGAGTTCCGGATAAAATGCTGTTTTTAATGGTATCATATGCCTGTAGCTGCAGGAAGCTTTTTTCTTTCATAATATATCATTTCCTTAAATCGTTCTTAATAAATCCATCTTAAGTTAAAATCAGGATCCTGTCAAGAAAAAGACATGTTCGTTAAATGAAACTTGATGGGATATCATTTTTCGCCGTTCTGAAGAGCTATTTTTATTCAAAAATAGAGCTGGAAATCTTCAGCGGATGCCGGTCAACAAAATCAAAGGTGTCCTGGATATTTTCCTGAATGGTCAGTTCATCCAGCTTGCATAAAATTCCAATAAGATAAATGTGGTAATAGCAAAACTGGCGCAGAGTCATGATACCGGGATTTTCCTGATAGGTCTGAAACAGTCTGGAGCGGGCGGCCATATCAATGCGGGCTTTCATCTGGAGATCTGCTAAATCATAGGATTTATGGAAGTCCTTTTCGATATCTTCATAGATGCCGGATACAATCAGCAGTTTATGTTCCTGCCATTGCTGCTGCTGATCCTTGTGGTAAAATAATTCTATATTTCTCGGTGTGCTCATGATTTTTTCGTATGCGTAAGTATAGATAACACAGTGACGCCAGTAGTGGTTTTTGTATTCCTCAGGAAAAGAATCGATGTATTCTTTGATTTGAGAAAAAAGGTCGTCAATAAAAGTCTCCATAATCATAAATTTGTTTTTAAAATGATAGGTGATCGATCCCTTGGCAATATGCAGTTCATCTGCGACTTTCTGGAATGTGGTACCACTGTATCCATACTGGAGAAACATACGTCCAGTCACTTCTAAAATAGAGTCTTTCAGGTTTTTATTTTCTGTATCTTGTTCTTTCATAATCTCCCTTTACTTATGGCAAGTGCATTTATATTTAAAAGTCAGGACTCAAACAGTCTCCTAAAGTATATCATGTTCTGGTGTTTGGCGGAACATGAAAAAAGAAATTTTACAGGTTTCTTATAACTGGAGAATTCAGGTTTTTACCTGAAAAAAATTCATACTATATAAATATATGTTTGTACAATAAAATTTAAAGAAAAAATCGGGCGATTCATGAAGAAAAACGATATAAAATAAAATTAATAACGAAAAAATAAGAGGATAATTGGGAAAATATGTTGACTATCTATAAAATATAGGTTAAAATTTATACTGTACAAAACGCGTTTGTATAGTATGAGCTCAGCTGATTTATTTTTTTTAAAAAACTATGTTAAAAAATGAACGAAAAAAAGATAAAGACAAGGAGAAGGAGATGGTATGAGTACAGATATGAAAACATCAAATAAATACATGTCTCTGGCTGCGATTACGTTAGCATTTTCATTTACATTTTTGAGCAGGTATATCTGGAGTCCTCTTATGGCAGATGTTTCAGGAGAGTTTGGAATTAATGCTACACAGGCAGGGCTTTATATGTCTGCATTTTTTGCTGGTTATCTGGTCACTCAGATTCCGGGCGGAATTATGGCAGATCGGTATCAGCCAAAATATATTCTGATTGCATGCACGATACTGGGCGGTGCTATGACTGCACTGATGTCAAGAATTACCAGTTACGAAATGGGACTGGTGATCCGTGTAATTACCGGTATCAGCAGTGGCTGCGTTATGGCACAGTGCTCTAAAGTAGTTGCACTTACCTTTGCTCCGCAGGAGCGTGCATCAGCAATGGGAGTTGTACTGGCATCTCCGCCTTTCGGCATTACACTGGCACAGTCTCTGGGAGCTCCTTTAAATCAGGCTTTCGGATGGAGAACCACCTTTGTAATTGTAGGTGCTGTGGCAGTTGGCGTTGTTGCTTTACTGGCATTATTTGTAAAGCCTGTTGAAAAGAGTGTTCCTGCAGAAAAAACAGCAGGAGCAGCAGGAAGAGCTGTGGCTCAGACTGCAGCAGCAAAGCCTCAGGCTCAGGCAGGAATGCTGGAGGGTCTGGTTGGATTCTTTACGAACAAACAGCAGCTGCTGTTAGGTATCAGCGGTTTTATGTTTATGTTTGTTAGTGTAGGTTTTGCCACCTGGACAAACAAGTACGCTCAGAGTCTGGGCTGTACTCCGGTACAGGGCGGCATGATTATTACCTGCTACAGCATTGCCGGAATTATTGCATCCTGTCTGTCCGGAGGTCTTGCAAAGAAGATGCATATGAGTCATCGGAATTTCCTGATGCTGACCTTAACCGGTATGGGTGTAATGACAATTTTCTTCTCCATGCAGAGATCCTATATGGGATTACTTCTTGTGGGAATTATCTACGGCGCAGTTTCCTACCTGCCGTCAACCCATTACACCACCTCTGCAATGATGCTGGCAGGAGAGCGTTTTACAGCAACGGCTGCTTCTACTCAGAATTTGCTGTTCCAGATGGCAAGTCTGATTATGCCGATTGTAGTGGGACGTGTGATTGATGCTACCGGAAACTATTCTCTGATTTGGTATATTTTCCTGGGATGTACAGCTATTGCGGTACTTTTCAGCTTCTTTGTGAAGAACGATGAGCGGCCATAGACATAACATCTCGTGAAGAAAACCAAACCAGTGAAGGGTAAATTTGTCTAAGCTTAGGAAAGGAATGAGAGACAAGATGAAAGAAATTATTCAAAAAATCATTACTTTGAAGGTGAATGGAACTGAGTACGACATTAAAGTCGGCACCGGAAGAGATGATATGCCGGAGAGCGAGACCCTGGCTCATACATTAAGAGATCGCCTGGGACTGACCGGATTAAAAATCGGATGCGATCAGGGTGCGTGTGGATGCTGTACCGTTATTATGGACGGAAAAGCAGTTACCTCCTGCCTGACCCTGACCATGGATTGTGACGGCGCAGAGATTACTACGATTGAAGGACTGGCTGATCGGGCAACCGGAGAGCTGGACGGACTTCAGCAGGCTTTCCTGGATAACTGCGGTTATCAGTGCGGCTTCTGTATCCCCGGCGTTATCATGACTGCAAAAGCACTTTTAAATGAGAATCCGGAGCCTACAGAGGAAGAAGTAAGAGAAGCTCTGTCTGGAAACTACTGTCGCTGCGGCACTCATTATACTGCTGTTGAGTCCATTATGGCTTATGTGGAAAGCAATAAGAATAAGAAGGAGGAGCAGGGATGAAAGAGTTAAAATACGTAGGCAAGGAAACAGTTCGTCTGTTAGGTCCGCAGATCGTAACAGGAAAAGCAAAATATACTGGTGACTTCAAGCTGCCGGGTATGCAGTACGGAAAAATTTTGAGAAGTCCACATCCATATGCAAAAATTCTTTCCATTGATGTGGAAAAGGCAAAAGCATATCCGGGAGTATCTGCAGTTGTAACATGGAAGGATGTTGACAGAAACATCTATATTACCAATGGATTTACACCGCCGAAGCATCATCATATTATGGACGAGTATGTGCGCTTTATTGGAGATGCGGTTGCTCTGATTGTAGCAGAGACGGAAGATATTGCTCTGGAGGCAATGAAGCTGATTGATGTAAAATATGAGGTTCTGAAGCCGGTATTTACCATTGAAGAGGCTATGGCTCCGGATGCTCCTCAGCTGTATCCGGAATTCCCGGGAAACATTGCTCCCCATAAAAACAACCTGAACTTTGAGGTTGGTGATTTGGAAAAAGGCTTTGAAGAGTCTGATGTTATTGTAGAAGTAGATTCCTCTATTGACAGTGGTCAGAATGCACTTCCTGTAGAGCCGCCGGTTACCATTTGCTGGTATGAAAATGATACCTACAATTTTATCGCTTCTGCAGCAGCTCCGGCATACTGCCACCAGAACGTAGCTTCTTCCCTGAACGTTCCTTACGAGCAGGTTCGTCTGACTGCACCGGCAGTAGGCGGAAGCTTTGGTTCTAAATTGTACAGCGGTAATGTACAGCCTCTGGTATTTACAGCAATCATGGCCAAGGCAGCAAGATGTCCGGTTATGTTTAACTATACCAAGGAAGAGCATTTTGCAATTCACCAGAACCGTATGGTAACAAAGGCTCACATTAAGTTTGGTATGAAGAAAGACGGTCTGGCAAGTGCCATTGAGATGAGCCAGATTGCCGATGCCGGCGTATGCGCTTCTACCCAGGAGTTCATGCTGGCAGTAGGAACCAACACTCTGCCGATTCTGTGTAAGACAGACAACAAGAAATACGATGGAGAGGTAGTAGTAACCAACCACATGCCGTCCGGATCCTTCCGTGGATATGGATACATGGAGTCTACTGCTTTAGTCAGTCAGGCAATTATGGAGGCCTGCGAAAAACTGAATATTGATCCGGTTGACTATCTGGTAAAGAATGCCATGAAGAAGGGCGATCGCTATCACAATGCCAATGCGATGCCTCATCCGTGGCAGGAAAACAAAACAGCAGACTGGAGCGATCTGGTTGTTAAGACAGCAGAAGCCTTCCACTGGAAAGATCGTTTCAAAGGCTGGGGTGTACCGACCTGGGTATCTGAGGATGGAAAACGTGTACGCGGACTGGGCGTAGGCGCTGCCGGACATTCTGATACAGGCGGCAAGCCTTCCAATGCAAACGTAACTCTGACTGGTCTGGGCGCTGTTTATCTGTCTACCTGTATGGCAGAGTTTGGTGCAGGTACCAGAGACGTTATGTTAAAGGTTGTAGCAGAGGAGCTGGATATGCCGTTAGAGGCTATTCGCGTTTCTGATTCTGATACAGGAATGACACCTCCGGACTTTGGTTCTACCGGTTCCCGTTCTACTTACTGCGGCGGTATTGTAGCAAAGAGAGCATGTGAGGATGTGAAGAAGAAGCTGTATCAGCTTGCACATGAAAAATATGGTGTTCCGGAAGATGATCTGGAATTTAAGGGCGGCTGTGTTGTCCGTATTTCCAATCCGGAAGAGAAATATATGCTGTTCCCGCATCTGATGGGTAAGGTTGACAGCGTTACAGGATGCGGTCACTTTGACGGCGTTCACAACAGTACCATTTTCCATCTGCAGTTCGTGGAAGTGGAAGTGGATCTGGAAATGGGAACCTTTGAAATTGTTGACCACTTTGGCGGTTCTGATGCGGGTGTTATTGTAAACCCATTGCCGGTTCGTAACCAGATGCAGTCCTTCTTTGCTGGAATTGATATTGCCTGCATGGAAGAAACCGTATGGGATCCGAACGATTACAGAGTTCTGAATCCGAGCAACATTGATTACAAGACAAGAACCTTCAATGATGCAGTGCCTCATGATCACCTTGTTCTGGAGTCTATGAAGAATGTTGAGAATGATTACCCATTCGGCGCAGTTGGTGTAGGTGAGCCTCTGCTGGCTCCAGGCGGTCCTGCCATCCGTATGGCAATTTACAATGCCTGCGGAATTAAACTGAATTCCTATCCGTACTCACCAGCGAAGATTTTGAAAGCTTTGAAGGAAAAGGAGGCAAACTAATGAAAAATTTTACATATGTCAATCCATCTTCTGTTGAGGAAGCATCTGAACTTCTGAAACAGCCCGGCACTGTAGTTATGGGCGGAGGAACGGATCTTCTGGGTGTATTAAAGGACGGCCTGCTTCCGGAGTATCCGGAAAAGGTTGTAAGCTTAAAGAAGCTTCCGGGAATGGATCAGATCAGAGAAGAAGAAGACGGTCTGCATATTGGGGCAGAGGCAACTCTGCGTCAGATCGCAGATTCTGCAGCAGTACAGGGTGGCTGGAATGCCCTGGCTGATGCTGCAAGAAGTGTTGCAACACCGAATATCCGCAATACTGCAACTATCGCAGGCAACCTGTGTCAGGATATCCGCTGCTGGTATTACCGTTATCCGGATATCTTAGGCGGAAAGATCAACTGTGCAAGAAAAACAGGTCATCTTTGCTCTGCAATGATGGGAGAAAACCGTTACCATTCTATCTTTGGTGCGGCAAAGGTATGTGAGACACCTTGTACCGGAAACTGCCCGGCCCATACAGATATTTCTGCTTATATGGAAATGGTTCGTGCAGGCCAGTACGATGATGCTGCAAAGGTAATTCTGGAAGTGAACCCCATGCCGGCAATTACCAGCCGTGTCTGCGCTCACTTCTGTATGGAAGGCTGTAACAGAAATACTTATGATGAGAGCCTGAACGTAGGAGGCATCGAGCGTTTCCTGGGCGACATGGTTCTGGAGCGTCATGAGGAATTCATGAAGGGACCGGAGTCTGAAAACGGAAAGCGGATTTCCATCGTTGGTTCCGGCCCTGCAGGTCTGACTGCAGCTTATTATCTGCGCCAGAGCGGCTTTGCAGTAACGGTTTATGAGAAGCAGAAGGAAGCCGGCGGATGCTTATCCTACGCAATTCCGGCATATCGTCTGCCGAAGGAAATTGTTAGAAAATTTGTTTCTGTTCTGGAAGGAATTGGCGTGGTATTCCATTGCGGCTGCCAGGTAGGAACTGATATTTCTCTGGATGAGATCTACAAAAACAGCGACAGTGTAATGCTGGATACAGGAACATGGAAACGTCCTCTGATCGGTCTGTCCGGCGAGGAGCTGACCAGATTTGGTCTGGAATTCCTGGTTGATGTAAATAACTACATTTTAGAGAGACCGGGCTCTGACGTAGTCGTTGTCGGCGGCGGAAACGTTGCAATGGACGTTGCAATTACTGCTAAGAGACTGGGCGCTCCCAATGTAAGAATGGTTTGCCTTGAGCAGAGAGACGGAATGCCGGCTAACGAGGAAGAAGTAACAAGAGCTCTGGAAGAGGGCGTAGAGATTATCAACGGCTGGGGTCCAAAGGAAGTTCTTCACAAGGACGGCAAGGTCAGTGGAATCGTATTTAAAAACTGCCCGAAGGTTCTGGATGAAACAGGAAGATTCAATCCGGTATACGATGAGAACAACCTGATGACTCTGGATGCAGATATCATCATGATGGCAATCGGTCAGAAAGCAGATCTTGATTTCCTGGACGGCGCATACGCTGTTGAGACTGAGAGAGGCAGAATTAAGGCTCTTGATGGAAATCAGACCAGTGTAGCAGGCATTTTCGCCGGCGGTGATGTAACCACAGGACCGGCAACTGTTATTAAGGCTATTGCAGCAGGTAAAGAAACTGCAGTTGCAATCAGAAAATACTGTGGCATGGGCGAGCTGGAAGTAGAGAAAACAGCAGCAAAACGTCTGAAAGAGAAACTGGTTTCCTTCAGTACAGAATGCCGCAGCAGCCATGAGTCTGCAAAGGCTCCTCTCCTTGCTGTAGAAGACAGAGCAATGGACAAGGAAGATCTTGGCGGACTGGCTGAGTCAGTAGTGAAGAAAGAGGCTTCCAGATGCTTTAACTGTGGATGCCTTGCCGTAAATCCAAGCGATGTGGCAAATATGCTGTATGCATATGATGCAAAGATTAAAACAAACATGAGAGAGCTGGATGCAGAGACCTTCTTTGCCGGCTCTACTAGAGTGAAGGATACCCTGAAGCCGGGTGAGATCGTAACGGAGATTATTGTTCCGAAGCAGGCAGCCGGAACAAAAGCTGAATACGATAAGTACCGCATCAGAAAAGCCATTGACTTTGCTGTTCTTGCAGTAGCAGGAACCTGTCTTGCAGAAGACGGTGTTGTAAAGAATATCAGCATGGTACTGGGTGCTGCAGCTCCAATTCCTGTAAAGCTGAGAGAAGCAGAGCAGTATCTGATTGGAAAGAAACTGACAGAAGAGACAGCAGCAGAAGCAGCAGAAATAGCTTTGAAGGATGCGATTCCGCTGGAGATGAACGCTTATAAGATCGAAATGGCAAAGGTTATGATTCGGAGATTCTTAGGCTTCTAATACCTATAAGAAGGATAGTATGGCTTCAGGCGGCAGGTTTTTCACTGCCGCCTGAAGTATGAAAAACAGGGTAATCGTAGGTAACAGTTCAGCAGTGTACAGGAGACAAGAAAGGCAGGAAAAGCATGGACAGAGAAAAAATTCTGGCTTACAGTGAGAGAACAGAGAATCTGGGAGAGCCGGAGGTATTTTTAGGAACCGGAGAAGTAAAGGAACCGGGATGCGGTGATCAGTTGAATATGTATATTAATACAAAGAGAGAAATTATCACAGAGTTCCACTATACTGTTACAGATTCTGCATGTCCTCCTCTGAAAGCCTGTGCGGCAAGAGTTGCAGAAGCGGCACTGGGAAAACCGGTGATGGAAGCATATCTGATTCGGGCAGAGGATCTGTCTGAGTTTTTTGGCGGACTGGAAAAGGAAAGCATTCACTGTGCCCAGATGGCAGAGATTGGGCTGAAGAAAACTCTGCAGGATTATGCGGTGAAGAGAGCGGAACGAGTAAAACAGATGATGGAAGAAGCAAAAGCTTAGGGTACTGTGTCAGAGCAGAGGAGGTAGAGAAACCATGAAACAGGTAGGTGCAGTAATTGCAGCAGCAGGGCTGTCTTCCCGTATGGGGGATTTTAAACCATTGCTTCCATTTGGAAAGGCATGTATTGCACACCATTTGGTAGAAATGCTAAAGCAGGCAGGTGTGTCTCCTATTGTTATGGTTACAGGATACAGAGGAGAAGAACTTGAGGAAGCTCTAAAGGATTCTGGAATTTTGTTTGTGAGAAATCAAAATTATACCTCAACAGAAATGCTTGATTCTGTGAAATTAGGATTTTCTGTTATTCGCGAAAATTGTGATGCAGCTCTGGTAATGCCGGTGGATGTTCCGGCAGTTACGGGAGCTACAGTCAGAAAGATTGTGGAAGCACAGGGGGCTATTGTACGTACCAAATGCGGAAATCGGAGAGGACATCCTGTAAAGCTGGATGCTGCTGCGATGGATGCTGTCCAGGTTTATCAGGGAGAATACGGCCTGAAAGGTTTTTTAAAAGCCAGAGAAGAACAAATCCTGGACGTAGAGGTTTCGGATGAGGGAAGTTTTCTGGATGCTGATACAAAGGAAGAATATGGCCGTCTTCTTCAGCTGGAGGGAAGCAGAGGACAAGGGTATCCAGATGGAGAGACACTGCGCTGGCTGCTTGAAATCAGCAAAATGCCGGAACATCTTCGCAGACACAGTGAAGCAGTAAGCCGTAAAGCTCTGTCTATGGCAGTGGAACTGCAAAGTACAGGGCGGATGCTGGATCTGAACCTGATTCGTTCGGCTGCTCTTTTGCATGATATTGGAAAAGGACATCCGGATCATGCTGCAGCAGGAGCAAGTTTCCTTCAGGAAAACGGTTACGGGCGGGCAGCTGAGATTGTCAGACAGCATCACAGACTGGATCAGATTCCGAAGCAGGCAGATGAAACTTTGATTGTATATCTGGCAGATAAAATGATTCAGGGAGACAGGGAGGTTTCCATTGAAGAACGTTTTGAGGGAAGCAGACAGAAATGCCAGCACAGCAGAGAAGCTATGAAAAGTCATCAGGAAAAGTATCTGCAGGCGCAGAAGGCCTGGAGAATATGGGAAGAGAGTTTTGTTTCATAGCAGCATAGGAAAATAAAGTTTTGGCAATGGACAAGAAGTCTTTTATGACAAAATGAAAGAGAAGGTCATACGGATGCAGAATCCACATTTCTGTATCCGTATGACCTTCTGCCTTATGGAAGCTGCAGGATCGACACCGATTTTCTGAAAGAAAATCGGGATAACCGTGCCGGACATAATGCTTTTCAAAATTAGAGAAATTGACAGGTTTTCTTTCCTTCTATATAATTGTAGCAAGCAGAAAAACTTATAGCTGCTGCAGGGAAATTAGACAGAGGAAAGGGGAGCTTTTATTATGAAACTTGAAAATTATGAGGTACATCTTCCGAATTATTCTATTGGAGACAAAATTTATAAAAATATTGGTCCGGTATGCGAATCCTATGGAAAAAAGGTTCTGGTAATTGGAGGAAGGAAGGCTTTGGATGCAGCCTATAATAAAATTGAAGCTTATGTGAAACAGACAAAGCTTGAGATTATTGGAAAGGTCATTTATGGTGAAAACTGTACCTATGATACTGTGGAACATTTAAGAGAGATGACCTTATATCAGCAGGCGGATATGGTGTTTGGTGTTGGCGGTGGAAAAGCTCTGGATACAGTAAAGTGTTTGTGCATACCAGATGATAAGCCTGTTTTTTCTTTCCCGACTATTGCATCGAATTGCTCTGCCTGTACTTCAGTTTCTATTATGTATCAGGAGGACGGCTCTTTCTTAAAGCCCCATTTCTTTGTCCGCCCGGTGATGCACGCCTTTATTGATACAGAGATTATTGCAAAGGCGCCCAGTCAGTATATGTGGGCGGGAATCGGCGATACCTATGCAAAATACTATGAAGCAGCTATTTCTTCCAGAGGAGAACGTCTGGAGCATTTTACGGCATTGGGAGTTGCGGTAAGTCAGATGTGCAGCAGTCCCCTTCTGGATTATGGCTCTAAAGCCTATGAGGATCACAAAAAAGGGATGCTTACATACGAGGTGGAGCAGGTTATTCTTGCAATTGTAGTAACAACGGGAATTGCATCTATTTTTCTGACAAAGGACTGTACACCGGATTATAACAGCGGTTTGGCCCATGCTGTTTTTTATGCCATGACTGCTTATCCTGTGATAGAGGAACGTCATTTGCACGGAGAGGTTGTAGGCTTTGGTGTTCTTCTGGCGCTGCTGGTAGACCAGCAGGAGGAGGCATTTGAAGATATTTACCGGCTGAATAAGGCCATTCATCTTCCTACTTCTCTGGAGGAAATTGAGATTACCCGGGAGCAGTGGGAGGAGTGCATGACACGTATTCCTCACATGTCAGATGTAGCGCACTATCCTTATCCTGTAACAGAAGATATGCTGAAATCAGCTATGGAAAGACTGGAAGAGAGAAATAAAAAAGTTCTGCAGACCCTCAGCGCTTCTTGTTCGCTGTAAGCAGACAAGAAGATGCATGGCTTATATTTTAGAGAAATTTAATCCGCCCTCATATTGACAAAATTCGACTTGTATTGCAAACTATAATAAGTGGTTTCAAAAACTATATATAACTGTTCGGGACGAGGCATCTTCTTGTCCGGAATCGTTACAACTATATTATAGGGCGGAGGATGTTATCTTGGTACAGATTATAACAGATTCTTCTGTGTTATATACAGAGGATGAAGCGAGAAAGGCGGGCTTTGAGGCAGTGCCTCTTTGTGTCCATATAGGCGATTTGGAGGGAAGAGATTTACAGATTGATATGAAGGAGTTTTATCACCGGATAGAGGCTGGTCAGATACCAATGTCTTCTCAGCCTCCCATTGGCGAGGTGGTGGATCTGTATGAAAAGTATCAGGATTCGGAAATTATCAATATTGCCATAGCAGATGGTTTGTCAGGAACCTACTATGGAGCGTGCAGCGCGAAAGAGATGGTGGAGAATCGGAACAAAATTACCGTATTCAACAGCAGAACTCTGTGCGGACCTCATCGCTACATGGTAGAAGTGGCCCAAAAGATGAAGAAAGCAGGAAAAAGCGTTTCAGAAATTTTGGAATGGCTGGAACAGGCGGCTCAAAAAACAGAATCCTTTTTGATTCCCCAGGATTTTTCTTTCCTGAAGAGAGGTGGGAGATTGACCTCGGTGGCAGCGGCTTTAGGAAGTGTTTTGAAACTGAAGCCGGTGATGAAGCTGACGGATGACGGAACCAGAATTGACAAGTTTTTTGTAAAACGTACTATGTCAGCAGCCGTTCATGGAATCATAAACTATCTGAAAGAGAAGGGAATCGGTTCTCAGCACATTTTCTACATTGTCCATGCCGCAGCGCAGGAAGAGGCAGAGAATATTCGAAGTATGCTGGAAAAAGCATTTCCCGGGCTGGAGACTCATTTAATGGAACTGAGTCCTGTGTTTGTGGCACAGGGCGGTCCCAAGTGCATTGCTATTCAGTATATTGAGAGATAAAACTTTGGTGAATAGAATGGTATCTGTTGTATTACGTATATAATAATTGAAAAAACAGGAGAACAGAAGACTCCTGTTTTTTCATATGTACTGGAAGATAGCGGTTTCATTGTTGGAGGTGACAAGAATTTCCTTATTATAAGCGAAAAAGGCTTGTGCGGCAGAGGCAGAGAGGGTATACTGGAGATAAGCAAAAAATGCATAGAATAAAGGAGGGCAAAACCTGTGTATATTACAGATGATATTATTTATGCAGGCGTCAATGATCATCAGGTTGATTTGTTTGAGGGACAGTATCCGGTTCCCAATGGGATGTGCTACAATTCCTATGTGATCCGGGATGAGAAAATAGCAGTTATGGATACGGTGGATCAGAACTTTACCCATGAGTGGCTGGATAATGTACAGAAGGCCCTGAATGGAAGAAAACCGGATTATCTGATCGTACAGCATATGGAACCGGATCATTCTGCCAATATTGAGAATTTTCTCAAGGTTTATCCAGAGGCTGTGATTGTGGCAAATGCCAAGACCTTTGCTATGATTTCCAACTTCTTCCGTTCTCTGAACCTGGAGGGAAGAATGCTGGAGGTGAAAAACGGAGATACCCTGGATTTGGGAAATCACGTACTGACCTTCGTATTTGCGCCCATGGTACACTGGCCGGAGGTTATGGTTACCTATGACAGCCGGGATAAGGTGTTATTTTCTGCAGACGGTTTTGGTAAGTTTGGAGCCATGGATGTAGAAGAGGACTGGGATGATGAGGCCAGACGCTACTATATCGGAATTGTGGGAAAATACGGAGTTCAGGTTCAGAATCTTCTGAAGGCGGCCGCTTCACTGGATATTCAGACCATTTGTCCGCTTCATGGCCCGGTATTAAAAGAAAATCTGGGACATTATATTAAAAAATATCAAATCTGGTCCTCCTATGCAGCAGAGTCTGAGGGCGTGATGATTGCCTATACTTCTGTTTATGGAAATACGAAAAAGGCAGTAGAGCTGCTGGCTGGCAAGCTGAGAGAGAAAGGCTGTCCTCAGGTGGTTGTATGTGATCTGGCCCGCACAGAGATGTCAAAGGCTGTAGAGGATGCATTCCGCTATGGAAAGCTGGTTCTGGCAACTACAACCTACAATGCAGATGTGTTCCCCTTTATGCGCACATTTATTGAGCATTTAACGGAGCGAGGATACCAGAAGCGTACCATCGGACTGATTGAGAATGGTTCCTGGGCACCTTTGGCTGCTAAGGTTATGAGCGGCATGTTTGAGAAGAGTAAGAATATTACCTGGCTGAATACAACAGTTAAAATCATGTCCTCGCTTAGTGAAGAGAATCTGCAGCAGTTAGAGGCTATGGCAGAGGAACTGAGCCGGGAGTATATTGCCCAGTCTGCAGAGAAGGCTAATAAGAATGACATGACTGCGCTGTTTAAGATTGGATATGGTCTGTATGTGGTAACCTCCAATGACGGAACCAGAGATAATGGACTGATTGTCAATACGGTAACTCAGCTGACAGATCAGCCCTTCCGGGTAGCAGTCAACATCAATAAAGCAAACTATTCTCACCATATTATTAAGAAAACAGGAATTTTAAATGTAAACTGCCTGTCTGTAGATGCGCCATTCTGGGTATTCCAGAACTTTGGATTCCAGAGCGGACGTCAGGCAGACAAGTTTGCAGGCTGGAAGACCTGTCGTTCTGACAATGGACTGGTATTTCTGCCTAAATACATCAATGCATTTATGTCCCTGAAGGTAGAGCAGTATGTGGATTTGGATACCCATGGCATGTTTATCTGTACGGTAACAGAGGAGGCCCGCGTTATGAGTGATCGGGATACCATGACCTACACCTATTATCAGAAGAACGTAAAGCCGAAGCCGGAGACAGAGGGAAAGAAGGGCTTTGTCTGCAAGATCTGCGGATATATTTATGAGGGAGATACACTTCCAGATGATTATATCTGTCCTCTCTGTAAGCATGGAGCAGCAGATTTTGAACCAATAGGCTGATAAAATAAAATGCATTGAAACTTTTTAAAGGTTGTCCTCGTCTAATATTATGAAAAGGGAAAATCCTAAAGAAAAAGAGGAGCTTTGCAAAAAGGAAGCTTCCATATGAGGAGGACAATTCTATGAAAAAGAAAAATCTGGTCATTGCGGTGATTACTGTATTGATGATGACAGCTGGCTGTACTGCTCAGGGAAAGAATGAGACAACTCCGGCTGCGACAGCAGGGACAGAAGTATCAGGAGCGGAAACCGCAGGTGAGACAGAGACCGGAGAGCCAGATCAGGCTCAGTCAGAAAAGGAATCTGTGATTACAGGAATCATCAGTGACATTAAGAGCTTTATGTTTGTTATTACAGATAAAGAAGGCCACGAGTATGTGCTTTCCTTTGATCAGGGAAAGGAGCCGAAGGGTTTTTCTTCTGTAAAGGACGGAGATCGGGTGACGGTTACCTATACAGGGGAGCTGGATGAGACAGAGGCCTTTACCGGAACGGTAATTTCTGTTGAAAAATAAGGTTTCCTGAATAAAAGAGAGTTCTGAAAATGAAAAAGAGATTTTGTTTCAAAGAGGCAAATGCCATTTTTGAAGCAAAATCTCTTTTGTTTAAAATAGTAACTGTTCAAGACGGGACATCTTCTTGTCCGGCAAAGCCGGACAAGAAACATCGGAGATTCCTCCGATGTGAGAACTGGAAGAAAGCCCCGCTTACAAGCAAGCTTGACACGGATTTTTCTTCCAATTCTCCCGCCGTCCTGAATAGTTACTCAAAATAAATCAATGGGATTCCCGCATCCGATCCTGATAAGCCTTTGGCGTGATGCCCACATATTTGTTAAATACACGGATAAAGCTGTTGGAGGAATTAAAACCTACCATTGCGCTTAAATCAACAATTTTTATCGAGGGATCCTGTTCCAGAATTTCCTTGGAGCGGTCAATTCGGTAACGGTTCAGGAAATCCTTGAAATTGTTATCGCTTAGCTGCTTAAACAGAATTCCACAGTATTTGGGTGAAATGTTCAGGTAATCGGCCAGATCATTTAACATAATGTCGTCGGAATAGTTTTCATAAATATAACCCAGCATTTTATCAAGAAGCTCTCGATCCCGGCTGTTTTCCTGTTTGCATACTGTCTGGATAATGGATTCCAGGATATCTTTAATCTCAATAAAGACCGCGGAATCATTCCAGTGATTGTAAAGGTACCGGTAATCAATATCTTTTCCAAGAAAATCCTGAGGAGTTGTTTTCATTTCCTGGAAGATTCTGGAAATTGTTCCGATGAATGCGTAAATCAGATTCTGAAGCGTTTCTTTGGAAAGATCCTTATCCCGGATATTTTCCCGGATAATGGATTCAAAGATTTCGATGGTCTCCCGCTTTCCCTCCAGAGCACAGTGGATGAGACGATTTTCCATCTGAAGAGGATAGGAATAGGTTACAGCATCAATGGAGGAAATTTCCTGGTAAGTAATCAGCCGTGATTTTGCATGGAGGAAGCGGTAATCCAGAATCCGCAGAGCCTCTTGGTAGCAGACATGCAGCTGTTCCAGTCCTTTATGGATATCGGAAAGCACAATTCTGTGATCCGAATCTAAAAGAGCATTGTTGGCTTCCATTTTATGGATCATATCTCGAAGAATTTCGCCAGCCAGGTTCAGGGAACTGGTTTTTAAAATCAATGCATAGCGGTTGTAGTCCAGATTAATGTAGAACAAATCCGGATTGTGGGCAGCTGAGTCATAGGCTGCCGCCTTTTGAAGAGAAATGGTCTGGTAGGCCCGATCGTCTTCCTGGCACAGGGTTTCTCCAATTGCCACACAGTAATCGGCATCAGGATTTTTAAACTGGCTCAGGACTTCGCCGCTGACATTTCCGGAAAACAGCAGTTCTTTGTAGGACTGGATAGACATCAGGGAGTCATTTTCAGCCATGGTTTCATGGAGACGTGTTCCAAGCTCTGTGATTTTTTCCATATTGGTACGGATGATCTGGAATTCGTCTAGCTGTTTTCCGCCTTTTACGGGAAGAACAGAGGCCTCTAACAGCTCCTTAACAGGGTGATACAGCTTTTCCACAAGATAGTAGCTGAGGGTCAGCGCCAGAGCCACACAGATGCAGACAACAACCAGGAAAAACAAGAGTCCCTGTACATGAAGAGGCAGAGGTGGGTAAAGCCGGACAAGGTGCCATCCCACATAGGGAATTTCTGATACCATCAGGTGCTGTCCCTGAAGGATCTGAAGCTGGGAAAAGTCCGTATGACTTTCGTTCATCATCAGCTGATGATATAGCTTCTGGGCTTTTTCCTGCTGTCTTTCATCTTGCTGAGAAAGGGCAAAAATTCCGCTCCCATTGTATAGGAAGAAACTGTCTGCCAGGGAATCCTGAATCAGAGAATCAATGGGAATGGTTATAAAAAATAAATAGGGGTGAATCTTACCTATATTTTTTACAATATACTGAATATCTTCCAGCTTCCCGGATTCAGAGTTATAGCGGGGAAGAACAACAGGAGTCTCATCTTCCTGAAAGTGCTCAACGATCTGTAAATAGCTTTCACTGGAAATGCCATGCTCTGCACAGTAGTTCTCGATAGAAAGGGAGCGGTTTCCGGTAAGAACCATATTGGTAATAACACCGTGATAGGCTCTGGGATTGAGAGGGGTAACTGCCACCTGGTATTCTACCTGAAGAATATCTGTAGTAGCCGCCTGTATTTTCCTTGAGGCTGCAATGGCATTAAAATAAAATTCCGGCAGAGTAGAGGAATCTACCCAGCGGGTAATTTCTGTGCCTTTGGTGCAGGCTCCAATGGCATTGACAATTACATTCACAGAAAGAGAGGAAATGTTTTTCTGTGAGACAGCGGACTGCTCCAGATAATGGTAGTAGTCTGATCTGGACTGGCGGTTTAAAAACCAGCCGGTCAGGGTGCAAAGTATCAGGGTAATGGTTAGTGCAAGGGCAAAAAACAGGCGATACAGTGAAATTTTATAAGCTCCTTGGCATTTTTTCCCGGTTCCATGGGGTCTCATAATAAATTCGGTCCTTTTTCTAAGTTGTGCTGTAACTGTTCAGGACGGGGAATCTTCTTGTCCGGCAAAGCCGAACAAGAAGATTCAGAGATTCTCCCGCCGTCCTGAATAGTTACGTTGTAGTTATGATTTTTTCAGGCTCTGGGAATACACCTCAACAGCGCTGAGTCCTTCGTGATGACCAAATCCCAGAGGATGCTTTCTGTAAGCAGACGCATCGGAGCAGGCAAGGCGGAAGAAATCATCCCCTGTTTCCTCTACATGCTTTTTCAGCTTTTCACGATACTGTTCCAGAATCTGTGCATATTCAGGAAGGCGGGCTAGATTTCGTTTTTCCAGACGATCGTTGTTTAAATCAAACAACTCTTCACTGTCCGGCTCCAGGTAGCAGGTGTATTTGTAGTGCTCATCACAAATCATACGTCCAGGCACAGTATAATCCCGGAATTCGTCGTGCCACTCAGATGCCACATAGGCATTGTCTGTACGGTCACAGGCTCCGGACAGGGAGGATAGCTGGCTCCTTCCGGCAAAGGAATCTTTTAAAATGCCAGCATGGTCTAACATGGTGGGAAGAAGATCCAGGAGAGAGAATACGCCGTTGATTCTTCTTCCTCCGGCAATACGGGGGCCGCAGGCAAAGAAGGGAACCCGGTTGCTTTCCTCATAGAATACACCGTATTTGGTAACCATTCGATGGGATGCCATTCCTTCTCCGTGGTCAGCAAAGAAGAGGATAGCAGTATTGTCTGCCTTGTTGCTTTCCTCCAGTGCATTTAAGATTTCTCCAATCTGCTGATCTACCATTTCCAGATAGTAATAGTAGGCATAGAGATAATACCGGTAATCGGTTTCATCCCAGTGGCTGGCATGACGAAGTCTGCGGTGAGCGCAGCAGAGATACTGGATAAATTCCGGACGGTTTTTGATATCATCAAACTCAAAGTTTTCCGGAAGCGGAGGAAGTTCTCTGTCCAGCGGGAAGTTTTCCGGATCCGCTCCATGCTGCTTTTCTCCAATATAGGCACAGATATTATGTGGATTCTGGAGATCTGCTACAGCGAGGAAGGGCTGTGTGGTTTGGGCACCTTCTGTTTTCAGCCAGCTGACCGTTTTCTCTGTTGTATCAATATCAAGGAAGGTTTCATAATCAAACTTGATAGCAGGATTGGTACGTTCTTTTGGAATTTCATTAGAAGGAATTACCTCGAATCCTTTTAATGCACCGTAGTCATGAGTTTTTCCGAAGTGAACACACCGATAACCGGCGTCAGAAAAAAGCTCTCCCATAGCTGGAATCGTATCGGAAACAGATGGGAAGGTTTCCGGTATCTGTGTCTGGTCATCGCCCTGATAGAAAGGCAGGCGCTGCTTGGGAAGATTGGTGCGCACCATGGTTTCGTGAGGATAGCGGGATGTCCAGAAGGAGGCTCTGGCTGGCTGACATAGTGGGCAGGGAGTATATGCGTATTCATAAATTGCAGAACGCTCTGCCAACCGATCTAAATTAGGTGTGCGGGAATAGGTATTTCCATAGGCACTCAAAGCGGTAGCAGACAGCTGATCGCAAATAATAATCAAATAGTTTGTTGGATTCATAGGGACCTCTCTTTCTTTTCTTTGGAAGAAATCAATAAAAATAAAATCATTTCTCTTAATATAGTATAAAAAATGCCGTAAATCAATAGAATCATTCCCTTTGGTGATGCAGTTGAAAAATGGTGATGCTTTTATAGGGGAAAAAGAATGCCTTTTGAAAAACGATGATTTACTTATATAGGGGTTTCGGGGTAAACTGTATCTACAAAAGCGTGCACGCCAAAAAAACTAAGGGGGTTTCCTGATGCAAAAGCAGTCAAAAGAAAAAACAGCACTGGGGACACAGCTGAAGGTGGGGCTTAAAAGTATTGCAAAGAATTATCAGCTGTATCTGCTTCTTCTCCCGGGCCTGTTATGGTTCCTGGCCTTTGCTTACCGGCCGATGTCCGGTCTGCGGATCGCATTCTATGATTATAACATTTTCCGCGGGTTTGAGGGCAGTGAATTTGTGGGGTTAAAGAATTTTGTTGATTTTTTAACTGGAAGAGATTTTATCCGTGTATTTAAAAATACATTGATGATTTCTTTCTGGCAGATTGCAGTTTGTTTCCCGGTTCCGATTCTCCTGGCAATCTGTGTTACAGAGATGAAGAACAAATTTGTCAGCAAGCTGACACAGACAGCAACACTGCTTCCGCACTTTGTATCTGTTGTAGTAGTATGTGGTATGGTTGTAAACTTCCTGTCTCCCAGTACCGGTATCATTAACATGATTCTTTCTAAGCTGGGATTCGAACCTACATATTTTATGGTACAGCCGCAGTATTTCAGAGGTATCTATACAGGAATGACACTTTGGCAGAATGCCGGATTTAATGCGCTTGTTTTCATCGCCGCTATCATGGGTATTGATCCTCAGCTTTATGAGGCAGCTACCGTAGATGGAGCTGGAAAATGGCAGAAAATCAAAAGTATCACTTTCCCGGCAATCATGCCGACCATTGTTACCATGTTCGTATTAAACATTGGTAAGATGGTAAAGGTTGGATACGAGGCAATCCTGCTTCTTTATCAGCCTTCTACTTATGCAACTGCAGACGTTATTGCAACCTACTCTTACCGCCTTGGATTTGAAAACGGTAACTACGGTTTGGCGACAGCTGTAGGTCTGTTCGAAGCACTGGTGGCTCTGATTCTGGTTTCCTTATCCAACTGGGTAAGCCGGAAGATTACAGACAATGCACTTTGGTAAGGAGGACGGCATGAAAAAGAAGAAACATCAGGGTCAGGTCATCGGAACCGGTGAGAAGGTTTTCAACGTTTTCATGGTAATCATGGGAATTATCATCTCAATGGTTGTTCTGTACCCGATTTATTACGCGCTGATCGCATCATTAAGCAAACCGCTGTACGTGGAAAACGGCTCTGTTATGTTTTCCATTAAGAATTTCACTCTGGACAGCTACCGTCAGGCTATTGCAAAACCAGGAATCTGGACTGCTTACGGTAATACCCTGTTCTATACCATTGCCGGTGTAGCAGTAAACATGGCATTTACCACATCCATGGCATATGCTCTGTCTAAGAAACGTCTGGCATTCCGGAAATTCTTTACACTGGTTGCAATTTTCACCATGTGGTTCAATGCAGGTATTATTCCTACCTATTTGAACTTCAGAGATTTCGGTCTGTTAAATACCAGAACTGCAATTATTCTGGGCTTTGCAATTAATACCTACAATATGGTTATTATGAAGAGCTTCTTTGAGCAGGTACCTTATGAACTGGAGGAGGCGGCTTTCATTGACGGAGCCAACCACTTTACCATCTTCTACAAGATTTTCCTGCCGCTGTCAAAACCGGCTCTGGCTACTGTGGGTCTGTTCTACGCAGTAAACAGATGGAACAGCTACTTCTGGGCAATGCAGCTGTTAAATGATGATTCTAAGGCTCCGCTGCAGGTTATGTTAAAGAAGATGATCGTAGACCGTGTAGCGAACGCAGCCGATGCAGCTTTGGTAACTGCAGAATCATTAAGCTCACCGACAACCATTATTTATGCGGTCATTATCATTGCAATCATCCCGATGCTGGTAGTGTTCCCGTTTGTTCAGAAATACTTTAAGACCGGTCTTACCGTAGGCGGTGTTAAGGGTTAAATTTATGCATTCATTCCGTTCGGCTTCCTGACTGGGGTATCCAGTTTACAGGAAGCTGAATGGAATCGTAAAAAACATTATATTTTAAAGGAGAAGGGTTATGAGAAAACAGCAGGTAATCGCACTGGCACTGGCAGCTGCATCAACAGCATCTCTGGTAACCGGATGCGGCGGCAAGAAGGAAGAGGCTCCGGCAGGAAACGGTCAGCCGGCAGCAACACAGGCAGCAGGAGCAGAGGGGGAAAAACTGGAAGGAAGTCTGGTTTCCGCTGAGCCGAAGGAATTTACAATTTTCCTGAACTTCAATAATATGCCGTTTGATCCGACCTGGCAGGTATGGCAGGAAGCTGCAAAGAGAACCAATGTTAGCTTAAAAGGAACCATTTCTAAGACAAACTCTAACGAGGAAGAGGCATTTAACCTGATGCTCAGCTCCGGTCAGCTGTCTGATATTATCGGATATGTAGATGCATCTGAGCTGGAAAAGCTGGGAAGAGACGGCGGTCTGATTCCGTTAAATGATCTGATTGAAGAGCATGCACCGAATATTAAGAGAGTTATGGAAGAGGATGACAGATATCGTCAGTCTGCAACCTCTCTGGATGGAAATATTTACTATCTGCCGAAGAACCAGGAGCTGCTGTCTGCTGAGTACTGGTGGATTCGTGAAGACTGGCTGACCAAGCTTGGGCTGGAGGTTCCCACCACAGTAGATGAGCTGCATGACGTACTGTACGCATTCCGCAATGAGGATCCTAACGGAAACGGATTAAAGGATGAGGTTCCGCTGTTTGACCGTGCAGGATGGAAGATGCCTGAAGAGTATCTGTATCTGTGGGATACCAGCACCACTTTCTATCCGAGAGACGGAAAGATTACCTTTGAGCCGATGGAAGAGAACTTCAAGGACGGCGTAAGAGGCATGATTCAGTGGTATAAAGAAGGCATTATTGACCCGGAGATCTTCACCAGAGGCGCATCCAGCCGAGATACTCTGCTGAGCGGAAACCTGGGCGGATGTACTCATGACTGGGTAAGTGCAGGTAACTACAATACTTCTTTGGCAGAGGCAATTCCTGGCTTCAAGATGATCCCGATTGCACCGCCGGCAGACCAGCACGGAGTAGTAAAAGAGAGAGTAAGCCGTTATCCGGGCGCTGGCTGGGGAATTTCTTCTCAGTGTAAGGATCCGGTAACTGTTATTAAATTCATGGATTACTTCTTCTCTGAGGAAGGCGATGAGTTAATCAACTGGGGTATTGAAGGCGATACCTACACCAAGAATGCAGACGGAACAAAGCAGTTTACAGATAAGGTTCTTAAGTCTGAGCTGACTCCTATCGGATACCTGCGTTCCATCGGCGCTCAGTACCGTATCGGTATGTGCCAGGACGGCGAGTACGAGAAGGCAACCATGACTGAGATTGGTAAAGAAGCAAGTGAGCTTTACAACGCACATCCGGAATGGTTTGGCGAGGATATGCCTCCTTACGCAGACGGTGAGCTGGAGCTGAAGTACAGTGCAGAGGTTGATACCGAGTACAAGAACCTGATGGCAAACATTCAGCCGTACGTAGAGGAGAAATTCCAGTCCTGGATTCTGGGCGTAAATGATTTCGAGGCTGAGTATGACCAGTTTATTGAAGAGCTGAAGGCAAGAGGAATCGAGCGTGCTCTGGAAATCAACCAGGAAGCATATGAGACCTACTTAAACGGTTCTGCAAACTAATTATCCGATTTTCATAAAAAATAACGATCAATTACGGAGAACGCTATGAAACCAATGAATCTGCTTTATATCTTTGCAGATCAGTGGCGTGCTCACGGAATTGGGGCAGCAGGAGAGGATCCGGTGCTGACACCGAATATGGATGCATTTGTAGCTGAAAGCATGAGCTGTACCAATGCAGTCAGCACCTATCCTCTTTGTTCGCCTCACCGGGCATCGCTTCTGACCGGAAAATATCCACAGAGCTGCGGCATGTGGACCAACTGTAAAATAGGGCTGGACGAGGTGGTAATGCTGAGACCTCAGGAAGTGACCATTTCCGATGTGCTTCATGAGGCAGGATACGACACTGGATACATTGGAAAATGGCATCTGGACGGAAGTGAAGAAAACTTCCATGCCAGCCCTTCCTCAGGAGCCCGTTACTGGGATGCCTATACTCCGCCGGGAGAGCGTCGTCATCACTTTGACTACTGGCTTTCCTATGGAGCCATGGACAAACATCTGGAGCCACATTACTGGAAAGATACCTGCGAACCTATCTATCCGGGAAAATGGTCACCAGAGTTTGAAACGGACGCGGCGATCGAGTATCTGGAGCAGCGGAAAAATGATAACCCCTTCTGTCTGTTCCTGTCCTGGAACCCGCCGCATCCGCCTTATGATATGGTTCCTGAGCGGTACATGGAACTTTATGAAGGAAAAGAACTTCCTTTCCGGGAGAATGTGCCGGAGGAATGGAAGCAGGATCCTTCCTATCTGAAAAAGAGGCAGGAGTATTTTGCAGCAATCAGCGGACTGGATGAAAATTTTGGCCGTCTGATGGATTTCCTGAAGGAAAAAGGTCTGATGGAAAATACACTGATTGTTCTGTCAGCGGATCATGGAGACTGTATGGGCTCTCATGGACGTTACGGCAAGAATATCTGGTATGAAGAATCCGTCCGGATACCGCTTTATTTCCATGGCCCGGGAATCCCGGCTGGAGAAAGTGATGTTTTGTTCGCCAGTCAGGATCATATGCCGACGCTTCTTCAGCTTCTGGGAGTCAGTCAGCCGGATACCATTGAGGGAAGATGTCTGGGAGACTGGATTAGAAAAGAAGAAACGGAGGGCGAGCCGGAGCATGCATATCTGTGTATGTTCCCCGGAATGCCGGAGCTGGTAAATCCCTATCGGAAGCTGGGCATGAATCCAAAGTCCTTTGGATGGAGGGGAATTCGTACCAAAACCCACACCTATGTGGTGGATTTGGGATGTACCCCTGGAGATAAGCCGAAACGTCTTCTTTATGACAATGAGGCAGATCCTTTCCAGATGAATCCCAAGGAGCTGGAACCGGAGAATCCGGAAGCAGTTCATTATGACGGAATTTTAAGAGAGTATCTGGAGCGGTTAAACGATCCTTTCCTGCTGTAGCAGGAAAGCAATACCTGTTAAAAAATAAGTAATAAGACTACCTGTTTGAAAATGCCGGAGCAGTTTTTCTGCCTCCGGTATTTTTCGATCCCTGCCGCGCCTGAATTGAGTTCTGGTTGCGGAAAAAAAGGATACATGATAAACTTAATTAATTGCAAAAAACGTATTATGGAAGGAACAGAGAGTAAGGATATGAAAATTCACTTTGCCCCGATGGAGGGGATTACCGGCCATGTATTTCGTAGGGCTTATTCCAGACATTTTTCTGGAATTTCGGAGTATTATTCCCCTTTTCTTACACCAAATCAGACAAGAAAGCTGACCAGCCGGGAGATGGAGGATGTTCGTCCTGAGAATAATCAGGGAATCAGGCTGATTCCTCAGATTCTTACGAATCAGGCAGAGGATTTCCTTTGGGCGGCCAGGAAGCTGAATGAGATGGGGTATGATACGGTGAATCTGAATCTTGGCTGTCCCTCTGCTACAGTAGTGCCCAAGCGCCGGGGCGCCGGTTTTCTTGGCATTCCAGAGGAGCTGGATCGTTTTTTTGAGCGGGTAAGCAGAGAATTGGAGACATATTCCATGGGGCTTTCTGTAAAAACTCGTATAGGAATGGAAGAACCGGAGGAGTTTTGTACTCTGCTTTCTATTTATAACAGGTATCCTTTGAAAAAGCTGATTATTCATCCAAGACTGCAGACGGATTACTATAAAAATCATCCCAATCTGGAGGTATTTGCCTCGGCGGTGACAAGCAGCGAAAATCCAGTATGCTACAACGGAGATATCTTTTCTGTGGAGGATGCAGAGCGCTTTCAGAAGCGTTTTCCCGGAGTAGGAGAGATCATGCTGGGAAGAGGGCTTTTATCGAATCCCTTTCTGGCAGAGGCGCTGACACAGAAGGGAGAAGATTTGCCGCAGGCCTTGGGGAATGTTCCTGGAAGCAGAGCCTGCAGGCAGCGACTGGCAGCTTTCCATGGAGAGCTTCTGGAAGGGTATGGCAGAGTGATGTCTGGTGATCGGAATGTTCTGTTTAAAATGAAGGAGCTCTGGGCGTATCTGGGATTTCTTTTTGAGGGAGAGGAAAAGCTGTTAAAGAAGATTAAGAAGGCGCAGAAAATGGCGGATTATCAGGCTGTGACTGAGGAGCTTATTTGGAATGGGGCAATGAAGGAACATCCGTCTTTTGGCGGCTGGAAATAAAATATAAGGGTAGGGGATATGAAATGGCGGTAAATGTAGTGATTGTGGATAATGATGAAGAGCTGCTTGACAAGATGACCGGTATTTTCCGGAATCTGGATCAGGTCTGTCTTTTGGGGCAGTTTGAAGAAGCTGTGGCAGTTGTAGAATTTGTAAAAGAAAATCAGGTGGACATGGTATTTACAGATATTGTAATGCCTGATATCAGCGGAATCAGTTTGGCTTCTGAGCTTCATAAGCTGAAGAATCCTCCGGCTGTGGTTTTAATGTCCAGTATTCCCGGATTTTCACTGGAGGCGTGGAAGATTCAGGCTTTTGGATTTATTGAGAAGCCGTATACCAGGGCTCAGGTGGTCAAAATGGTAGATTTGTATCAGAAAGGAAGGAGAGGGTTGGAATGACAGAATTGCATGTGCCTGCCGGCAGCATTGCCGGGATGGTATTTTCTCTTGTAGTGGCCTGGGGGCTTCCCCTGGCTCTTCTGATTTTGATTCGACGGAAACAAAAGGCTGATATGCTGCCGTTTTTTCTGGGATGCGGAAGTTTCTTTTTATTTGCCATGCTTCTGGAGCAGCTGATGCACAGCCTGGTGCTTTTGAAAATGGGGCCAGTGAGCAAAGCTCTGAGTGAAAATCTGTGGCTCTATGCTCTTTATGGCGGACTGGCAGCAGGTTTGTTTGAGGAAACAGGGCGTTATCTGACCATGCGTTTTCTTATGAAGGGAAAATGGACCAGAGAAAATGCTCTGATGTATGGAGCAGGTCACGGCGGTCTGGAGGCTGTACTGATTCTTGGAATGGCATCGGTAAATAATCTGCTCTATTCTGTTATGATTAATACCGGAAGCCTGGTATCTGCTCTGTCGGAGAATATGGACAGCCAGCAGGTGCTGGAAAGTCTGGCGCCGTTGGGGCAGCTTCCGGCCTGGCAGTTTTTTCTGGGAGGAGGAGAACGGATTCTGGCGATTGCCCTTCATCTGGCTCTTTCCCTGTTTGTCTGGAAGGCAGTAAGAAATCGGGAAAAATGGTATTTCTATCCCCTTGCCATTGTACTTCACATGGGAGTCAATATGGCTTCAGTGCTGGCAGCCAATTATGGAAAACTGGTTCTGGCAGAGACTGTTACACTGGCAGGAACTGCAGTCATTGGATATGCTGCCTGGAAATGGTGCTGGAGTAGTGAGAATAGAGAAACAAAGAACTAATACCGATAAGATTTTGTGATTTTTTCTAATAGAATGTTTTTTCGGCTCATGATAAAATATGCGGGATTGATGTATTCAAAAATAGAAAGAAGCATATTTTACAGGAGGAAGCAACATGAAGGACACTTATATTTCAGATTCTGTATTATATATTGGAGTGACAGATAAAACATTGGATCTGTTTGAAAGCCAGTACCAGGTTCCCAATGGAGTAACCTATAATTCCTATGTAATTATGGATGATAAGATTGCCGTGATGGATACTGTGGACGGACGGGCTACAGAGCAGTGGTTTGCCAATCTGGAGCAGGCTCTGGCAGGTGAGCCGGCGGATTATTTGATCGTATCTCACATGGAACCAGATCATGCAGCTAATATTAAGCGGTTTGCAGAGCGTTTCCCAGAGGCTAAAATTGTGGGAAATGCAAAAACCTTTGCCATGATCGAACAGTTTTTTGATCTGGATCTGACAGACAGAAAGGTTGAAGTAAAGGAAGGTAGTACCCTGGAGCTGGGAACACACACCCTTCAGTTTTTTATGGCTCCCATGGTTCACTGGCCGGAGGTTATGGTCACATATGAGCAGCAGGAAAAGATCCTTTTTTCTGCAGATGGGTTCGGACGTTTCGGCACCATGGATTCCGAGGGAAACTGGGAGGATGAGGCAGCCCGTTACTATCTGAATATCGTTGGGAAATACGGAGTTCAGGTCCAGGGGCTTCTGAAAAAGGCATCAGCTCTGGATATTGCTGTAATATGTCCCCTTCACGGCCCTATTTTGAAGGATGATCTGGCCTTCTATCTGGAAAAATACCAGATTTGGAGCACCTATCAGCCAGAGCAGAAGGGCGTGCTGGTAGCGTATGCGTCTGTTCATGGAAATACTGCTCATGCTGCTGAGCTTCTGGCCCAAATGCTGCGCCAGAAGGGAGAGGAGCATGTCGAGGTGATGGATCTGGCGCGCACCGATATGTCGGTGGCTGTCCGGAAGGCATTTTTTTATGACAGAATGGTAGTGGCAGCTGCAACCTATGACGGAGGCCTTTTCCCCTGTATGGAAGAATTTCTTCTTCACATGAAGTCAAAGGGATTCCAGAAACGTACCGTAGGAATCATGGAAAATGGCTCCTGGGCGCCGATGGCAGGAAAGGCCATGCGGGCAATTCTGGAAACCATGAAGCAGATTACTTTTGCAGAGCCTACAGTAACCATTAAGTCTGCTGTCCATGAAGATACAAAGCAGCAGATGGAGGCGCTGGCAGAGGCTCTTGTACAGGAAAAATAAAGCCGGCGTTCCGTTTGAATTTTCACAGAGCAACGCCCGGCGTTTCTCGTCCGCGGTAATCTAATCTGGTAGGAAGAATCATGGCTGAATTGCTGCAGGAATGGAACGTCCTGGAATCAAGCGATTTACATGTTGAGAGAATTGTGATATAATCAATGAAATTGTTGCAAATATTCCGGAGTTTTCTATAGAAAATTCTGTGTGCAGGAGGTGCATGATATGAAGATTATTTATGCAATTGTAAGTTCTGATGATGGAAACCGTGTAACAGATGTACTGACAGAGCATCAGTTTAGTGTGACCCGACTGGCGACAACCGGCGGATTCCTGAAAAAGGGAAATGCAACTCTGATGATTGGTACAGACGAGAATCGTGTAGACGAGGCGATTGATCTGATTCATGAGACCTGCGGAAAACGACAGAGAATTACCTGCGATATGCCTGCTCCCGGAATCGGAGCTATGTCTACCGGATATATGATGATGCCGGTAACGGTAGAGCTGGGCGGAGCAACCATATTTGTAACCGATGTGGAGCGGTTTGAGAAGTTTTAAACTTCTCCCTTCCACAGAAAAATAGGATTCGAGAGAAAGAACCTTGTGGGCAGCATAGGAGGCTTTTTCTCGGGTCCTTATTTTATTTCATAGAAAATTACATCCTATGAAATAAAAACGCTTCGCAGGGATCGCCATGAGGAGGCTGAGAATTTTGTCGCAGAAGCGACCTACCGCAGGCGGAGAAGCTCGCGAGAGATCTTCTTTCTTATGTCATGGAAGGTTGATTTCGATGCGCGATTCTTGTGTTTTGATTAAATTATTTGAATTATTATATACAATTTAATAATTAACAAATAATATAAAAATAACTCTAAAAAAGTGTTGACAAATAGTTGATTATCTGGTATTATAAAGACAACAAAACAAGAGAGAAACAAAAAGTTCTCAATCGAAATTCTCAGAGGAAAGGGAATTTCAAAAAATATGAAAGAAGGAGGTACGGACCACCGAAATAGTTAGTTTCGTTTCCACTACATAATGAGATAGATGGAAACAAAGGAAAAAGAATCTGCCAGGTGAAAAACCAAGAGGAAGTATCCATTTCAAAGGGTTATCAAAAACTGAAAAGAATTGTTTTTTCTATATGACGAGAAAGTATAGGGAGAGGGATATATTTCAGAACCGGATAACAGTTAAGATACAAAAGATAGTGAGTGGAGAAGATTGGTAGAGTAACAAAGGGCAGAGGAAAATTTTATTACATAATAAAATAAAGAGAGGTACAGTCCAATGGACGAAGAAAAGTGAAAGAGGATATCAAAGATGTCAATCGTTGGTATCCTCTTTTTTGGTTCGTTTTTATAATTTTGTGTAAATGTCAGGAATGATTACTACTAATGAACAAACATAATATTGGCAAAACAATTAATTCCTACAGCCCCTGATAGGCAAAGGACGGCGTATATTCTTCCTTGGCGCTGGTCCGTTTCTGCATAAATCCCTGCTCCAGCCCAGATTCCAGGGCAGTATCCACAACTTTCTGATATTCATAGCTGGTAATACGTCTGTTTAATTCCGGGAAATCGGGATTTTTTTCATAGGGCGTATACTGGCTCAGCAAACTGATATAAAACTGTTTTTTGGGAAGCTCTTCGGCCATCCATTTGATGAGTTGGATGGAGTCCTTCTTTTGACCGGGAAGTACAAGATGGCGGATAATTACACCTTTTTGCATGATTCCCTGAGCATCAAAGACAGGTGTTCCTGTCTGAAGAATCATTTGCCGGATAGCAGCAGAAGCCCTGTCAAAATAGTCTGGCGCCTGTGAATAGCGGCGGGATAAATTGGAGCTGAAATATTTCAGATCAGGAAGCCAGATGTCTACATAGCTTCTGAGGGCCTGAATGGTTTCAAGCCGTTCATAGCCGCCGCAGTTGTATACAACAGGGATGTGAAGCTGTTTTTTTACCATGTCCAGAGCAGGCAGAATCCAGGGAAGATAATGAGTGGCAGTGACCAGATTGATGTTGTGGGCGTCCTGCTCCTGAAGCTCTAAAAATATCTCAGCTAATCGCTCAGAAGAAATGGATTTGCCCTGGGGCGCTCTGCTGATTTTGTAATTCTGGCAGAAGCAGCAGCGGAGGGTGCATCCGCTGAAAAAAATAGCTCCGCTTCCCTGGGTGCCGCTGATACATGGCTCTTCCCAGAAATGAAGGGCAGCCCGGGCAGCCAGAATGCCGGCTGGAGCCTTGCAGTATCCGGATGCTGTAGTGCGGTCTGCTCTGCACATACGGGGGCAGAGACAGCACTGAGAATGAGAATATAGTTCTGATAAATGGGACAATAGAATACCTCCTAGCTGCAAATGGCTGTATCCCTGAAAGCGGTGAAGAAAAGTAATTGTTCAGGACGGGGCATCTTCTTGTCCGGCAAAGCCGAACAAGAAGCATCGGAGATTCTTCCGATGTGAGAACTGGCAGGAAAACCCGCGTACAAGCAAGCTTGACACGAATTTTTCTGCCAGATCTCCCGCAGTCCTGAATCGTTACGAAGAAAAAACGAAAGCTGCAGGGAGTTTGCCGGTTGACAAATAAAATCAATGTGATTACAATAAAACAATCGCAGAAGCCTGACTGCTCTGAATGGATACAGATGGTTCCTGCAATGTGGCTCACATGATAGGATTTATATGTATCAGTATACGGGAGTACAGCCTGGAAAGCAAGAAATAATTTATGTCAGAGAGGTAGAGGACATGTGGGATTGGAGACGTGCAGAGCTGAATTACGCATTTCCCAGAACCGTTCCCATTATGGTGGGATATCTGTTTCTGGGAGCAGCTTATGGGATTCTGATGAATGTGAACGGATATGGAATCGGCTGGACAGCAGCTATCAGTATTTTTGTTTATGCAGGAAGTCTTCAGTATCTGGGGGTTACGATGCTTGCAGCAGCGGTGTACCCCGTTACGGCGCTTGTGATGTCCCTGATGCTCAATGCCCGCCACCTGTTTTATGGGATTTCCATGCTGGGAAAATACGGAGGTTTGAAACGGTTCCGAGCGTATTTGATTTTTTCTCTGACCGATGAGACCTTTTCTGTGGTCTGCAGTGACCAGATTCCGTCTGAACTGGAACGGGAATGGGTTTATTTCTGGATCAGTTTTCTGAATCAGTGCTACTGGGTGGGCGGAAGTGTTCTTGGCGCTCTGGCAGGAAACCTGATTACATTTAATACGAAAGGACTTGATTTTGCCCTGACGGCTCTGTTTGTTGTAATTTTTGTAGATCAGTGGAAACAGAGGGAGGGACACAGACCGGCGCTTCTCGGTGTCGGCGCGTCGGCGCTCTGTCTTCTTATATTTGGAAAGGATGCCTTTATTTTGCCGTCCATGGCAGTGATTTTCGCTGTTTTGGGCTTTTCCTATCAGAGAAAGGAAAAGCTCAGGACAGAGCGGATAAAGGCAGAGAGGGAGGAAGAGGGATGAGTCAGATTCCAGTGAGAGCGCTTTTGATTGTATCTGCAATGGTAGTTGGAACGTTGATAACCCGGTTCCTTCCGTTTTTTGTGTTTCCTGCCGGGAAAAAAACTCCGGCATTTGTGGATTATCTGGGCAAGACGCTGCCCTTTGCAACCATGGGACTTCTGGTTGTTTATTGTCTGAAGGGGATCCATTTGACAGCGGCGCCCTATGGGCTTCCGGAAATCCTGTCTGTAGGGCTGATTGCAGTTCTTCACTGGAGGAAGGGAAATTCTCTTCTCAGCATTGGTATTGGAACTGTATTTTATATGTTTCTGGTGCAGGCAGTGTTCCGGTAATCTGAGAAAAACATAAACAGAATATGAATTTCCTGTGAAATTAGCAGGTGGCAGGAAAAGGAACTTGAAAAACAGCCAAAGCTGTTGTATAATCAGTTATATGAAAAACAGAGAAAGTAATTCCTGGGATGTTCGACAACCTTACCCATTTTGAACCTACATTTGTGACACAGGGATTCCAATATTTGTACGCGGATGTCAGGCCTCCTCTGAGTGGAAGGCAGAAGCTTACGTGAGGTTGCCCACCTAGCATCGCTAGGCGTCAATAAGTAAGACCGGCATTTCGGGATTACAAAAGAGAAAAGCAGCGAGAAATCGCTGCTTTATCTTTTGCCCTTTTTATGGTAATCTATAATCAGCATAGAATTGCAGAAAAAACGATTGCTGGAGGAGCGTATGAATCACGAAAAATACAGAAAATATATTTATTGGGGCGTTACTGCATTTTTGGTATGCGGTCTGGTAGCGCTGATGGTTTTTCTGATGATCAACTGGAAAAAGGCGGAGGGAATTATGGCGCTGCTGAAGGATATCCTGGCGCCCATTATTTACGGAGCCGTGTTTGCTTATCTGATGACTCCTATCTACAACCGGGTTCAGGGAGCAGTGATACAGCAGGGCGGAAGGATGAAGCTGTCGAAAAAGACCAGTGAAAAGCTGGGGGCATTTGCAGCTACCATTGTCAGTCTGGTAGTACTGATCGCTGTTGTCACTGGTTTGATTTCCATGCTGATTCCGCAGCTGCTTACCAGTATCCGGGGAATTATTGAGGCACTGCCGTCCAATATCGCCAACCTGGAGCTGTGGCTGGAGCAGATGTTTGTCAGCAACCCGGAGATGGAAGCCAGTGTGATGGCATATTATGATATGGCTGTGGGATACGTTCAGAACTGGCTGACCAATGATTTGATTCCGAATATGTACAATATCATCAGCGGCGTTTCCAGCGGACTGTTTTCCATTGTGAATACGGTTATGGATGTGTTTATTGGTCTGATTGTTATGGTTTACCTTCTGAATATGAAAACAAAGCTTCAGACTCAGGCAAAAATGATTATCTATGGCGCATTTCCTTTAAAAATTGCGAATAAGGTAATAGAAGAATGCCGGTTTGTACACCATGTGTTTGGTGGATTCATTATTGGAAAGCTGCTGGATTCTTTGATTATCGGAATTCTGTGCTTTATTTTGCTGACTATTATGAAGATGCCCTATGTGCTTCTGGTCAGTGTTATTGTAGGGGTTACCAATATTATTCCCTTCTTTGGACCGTTTATCGGAGCGATTCCCAGTGCGTTTTTGATTTTGCTGGTGAGCCCGAGACAGTGCCTGTATTTTATCGGTCTGATTCTGTTGCTGCAGCAGTTTGACGGCAATATTCTTGGACCGAAGATTCTGGGAGACTCCACAGGAGTGTCCAGTTTTTGGGTGCTGTTTTCGATTCTGCTGTTTGGCGGACTTTTCGGCTTTGTGGGCATGATTATCGGTGTTCCCACCTTTGCCGTTTTCTATCGTTTGACAACAGAGCTTGTGACCTATCTTTTGGGGAAAAAGGAGCTGTCTGCGGATATTTCCTCTTATGAGAGACTGGATTATATTGACAATGAAAAGAAAACCTACATCCGAAAAGAAGAAAGAACGTGATCGGAGCGTGTTTGAATGAGAAATCACAAGTTGATTGGCTGGGTGGTAGGAATTCCCCTTCTGGTCATTATTCTGATTCTGGTGATTGTATTGCAGGAACCGGATAAAGCTGGGATCAGCAGAGCAATGGCTGCAAAATCAGTTGCTCTTGCCCTTCAGTCTCCTGATGAGCTGAAAACATGGCAGAAGGAATACAAATCCTCTTTTTTCCCGGCTGAGACTCAGAAGCAGTGGTATGTGCCGTATCTTGATTATCTCTATGGAGAAGGAATTTTGGAGTCTGAGGAGATCCCGGCAGATGAGGAGCATGCCCTGCAGGAACTGACCTACCAGGAGGCGGCTGAGATGATGGGGAAGCTTTCTCCGGAGCTGAAACGGCTGGTACGGGCAGACAGGAAGAATGCCAAGAAGCCCTTTCCAGAAGAGCAGTGGTGGCTTTTGTATGATTCCGTGCTGCGAAAGCTGGATCCGGATGGAGAGATAAGGCTGGAGCAGGTTCTGATTTACGCAACGCCGGAAACAATGGCCGGAACACCAGCCTGGACTGCTCATACCAATCTTGGCGCATTGACATTTTACGGACTTGTGCTGGATCCTCTGGCAGATCACCAGCTGAAGGCCTATGTTCGAGACAGTGAAATCATTCATGTGACTGAGGATATGGGAAGCGACACCGAGTATCGCAATGTGTGGATTCTGGACGGGGATGAAAATGGCCTTCTGGTATATCTGGGAGATATTGAGCGGAGAATTCCTTTCCGGAAAAAAACAGGAAAAACAGAAAAAATGCTGCATCATATGGCAGACCTGAAAATGGAGAATGGAAAAATTAGCAAGGTTTCTCTGAAAACGGAGACGATTACCGGAAAGGTGCTTTCTGTACAGGAGGATGCCATTGAGCTGGAGGGCTATGGGGAAATTCCTCTGGATTCAGAATACAAGGTACTGAAAACCTATGGGGGAATGGAACGGAAGCAGCTTTCAGATATTCTGGTAGGCTATGGTACAGAAGAATTTATTGTGGCAAAGGGGAATGTCTGCGGGATTTTAATAACCCGGGAATTTCAGGCAGAAACGATCCGTGTGCTGATTATGAATAAAGGATTTCAGGGACTTTATCATTCCACCCTGACTCTTGTGTGCAGCGGACCCATGAAGGTAATTCAGGGAGAAAAGGAAAAAAGACTGAAGGCAGGAGAAGCGTTTACTGTACGGACGGGGGATCGTCAGCTCAGAGATGGCCGTATGATTCTGGAGCCGGAGACAGGGGGAGAAATTACGGTTCGCTCTCTGGAACGGGCTCAGGGAACTCCTTCTTATACAGGCCGTATGGAGATTGTTGAGGGCGAGGGCGGTCTGGTTCTAGTCAATGAGCTTTATCTGGAAGATTATCTGAAACGGGTGGTTCCCAGTGAAATGCCTTCAAGCTACGAGAAAGAGGCTTTGAAGGCCCAGGCTATCTGCGCAAGAACCTATGCCTATATGCAGCTGCAGAGCAATACCTACAGCCAGTATGGTGCCCATGTGGATGACAGCACGAATTTTCAGGTGTACAATAACACAGAAAACAGTATTCAGGCTTCAGAGGCAGTTCAGGATACCTATGGAAAGATGCTTTTGTATGATGGAAAACCGATTACGGCCTATTACTTTTCCACATCCTGTGGAACGACTTCCGACGCCTCAGTGTGGGGAAGCGATCCGGAAGCTGTGCCTTATCTGAAAGGCGTGGCGTTGCAGCCGGGCAGGGAGACTCTCGATTTGAGCAGCAATGAGGCCTTTTCTGCCTTTATTAAAAATGAAGACATAAAATCCTATGATTCCGCTTATCCTTTCTATCGCTGGAATGTGAAAACCAGTCGAGAGATTTTGTCAGCTAATATCGATGGAGTTGGAACCGTGACGGGACTTCAGATTACCGAGCGGGGCGGAGGAGGAGTTGCCAAAAAGCTTCTGGTTACGGGAACGGAAGGCGAAAAGACTATCAGCGGTCAGAATTCCATCCGGGCAGCTTTGGGAGATGAAAGTCTTGTGATTACGAAAAAGGATGGAAAAACGGTAACCGGCTGGGGATCTCTTCCCAGCGGATTTATATCCATTGAGGATATCGGGAACGGAGATTTTCAAATCTTTGGAGGTGGTTTTGGCCACGGAGCCGGTATGAGTCAGAATGGAGCCCAGGCGATGGCAAAGTCAGGCATGAAGTGTGAGGAAATCCTGAAGTTTTTCTATGATGGAGTTTCTGTGGAGGTTATGAAGCAGAAACAGGAAAACAGCGGTCAGGCAGAAGGCCAGGAGGCTGCAAATGAATAAATGATATAACAAAGAGGAAAATGAGTGATGGAACAGCAGTACAATTTAAAACAGAGAAACGCAGGTTTTTATGCTTTTTTTATCAGCGGAATCTGCGCAATCAGCAGCGGAATTATTGTAAGCCTTTTGCAGGAGCAGATAGGGTTTGATTACGGGACAACAGGAACTCTTTTGGCTTTGATGAATATTGGAAATCTTCTGGCCGGTTTTGCCACAGGAGCTTTGCCCGGGAAAATCGGAATGAAAAAAACAGTGGTGCTGCTCACCGCCGGTTATGGCATTGGCTATGGCATTATGGGGATAACAGGATGGGTTCCGGCGCTGATGGCTGCGTTTTTTCTGGCAGGAATGGGAAAAGGAAGCACCATCAATACCTGTACTATTTTAATCGGAGACAACTCCAGAGACAGAACAAAAGGAATGAATCTGATGCACAGCTGTTATGCATTCGGAGCGCTGCTCTGCCCATTTCTGATTTCAGCGGTGGCTGCTGTCTCAGGAAAGCTTTCTATGCTTGTTCTGGGAATGCTTGGAGTGACCTTGTGGATGGCGTTTGTGCTCACTCCTATGGCAGGAAGCAAAAAGGGAGAGAAGCAGAAAACAGACTGGAGCTTTCTGAAAAATAAAAAATTCTGGCTTCTGACAGGATTGATTTTTTGTCAGAATGCAGTGGAAATCAGCGTAACAGGATGGATGGTTACATATTTTAAGGGAAGCGGTATTTTAAGCGGTTCTCTCAGTGCATATACGGTAACGGTTATGTGGACGGCAACCCTGCTTCTGCGTATGATGTATGCCTTTGTCTGCCCAATCAAAAAAGCTGGCAGGGCGATGATTGTTATGGGGATTTTCTGTACAGTATTTTATTTTGGAATGATGCAGGCGCAGACACAGGTTATGGCTATTGTTCTATTGTTTGCTTTTGCAGCTGCTATGGCAGGAATGAATCCCACAGCAGTGGCAAGCGCTGGCCGTATGACCAGCGTGACCAGCATGGGGATTATGCTTCCGGCAGCCAGCAGCGGCGCGATTCTGATGCCCTGGCTGATTGGACTGGTATCGGAAAAAACCGGTATTGCAGCCGGTATGACCTGTGTTCTGATTCCCTGTGTGGGAATGCTTCTTTTCAGTCTGGCTGTCAGCCGTCTGAAGGAGGAGTAAGGAGAGAGCAAAGAGATTTCCTGAAAGATAATCTGGTTTGCAGCCAGATGCAGATAAAACAAAATATCCCCCGCCTGCTGCACGAAGCCAACAGGCGAGGGATCAAAAAGGGGAGGATAAGTATTTCTTTTTTCTTTGGTACTAATTACAGTATTGCCCCAAAAAGGAAATCTATACATTGTCTGAGAAAAAAATAAAAAATAGAAATAAAAAGAAATGAGGACAAGCAAATGAAAAATGTACTTGTAGGACAGTCTGGCGGCCCTACGGCCGTGATTAACGCAAGCCTGTACGGCGTGGTAAGGGAGGCCCTGGCTCATGGAGATAAGATTGGCCATGTGTATGGAATGCTCAACGGAATGGAGGGCTTTCTGCAGGACCGCTATATGGATATGGGGCAGGAGCTTTCCGGGGAGGAGCTGGAGCTTTTGAAGCTGACACCGGCGGCATACCTTGGTTCCTGCAGATTTAAGCTGCCGGAAAATCTGGAGGATGATTTCTATAAGACAGCCTTTGAAAAGCTGGAAGCATTAAATATTGGATATTTTTTCTATATCGGCGGAAATGATTCTATGGATACGGTCAGCAAGTTGTCGCGGTACGGAGAGCGGGTTGGAAGCGATATCCGGTTTATCGGAGTGCCTAAGACCATTGACAATGATCTGATTGAGACGGATCATACGCCGGGGTTTGGAAGTGCTGCAAAATATGTGGCAGCAACTGTGCGGGAAATCGTTCTTGATGCATCGGTATATGAGCAGAAGGCGGTGACGATTATTGAACTGATGGGACGTCATGCCGGATGGCTGACGGCTGCCAGTGTTCTGGCAAGAAAAAAGAAAGACGATAATCCGGTTCTGATTTATCTTCCGGAAAGCAACTTTGATTTGGAGAATTTTGCCAGAGATCTGAAACAGGCTCTGGAAAAGAGAAATTGTGTGATTGTCTGTGTATCCGAGGGAATTTCCGATGCCAGCGGGAAATTTATCTGTGAGTATGGCAGTGAGGCATCAGTAGACAATTTTGGACATAAGATGCTGACTGGATGCGGAAAGGTACTGGAGAATTTTGTTCGGAACCGTTTTGGGGTGAAGGTTCGTTCTGTAGAACTGAATGTCAGCCAGCGCTGTTCTGGAATGGTCGTATCTGGAACAGATGTGGAAGAGGCTGCGTTAGCTGGTATGGAAGGCGTTAAGGGAGCATTGAAGGGAGAAACAGGAAAAATGGTTGCTTTTGCCCGGCTTTCCAATCCCGGTGAGGAGTACCGAATGGAATGCCGTTTTGTAGATGTGAATCAGGTGTGCAATCAGGAAAAGGCTGTGCCGGCTGAGTGGATTACCGGAGATGGCAATGATATTGGAGAGAAATTTATCCAGTATGCTCTGCCGCTGATTCAGGGCGAGCCGGAGCGCATTATGGAAAATGGAATTCCCAAATATTTGTACAGATAGCAACTGTTTGGCCATGGGAAAATTCGTGGCTGTAACTGCAGATAAGAAGGCTGTTGTTTGACGGCTTGACAAAATCCGAAATCAGACTTATACTGGGTAAGTCTGATTTCGGATTTTCTTTATACCATGGAAATGCGAGTTCTGTGACATAAAAATACCTTGCGGAGATGTGCCATGGAGTAGAAGAGAGATTTGCGGCAGAATCGCCATCCCGCACGCAGGTGGAAAGAGGTTTAGGAAGGGAGAGGGAGAAATGGAACAGGAGAATAAGGAGCTTCTGGAAAAACGGGCGGAATACAACCGGCTGTTTAAGGCCCAGGATTATTTTTATGTCCGTGCAGCATCCAGAGCGAATTTGTCAGAGGCTGCTTTCTGGATTTTGTACAGTATCTGTGATTCTGATACAGCCTGGACTCAGAGTGCACTGTGCAAAGAGTGGTATTATTCCAAGCAGACCATTAATTCTGCTGTGAAAAAGCTGGAAAAGATGGATTTTGTGGAATTGAAAATGGAAAGCGGAACAGGAAACAGGAAAGTGATTGTTCTTACGGAGTCAGGACACCGGTATTGTGAGGAAGAAATTATGCCGTTGATCCAGGCTGAGCTGGATGCGCTTGCTGCCTTTTCAGAGGAGGAGCGAGAACTTCTGCTTTCGTTGATGCGCCGGCAGTTAGAGGCATTGGAGGAAAGGGTGAAGGGGGCATGGAAATAAAATTATCAGATCATTTTACATATCGGAGACTGATTCAGTTCGTAATGCCATGTGTGATTATGATGGTGGTTACGTCTCTTTATACTGTAATTGACGGATTTTTTGTATCCAACTACGCAGGAAAAATGGCCTTTGCTGCGGTGAATCTGATCTGGCCGTTTCTGCAGCTGATCAGCGCAGCAGGTTTTATGTTTGGCTCCGGAGGAAGCGCTCTGACAGCCTTTGTGCTGGGAACAGGCGATGAAAAAAAAGCCAATGAGATTTTTACCATGCTGATGGCGGTGTTAGCAGTAATCGGAGTTGTGATCTCCGTTGTGGGATTTATTTTTATGCGTCAGATTGCAGTGATTCTGGGAGCAGACGAATATCTGATTGATGATTGTGTGCTTTATGGAAGAATTTTGATTTGCGCCAATCCTCTTTTTATGATGCAGAATGCCTATCAGAGTTTTCTGGTAACGGCAGAGCGCCCGCGGTTCGGGCTGGGGATTGCGATTATGGCAGGCCTGATTAATGGAATTCTGGATTTTCTTTTGGTGGCAGTATTTCCATTGGGCGTGTGGGGGGCAGGCCTTGCCACTGCTCTCAGTCAGATTGCCGGAGGACTGATTCCTACGATTTATTTTATGAGGAAAAATAAAAGCCGTCTGCGTTTTGTAAAAACGAAGCTGGATTTTCCAGCGCTGTGGAAGGCATGTGGAAATGGTTCCTCAGAGATGATGACGAATCTTTCCGGAGCTGTGGTCAGTCTTTTGTATAATTATCAGCTGTTAAGGCTTGCAGCAGAGGATGGTGTGGCGGCTTACGGGGCTACTATGTATGTGTCCTTTGTGTTTACGGCATTTCATTTTGGATACGCCATAGGCTGCAATCCCATAGTCGGGTATCACTATGGAGCGGGAAATGAAGCAGAGCTGAAAAGTGTTTTGAGAAAAAGTCTCATTCTGACCGGAGCTGTGGGGCTTGGAATGACAGCGGCTGCGGAATTTCTGGCGGAACCGATTTCTTTTGTTTATGTGGGCTATGATCCTGTGCTGTGTGAGATGACCATACGGGGGATGAAGTTGTTTGGTTTTTCTTTTTTTATCAGTGGATTTAATATTTTTGCATCTGCCTTTTTTACCGGGCTGAATAACGGTATGGTTTCTGCTATGATTTCCTTGCTTCGGACGCTGGTTTTTCAGGTGGCAGCTGTGCTTCTGCTTCCGCTCTGGATGGAACTGGATGGAATCTGGCTGTCTGTGGTGGCGGCAGAGGCGGTAACCCTGGTAATAACCGCAGCTTTTTTTGTGGGAAACAGGAAGAAATACCATTATTTTTAACAGGATTGTGAAGGCGACTGTCTGCTGTAAAGTCCGTGGACGGCAGATTCTCAGGGGAAGAGTCGAAAAACAGGGAAAGAAAGGGTTTGCAAATTTGAGAGAAGTGTTATATACTATGAGAACAGGCGTAGTTTACGATACGCAGGATAACAGAGAAAAGGAAGGATACGTATCATGGCATTATTAGAGACATGGAGAAACCTTGCATACGGCAATGGCCTGAATGATAAAGAGAAAGAAAAACTGTGGAATGGATATTTTACCATTGAGAAAGGAATTTATGAGCAGATTCTTTCTGAGCCAACTCAGGTGATTACCGGCACAGTGAAGGAACTGGCAGAGAAGTATAATACTGAGATTCTTATTATGACCGGATTCCTGGATGGTATCAATGAGAGCCTGAAGGGTTATGAGAACCCCATCGATACCATGGAGGAGGATACTCAGGTTAAGATTGAGATTGATCCAGAGAAGCTGTATTATAATATGGTTGAGGCAAAGGCACAGTGGCTGTACGAGCTGCCCCAGTGGGATTCTATCCTCAGCGAGGAGAGAAGAAAAGAGCTTTACAAGCAGCAGAAGGCTTCCGGTACGATTCGTAAGGAAAAGAAGATTTTCCCCAACGATCCGTGTCCGTGCGGAAGCGGCAAGAAGTACAAGAAGTGCTGCGGCAAAAATGCATAATGGTTCCGGAGTTCATACAGTGAATCCGAACTAAGAGAAGCAGGGGCATCGGGAGTATTCGGTGCGCCTGCTTTGTTTGGGTTAAAGAAAAAGCGGCTTTGGGCGGCACAGGCAGAGACAAGGGAAAGGAGACAGGAAGATGGATGCATATACCGGGTTTGCAGAGGTGTATGATATGTTTATGGATAATATTCCCTATGAGACGTGGTGTGAGTATCTGACCGGACTGCTGAAGGAGCAGGGAGTGACAGAGGGACTGCTGCTGGATCTGGGGTGCGGCACAGGTACCCTTACCCGGCTGCTGGCAGCAGAGGGATACGATATGATTGGTGTGGATCTTTCTGATGAAATGCTGGAAATCGCTATGGATCATCAGAGGGAGAAGCCGGATGGGATTTTGTACCTTTTGCAGGATATGAGAGAGTTTGAGCTGTATGGCACTGTGAGAGGGATTGTCAGCATCTGTGATTCCATGAATTATTTGACAGAGTACGAGGATCTGGTACAGGTACTCCGGCTGGCGAATAATTATCTGGATCCCGGCGGTGTGTTTATTTTTGACCTGAATACGGTTTACAAGTATAGTGAAATTCTGGGAGAGCAGACCATTGCCGAGAATCGGGATGAGGGAAGTTTTATCTGGGAAAATTATTTTGACCAGGAGGAAGGGATCAATGAATACGATTTGACCCTGTTTATCCGGGAGGAGGACGGACGGTTCCGGAAGTATGAGGAAACCCATTTTCAGAGAGCCTATGAGCAGAAGGAAGTGGAGGAAGCGATCCGGGAAGCAGGAATGGAGCTTGTGGCAGTTTATGACGCGTTTACAAAAGAGCCGCCGAAGCCTGACAGCGAACGGCTGTATTTTGTTGTGCGGGAGCATGGAAAACAGGGCTGAAAGCAGGCATTGGTTTTAAAAGGAGAGTCTATTCTCCGAAATCAGGGAGCATACAAATCAGGAAAGGAAAAGCTGGTTACAACAGCAGGAAGATAGAATGACAGATTATATTATCAGGGCAACGGCAGCAGAAGGACAGATTCGCGCATTTGCAGCAACGACCAGAGATTTGGTGGAGTACGCCAGAAGCGCTCACAACACAAGCCCGGTGGCAACTGCGGCTCTGGGACGTCTTTTGACAGCAGGGGCTATGATGGGAATTATGATGAAGGGAGAGAAGGATCTTCTTACCTTAAAAATTGAAGGAGACGGACCGATTGGCGGTTTGACGGTTACTGCAGATTCCAGGGGCAATGTAAAGGGCTATGCATTTCATCCGGAGGTGATGCTGCCTCCCAATGCAAAAGGAAAGCTGGATGTAGGCGGAGCTCTGGGAATAGGTGTGCTGAGTGTTATCAAGGATATTGGTTTGAAGGATCCTTATGTAGGGCAGACGATTCTGGTGACCAGTGAAATTGCGGAGGATCTGACCTATTATTTTGCTACCTCTGAACAGACGCCTTCCAGTGTAGCTTTGGGAGTTTTGATGGAGCGGGATAATACCGTAAAGCAGGCAGGAGGATTTATTCTGCAGATGATGCCGGGAGCATCAGAGGAGGTGATTTCTGCTCTGGAGAAGCGGCTGGGAGAAATTACTTCTATTACGGCTCTTCTTGATGCTGGAAATACACCGGAAATGATTCTGGAACATATTCTGGGCGATTTTGGTCTGGAAATTCTGGATAAGCTTCCGACCGCATTTTCTTGCAACTGCTCTGAGGAGAGAATTGAAAAGGCGCTGATCAGCGTGGGAAAACAGGAGCTGCAGAGCATGATTGAGGATGGAAAAACTATTGAGGTGAACTGCCATTTCTGCAATAAACATTATCCGGTTACGGTGGAACGTCTGAAAGAGCTTTTGGAGATGGCCAGGTAGAAAGCTGGAGGATAACACAGGATGACAGACAGAAAAAAGTTGATTGCTATGGCGATTGAGGCTATGGGGCGTTCCTATTCTCCCTATTCAGGGTTTTGTGTAGGAGCGGCGCTTCTTACAAAATCAGGAAAGATATATCAGGGCTGCAATATTGAGAATGCGGCTTATTCTCCTACAAACTGCGCAGAGCGGACTGCATTTTTTAAGGCAGTCAGTGAAGGGGAAAGGGAGTTTGAGGCTATCTGCATTGTGGGAGGACAAAATGGAAGACTGACGGATTATACCTCCCCCTGCGGTGTGTGCCGCCAGGTAATGAGGGAGTTCTGCAATCCTGGGGAGTTTCTGGTGATTCTGGCAGTAGATGAGGAGCATTACCGGGAGTATCGGCTGGAGGAATTGCTCCCTCTGGGCTTTGGACCGGAAAATCTTGGACGGGAGCTGATGTAAACGGACAGAAGGCGCAAAAATTCCGTGCAGGAAGAATGGGGCTATACAGGGCTGGACAGAAAAATAAGTACAGAGAAAGGAATCGAGATATGGCAGAAGAAAGATATCGTCGAGTGTTTCTAATTGTAGTAGATTCTCTTGGAGTAGGAGGAGCGAAGGATGCGGCAGATTATGGGGATTTAGGCAGCGATACTCTGGGACACATTTCTGATTGTGTGGAGCAGTTTTCTATTCCTAATCTTCAGAGGCTGGGTATGGCAAACCTTCATCCTCTCCGCCAGGTTGAGCCGGCCCAAAGGCCGATTGGCTATTATGGAAGGATGAATGAGCGGAGCCGGGGAAAGGATACTATGACCGGTCACTGGGAACTGATGGGACTGAAAACAGAAAAGCCGTTTATCACCTTTACAGAGACTGGATTTCCGCCGGAGCTGATTGAGGAGCTGGAAAAGAGAACCGGTCATAAGGTCATCGGCAACAAAAGCGCCAGCGGGACAGAGATCCTGGATGAGCTGGCGGAGGAAGAAATCGCAACGGGTCATATGATCGTATATACCTCTGCAGACTCAGTTCTTCAGATTTGCGGAAATGAGGAAACCTTTGATCTGGCAGAATTGTATCGGTGCTGTGAAATCGCCAGAGAGCTGACTATGCGGGATGAGTGGAAGGTGGGAAGGGTGATTGCCCGTCCTTATGTAGGAAAAAAACGTGGAGAATTCAAGCGAACCAGCAACCGCCACGATTATGCAGTACCTCCTTTTGGAAAAACAGTGCTGGATGCTTTAAAGGAGAAGGGGCTGGATGTGATTTCCGTGGGAAAAATCAATGATATTTTTTCCGGCTGCGGAATTACAGAAGCTTTTCATTCGGACAGCTCTGTTCATGGAATGGAACAGACGATTGAACAGGCAAAACGGGATTTCCATGGCCTTTGCTTTGTAAATCTGGTGGATTTTGATGCCCTGTGGGGGCATCGGCGCAATCCCCAGGGATATGCGAAGGAACTGGAGCGTTTTGACAAAAAGCTGGGCGAGCTGCTGGAACTTCTGGGCGACGAGGATCTGCTTTTGATTACGGCAGATCATGGAAATGATCCGACTTATAAAGGAACTGATCATACCAGAGAGCAGGTTCCTCTTCTGGCCTATTCCAAATCGATGGTGGGGTTTGGAGACTTGCCTCAGACGGATACATTTGCAGCAGTGGGGGCGACGATTGCAGAAAATTTCCAGTGCGGGATGCCGGAAGGAACGATTGGGGAGTCAATTTTGGATGAAATCAAGTAAAGAAAGCATTGGAGGAAGAAAACATGCAGCGCAACAAGGCCTGGCGGCATTTTAAAACCATAACGGGACACAAAATTCTGGTGATGGAGAACTGCTTTCGAGTAGGGCTTTTCCGTCAGGGACTGATGCATGATTTATCAAAATACAGTCCTGTGGAGTTTGGAACCGGAGTGAAGTATTATCAGGGAAACCGCAGTCCCAATGCAGCGGAGCGGGAGGAAAAAGGATATTCGGAGGCCTGGCTGCATCATAAAGGAAGAAATAAACATCATTTTGAATACTGGATTGATTTTTCTAAAACCAGCCAGGGCCTTTCCGGGGCAAAGATGCCGGTGAATTATCTGGTGGAAATGGTTATGGATCGAATTGCAGCTTCCCGGGTATATCGGGGCGCCGGGTATACAGATGGAGCAGCCTGGGAATATTACCAGATGGAACAGCCCTATTTGTCAGGAATCATGCATCCTGAGACGCAGGCGGAGCTGGAGAAAATCTTGATTATGCTGGATAAGAAGGGAGAGAGGGCAACCTTTGTCTATCTTAGAAAGCTTCTGAAAAAGGGAACTTATTAAAGAACCTAAAAAATGCTTTGATGATGACGAATGAAAAGGGGGCAGCTGCAATATTGCAGCGCTCCCTTTTTGGTGGTGCGCCTGGCAGTATCCTGGGGATTTAAGCAGAATAGCTGCTGATGCAGCCGCCCTCCGGCGCGGGAATGTGACGAGGTACCTTCTTTTCTGCTCACCATGTCTGCAGATTTTGTCTCAGTCGTGGAAAATATCGGCAGGATAGTGATAAATTTCCGCATAGGATTCCAGTTCTGCCTCTGATTGGGGGAGGCTGGGAATCAGACCCGTACAGTCTGTGGCAGAGCAGGCCTTAATGTCTGGATAGGCGGTATCGTCTGTCCCATAGGGATCTTGAACCGGAGGTTCTTTCTCCGGCTTTTTTTCTGGCTCTGTGACAGGATTGATGTTAAGCAGAGCGGTATCGGGTATCGTGTCTTTTGGAAAGAAGCTCATTGTTATCACCTCAGTTACAGTATGAAGCAGAGTTCTATTTTTTATACAGTTTTTTTGAAAAAATAGAAAATAAAATAAACCAGATGGAAAGAGAAAGACTCTTATACTACAGATGCATCAAAATAAGGGAAAGGAATCATGGAATGGACGAGAAAAACAGGACTGATGTGGAAAAAATGATACAGGGTGATGAATCGGCATTTGATGAATTGTACCGATCCTTTTCCGGAAAGCTGTACCGTATGGCGTATTTTATTACAGGAAATCAAAGTGACAGTGAGGATGTACTGCAGGAAACCTTTGTCAAATGTTATCTGCATCGGAAATCGCTGAAGGATCCGGAGCGGTTTGAAGCCTGGCTGTATCAGATTCTGGTTCGGACAGCCTGGAAGCTCTGCCGGAAAAGGCGTGAGGTTTCCCTGGATGCGGTTCTGGAAAACCCGGATGACAGGGGAATGGCCCAGCAACTCAGCAGGGATGACAAGGAAGGACCTTTGGAACAGCTTCTGAAACAGGAACATGCCTTTCATCTGTGGAAGCTGGTGGAAGGGCTGAATGTAAAGTACAGAACGGTAATTCTTCTATATTATTACAATGAACTGAGCACCAGAGAAATTGCAAAAATTACAGGGACTTTGGAGGGAACTGTAAAATCCAGGCTGTTTCAGGCAAGAAAGCTTTTGAAAAAACAGCTGGAATCTGAGGAGAGAAGAATGTATTTTGAAGGAAAGCCGGGATGAGAGCGCTGTGAAGGAGGGCGGAAGAATGAAGGATAGCTGGGAGCGAAAGGAATTTGATAAAAGGCTTGGTAGAGAGCTTCAGAAGGGAATCGATGAAATTCCCTGGAGTGCGCAACAGGAGCTGGAAGGGCTGAGAGCAGTTCACGCGGCAATGGAAGGAAGGAGAATGACAATGAGATTTCAAGGAAGAAAGATGGTGGCAGCAGCGGCGGTTATCCTGGCGCTGACAGGAACAATTACAGCAGTAGCAGCAGGAAAAATAACAGGGCTTTTTAGTTCTACCAACAAAATGGATGCCATAACTACAGCGAAGGAGCTGGAAGAAAAAGGGAGTAAGGAGCTGGGAGAAGCGCTTTTGGTAGCTGATACGCTGGCGGATGGAAGCCGTTTTCAGGAGGGCTATATTACAGAAATTCAGGCTGTGGATGACAGCGGAAATACAGTTGGAACCTATCCGGAGATCAGCATTCAGTATGGGGATTATTTTTTCAGTGTGATCCGGGAAAGGGATCGGGAGATTATGGAGGAAAATCAGGAGCCTGCCTCGGATGGAGATTATGAGGAATTGTATGAGGGAATCTGCCTGAGAGGACAGGAGGATGAGTATCTGTTTCTTCCTCCAGATCAGAAGCCTTCTGAGGAAGATGAATCCCGTGAGGCGGCAGGGGAGCTGTATATCAGCTATGGCTCTGTGGAAGAAGAACGATGTGTGTATAAAAATATGATGTGGGAAAAGGATGGGCTTTCTTATACTATGATGACCAGTGCAGATAGGACTCTGGAGGAGATGGCAGAGCTGGCAAAAGCATATATAGACAGTGAAAAGTAAAGAAACTTTGTTTTTTCCGTGATGGGTTCTTGATTTCTCCCGAAACTGCCAGTATAATTAGGAATAGTTGTGCAAAAAAATAAGATATACAGCAGGAACAGGAGATATGCCCAATATGGACAATAACAACAGTCAACAGCCGCAGCAGAATGGCAATAATAATAAATTCCCCAAAGGTCAGTTTATTGTGATGCTGATTGCGGCTCTGGTGACACTTGGTGTTGCTGGAATGATGAAAAGCTATATGGGGAGCCGAAGTCAGAAGGAGGTTACCTACGATCAGTTTATTGAAGAGGTCGAGGACGGACAGGTAGAATCAATATTAAGAAGAAGCAGCCGGATTGAGATCCGCTATAAAGAAAGCTCTGAAAAATTCAATCCGGCTTTCCAGTATTATACCATTCCTCTTTCCGGGGATTATATGCTGGCAGAGCGGCTTCTGGAGCATGAGGTGGAAATTAAGCAGGAACAGCAGGAAACCGGCGATTTATTCTGGTCAATTATCAGTATGATTTTCCCCTTTGTGCTTCTTGTAGTATTTATGAATTTTATGATGAAGCGCATGGGCGGAGTAGGAAAAAGCAATGCCAAGGTCTATATGCAGAAGGAGACAGGTGTAACCTTTGCTGATGTGGCAGGACAGGATGAGGCGAAGGAATCCTTAGTGGAATTGGTGGATTTCCTTCACAATCCGGCTAAATATACCCACATTGGCGCAAAGCTTCCCAAAGGCGCTCTTTTAGTAGGACCTCCCGGAACAGGAAAAACTCTTTTGGCAAAGGCAGTGGCGGGAGAGGCACAGGTGCCCTTTTACTTTTTGTCCGGTTCGGACTTTATGGAGCTTTATGTAGGAGTAGGTGCTTCCCGTGTCCGGAGTCTGTTTAAACAGGCCCAGCAGACAGCGCCGGGAATTATTTTTATTGATGAGATTGATTCCATTGGGCGAAGCCGCAGCGGCTACGGCGGAGGCGGAGAATCTGAGCAGCAGCAGACTTTAAACCAGCTGCTTTCCGAGATGGACGGTATGGATTCTTCCAAGGGGGTTTTGATTCTGGCAGCTACTAACCGGCCGGAGGTTCTGGATCCGGCACTTTTGCGTCCCGGACGTTTTGACCGCCGGGTGATTGTGGATAAGCCGGATTTAAAGGGTCGTGTAGATATTCTGAAGGTACATGCAAAGAATGTTTCCCTGGACGAGACTGTGGATCTGGATGCCATTGCTCTGGCGACCTCCGGAGCTGTGGGCTCCGATCTGGCGAATATGATTAACGAGGCAGCGATTCTGGCTGTGAAAAACGGTCGGAATGCAGTAAGTCAGAAGGATTTGTTTGAAGCAGTTGAGGTGGTTCTTGTAGGTAAGGAGAAAAAGGACCGGATACTCAGTAAGGAAGAACGCAGGATCGTTTCCTACCATGAGGTAGGCCATGCGCTGGTCAGCGCCCTGCAGAAGGATGCAGAGCCTGTGCAGAAGATTACGATTGTTCCCCGTACCATGGGGGCTCTGGGCTATGTGATGCATGTGCCGGAGGAAGAAAAGTATCTGAATAATAAAAAAGAGCTGGAGGCTATGCTGGTAGGATTCCTGGCCGGTCGGGCAGCAGAGGAAATTGTATTCGATACAGTAACTACCGGGGCGGCCAATGATATTGAGCAGGCAACCCATCTGGCAAGAGCTATGGTTACTCAGTATGGAATGTCAGAAAAGTTCGGACTGATGGGACTGGCAACTCAGCAGGATCAGTATCTGACAGGACGGACGGTGATGAACTGCGGAGAAGCTACGGCGGCTGCAGTGGATGACGAGGTTATGGAGATTCTGAAGCGCTCCTATGAGGAGGCCAAACGTCTGCTCAGTGAAAACAGAGAGATTATGGATCAGATTGCAGAATTCCTGATAGAGAAAGAAACCATTACCGGTAAGGAATTTATGCAGATTTTCCGAAAATGCAAGGGAATTCCTGAGCCGGAGGAGAAAACGGCATCACCAGAAGGTTTTTCTGTGACCGAAGAGGAAGAGCCCAGACCGGCAGAACCGGAAGCTTTGCATTCTGGAAATGAAGAAGAGGGACAGAGCAAGCCTTTGACAGATACAGATGGATGGATTCCTGTATCCAGTCATGAGGAAAAGCGTTAGGCTCAGCTGGGATAAAAAGGATGAAGAAAGGCTGAGGTACTGTGAGAGAAAACACAGTACCTCAGCCTTTTTGCATTGCAGGAAAGTTTTTTCTGTCAGGGAAATGATGAAATCACTCTGCTGAGTCCAGAAAAGAAATCACATCAGCAGTAAATCGCTCGTGGCACTGAAACAGAGCACCATGGCCGCAGTGTTCATAAATCAGAAGCCGGGAGTCTGGAATCAGACGGTTCAGCTCATGGGAACAGGAAACAGAAATCATTCCATCATGTTCTCCTGCTACAATTAAAACAGGACAGGAAATTACAGAGGGATCCACAGAACGGGAACCAAACCAGAAGCGAATGGCCTGAATCTGTGCCTTTAAGACAGGGCTGGTCAGCCGGATTTGCATGTCACGATCTTTTTTGCGGGTGCGAAGCCGTTCTAAGAAAGCGGTCGCCTGTTTTTTGCCTTCTGGTGTGGACTCAAAAAGAAAGTAGTATTTGGGATCCCGGTGACGGAGAATGGCTTTGGCTGTAGTTTCCTTCAGGGGGATAGTATAGGAGTCACGAAAAACAGTGCCGGATGGACCGGTTCCCACCAGAATCAGCTTTTCTACCATCTCTGGATGGGCGGCAATAAAGGCCTGGGCTACCATTCCTCCCATGGAAAATCCCAGAAGAAAAATGCGGGAAAGTCCCATGGCCTGGAGAAAATGAAAAGCATCCTCCGCCATTTCTTCAATGGAGGAGGGGGTCTGGCCTTCGCTTCTTCCCACGCCTCTGTTATCAAAAAGATAAACATGGAACCGGAGGGCAAGACCGTCTATGACAGCTGGATCCCAGTCATCCATGGTGCTCATCAGATAGCTGAAGCATACGACAGGAATGCCTTCGTGTTCTGCTCCTGCCTCCCTCCAGACAAAGCGGGTGCCGGCAGCTGAAATCAGATTTGTTCTGGCAGTGCTGTATTGGTACATATGCGAGTCTCCTTTGTATGTGTTGTGAATAGTTCCGTTATATCATTTTACGCGGGCTTTTTCAAGGGCAGACTCAATGGCTCTGATTAAAACCTGGGAAGTATAGCGGGTCTCTTCCGGATAAGACAGATTTTCCAGAGACTGGGAGCTGCAGATCTGTCCGGTCAGATGCTCCAGAGACGGCTGAACCAGAGGAAACATGGTTTCAACAGAATCACTTAAGGGAACCATGGAGACAGAACAGATCTGCTCCTTGTCTACCGTAACCTCCACATTGATTTCCTGGGAGCCGAGGGTTAAGGAAGAAGAGTAGACTCCAGGTATGTAGGAAGCCGGGCTGGCAGAGTCAGAGGAATTCTCTTTTTTGGGATGAAACATAATAAAAAGCAGCATAACAAGAAGAATGCCGAAGCCGATAAAAATAGCAGTATATATGATTTCTTTCATTCGCAGGACGACAATTTTCGTTTTGGAACTCATGGGGAGACCTCCCGGTATGTTTGGTATAGTCTATTCTCTGACAGCGCTTTTTATGCTATACTGAAGTGCAGAGAAAGGAGCTTTAAAATGTCATTACAGTTGATTTTGGGTGGTTCCGGTTCCGGAAAAACCACCTGTTTATATGACGCGGTGATTCAGGCGTCCATAAAAAATCCACAGCAGCAGTATTATGTGCTGGTGCCGGAGCAGTTTACCATGCAGGCGCAGAAGGATGTAGTAGCAAGGCATCCGGCTCATGGAACGATGAATATTGATGTGGTAAGCTTTCAGCGGTTGGCCTATCGTATTTTTGAGGAGCTGGCTGTGGAAAATCTGCAGATTTTGGATGATATGGGAAAATCTATGGTGCTTCGAAAGGTTGCAGCAGAAAAAAGCAGACAGCTGGTTTTATTCCGGGGGCATTTAAATCAGGCAGGATTTGTCAGCCAGCTAAAATCCATGCTGTCAGAATTCTATCAGTACGGTATTGGGCCAGAGCAGCTAAGAGAGATGGCAGCTGCTGCAAAAACACCGCTGCTGAAGCAGAAGCTGGAGGATTTTGCTCTTGTATTTGAAGGATTTCGTCAGTTTATCGCAGGTCATTATGTGACAACTGAGGAAGTGCTGGAGGTTTTGTGTCGGATTTTGCCCCAGTCCCAGCTGATTAAAGACAGTGTCATTGCGCTGGACGGATACACAGGGTTTACGCCGGTTCAGTATCGTCTTGCAGAACTTTTTATGGCTTATGCAAAGCAGGTGATTGTGACAGTCACTGCGGATCCGGAGGTGGATCTTTATGGTTCCATGGGAATGCAGAATCTATTTTTTATGAGCCGTCAGATGGCAGTTCGGCTTTCTAAGCTGGCGGAGAAAAACCAGGTAAAAAAACTTCCGGATCGGTGGGTAACCAGAGGGAAAGATTTCTCGGTTCCAGAGGAGCTGGATTTTCTGGAAAAAAATCTACTCCGGTATGGAAGATCGCCTTATAAAGGAGAGCAGACAGGGGCGTTGGAGATTTATCAGGCATCCAATCCTTCAGAGGAAGTTGCCGCAGTGATTCACAGAATCTGGCAGCTTCAGCAGGAGGAAGGAATGCGCTACCGGGATATTGCTGTGATTACCGGAGATCTGCCTGGATATGGAAAGGAAATTGCTCATCAGTTTGAGCAGAATGAGATTCCTTATTTTATGGATGATAAAAAAAACATTCTGGACAATCCTCTGGTGGAGATGATTCGATCTGCTTTGGATGTTGTGCGCCGCGATTTTTCTTATGAGACCGTATTCCGTTTTCTGCGTTCCGGTCTGGTATGTGAGGAAGGGGAACTGGTGGATCGGCTGGAAAACTATGTGATTGCCCTGGGGATCCGGGGAGGAAAACGCTGGAGACAGCAGTGGGAGAGAACTTACCGGGGCGGCGGAGGAGTCAACCTGACAGAGCTGAATGCATTTAAGGACAGGATAACGGCGCCTTTGTCGGCTTTGCAGGAAGCGTTTCGGAAGGAAAATCTGACAGTTCGTGATATGATTGACGGAGTAAAGGAGCTGTTGGAGGCTTATCATGCAGAAGAACGGTTAGAGGAGTTTGCAGAGGACTTTGCAAGGGAGAAGGAATACCGTCTTGCAGGAGAATACAGCCAGGTATACGAGCTGGTTATGGAACTTTTGGAGAGGCTTTCTGATCTTTTAGGAGAGGAAAGTGCAGGCAGAAAAGAATTTATGGAAATACTGGATGCCGGCTTTCGGGAAATTACGGTGGGTGTGATTCCGGCAACTGTGGATCGGGTAGTGGTAGGAGATATTACCAGAACCAGACTGGCTCACATTAAGGTTTTGTTTTTTGTAGGTGTGAATGATGGAATTGTTCCCTCACGCAAAGAGGGAAAGAGTCTGCTTTCTGACCGGGAAAGAGAGTTTTTTGCCAGTCACCAGCTGGAACTGGCACCTACAGCAAGAGAGGACAGTTTTCAGCAGAGATTTTATCTGTATCTTTTGATGACAAAGCCCTCAAAGCGGCTGATTGTGTCTTTTTCGGGAACGGGAAATGACGGAAAGGGAAGAAGACCTTCTTTTCTGATTGGCGAGCTGAGAAAAATGTATCCGGAACTTTCGTGGAAGTCCAGCAGAGAGCTGTTGGACAATCAGCAGATTTATTCAGTGGAAGAGGCGTTAAGGCAGCTGATTGAAGGGCTGGGACAGTTCCGGGACGGAGAGCTGCCTGAGAAAGAACCGAGAGAGAAGCAGTTTCTGGAGCTTTACCGCTGGTTTTCTCATTCTGGAGAATATGGGAAAGAGACAGAAAAGCTTTTGAATGCGGCATTTTGCGTGTATGAAAAGCAGGGAATCGGCCATGCAGTAGCCCGGGCTCTTTACGGCACAGTTCTCAGCGGAAGCGTGACCAGGCTGGAGCAGTATGCCGCCTGCGCCTATGCCCATTTTCTGAAATATGGCCTGGAACTGGAAGAACGGCAGAGGTATGAGCTTGCCTCATCAGATTTGGGAAATCTTTTTCACCAGTCTATTGATCTCTGCTTTAAAACAGCAGGAGAAGAAGGCCTGGACTGGAAAACCATGGAGGATTCTGTCAGGATGGGACTGGTGCATCGCTGTGTGGAGCAGGTGGCAGCAGATTATGGAAATACCATATTAAACAGCTCCTCCCGCAATGCCTATCTGGCCAGAAGGGTGGAGCATATTACGCAGAGGACAGTATGGGCTCTTCAGCAGCAGATACAGAAGGGGGATTTTGTTCCTGCAGGTTTTGAGGTATCCTTTTCAGCAGCTGACAATCTGGACGCAATGAAAATTGCTCTTTCAAAGGAAGAGGCGCTTCATCTCAGAGGACGGATTGACCGTCTGGATCTTTGCGAGGATGGAAAACAGATCTATGTAAAGATCATAGATTACAAATCGGGAAGCACCTCCTTTGATTTGGTGGCGCTTTATTACGGACTGCAGCTTCAGCTGGTGGTTTACATGGATGCGGTTCTGGAAATGACAGAGCGGCGTTACCCGGGGCGGGATGCAGTGCCTGCGGGAATTCTCTATTATAATATTGCAGATCCGGTGATTCAGAAGGAAGGCAAACAAAAACCAGAGGAAATTGAGGCACAAATTCTGAAAAAGCTGCGGATGAACGGGCTGGTCAACAGCGAGCTGGAGGCAGTGCGTCATCTGGATCATACGATAGAAAAGGAATCAGATGTGATTCCTGTAGTTTTAAAGGATGAGGCTGTGGTGGAGTCAAAATCCTCTGTGGCAAATACAGAACGTTTTCGGTATCTGCAGAAATTTGTCAAGGAAAAGCTGAGAACCGCGGGAAAAGAGATTCTGGAGGGTGAGATTGGCCGGGAACCATACAAATATGGTTCAAGAACGGCCTGTGATTACTGTCCCTACCACCCGGTCTGCGGCTTTGATAAAAAAACCCCCGGTTATGATTACCGGAAATGGAAAAACAAAAAGACAGAGGAAATCTGGGAGGAAATATGTCAAAAACAGCAGTAAACTGGACGAAAGAACAGCAGCAGGTAATTGAAAGCAGGGGATGCCACCTTCTGGTCAGCGCTGCAGCCGGAAGCGGAAAGACAGCGGTGCTGGTAGAACGGATTATCCGGATGGTAACAGAGGGAGAAAATCCCCTTGATATCGATCGGCTTCTGGTGATGACTTTTACCAATGCAGCTGCGGCTGAAATGCGGGAACGGATTGGCGAGGCCATAGAAGCCCGCCTTCTGGAGGATCCTCATAATCAGCATCTTCAGGTGCAGTCAGCTCTGGTTCATCACGCAAAGATTACAACGATTGACAGCTTTTGCCTGAATATTATCCGGGAGCATTTTAATCTTCTGGATCTGGATCCCTCCTTCCGTATTGGAGATGAGGGAGAAATGCTCCTTCTGCGGGCAGATGTGATGGCAGAGCTGATCGAGGATGCTTACCAGGAGGGAAGCGAGCGTTTTATCCGGTTTGTGGAAGCTTTTGGACAGGGAAAAAGCGATGCAGGTATTGAAGATTATATTATGCAGGTGTATCAGTATGCGCAGAGCAATCCCTATCCAGAGCAATGGCTGGAGCAGTGCAGAAAGGAACTTTCCGAGGAGGAAAAACCGTCCCTGCCCTGGATATCTTTTCTTATGGAGGATGTAAAAAAGCAGCTGAAGGAGCTGGCTGTGCAGGAGAGGGAATGTCTGGAGCTGTGTCAGGAGGATGACTGCTTCCAGGCTTATATCCCCATGATGTCTTCGGATGTTTGTCAGCTGGAGGCAGCCGCCGGGGCAGAGGATTTTGAAATGCTGTATGAGAAGCTTTCTGCCATTTCCTGGCAGCGGCTGGCCACAGTGCGGAGCAAAGAGGCGGATCCGGAAAAAAAGGCTTATCTTACCGGATGCCGGGATCGGGTCAAAAAGGCAGTGGGAAAAATGAAAGAGCTTTACTGCTTTGCATCTCCTGAGGAAATGTTTACAGACATGAAAAAAACAGGAGAAGCCATAGAGGTACTCTTAGATCTGGCAGAGGATTTTGACCGGCGTTTTCAGGAGAAAAAAAGAGACAGAAATCTGGTGGATTTTAATGACCTGGAGCATCAGGCTCTGAAGGTTCTGATTCGCTGGGAAGAAGGCAGGATGGTCTATACAGAGGCAGCAGACGAACTGAGCAGTCAGTTTGAAGAGGTTCTGGTAGATGAATATCAGGACAGCAATCTGGTGCAGGAAGCGCTTTTGCAGGCAGTGTCCAGGGAACGGTTCGGACAGTATAATGTTTTTATGGTAGGAGATGTGAAGCAGAGCATTTACAAATTCCGTCTTGCCAGACCGGAGCTGTTTCTGGAAAAATATAATACCTATGAGCCCTATGAGGCAGGTCTGGGGAAAAAGAAAAAAATTGAACTGCATCAGAATTTTAGAAGCAGAGAACAGGTGCTTTCTGGAGTAAATGATGTTTTCTTTCGGATTATGACGGAAAATCTGGGCAATATCCGCTACACAGAGGAGGCAGCCCTGCATCCGGGAGCGGTATTCCAGCCGGTTCCTTCTGAGGAAGAAGGGGAGGAAGCATCTACGTCTCCCACTTTTCTGCTAAGAGCGGGACTGCCCAGGCTTTTGGTGACGGATACAGGTCAGGGCGCCCTGGATCAGATGGAGGAAGAGGCAGCAGATTATACAGCCAGAGAAATTGAAGGAAAGATGATTGCTGCAGAGATTCGGGCAATGACTGATCCGGAAAAGGGAATGGCTGTCTGGGATAAGAAGCTGGGCAGATACCGGACTGCGCAGTACAGGGACATGGTTATTTTGCTGAGAAGCACGACAGGATGGACGGAGACCTTTCTTTCCGTTCTTTTAAATGAAGGAATCCCTGCTTATGCTGAGTCGCGGACAGGATATTTTACTACGGTTGAAGTGGAAACGGTCCTCAGTATGCTGTCGGTGATTGATAATCCCATGCAGGACATTCCTCTGGCAGCAGCGCTAAAATCGCCTATGGGAGGAATGACAGATGAAGAACTGGCACGTCTCATGGGCTGGTATAAAAGACTCCTTCCAAAAGGGCAGGACAGGGGAATTTATGGAGCTGTCCGTGCATGGACAGAGCTGGCAGAATCTGACAAGGACGAGCTGACACAAAAGCTGATCCGGTTCCAGCAGCTTGTACAAAAGCTGCGCCGCCAGAGCGTATATCTGCCCATACATGAACTGATTTATCAGGTTTATGAGGATACCGGATATTACCGGATGGTATCTGCCATGGCAGCAGGAGAGACAAGAAGGGCCAATCTGGATATGCTTGTGGAAAAGGCTGTAGAATATGAGAATACCAGCTACAAGGGATTGTTTCATTTTATCCGGTACATTGAAAATTTGAAGAAATACCATTCAGACTTTGGGGAAGCCTCCGTTGTGGGGGAAGAGGAAAATACAGTCCGGATTATGAGTATTCACAAAAGTAAGGGGTTGGAATTCCCTGTGGTGTTCCTTGCTGGAATGGGGAAAAAATTCAACCGCCAGGACACCTACAGCCGCCTGTTGATTGATCCGGAGCTGGGAATTGCCACGGATTATCTGGATCTGGAAAAACGTCTGAAAAGCGCAACCTTAAAGAAAAATGTGCTGCGCCGGAAAATGGAACTGGATAATCTGGGAGAAGAGCTGCGGGTACTCTATGTGGCAATGACCCGGGCAAAAGAGCAGTTGATTATGACGGGAACGGATCGGGGGCTGGAAAAGAAACTGGAAAAATACAGAACTGTTCCAGAGGCAGACGGCCAGATTCCCTATACGGTTCTTGCAGGAGCCGGTTCCTATTTGGACTGGCTGCTTATGAGCCTGGGAAGCACAGGCGTGAGAATTTTGATGGAGGAGATTCCTCTGCAGCAGATTGTGGGAGAGGAACTGAAGCGCCAGGTGAAGACAAGGGCTTCCAGAGAATTTTTGAAGACCCTGGATCCGGAGACTGTGTACGAGAAGGAATGGAGAGAGATGCTGGAGAAGCATTTGTCGTATCAGTATCCTTATGAGGCGGACATCCTTCTGCATACGAAAATGTCTGTATCGGAATTAAAAAAGCAGGGACAGCTGACAGATGAATCAGAAAGCGTTCAGACAGAGGCATTGGAAGAGAGAAAGGAAGATGAAGAGGAGCCAAAGACGGCAGGGACAAAGCGACGGGGAAAGGGCGGAGCAGTAAAAGGAACTGCCTATCACCGGGCTATGGAGCTGCTTCCCCTGGATCGTATCAACAGCCGGTTTGAGGCAGAGGCCTGTCTGAAACAGCTGGTGGAGGAAAAACGATACACAAAAGAAAACCGTTCTCTGATAGACAGCCGGGTTATCTGGCGTTTTCTTCAGTCTCCGTTGGGAAAAAGGATGTCTCGTGCGTTGGCAGAGGGGCGGCTTCACAGGGAACAGCAGTTTATCATTGGAATTCCGGCCAGGGAAATGGGAGCAGGAGATTCAGATGAGCTGGTTCTGATTCAGGGGATTATTGACGCATATTTTGAAGAACAGGACGGTCTGGTGCTGATGGATTACAAAACGGATCGTGTGGACAATGAGGAAATCCTGATCCAGCATTATCAGGAGCAGCTGGATTACTATGGGCGTGCCCTGACTCAGATGACAGGAAAACCGGTAAAGGAGCGGCTGATTTATTCCTTTGCCCTGAACCGGGAGATTCCGGTTCCTCTGTCTGCGAAAACAGAACCGGAAAGATAAAAAAGAAGAGAATCTTCCAAAAAGTTTGCATACCAGAAAAAATATGATATAATTTTTAGTAGGAAAATGTGGACGCACAGGCTAATAGCTTCACCACGAAAAAGGGAGAGGGGTGTGTATGAAACAGAGAAAATCCAGCTGTGACAGCTGTATGTATTACGAGTATGATGAAGATTATGAGTGCTATGTCTGCGGGGTTAATCTGGATGAGGATGAGATGGCGCGATTTATGGAGGATCGGTTTTACGACTGTCCTTATTACCGGCTGGGGGATGAATACGCCATTGTCCGGCATCAGATGTAGCAAAGAACGGGGACTGACAGACAGGGGCAAAAGAAATCTGTGAAGATAAATAAAACAGGAAAAGGAGAAGAAGTATGATACCAGACGAAGAAGTAAGGCTGACAAAGCTTGCGCATACAGCAGGCTGTGCTGCAAAAATAGGACCGGGAACATTGGCGGGGATTTTAGAGAGCCTTCCCAAATTCGAGGATCCCAGACTTTTGGTAGGAATTGAAACCTCCGATGACGGGGCTATTTATCAGGTGAATGAGGATGTGGCTTTGATCCAGACGCTGGATTTCTTCCCGCCAATGGTGGACGATCCCTATGTGTTCGGTCAGGTAGCGGCAGCCAATGCGCTTAGTGATATCTATGCTATGGGAGGAGAGCCGAAGGTGGCACTCAATATTGTTGCATGGCCAAACTGCGTCAATCCCAAGTTTTTGGCAGAGATTCTGCGGGGCGGAGCAGACAAGGTAAAAGAGGCGGGAGCTGTGCTGGCGGGAGGACATTCCATTCAGGATGATGTACCCAAATATGGGCTGAGCGTAAGCGGCTTTGTTCATCCAGACCGGATTTTGAAAAACTGCGGAGCTGTTGCCGGAGATGTGCTGATACTGACCAAGCCCCTTGGAACGGGAATTGTAAATACAGCAGTTAAGGCAGAGCTGGCCTCTAAGGAAGCAGAAGCAGAAGTTATTGGGGTAATGACCTCCTTAAACAAAAAGGCAAAGCAGATTTTTGGCCGTTATGAAATCCATGCCTGTACCGATGTGACTGGATTTGGATTGGCTGGACACAGCCTGGAACTGGCAAAGGGAAGCGGCGTTACCGTGGAAATTGACGGAGCTGGACTGCCTCTGCAGACGGCTGCCTGTGAGTATGCCAAAATGGGTCTGATTCCGGAGGGGGCATATAAAAACAGAGCCTATGCGGGACAGGATACAGACGTAAGTAAAGCAGAGGAGTGGCTGCAGGATATCTTCTTTGATCCCCAGACCTCAGGAGGCCTGCTTGTGAGCGTAACTCCGGAGACGGCTGAGAAAATTTTATCTGATTTCCAGACAGAGGGACTGGATACACCCTATGCGGTTGTGGGAAGAGTTCTGCCGAAGGAGGATGTCTGGGTGCGTCTGACAGGAGGCGTTTAGAGCTTATGATTTATCTGGATCATGCGGCAACGTCACTGCCCAAGCCTGAGCTGGTGGTGATGGCAGTGACAGCTGCCATGAACTGCTTGGGAAACAGCGGCAGGGGAGCTCACAGTGCAAGTCTGGGAGCATCCCGGATGATATATGAAACAAGAGAAGTGCTGTCTGATTTTTTTGGAGGGGACGGTCCGGAGCAGGTGGTCTTTACGCCTAACGCCACGGCTGCCCTGAACATGGTCATTCAGGGGATATTAAATCCCGGAGATCGGGCGGTTACAACGGCAATGGAGCATAATTCTGTCCTGAGACCTCTGTACCGGATGGAAAAGCAGGGGGTCTCTCTTTGTGTTGTACCAGCAGACGAAAAAGGCCGTCTTTCCATGGAAAGGCTGGAGCAGGAGCTGAAACCGGGGACAAAGGCTCTGTTTTGTACTCACGCTTCTAATGTAACGGGCAATGTGAATGATTTAAAGACGATTGGAACAATGTGCAGGGACAGAGGAATCCTTTTTGTGGCAGATGTATCTCAAAGTGCAGGCATTCTTCCCATTGATATGAAGGAGATGGCCATTGATATTTTGTGTTTTACTGGTCATAAGGGGCTTTTAGGGCCTCAGGGAACCGGGGGAATCTGTGTGCGAAAGGGAGTTTCTGTCCGTCCTCTGATAGTGGGAGGAAGCGGAATTTTAAGCTACAGCAGAGAGCAGCCCGCTCAAATGCCGGTGGCCCTGGAGGCAGGAACCTTAAATGGTCACGGAATTGCAGGACTGAAGGCAGCGCTGACATACATACGGGAACAGGGACAGGATATTCTGAGGAAAAAGGAATTGGAGCTGATGTGGTATTTTTATGACCAGGTCAGCAGACTTTCCCAGGTAACGGTGTATGGTGATTTTTCTTCCAGGAAAGCTTTGCGGACTCCGGTGGTTTCTCTCAATATTGGGGAGGAGGATTCTGGATGGGCTGCAGGAGAGCTGGCAGAGAGATATGGAATTCAAACCAGGGCAGGAGCCCACTGTGCGCCGTTGATGCATGAGGTTCTGAAAACCAGGGATCGGGGAGCTGTTCGTTTTTCCTTTTCCCATCTCAATACCAGGGAAGAGGCAGAAATGGCTGTTTATGCAGTAGAGCAGCTGTGCCGGGAAGTGGAATAAAACAGAAACAGCAGGAGAGACAGATGAGGAAAAAAGAACTTCGTATGGTCATGACGTTTCATACAACAACAGAAGCTATGGCAGCAGAAAAGCAATTTCAGGATCAGAGAGTCCCGGGGCGTATGATTCCTGTGCCCAGAGAAATTACTGCAGGCTGCGGTCTTGCCTGGTCAGCGCCGGCAGACAGCCGTAAGCTGCTTTTGGAAGCTGTGGAAAAAGCAGAAATTCAGTATGAAACATGGAGAGAACTGCTTCTGTAGGAAGGAAGAAAAAGATGAGAAACAGAAATTTCTGGATACTCCTGCTGCTTTTGCTTGCAGGCATTGTCCTGGGTGGTTTTCTGGGAAATATGGCAGAGGGGATCCCGTGGCTTTCCTGGCTGAATTTCGGGCAGTCCTTTGGACTGGATGAGCCTCTGATCCTGAATCTGGGAGTAGTGGTGATTACCTTTGGTCTTTCTATTAAAATTACCATGGCCGGGATTCTTGGCGTGGCCGCAGCGCTGGTGATTTATAAGGCACTGTAAGCTTGGGCAGCAGAGACTAAAAACTGCGGAAGGATGCGCTGGAATTCAGGCAAAAACAAAACAGCCAAATTCATTTTAGAAAAGAGAAAAAAGAGAGGGGATTATCATGGCACAGAAAAAAGGGGACAGAACCTATGAAATGGATATGTGCAACGGTCCGCTGTTTTCTAAGCTGATCGTTTTTGCAGTACCGCTGATGCTGTCGGGAATTCTTCAGCTGTTATTCAATGCGGCAGACATTATTGTGGTGGGGCGGTTTGCGGGAAGTGAATCGCTGGCGGCAGTAGGCTCCACTTCATCGCTGATTAACCTGCTGGTGAATCTGTTTATTGGATTGTCTATTGGAGCAAATGTGCTGGTTGCCCAGTTTTATGGAGCTCAAAGGCTCAAAGATCTGGAAGAGACGGTTCATACCTCTATTCTTCTGGCAGGGATCGGCGGTGTGATTCTGATTTTTGTGGGATTTTTCCTTTCGGATCCGATGCTTGAGCTGATGGGAACTCCAGATGAGGTTCTGGTACTTGCAACTTTGTATATGAAGATCTATTTCTTAGGAATGCCTGCAACTCTGATTTATAACTTTGGAAGCGCTATTTTAAGAGCGATTGGAGATACGAGAAGACCGCTGTATTTTCTTCTGACAGCAGGCGTGATCAATGTGGTTCTGAATCTGATTTTTGTGATTCAGTTTTCCATGGGGGTAGCAGGAGTTGCCCTGGCTACAACGATTTCCCAATGTGTTTCTGCTGCTCTGATTATTCAGTGTCTGGCGCGTTCAGATGCACCTTACCGTCTGCAGAAAAGCAAACTGAAGCTAAAGGGGGACAAGGTAAAGAAAATTGCAAAAATTGGTCTTCCGGCTGGTATTCAGGGATCGGTTTTTTCTATTTCCAATGTTCTGATTCAGTCCTCTGTCAACTCTTTTGGAGCTGTTGCCATGGCGGGAAGCACTGCGTCTGCCAATATTGAAGGCTTTGTTTATACATCTATGAATGCGGTGTATCAGACAGCTCTGAGCTTTACAAGCCAGAACTTTGGAGCAGGAAATTATAAACGAATGACCAAAATTCTGATTTACTGTCAGGCTATTGTTATTATGGTAGGGATCGTGATGGGAGGAGGCGCCGTTCTGGCAGGACGTCAGCTTTTGGGAATCTATTCCTCGAATCCGGAGGTAATTCAGTATGGAATGAACCGTCTCCGCCTGATTAGCGGCCCATATTTTCTCTGCGGAATTATGGATGTAATGGTGGGAGCTCTGAGAGGAATCGGCTACTCGGTGGCGCCGATGCTGGTATCTCTGACCGGAGCCTGCGGATTCCGTATCTTCTGGATTTTTACTGTATTTGCATCAAACAGGAGCCTGGAGACTTTGTATCTGTCTTATCCGGTATCCTGGGCATTGACATTTACGGCGCACATCATCTGTTATGTGTTCATACGCCGGAAAATGACTAAAAAATAGCAGTTCTGCATTGCGTATAGAAAAAGCCGGATGATCTGTCATTTTTGCAGGAAATTCGGTTTTTTCTGTTATAGGGCTTCCAGCAGGAATAAAACTTCCATGAAATTATTGGAAGGAATGGAGTCTTATATCGCAGAGGCAGCTTTGACGGAACGGAAATGTGTATGAAGGAAAGGAAGGAAGAAAAATGAATCAGGTTTGGTCCAGGAACCATGAAACAGGAGAGCTGAAGCCAGCGAAAAGTCTGATGGCAGCTTTAGGATTTGAGAAGAAGGAGCAGCTGCCCCGGATTATTTCTCTTGTAGGCGGAGGCGGAAAAACCACCACCATTTATCAGCTGGCAGACGAGCTTTCAGAACAGGGGCTTCGTGTTCTGATTACAACCAGCACGCATATTCAATGTCCGGAAAACGGACTTTCTGCCTTTGTGGATCATGTCAGAGAAGTGACAGCTAATATGTGGGAAGGGGGAATCCTTACAGTGGGAAAGCCGCTGTTGAAGGAGGAAGAGACATATAAGCTGAGTATGCCGGAGGGGCTGGGCGAGCCGGAAGAGATGGAGCGCCTACTTCAAATGGCTGATGTGATTCTGATTGAAGCGGACGGCGCAAAGAAAAAGCCGGTTAAGGTTCCGGGAGAATGGGAGCCGGTGATTATCCCTCAGACAGGCCTTGTGATTGCCTGCGCCGGATTGTCGGCTCTGGGAGGAACCTTTGCAGATACCTGTTTCCGGTTCCAGGAATACGGGAAATGGCTGATGCGTGAGGGTGAGAATGTGATTACGCCGGAGGATCTGGCCCTGATTCTTATGGATGAGAGAGGAAGCCACAGGGGAGTGCAGGGCCGCTATTACCGGGTGGTGCTGAATCAGGCAGACGGGGAAAAAGAGCTGAAGGCGGCAGAAATGATTCTGAAGCTGCTTCCCGTAACTATGCAGAAGGGATGTGCTGTGACAGCCTACCGGAAATAAGGGGTGATTTTCCAGCAGAAGAATAGGAAAGCGGCCGATAAATAGAAAGATGAGTCAGAAAAAGGAGAAGGAAACAATGGAAAACAGAGGATTGGCAGTCATTAAGGGAGCTGGGGATTTAGCCAGCGGAATAGCCCTCAGGCTGCACAGGTGCGGATATCAGATTATTATGACGGAGATTGCTGTTCCGACAACTGTAAGGCGGACAGTATCCTTTTCTCCTGCGGTGTATCTGGGAGAAACGCAGGTAGAAGATGTGACCGGTGTACGGTGTCATTCTTTGGAAGAGATAAAAGCTGCTGTCAGCTGTGGGAGGATTGCAGTAATTGTAGATGAAAAGTCTGAAATTGTGAAGCAGATGAAGCCGCAGATAGTGGTAGATGCGATTTTGGCGAAATACAATACAGGAACCTCCATTACCGATGCACCTACAGTGATTGCGATAGGACCGGGATTCTGTGCCGGAACAGACTGTCACTGTGTGGTAGAAAGCAAGCGGGGCCATTATCTGGGAAGGTGTATCTGGGATGGCCCGGCGATTGCAAATACAGGAGTGCCGGGGCTGATTGGCGGTTATGGACTGGAACGTCTGATTCGAGCATCTGATGATGGAGTATTTCGAGGCACAGTATCCATTGGAGATCAGGTAAAGGCCGGAGAGCTGGTGGGATATGCCGGAGAAACTCCGATTTATGCACAGATAGACGGTGTGGTGCGGGGACTTTTACAGGATGGTGTTTTGGTAACGAAGGGAATGAAATCCGGAGACGTAGATCCCCGGTGCGAGAGAAAGCACTGCTTTACTGTATCAGACAAGGCCTCTTCTATCGGAGGAGGGGTTTTGGAGGCAATTCTCTGCCATCAGACTGCAAATCCAAGGACTGCTCTGGTCGTTCTTGCTGCCGGGGACAGCAGGCGCTTTGAAAGCAACAAGCTGCTGGTTCCGGTAGACGGTATGCCTATGTACCGCCATATTTTAGAGGAGACAGCGGGACTTTCCAAAACAGTTTTCCGCAGAAAAATTCTGGTAAGCCAGTACGAGGAGATTCTTCAGAGCGGGACAGCATACGGTTTTACAACAGTAGAAAACAGAGACAGCAGCCTTGGAGTTTCTCATTCCATTCATCTTGCCCTGGAGGCGCTGGAACAGGAACTGGAGCAGGGAAGCCTGGATGGAATCTGTTTTGCTGTATGCGATCAGCCCTGGCTGACGAAAAAGACCATTTCCGGCCTGGTAAATGGCTGGAAAGCAGGAAAAACAGGTCTTGGAACAGTTTCCTGCCGGGGAAGAGACGGAAGTCCTGCCGTCTTTTCTGTAGACTATGTACCGGAGCTCAAGGGGCTTTTGGGAGACCAGGGAGGAAGAGCAATTCTGTCTGCCCATCCGCAGGAGGTATACCGGTATGAAACAGGGGATCCGCGGGAGCTGGAGGATGTGGATACCAGAGAGGATATGGCTCCCGGAAGCAGGTAATAAGAAGAACAGATTGTCGAAACCTTAACAGTTTTACAAAAAAAGTCTTGCTATGCGCTTTTTCCTTGGTTATAATGAGAGACAGGCTATGCTTTCAGCAGAAAATGAATTTCCCCGAAGGGGAATGAAAATAGCAGAAAACAGAAAGGAATTCCACATGATAACATTAGAACGCACAAGCGTTATGAATCTGGAGAATGCCATTCGCGGTGCAAGAAATCCCATGAACAGCTGGGGAAGAATGGACAGCGGCTACAATGAAAACGGAGAGTATGTGCTGGGACCCAATGATCTGGATCTGGCAAAGCGCTTGAGAAAGGCAGGAACCGGCGATCACCGCAAGTATCTTCGTCAGGTTTTTGTTTCCGTTGATATTACGGCTCCCATGTACTGGTGGAAGGAGTATGATACTTATAAAGTGGCTACAGTTGCCAATTCTACCAGCACGATGCATAAGATTCACAGCCGCCCCTTTGAACTGGATGATTTCAGTCACGATCATATGACTCCGGAAACGTTGGAGTATATGAAAACGGTAGTGGAGCAGCTGGAGAAAATTCGCCTGAAGTACATGGAAACGAAGGAAAAGGCTTACTGGTACGATATGATTCAGCTTCTTCCTTCCAGCTATAACCAGATGCGTACCTGTACGATGAATTATGAGAATCTGATTAATATGTATTATGCCCGCCGCAGCCATAAGCTGCAGGAATGGCATACCTTCTGCGATTGGATAAAGACTTTGCCTTACGCCAAAGAGCTGATTCTTGCAGAAGAGGAAGACAGAATACCGGAAAGAAGTGATCCAATTTGATTTATATTGCAGCAGTAGACAGCCACTGGGCCATTGGCCAGAAGGGCCAGCTTCTTGTAACGATTCCGCAGGATCAGAAGCGGTTCCGAGATATGACCTTGGGCAAGGTGATTGTAATGGGCCGGAAGACTCTGGATACGCTTCCAGGCGGCCAGCCTCTCTATGGCCGGAGAAATGTGATTTTAAGCAGGGATCCGGAGTACCGTGTGAAGGGCGCAGATGTCTGTCACAGTGTAGAGGAGTGTCTGGAGCTTTTAAAGAACTACGGACCAGATGATATTTATATTATTGGCGGAGAGAGTATTTACCGCCAGTTTCTGCCCTACTGCAGCCGGGCAGAAATTACCTGGATTGATTTTGCATATTCCGCAGATGCACATTTTCCCAACCTGGAAGAGTCTGGGGAATGGGAGATGACGGAGGAAAGCGATGAGCAGACATATTTTGATCTTTGCTATACCTACCGCGTATATGAGAAGCAGAGAACCGGGAAATGATAAGAGAATGGAACTGATAAAAGAAACAGTTTCTGAGGAACAATAAAACCCTTAGAATACATGATAAAATATTTTGCAGCAGCAGAACATGGGAGGATCAATATGTACAGAATTTTGAAAGCAGAACAGCTGGCTGATAAGATTTTTCTGATGGATGTGGAGGCCCCGCGTGTGGCCAGAGCCTGTCAGCCGGGAGAGTTTGTAATTGTCAAAATAGATGAGAAGGGAGAACGGATTCCTCTGACAATCTGCGATTACAACCGGGAACAGGGAACCGTTACCATTGTATTCCAGATTGTAGGTGCTTCTACTCTGAGAATGTCCGGATTGAAGGCCGGAGATGCCTTCCAGGATTTTGTAGGACCGCTGGGACAGCCATCTGAGTTTGTAAAGGATGATCTGGAGGAAGTAAAAAAACGCAAATATCTGTTTGTGGCAGGCGGTGTGGGAACAGCGCCGGTATATCCTCAGGTAAAGTGGATGAAAGAGCATGGCATTGAGGCAGATGTCATTGTAGGTGCCAAGACAAAGGAGCTTTTGATTCTGGAGGATGAGATGCGTCAGGTAGCAGGAAATCTTTATGTTACCACAGACGATGGTTCTTATGAGAGAAAAGGCATGGTAACCAGTGTGATTGAGGATCTGGTAAAGAATCAGGGAAAACACTATGACGTTTGTGTTGCCATCGGACCGATGATTATGATGAAATTTGTCTGCAAGCTGACTAAGGAGCTGGAGATTCCAACCATTGTCAGCATGAACCCTGTTATGGTAGACGGAACCGGTATGTGCGGAGCATGCCGTCTGACCGTAGGCGGAGAAGTGAAATTTGCCTGTGTAGACGGACCGGAGTTTGATGGCCATTTGGTAAACTTTGATGAAGCTATGAAGCGCCAGCAGATGTATAAGACAGAAGAAGGCCGGGCAATGTTAAAGGCAATCGAGGGTGATACTCATCATGGCGGCTGCGGCCACTGCAACGATTAATGGCAGAACAGAGGAATCAGATCGGAGGATAAAATCATGGACGTATTAAAGAAAGTTCCTGTAAGAGAGCAGGATGCGAAGGTTCGCGCAACGAATTTTGAAGAGGTTTGCTATGGTTATAATAAAGAAGAGGCAATGGAGGAGGCTTCCCGCTGCCTGAAATGTAAAAATGCCAAGTGCATGGGCGGATGTCCTGTTTCCATCAATATTCCTGGATTTATCAAAGAAGTAGAGGCCGGCAATTTTGAAGAAGCAGCCAATATTATTGCAGAATCATCTGCACTTCCTGCTGTCTGCGGACGGGTATGTCCTCAGGAAAGCCAGTGTGAAGGACAGTGTATCCGTGGTATTAAGGGCGAGCCGATTTCCATTGGAAAGCTGGAGCGCTTTGTTGCAGACTGGTCCAGAGAGAATGGTTTTGTACCCAAGGTAACAGCTGAGAAAAACGGTCATAAGGTGGCTGTTGTGGGCTCCGGCCCTGCAGGTTTGACTTGTGCTGGCGATCTGGCAAAGATGGGCTACGAGGTAACGATTTTCGAAGCTCTTCACGAGCCGGGCGGCGTTCTGACCTACGGTATTCCGGAGTTCCGTCTTCCGAAGAATTCCGTTGTCCGCAGCGAGATTGAAAATGTGAAAAAGCTGGGTGTGACCATTGAGACAGATGTGATTATCGGAAAGTCCGTAACCATTGATGAATTGATGGATGAGGAAGGCTTTGAGGCTGTTTTCATCGGTTCCGGTGCAGGTCTTCCGAAATTTATGGGAATTCCTGGTGAGAATGCCAACGGCGTATTTTCCGCCAATGAGTATCTGACCAGAAACAACCTGATGAAGGCATTCCGTGAGGATTATGACACCCCGATTGTGGCAGGAAAAAAGGTAGCTGTTGTAGGCGGCGGAAACGTAGCAATGGATGCTGCAAGAACAGCGCTTCGTCTTGGAGCAGAGGTACATATTGTATATCGCCGCAGTGAGGCAGAGCTTCCGGCTCGTGTGGAGGAAGTTCATCATGCAAAGGAGGAAGGTGTTATTTTCAACCTTCTGACCAACCCCGTAGAGATTCTGACTGATGAAAATGACTGGGTAAAGGGAATGGTAGTTCGTAAAATGGAGTTAGGCGAGCCAGATGCTTCTGGAAGAAGAAGACCCGTAGAAGTCGAAGGCTCTGACTATGTGATGGAGGTAGACACTGTGATTATGTCACTGGGAACTTCTCCGAATCCGCTGATTTCCTCTACTACAGAAGGTCTGGAAATCAATAAGCGCAAATGCATTGTTGCAGAAGCGGAAACCGGACAGACTTCCCGTCCGGGCGTATTTGCAGGCGGCGACGCAGTAACCGGAGCTGCTACAGTTATTCTTGCCATGGAGGCAGGAAAACACGGCGCAAAGGGAATTGATGAATATCTGCGCAATAAAAATTAAAAAAATTGAGGCGGGAATACCGCTGGAATCAGTAGGGTGCTGCAGGAAAAATGCGGCACCCGTCTTTTTCTGTGACGCGGAGAAAAGGATGATATAGGAAGAAAGGATGAATCAGAAGATATGAAAAAAGAATCCCATCACATTGATTTACTGAACGGACATATTTTTCCGTCTCTGACAGGACTTGCTCTGCCGATTATGGCAACCTCCCTGGTTCAGACCGCCTACAATCTGACTGATATGGCGTGGATTGGACGAGTTGGAAGCCATGCGGTAACGGCAGTGGGAGCAGCAGGAATGTATACCTGGTTTTCCTCCGGAATCGTGATGCTGGCAAAAATGGGCGGACAGGTTAAGGTGGCGCACAGTCTGGGAAAACAGCAGAGAGAGGAAGCGAGGGTCTACGGGAGAGGAGCCCTGCAGCTGACAGTGCTTCTTGCTCTTGCCTTTGCCCTGATTGTCAATCTGTGCGCGGATCCTCTGATTGGATTTTTCCGCCTGGAAAGCGCTGGAACAGCACAGGCGGCAAAGGTCTATCTTCGGATTACCTGCGGCCTGATTCTGTTCCCGTTTTTGAACCAGACTCTGACCGGATTATTTACGGCAGTAGGGGACAGCAAAACCCCTTTTTTGGCAAACTGTATCGGACTGGCTATGAACATGATCCTGGATCCCATTCTGATTTTCGGAATAGGACCCTTTCCAAGAATGGAAGCAGCAGGCGCTGCTTTGGCTACAGTTTCGGCACAGATGACGGTTACCCTTGTTTTGACGATCAGAGCTTCCCGGGAACCGGTTCTGCTTCATAAAATCGGTCTGTGGAAAAAGGTTCCCTGGGAATTTTTTCGGACGATTCTGGCTGTGGGAACACCATCTGCGTTTCAGACAATGTTGTACTCCGGGATTTCCATGGTGCTTACCAGAATGATTGCCTCCTGGGGAGATGCAGCGGTGGCAGTCCAGAGGGTAGGAGGCCAGGTGGAATGTATTTCCTGGATGACAGCAGAGGGCTTTGGCTCAGCTATGAATGCCTTTACAGGACAGAACTATGGGGCAAAGCAGTATGACCGGGTAAAGAAAAGCTATGGAATTGCAGTACTCTTTATTGGAATCTGGGGAATTATCACCTCCTGTATCCTTGTTTTTGGTGCAGAGCCCATTTTCCGCCTGTTTATTCAGGAGGAGGAAATTCTGCCCATTGGCATTCATTATCTTGTGATTCTGGGGCTGGGGCAGATGCCTATGTGCCAGGAGCTGGTAACAGGGGGCGCTCTCCAGGGAATGGGAAAAACACTGTCCTGTTCTGTGATTACCATTATTCTGACTGCGGCAAGAATCCCGCTGGCTCTGGTGCTGGGAAAAACCGGACTGGGGCTGGACGGCATCTGGTGGGCTCTGACACTTACCAGCGTAATGAAGGGAATTGTATTTGTTATTTATTATGTATGGATTCTGAGGAGACTTCCCCGTGAGCCACAGGCAGCAGCCCATGTATAAGAAGGACAGGAAAGAGAAAAAGTTATTCAGAAACAGGAAATTTGCCGGGGAAATGGCATAAAAAGGCAGAGTAAAGAAACGGCAGGAGACAGAATGAAAAAGGAGAGAAGCCTATGGCCAGAGGAATGACGAAGGAAGAAAAATACAGACAGATGATTGAAACACCGGTAAACCGCCTGATTCCCAGACTTGCAGTTCCTACGATTATCAGTATGCTGGTAACGTCTATTTACAATATGGCAGATACATTTTTTGTCAGTCAGCTCAGTACCAGTGCATCAGGAGCCGTAGGTGTTATGTTTTCAGCGATGTCCATGATTCAGGCAATCGGGTTTACTCTGGGCATGGGAAGCGGAAACCACATTTCCCGTTCTCTGGGAAATCGGGATGAGGAGCGGGCAGGCGTATTTGCGGCAACAGCTTTTTATACAGCAGCTATTATCGGAGTGGGGATCCTGGCAGTAGGCACCTTGTTTTCCCGGCAGCTGGTGTTTTTTCTTGGAGCCACGGAAACCATTGCTCCCTATGCTCAGGATTATGCAAGATATATTCTGATTGGGGCGCCGTTTATGATGACCTCCTTTGTTATGAATAATATCCTTCGTTCTCAGGGAAATGCTGTTTTTGCCATGGTGGGAATTACAGTTGGCGGGATTTTGAATATGATTCTGGATCCCCTTTTGATTTTTGGCCTGGATCTGGGAATTTCAGGGGCAGCCATTGCTACTATGGTCAGTCAGATTATCAGTTTTTGTATTTTGCTTTATCAGTGCAATGCCCGTCCGGACTGTATTAAAATTCAGCTTTCCAAATTCCGGCCATCGGGAAAGGTGTACGGTGAAATTCTTCACGCAGGCCTTCCCTCCTTCTGCCGCCAGGGTCTGGCAAGCGCAGCAGCAGTAATTCTGAATTTTGCAGCAGGGCCTTATGGGGATGCAGCCATTGCAGCTATGTCTATTGTGACTCGGTTTATGATGTTTATTAACTCCAGCCTGATAGGCTTTGGGCAGGGATTTCAGCCGGTATGCGGCTTCAATTTCGGTGCGGAACGGTATGATCGGGTTCTGGAGGCCTTTTGGTTTTGCGTGAAGGTAGCTGTAATTATGCTGACAGTATTTGGAATTGTCTCCTTTGGAATCAGCCGCCCGATTATTACAGCTTTCCGCAGAGAGGATCTGCAGGTAATTGAAATCGGAACCCTGGCTCTGCGGCTTCAGCTTCTGACAATGCCGTTCCAGGCCTGGGTTATTATGGTGAACATGCTGACTCAGTCTATTGGCTATGGATTTCGGGCATCTCTGGTAGCTATGGGACGTCAGGGACTGTTTTTGATTCCGGCGCTTCTGATTCTTCCGAAGCTGTTCGGCATTCTCGGACTTCAGATGGCTCAGCCCATAGCAGATATGCTGACCTTTGTTCTGGCAACTGTAATTGTGTCCGGGATTTTAAAGGAGCTGAGACAGATGAAGGAAAAACAGAATTTTGTGCCTAACTGAACCGATACAGGAAGTGTAACAGTTCAGCCATGCATTTTCTTGACCGCTTATAGCGGACAAGAAGCATCGGGCGTTTGCCCTATGAAGTTTCAGACAGAAAAAATCTTATGAAAACAAGCTTTCAACGTTTTTTTCTGTCTGAAGCTTCGCATGGCAGAACTATTACAGTAAGTTACAAAAAACGCAAAAAAGGACTGGACTATTTTGTGTTTTTATGAGAAAATAAGATTAAGTATGGTGTGATAAAATTAACAATCCAGAGTGTTATGGACTGTTATAACGCGTACTTCAGGACATTACACAGTTGAAAGGAGTTTTAACATGATTTATTCACATGAAGTAGAAAAAATGTGCACCGTTGCGCAGGGCGTACATCATGGCGCCGCTCCGATCCCGGAAGAGGCAAAGTGGGTACAGGCGAAGGAAGTGAAGGACATTTCTGGTCTGACACATGGTATCGGCTGGTGTGCTCCGCAGCAGGGCGCATGTAAGCTGACCCTGAACGTAAAAGAGGGTATCATCCAGGAGGCTCTGGTTGAGACCATCGGATGTTCCGGTATGACCCATTCCGCAGCCATGGCATCTGAGATTCTGCCGGGCAGAACGGTTCTGGAGGCTCTGAATACTGACCTGGTTTGTGACGCAATCAACACTGCAATGAGAGAATTATTCCTGCAGATCGTATACGGAAGAACCCAGAGTGCATTCTCTGAGGATGGTCTTCCCATCGGCGCAGGTTTGGAGGATCTGGGAAAAGGCCTTCGCTCTCAGGTTGGTACCATGTATGGAACTCTGAAAAAAGGCCCGCGTTATCTGGAGATGGCAGAGGGTTATGTAACCGGTATCGCTCTGGATGCAGACGATCATATCATCGGTTATCAGTTCGTAAGCCTTGGTAAGATGACTGACTTTATCAAGAAGGGTGATGACCCGAATACTGCATGGGAGAAAGCAAAAGGTCAGTATGGCCGTGTAGCTGATGCTGTTAAGATCATCGACCCGAGACAGGAATAAAGAAAGCGGTAAACGAATTTTTTAAGGAGGATACTACATATCATGGCATTATTTGAATCATATGAGAGACGCATCAAACAGATTGATGCAGTATTAAACAGCTATGGCATTGCTTCTATCGAAGAAGCTGAGAAGATTACAAAAGACGCAGGTCTTGACGTATACAAGATGGTAGAAGGCATTCAGCCGATCTGCTTTGAGAATGCAAAATGGGCTTATACCGTTGGTGCAGCTATCGCAATCAAGAAAGGCTGCAGAAAAGCAGCTGACGCAGCAGCAGCAATCGGTGAAGGTCTGCAGGCTTTCTGTATCCCTGGTTCTGTAGCAGATACCCGTAAGGTAGGTCTGGGACATGGAAATCTGGGCAAGATGCTTCTGGAAGAGGAGACTGAGTGCTTCGCATTCCTGGCTGGCCACGAGTCCTTCGCAGCAGCTGAGGGTGCTATCGGTATCGCTGAGAAAGCAAACAAGGTTCGCCAGAAACCTCTGCGCGTTATCTTAAACGGTCTGGGCAAGGATGCAGCTCAGATTATTGCCCGTATCAACGGATTTACCTTCGTTGAAACAGAGTATGATCCTTACACCAACGAGGTTAAGGAAGTATCCCGCAAGTCCTATTCTGAGGGCCTTCGTGCAAAAGTAAACTGCTACGGCGCTAACAGCGTTCCGGAAGGCGTTGCAATCATGTGGAAAGAGAACGTAGACGTTTCCATTACCGGTAACTCTACCAACCCGACCCGTTTCCAGCATCCGGTAGCTGGTACCTACAAGAAGGAGAGACTGGAAGCAGGCAAGAAGTACTTCTCTGTAGCTTCCGGCGGTGGTACTGGACGTACTCTGCATCCTGATAATATGGCAGCAGGTCCGGCTTCCTATGGTATGACCGATACTCTGGGCCGTATGCATTCTGATGCACAGTTCGCAGGTTCCTCTTCTGTTCCGGCTCACGTAGAGATGATGGGTCTGATCGGTGCAGGAAACAACCCCATGGTTGGTATGACTGTTGCAGTTGCAGTTTCCATCGAGGAAGCAGCAAAGGCTGGCAAGTTCTAAAAAACAAAACAATACTATTTGTTTACTTTCGGGTAGGATCAAAATTTGGTCCTACCCGATTTTTAATATTTTTTTAAAACATAATATTTTGAAAGAGGAACGCTTCATGATTTTTCAGAAGGTAAACAATTACTGCAAAGAGAATAATGTACAAAGCACCTGAAGAACAATGGCATTTTAGACAGGAAAAGAAAGAGGGTTTTATGCAGAATACACAAAAAATACTCAAATACACGTAAGATAATCGCAAGAAAAGGTTAATAAAATGAAGGAAATCTTGATAAAAATAGTTTATTTTGCCAAAAGATGGTGATATAATATCCTTTGTAGTTGTTGCAAAAGTTTTGTTTTGCAGGGAAAGGAGAAGACATGAAGTTGAGACAGCAGAAACTATGTAAAATGCCAAGGGGGAGGGTGCGGCGTAAGGTTGCGTCAGCACTGGTTTTGGCAATGAGCGCTACAACTGTATTTCCGGCGTTTGCAGGTCCGCCGCCGGAGGGCTCCGACCGGTATTCCTGGTATATTCCCAGTGAAGATGGCGGCCTGTGGCATGATGAGGAAGATGAGGACAGGGAGAGGATTGCAACTGATTCGGATGCAGAGTATGCAACCTGGTCAAACGCAGTTTTGACTGCCATGGAGTCCTTTAACAGTAAGGTTGAATTTGTAGATTCAGAAGGCAAAGTGCTGGAAGGAAACACACCGGACGAGCTTAGTGTTCCTCAGGACGAGAAGAATTTCCCGTATCTGAGCCAGCAGGCAGGACGTACCAGAGAAGATTATGGCTTTTCTGATACCTATGAGGAGCATGAATATTTCCTGAAGGGCAGTGCAAATATTTATGACATCAAAGATGGCAAGCTGGCAACTGCCAGCAATGCAGCGAAGGCAACCTCCAGCAACGCACAGGAGGAATACGTTGATCGAATTATAGTATTTAAGCCGAAGGATGCGGCAGATTTCAGCGGTGTGGTATTTGTAGATATTCTCAATGCCAGCAGCAAGACAGATATTGCCAGCCTGTGGCGTCAGAGCTATGATTACATCATGGAAAAGGGCGCCGTGTATGTAGGCGTTACTTCTAAGGATGTTACAGTAAAGTCTCTGAAGACCTTTAACCAGGATCGATATGCAGCCCTGAAATGGGGAGATGACAATGGTATTTTCTGGGATATTTTAGGTCAGGTAGGTACTTTGCTGAAACAGGAAAACAGCCCGATTCTCTACGGTGAGGATTACAGCGGCGATGTAAATTCCTACCTGTTTGGCTCCTCTCAGTCCGGTTGGTATGTCAATACCTTTGCCAATAACTTTGGTCTGGCAAACTTTGTAGCAGAGGACGCAGCGGATTTGGAAACCTACGAGGATTATAAGGACTGCGTAGGAAGTGCAGATCACATTTTTGATGGGTATCTGAACTTTGTAGGCGGTATGATGGATACCTCTATTGCAAAGAAGCAGAGTTCAAAGACGAGAATGTTTATGCCGGTTAAGGCTACAGACGTTCCGTTTATCCTGATGGTGGGAGAAAATGACTACAATCCTGGTCCGGTTCGTCATGACAGCGATGACCCGGATAACATGTACCGTCATTATGTAGTGGCAGGTGGCCCACACTCAGATATTATTTTCCCGGCAGATCCGACAGATGAGCTGCAGATGCAGACAGGGCGGGATACCAGAGAATATGTAGACTTTAAGGGAGATCATACAGTAACAGATTTCAATATTACTGTATTTATCAATGCAGCTCTGGAAAATCTGGATAACTGGGCCCAGAATGGAGAGTCGGCTCCGTGTGGTCCGTATAAGGATGAGGTAGCAGGCTCTATGAATGGAATGGCATTTGCGCCGGAGAGAGATGAGTTTGGAAATATGACATCCGGAATCATTTCTCCGCAGATTTCCGTACCAGTTGCTTCCTATTACGGCGGTGCCAACGGCGCTTTCAGTGATAAGAGCGGTTCTATGATTTATCTGGCTCAGGATCAGGTAGAAAGCCTTTACGGTGACAGAGATACTTACCTGGATCAGTATGCGGAAGCTCTTGATAATATGATCGAGAACGGATGGATTCTGGAATCTGACAGAGAAAAGATGATAGCTCTTGCAGAAAACGAGCCGTTCTTTGGTGAGACAGGACGTGATTCTGAGGCGATTGAGGCTTCTATGGAACGGGAGATCAAGCTGGAGACTGTGAACCAGAAGGAAGGCAAGGCTGGTGATGTAAAATATACCGAGACAGAATATCTGGCAAATGGTGAAGCCAATGTTTATACCCGTATGACAGAAAATACGGTTGTCCGGACACGTCATTCCCTGACTCCTTACAAGAACTATGTGAGAGTTGCAGTTCCGGAAAACTTTAATGGAAAGGTTGTTCTGGATCTGATTCTGGAAAAAGACGGAGAGCAGAATGTACAGGCTCTTATGAAGGAAGGCAAGGCATATGTAGGTATTGCTGCTTCCCTGGAGGCTGCTGAGAAACGCGGCGGAGAGTGGAGAAAAGCCATTAATGCAAAGGACAAGAAGGATGAGTTTGGCCTGGTATGGGATATCATCAGTCAGGCAGCAGCTTCTATCGGAAGTGAAAATGGACTTCTTGGCCAGCAGGGAACAGAAATTGAACTGGGTCTTGACAGCGATGATAAGAATCTTGTATTTACCTACCAGAAGTATTTTGGAGCATACGAAAACTATCAGGTAACAGCGTATGCTGATGCAGAAGGCGGAAAGGAATTGGCAATGCATGGCGAAAAGGTAGATCCGTCTTCATACGGCGTTTGGTCCAGTACCTATCAGGAAAAAGCAAACGGAACCGGAGAACCGGTCATCGGTGCTGCTGCCAAGAACATTCTGGAGGTAGACGGAAAGTACTTTAAGGATTCCAATGGAAACGGCAAGCTGGATGTCTACGAGGACTGGCGGGAAGATGCAGAAACAAGAGCCGCAGATCTGGTCAGCCAGATGACCGTAGATGACAAGATTGGTATGATGTTTAACAATTCCAGAGGCATGGGAATCAATTCTTCTGTAAAGGATAAGACAGGACTTCTGGATGAGACAGAAAAGATCAATGATACCAGTATCTTTGGAACAACTTCAACGCTGGGAACTATTGATACCATTGAAAAGCTGGGACTGCGCCACTTTATCCTGCGCCAGAATCCGGAACCGGAGGATATGGCAGACTGGATCAACCAGATGAACTATGTGGCAGAGGGAACCTCCCTGGGTATTCCAGTATTGGTAACTTCCAATTCCAGAAACGAAAACGGCGATATGACCTTTGGTATGAATGACGCATCTGGCGTATTTTCTACCTGGCCTGGAACGATGGGTCTGGCAGCAGCAGCCAAGGGAGATATTGCAGCAGGAGGAGATGCATCTCTGATTTCCAGATTTGCAGAAATTGCAAGAAGTGAGTGGGATGCCAGCGGACTGAAAAAGGGATATATGTATATGGTAGATACCATGACCGATCCCAGATGGCAGAGAACCTATGGTACCTTTGGAGAGGATCCGGAGTTTATTGCCGATGCAGCAGAGCGTCTGGTAGTTGGCTTCCAGGGAAGCAGTGAAGGCGTACAGACAGATGGTATTGCCCTGACGATTAAGCATTTCCCGGGCGGCGGAGCAAGAGAAAACGGATTTGATCCTCACTATAAGCAGGGGCAGTGGAATGTATATCAGACAGAAGACAGCCTTCAGAGATATCACCTGCCTGGATTTAAGGCAGCAGTAGACAACAATGTATCCTCAATTATGCCGTACTACGCAAAACCGGCTCCGGAAAAGAGCGAGCCTCAGTATGATAATAACGGCAATGAGCTGAACATGCAGCAGGTTGGATTTGCATTCAACAAAGAATTTATCCAGGGCTTACTGCGTGATCAGATGGGACATGATGGATATGTAAACAGCGACAGCGGTATTATCGGAAATATGGACTGGGGCGTTGAAGAACTGGATGTACCGGAGAAATGCGGTTATGCAGTGAATGCAGGAACAGACATTATCGGTGATACCAATGACGTATGGTCCATGAAGGAAGCATACGAGCGTTCTGAGGACGGAAGCAAGAGTGATTATTATGATACCCATGAAATTGCTTACGGATTTACAAGAGAAGAAGTAACAGTAAGCAACGAGGATCTGGATCGAGCAAATGAACGTCTTCTGAAGGAGATGTTTGAGCTTGGACTGTTTGAAAATCCATACCGGAATCCGGATCATGCAAAGGAAGTTGTTGACAATCCGGAGAACTGGGATGAGGCTTATGAGGCACATCAGAAATCTGTTGTTCTGTTAAAGAACAAGGATCAGGTTCTGCCGTTAACAGAGGACAAGCTGGAAGGAAAGACCGTATATGTAGAGTATTTCTCTCAGAAAGAGAATCCGGCTCAGACGGAAGCCCTGAGAAAGAATCTGACAGAAAAATATGGCATTCAGGTAACTGAGGATTACAATCAGGCTGATTATGCAATCCTGTTTGTGAATCCGAAATCCGGCAATTACTTCTCTGCAACAGCAGGATATCTGGAACTGGATATCTGCGATGGAAAGATTGTTCATGACGTAGATGAACTGGGACGTCCGGCAGCATCCACTCATGCAGAAACCACTCTGCAGAATGCAGGAAAGATCAAAGAAATTGCAGATGCAGTTCATAACAATGGCGGTAAGGTAATCTCCAATGTAAACTTTACCCTGGCATGGATGTTAGGAAATGTAGAGCCTTATGCAGATGCTCTGCTGGCTGGCTTTGATACTTATGCAGATGCTACGATGGATGTCATTGTAGGTGATTACAATCCGACTGGTAAAATGCCAATTACTCTTCCGAAGAATGATGAGGTCATTGCAGTGAATGCAGACGGCGTATGTATTTCCCCGAACGATGTTCCTGGCTATCTGAAGGATCAGTACATGCCTGAAGAAATGAAGGACAGAAACGGAAAGGCTTATGCATATCGCGACAGCGAAAATAATTATTATGAGCTGAATTATGGACTCAGTTACGAGGAAAGCGAAAAACCGCACAGGCCCAGCCGTCCCAACAGCAGCAATGCAAGCAGCGGCGGAAGTGCAGCACCGGCAACTGGAAACAGCGGAGCAGTAACCGGAACCTGGAGCGTAAGAGAGGATGGTCAGTGGACCTTTAAGACCTCCGGCGGCGTGACACCGGCTTCCTGCTGGCAGTACATAAACTGGAATGGCACCAATAACTGGTATTATTTCAATGCAGACGGCTCTATGGCAGTTGGCTGGATTTCTCTGGATGGACAGTGGTATTATCTCCATGCAGAAAGTGACGGCACCCGCGGTCATATGCATACCGGATGGCATCAGATTAATGGAAAGTGGTACTATTTCCATAATGTATCCGACGGAACAAGAGGACGGATGCTGATAGATACCACAACACCTGATGGGTACAAGGTAGGCCCGGATGGTGTATGGATTCCGTAAACAGAAATGAAACAGCAATAAAAATGTAACCGTTCGGCTATGCGAAGAGGCATAGCCGAACGGCTGCATAAAAACATGAAAGAGCCGCCCGATCATCAAGAAAAGATGATCGGGCGGCTCTTTGGATATAACAGAAGAGATGATTTAAACTTTCTGGTATTTGGCAACATAAACCGGGAATGCGTCATTGCCCTTTAATTCTTTATATTCGGTAATGGTAACGTTCTTGTCTGTAATAACGTATTCCAGACTTGCGCCTGCTTCTACAGAGGTTCCCTGCATCAGAACACAGTTACGAACCTTGGCGCCCTTGGCAATCTTAACACCACGGAAAAGAATGCTGTTTTCCACATCGCCTTCAATCACGCAGCCGTCAGCAGCCATAATATTCTTGGCTCTGGAGCCATTGATATAGCGGGTGGGGTTGTCATCGCGGATCTTGGTGTAGATAGGATCTCCGCTGTAGAACAGAGCATCCACATTCTCGTTATCCAACATCTTCATGTTCTCTTCGAAGTAGCTCTTCATATCAGAGATGCGGGCTACATAGCCGTCAAAACGGAAGGCCTGAACATTCAGGGTTTTTAAGTTGGGAGCCAGAACGTCCCGCTCAAAATAAATCTGCCCCAGAACATAAGCCTTGCTGACCAGATCAATCAGACGCTGACGTTCAATAATATAAATGTTCATGGAAAGATTCTGAACGCCGGTTTCCTTGGAGTTGATCTGGATCTCAGATACACGTCCCTCATCCAGAGACAGGGTATAGTACATATCTTTACTGGTGTGAGGAGCATCCAGGATACTGTCGGGAAGAGGCTGCTCTGTATAGGCAACGGTTACATCAGCGCCGCTTTCCATATGAGCTTCGATCATAGCATTGAAATCAAAGTTGACAGCCAGATTGGTGTCAGCCATGATTACATATTTTTCTTTCTGCTCCTTTAAAAAATCCAGAATGCTTGCAAGAGCCTCGATACGGCCATTGTAAACAGAAACGGTTTTCTCTGCATAAGGCGGAACCATGTTCAGACCGCCGTTTTTCCGAGTCAGATCCCACTCACGTCCAGAACCAAGGTGGTCCATAAGAGAGTGATAATTTTTGCGGACAATCACAGAAACATTGTCGATTCCGCAGTTTACCATACTGGAGAGAATAAAATCTACCAGGCGGTAACGGCTGGCAAAAGGAATGGAAGCCATCAGGCGTTCTCCTACCAGCTCGGGTACGAGAGAGTCATAACTGTTTGGAAAAAGGATGCCCAGGGCATTTGCATTGGAATTTACCATTGTTCTTCACCGCCTTTTACATTATTATTGATCATTGCATTGGGGCCGATTTTAGCGCCTGCGCCGATTTCAACGCCGGAGCCAACTGTGGCAACACCCTTTTCACCATCTGCAGGCATAGCACCTACAACGGCATTTTCACCAATCACAACGTTTTCAGCAATGATGCAGTGCTTTACAACAGCGCCTGCCTTAATGGTGGTTCCGCTCATAATCACAGCGTCTTCTACCACAGCTCCTGCCTCTACTCTGACGCCGGAGGAAAGAATGGAGTGCTTGACATCTCCGTCAATACGGCAGCCATCTGTGATTAAGGAATTCTCTACTACAGCGTCAGCACTGATCTTATGTCCGGTCATACCGCTGTTGCGGCTGTAAATCTTCCAGTCAGTATCAAACAGGTTGATACCGCTGTGTTCCGGATCCAGTACTTCCATATTGGCTTCCCAGAGGGAGGGGATGGTTCCTACATCCTTCCAGTAGCCATCAAAGTGGTAGGCATACATATTCCGCCCGTCCTTTAACAGATTGGGAATGATGTTGTTGCCGAAATCATTTTCAGAATTCGGATCAGCCTCATCCTCAATCAGGTACTTTCTCAGAATATCCCAGTTGAAAATATAGATACCCATAGATGCCAGATTGGATTTTGGATTCTTGGGCTTTTCCTGGAATTCAGTAATCTTGTCGTTCTCGTCAGCAACCATCAGGCCGAAGCGGGATGCCTCTTCCCACGGAACCTCCATAACAGCAACAGAGAACTCTGCATTTTTCTCTTTGTGGAAGCGGAGAAAATCACTGTAGTCCTGCTTGCAGATCTGGTCGCCGGAAAGAATAATAACATACTCCGGATTGTACCGTTCAATGAAAGAAATGTTCTGATAAATCGCATTTGCAGTGCCTTTGTACCAGTCAGAGCCGGAAGCCTTCTGATATGGCGGGAGTACATGTACACCGCCGTAAAGACGATCCAGATCCCAGGGCTGTCCATTTCCAATATATTCGTTTAATACGAGCGGCTGATACTGGGTCAGAATACCTACTGTATCAATGCCGGAATTCACACAGTTTGAAAGTGGAAAGTCAATAATGCGGTATTTACCGCCAAAAGGAACTGCAGGTTTTGCAAGCTTCTGGGTCAGAGCATATAATCGGGAGCCCTGTCCGCCGGCAAGAAGCATAGCAATCATTTCTTTTGCCATAATAAAAAATCCCCCCTATTAATATTTAAAACTCATGTATAAATTGTAACATAAAAGAGGAAAAATCGACAGTCTTTTTGTGAAAAAACTTTTATAAAAAACCAGATGGTTTTTCTCTGTTTTGACTAATTTTTGGAAAATCAAGGTAAAAAAGTAGAAAATATAGGAAAGATGGTAAAAAGGGAGGAGCCGGCGGCATCCAAAACCGCCGGCGATTATGAAAAAAATTATCTAACTGTAATCAGCAATGCAGCAATGCGTTATCTGATGATATAAAGTATAGTGAAAAAATATGAAAGAAGTTTAGCAAAACTGTGGAATGTTTGTAACGGTTTTGTGAATAAGAAATGAACAAAAAGGCCGCTGCAGTGCAGTGACCTATTTCTTCTTATCAGTTTTTTTGCTTCTTCGAACAGAAAGCAGTTCCTCAAGGGCTTCCCGGTGTCTGATAGAGGCCGCGGAGGGATTTCGATCCAAAAGCCGGAAAATACGTTCCCATTCCCGATTTCGCCGGGAGGCGAGATCGATTTCCAGAAAGTGAATAGTTTTCTGAATACTTAACAAATGATCTTTTACATGCTCTAATCGGCTTCTGTCTGAAGCAACAGATACCTGTGACAGCTCCTGATGGACAAATTCCAGAACAGTTGAGGTTTTCTCTGAAAGAGAGGAGAGAAGCTGTGATTTTTTATTGTGAAGCAGTTCTAAGGCTTCCGGATGCAGTTCCCGGCTCAGTAGGGCTGAATGCTCCAGCTGTGCAAGACGCTGGCGAAGAAGTTCCTGCCTTTCGCCAAGCTGCTCAGTAAGCAGTTTCAAATGCTCCTGAATACCGGCAATTCGTTGATTGCTGGAAGTCAGATTTTCCATGACAGCGCGCAGATCCAGAGCAGTCTGAACGGAGCGGGTGACATCAACGGTAAACAAAACGGAAAGCCCCAGACTGATTCCATCGGATGCCGGAAGTGGAAGCAACAGAACAAATCGCTCTAATGGGGGATGAAATACATATATCAGAGCCGTGGAAAAAATTCCCCATGCGAGCGAGGCAGGAAGGCAGATATAGCCATTTACATTCAGAAGCTCCTTACTGTAATCCCAGTACCGCATCTGAAAAAGGCGTTCCATAACAAGGCCGGTTCCATATTCCAGCAGAGTTGCCCCTGTCATTCCTATAAAAAATACAAGAGCGGGATTGGTTCTGACAGGGAGAGTTACAAATAGAACAGTTAAAGCGCCTGCACCATAAATGGGAAGCCAGGGGCCGTGAAGAAAGCCCCTGTTTACCATTCTGTGCGTTCTGACGAAAACATAAAAGCATTCCCACAGCCATCCGGCAGCACTGTACAGGAAAAATAAAAGAATCCACTGCGATTGATGATAAAATTCCATATTTTTTGTCAGTAATAAGAAAATAAAAGATTAACGGTTATAATGATAGCTGTCAAGAAGCTGATTTTTCATATGCCAAAGTTCATTTGAGAGATCCACATGAACCCGGTGCGGGAATTCCAGGCGCAGAGATTCTTCCCAGAGAGTGGCCATCTCCTGCTTGCAATATGTCTGAATATCCATGACTTCGGGTGAGTCGTAAACTCGTTTTCCTTTTTTAAATACAGGGATCATCAGTTCTCTCATGGTATAGCTGCCAGGCGCCAGGTGAGTCTTTTTCCAGGTCTCAATGGGATCAAACAGCAGCAGAGAGCGGTCAGGATCGTATACTTCATCAACCAGACAGATGAGATCAGCAATGATCTTTCCGTTTTCCTTATCGTAAATCCGGCGGATGGTTTTATTTCCAGGGTTGGTGATCTTTTCCGCATTTTCTGAAAGCTTGATTTTCGGAATGAATTTTCCGGTATTCTTATCCAAAATAGCAGCCAGTTTATAAACACCGCCGAAGGACGGACAGTCCTTTGAGGTAATCAGGTTGGTGCCGACACCCCAGGAGTTAATAGCAGCTCCCTGCATTTTCAGGGAATTGATCAGGGTTTCATCCAGATCATTGGAGGCTGAAATGACAGCATCCGAAAAGCCTGCCTCATCCAGCATTTTCTTTGCCTGCTTGGACAGATAGGCCAGGTCGCCGCTGTCCAGACGGATTCCGTAGAAGGTCAGGGGAATTCCTGCTTCCCGCATTTCTTTAAATACCTGAATGGCATGGGGAACGCCGGAATTTAAGGTGTCATAGGTGTCTACCAGAAGAATGCAGGCAGTGGGATAGAGCTTTGCATAGGTTCGGAATGCAGTCAGCTCGTCCGGAAAACTCATAATCCAGCTGTGGGCATGGGTTCCCTTAACAGGCACATGGAACATTTTTCCGCAGAGGACATTGGAGGTGCCGATGCAGCCGGCAATCATAGCGGCTCTGGCGCCGTAAATGCCTGCGTCAGGTCCCTGGGCGCGGCGAAGTCCGAATTCCATAACCCCGTCACCCTTGGCTGCATATACCACCCGCGCTGCCTTGGTGGCAATCAGAGACTGGTGGTTGATAATATTAAGAAGGGCGGTTTCAATCAGCTGAGCCTCCATAATCGGCGCAATGACTTTGACAAGGGGCTCACGGGGAAATACAACTGTGCCTTCCGGAATAGCATAAATATCGCCGGAAAAATGGAAATTTTTCAGATATTCCAGAAAATCCTCTTCAAACAGTCCTGTGCTGCGAAGGTAGTCGATATCATCCTGTTCAAAATGCAGATTTTCAATATATTCGATGACCTGCTGCAGACCGGCACAGATAGAGTAGCCGCTCCCTACAGGGTTGCTGCGGTAAAATGCATCGAAAATGACGGTTTCATTGGCATCCTTTTCCTTAAAATATCCCTGCATCATAGTCAGCTCATAGAGATCTGTCAGCAGAGTAAGATTACGTTCACTCATAGGTGTTCTCCTTCTCCCGGATGTCCGCTTTCTATAGAAGAAACATCCGATTTTGTGGGTGTAAAATACAGGTAAAATGCTTTTTTGCAGTATACCACCAAAGACAAAAAAAGACAATGTAATTGATAAAAAAATAACAAACACGGGAAACCTTGACAATAACCAAGGGGAATAATATAATAAAAAGGAGTATTCATAAAGAAAAAACGCAGATGGAGACAGTAGCGCCGAGAGGAAAGCAAAAGCGATTCGGGGATGGTGAGAGCCTGAAGCCAGTACATCGGCAGTCGAAAATCACTCCTGAGTTGCAGGCTGAACAGACAGTAGGCCGTGCCGGATTTCCACCGTTATCGGGAACTCATATAGTTGTATGCAGTAATAGGTGGTAGATAGAGACATTGAAGGCTTTTTTCCTGTTGCAGGAAAAAGGCCTTTTTCTTTCATAGGATAATCCTTTCCGTGGGATTTCCTGTTATTTGCAGCTGCCACTGGACTTCACGCAGAATAAGAATGGAGGATGAAGAAAGCCATGTACGAGAAAGTACCTACAAATCTTAACTTTGTAGAGCGTGAAAAGAAAATTGAAAAATTCTGGAATGATAATCATATTTTCCAGAAGAGTATGGACTCCAGAAAAGAGGGGCCGACTTATACGTTCTATGACGGGCCGCCTACCGCAAACGGTAAGCCCCATATTGGTCATGTGCTGACGCGGGTTATCAAGGACATGATTCCTCGTTATCGCACCATGAAGGGTTATATGGTTCCCCGTAAAGCAGGCTGGGATACCCACGGTCTTCCGGTTGAGCTGGAAGTGGAAAAAATGCTGGGCTTAGACGGCAAGGAGCAGATTGAGCAGTATGGTCTGGAGCCGTTTATCGGACACTGTAAAGAGAGCGTGTGGAAGTATAAGGGCATGTGGGAGGATTTTTCCGGAACCGTTGGTTTCTGGGCAGATATGGACAATCCCTATGTTACTTATCACAATAGCTTTATTGAGTCCGAGTGGTGGGCTCTGAAGCAGATCTGGGAGAAGGGACTGCTCTACAAGGGATTTAAGATTGTTCCTTACTGTCCTCGATGCGGTACCCCGCTGTCTTCCCATGAAGTTGCTCAGGGATATAAGGATGTAAAAGAGCGTTCTGCCATTGTTCGTTTCCGGGTTAAGGGTGAGGATGCCAGCATTCTGGCCTGGACAACAACTCCGTGGACTCTGCCGTCTAACGTAGCTCTCTGCGTGAATCCGGACGAGGAATATGTAAAGGTTAAGATGAAAGAGGACGGACAGGTTTATTACCTGGCTGCTGCTCTGTGTGATACGGTTCTGGGAGAGGATTCCTACGAGGTTCTGGAGCGTTACAAGGGAACAGATCTGGAATACAAGGAATACGAGCCTTTGTATCAGTGTGCTGCAGATGCTGCAGAAAAGCAGCATAAAAAGGCGCATTATGTGGTATGTGACGGCTATGTTACCCTGACAGATGGTACCGGTGTGGTTCATATTGCTCCTGCCTTTGGTGAGGACGACTCCAAGGTTGGAAGAAAATACGATCTTCCCTTTGTACAGATGGTTGATGCAAAGGGCGAGATGACAAAGGAAACTTTGTGGCCTGGCGTATTTGTTAAGAAGGCAGATCCTATGGTATTAAAGGATCTGGATGAGAGAGGCCTGTTATTTGCAGCTCCCAATTTTGAGCACAGCTATCCTCACTGCTGGCGCTGCGATACTCCGCTGATTTACTATGCCCGGGAGTCCTGGTTCATTAAAATGACAGCGGTGAAGGAGGATCTGATCCGCAACAACAATACCATCAACTGGATTCCGGAGAGCATCGGCAAGGGCCGTTTCGGTGACTGGCTGGAGAATGTTCAGGACTGGGGTATCAGCCGGAACCGTTACTGGGGAACTCCTTTAAATATCTGGGAGTGTGAATGCGGTCATCAGCATTCCATCGGAAGCATCGAGGAATTAAAATCCATGTCCGACAACTGTCCGGAGGATATTGAGCTGCACCGTCCATTTATTGATGCAGTGACCATTCGCTGTCCGAAATGCGGAAAGCAGATGAAGCGTGTGCCGGAGGTTATTGACTGCTGGTTTGACTCTGGAGCAATGCCATTTGCACAGCATCACTATCCTTTTGAGAACAAAGAGCTGTTTGAGCAGCAGTTCCCGGCAGACTTTATTTCCGAGGCAGTGGATCAGACCAGAGGCTGGTTCTACTCTCTGTTAGCGATTTCCACCCTGATTTTTAACAAGGCTCCTTATCGGAATGTTATTGTTCTGGGGCATGTACAGGATGAAAACGGACAGAAGATGAGTAAGTCCAAAGGAAATGCCGTAGATCCGTTTGATGCTCTGGAAACCTATGGAGCAGATGCTATCCGCTGGTATTTTTACATCAACAGCGCTCCCTGGCTGCCCAACCGTTTCCATGGCAAGGCGGTTCAGGAGGGACAGAGAAAGTTTATGGGAACCCTGTGGAACACCTATGCATTCTTTGTACTGTATGCGAACATTGACAATTTTGATGCAACCAAGTATACCCTGGATTACGATAAGCTTCCTGTTATGGATAAATGGCTGCTGTCCAAGATGAATTCCATGATCCGTGATGTGGATGATAATCTGAACAATTACCGGATTCCGGAGGCTGCAAGAGTGCTGCAGGAATTCGTAGATGATATGAGCAACTGGTATGTAAGACGCAGCAGAGAACGTTTCTGGGCAAAGGGCATGGAGCAGGACAAGATCAATGCTTATATGACTCTGTACACGGCTCTGGTTAATGTGGCAAAGGTTGCTTCTCCCATGATTCCGTTTATGACAGAGGATATTTACCAGAACCTGGTTCGCAGCATTGACAAAAATGCTCCGGAAAGCATCCATCTGTGCGAGTTCCCGTCTGTAGATGAAATGCACATTGACAAGCAGCTGGAAGCAGATATGGATGAGGTTCTGAAGGTTGTTGTTCTGGGACGTGCCGCCAGAAATACTGCAAATATCAAAAACCGTCAGCCTATCGGCAAAATGTATGTAAAAGCAGATCACGAGCTGTCTGATTTCTATGTGGAGATTATTGAGGATGAGCTGAATGTGAAGTCTGTGGAATTTGTAGAGGATGTAAGAAACTTTACTTCCTACAGCTTTAAGCCTCAGTTAAAGACCGTAGGTCCCAAATACGGAAAGCAGCTGGGCAATATCCGCAAGGCTTTAGCGGAGATCGACGGCAATGCGGCAATGGATACCTTAAAGGCAGAAGGCGCTTTGAAATTCGATTTCGGTGCAGAGCTGGTAGTGCTGACAGAAGAGGATCTTCTGATTGATATGGCACAGACAGAAGGCTATGTATCAGAAAGCGACAATGTAGTGACCGTTGCTCTTGATACCAGACTGACTCCGGAGCTTCTGGAGGAAGGCTTTGTCAGAGAGCTGGTAAGCAAAATCCAGACCATGCGTAAGGAAGCTGGATTTGAGGTTATGGATCATATCTGCATATATCAGCAGAATAATGATAAAATTGCAGACATCTTAACCAGATATGCAGATACTATTCGCAGCGAGGTATTGGCGGATGATATTCGCACCGGTGAAATGGGTGGATATACAAAGGAGTGGAACATCAACGGGGAAACCGGTATTCTGGGTGTAGAAAAAATTGCAGTGAATTAAGCAACAGAGCAGGAGGAAGAGTAGAAGTATGATAAGCAGTGTAAATAAGGGGTTTGACAAGGAAACATTTAAAAAGAACGTCATTTATAACGTAAAGAGCCAGTTCAGAAAAACGATTGATGAGGCAACGCCGAATCAGGTTTTTCAGGCTGTGGCCTACGCCGTGAAGGATGTTATTATTGATGAGTGGATTGCAACGCACAAGGAGTATGAAAAGCAGGATGTTAAGACCCTGTATTACCTGTCCATGGAATTTTTAATGGGCCGTGCCCTGGGCAATAACATTATCAATATTATGGCAAAGGATGAGATTAAGCAGGCTCTGGATGAGCTGGGCTATGATCTGAACCTGATTGAGGATCAGGAGCCGGATGCAGCTCTTGGAAACGGCGGTCTGGGCCGTCTGGCAGCATGCTTTTTGGACTCTCTTGCCACACTGGGATATCCGGCATATGGCTGCGGAATCCGTTACCGCTATGGTATGTTCAAGCAGAAAATTGAGAACGGATACCAGGTGGAGGTTCCGGATGAGTGGTTAAAGGACGGCAACCCCTTTGAAGTACGCCGTGCTGAGTACGCTACAGAAGTTAAATTCGGCGGATATGTGAAGACTGTCTGGGAAAACGGCAGAGAAAAATTTGTTCAGGAGGGATATCAGTCTGTTATGGCAGTTCCCTATGACCTTCCGGTTGTAGGCTACGGCAATAACGTGGTCAACACCCTTCGAATCTGGGATGCTCAGCCGGTCAATACCTTCCGTCTGGATGCATTCGACCGTGGTGACTATCAGAAGGCAGTAGAAGAGGAAAACCTGGCTAAGAATATCTGTGAGGTTCTTTATCCTAACGATAACCACATTGCCGGTAAGGAGCTTCGTCTGCGTCAGCAGTATTTCTTCATTTCTGCCAGTGTGCAGAGAGCTGTGCTGAAGTACATGGAGAATCACGATGATGTACGTAAGTTCTATGAGAAAAACGTATTCCAGTTAAATGATACTCATCCGACTGTAGCAGTTGCAGAGCTGATGCGTATTCTGCTGGATGATTATGGTCTTACCTGGGAAGAGGCCTGGGATGTTACAACTAAGACCTGTGCCTACACAAACCATACGATTATGGCAGAGGCTCTGGAAAAATGGCCGATCGAGCTGTTTTCCAGACTGCTTCCCCGTATTTATCAGATTGTGGAGGAGATTAATCGCCGCTTTGTGATTCAGATTCAGCAGGCATATCCGGGACGTCAGGATAAGATTGCCAAAATGGCAGTCATTTATGACGGTCAGGTTCGTATGGCACATATGGCTATTGCCGGAAGCTTCTCTGTAAACGGCGTAGCACAGCTTCATACAGAAATTCTGAAGCATCAGGAGCTGAAAGATTTCTATGAGATGATGCCGGAGAAATTCAACAACAAGACCAACGGTATTACTCAGAGAAGATTCCTGCTGCACGGCAATCCGCTTCTGGCTGACTGGGTAACCAGCAAAGTAGGAAATGAGTGGATTACCAATCTGTCTGCCATTAACAAGCTGAAGCTTTACGCAGATGATGAGAAGTGCCAGCATGAGTTTATGAACATCAAATACCAGAACAAGATTCGTCTGGCAAAATATATCAAAGAACACAACGGTATTGATGTAGATCCCCGTTCTATTTTTGATGTACAGGTAAAACGTCTCCATGAGTATAAGAGACAGCTGATGAATATCCTTCATGTTATGTATCTGTACAATCAGCTGAAGGATAACCCCAACATGGATATGGTTCCCAGAACCTTTATCTTTGGTGCAAAGGCAGCAGCAGGCTACAAGCGTGCGAAATTGACCATTAAGCTGATTAACTCTGTGGCAGATGTAATCAACAACGACAAGTCCATTAACGGAAAGCTTAAAGTTGTATTTATTGAAGATTACCGGGTATCTAACGCAGAGATTATCTTTGCTGCAGCAGATGTCAGCGAGCAGATTTCCACTGCAAGTAAAGAGGCATCCGGTACCGGAAACATGAAATTCATGTTAAACGGCGCCCTGACCATTGGAACCATGGATGGAGCGAATGTAGAGATTGTGGAAGAAGTTGGACAGGAGAATGCCTTTATTTTCGGTACTTCTTCCGATGATATCATCCGCATGGAGCATGATCACAGCTACAATCCTATGGAGATCTTCAACAATGATCAGGATATCCGCCGTGTGCTGATGCAGCTGATCAATGGATATTATTCTCCGCAGAATCCGGAGATGTTCCGTGATATTTATGATTCACTGCTGAACACCCGCAGCAGTGACCGGGCAGATACCTACTTTATTCTGAAGGATTTCCGCATGTATGCAGAGGCTCAGAAGAAGGTAGATGCAGCATACCGGGATGAAAAATGGTGGGCTAAGGCAGCAATTCTGAATACTGCCTGCAGCGGTAAGTTCAGCTCTGACCGTACCATTGAAGAGTATGTAAAGGATATCTGGCATCTGGAAAAGGTTCAGGTAGAACTGTAAGTTTGATTCCCCTGGTTCAGAAAGAACGGAAGCTTCCAGATGATTCATTTGGGAAAATTGCAGAAAACAGACATTTTTAAGGAATAAAGAGAAAATCCCTCCATAGACTGATAATAGTCGGGAGGGATTTTTTTATGAAAAAATGGATGCTTTGGGGAATTTTCATGCTGCTGCTGCCCTGGCTGCTGGCACTGATATGTATGAAAGGAACGGGACAGGCTGTATGGGGAAGCGAGAATAGAATAGAGAAAGAAGAGGATACTTTGCCTTCTCTGGATGAGAAGGGAGGAGAAACCAGGGAGAGTGAAGCGGAAGAAGAGGATGCAGAAATCAGCGCAGACAGTATTTCCCGCAGAATTCTGATAGAACGGGATGGAATTCAGACCTATATGAATCTGGAGGATTATCTTCCTGGAGTGGTTGCGTGCCAGATTCCAGAAGGGTATGAGTGGGAAGCACTAAAATGTCAGACAGTTATTGCCAGAACCTATATCTGCCGTTTGATGGATGGAAGACAGGAGATTCAGGAAGAAGAACTGGATCTGGATTATATCGGACAGGCAAACGGGAGTGAGAACAGGTTTTTAACGCTTGGGGAAAAGGAACGGCTGGCAGAAAAGCTGATTCAGTGTAAGAGGGCAGCAAGGGAAACGAAAGGAGTAGTGATGCGCTGCGAGGATCAGTATGTGCTTCCTCTGTTTCACAGGATCAGCTCTGGCCGGACGAGAAACGGTTCTGAAGAGTATCCCTATCTTGTTTCGATAGAAAGCAGGTGGGATGTGGAAGCTGAGAACTATCAGCAGGTATTTTCCTGGAGCAGAGAAACCTTTGCACAGAAAATCAGCCAGATTCCAGGGGCAGCACCTGTTAGGGCAGATCAGGTTCCGGAACAGATTCAGACTGTTGAAAAGGATGAGGCTGGATACCTGACAGAAATGAAAATAGGATCTGGAATTTATAAGGGAGAAGAAATCCAGTATACTCTGGGACTGCCTTCTTCCTGTTTTTATTTTAACGGCACAGAAAGCGGGATTCAGGCAGTGGTGCGGGGAATCGGGCATGGATACGGTCTCAGCCAGACCGGAGCTGCTCATATGGCAGCAGAAGGATGGGATTATCAGGACATTCTGCATTATTATTATAAAAATATTTCTCTGGTGACTGAATAAGTGGGAGCACTTTGGTAAAAATAGTACCGAGGTGATAAACGGTGAAAGAGAAATGGAATCAAATGTTCAAGGACAAACTGTTCCTTGTCATGTTGGTGCTTGGCCTGCTGACTATCGTAGCCGCAGCAGGCGTTGTTACAACTCAGAGAGGAAGCGGTCAGGAGCAGAATCCCTATGTGGATATGCAGGAGCAGGGAGATTTTATTGCCCAGCAGCCAGGAAAACAGATTCAGGAAGCAGAGCTTCCGGAAAGAAATCCGGCTTTGGCAGAGGAAACCGAAATTGCGGCAGAGCAGCTGGCAGAAAATAACCTGGATACTGTGACAGCAGAAAGAACAAAAGAGGAAGCTTGGAATCCTGAGGAGGAAAATGTGCAGGAGGCCGGAACCGGGCTGGGAAATGTTGAAGCCCTGGCTCTGAATTTTTCGGATACCAGCAGCCTGTCCTGGCCGGTGAGAGGGAATGTAGTTCTGAATTACAGTATGGATTCTACGATTTATTTTCCAACCCTGGATCAGTACAAGTGCAATCCAGGCATGGTGATTCAGGGGGATATCAGTGAGCCGGTTTATGCTCCGGCCAATGCCCGTGTGGTTTCTGTGGGAAACAGCGAAGAAATCGGAACCTACCTGACACTGGATCTGGGAAATGAGTATTCGGTGATCTGCGGTCAGCTGAAGGAGGTGGCTGCAGTTGAGGGCGAATATTTGGAAAAAGGCCAGCTTATAGGATATGTAGCAGAGCCGACCAAATATTATACTGTGGAAGGCAGCAATCTTTATCTGGAAATGCTTCACAAAGACAGTCCTGTGGATCCGCTGGATTATCTGGAATAGATAAAGGCTATTGCAGGAGAGTATTTGGTAATTTTTAGAAAAAGGCATCTGCAGGAGAGCTTCAGAGGACAGAATTCGGAAACAAAAGCAGGAAAAAAGAGTAAAAAGCACAGATAACAGATTTAGAAAAAGGGAACCGGGAAAAGCAGAAAACAGAGCTTTTTTCCGGTTCTTTTTATCGCGTCTTTCTGCATGATATTCCAGAAATGTGTATTTTCATACAGGAAAAACAAGCGGTTTGAATATTTATGCTATTTTAAGAATTTGTTCACAATATGTTCTGAATCCCGTGTTATAATAAACAAAAATCAAATATAAGGAGCGTGAAAAAACTCATTATGAACATATTGTTTTTTATAACTCCCAAAAGTGAAATTGCATACATATATGAAGATGATTCTATCCGGCAGGCTTTGGAAAAAATGGAATATCATAAATTTTCAGCAGTTCCGCTGTTGACCAGGGACGGAAAGTACGTGGGAACGATTACAGAAGGAGATATGCTCTGGGGAATCAAGAATCAGTACAATCTGAACTTGAAGGAGGCAGAAGGAATTTCTGTCAGCACACTGAAGCGCAGGATGGATTATCTTCCGGTTTTTGTAAAGTCCAATATGGAAGATATGATTGATCGGGCTTTGAATCAGAATTTTGTTCCGGTAGTGGATGATCGAAAAATGTTTATCGGAATTATCACAAGAAAAGATATTATCAAATATTATTATGGAAAGGGAACGGCAGGAGAAAAGCCCCAGTCTTCCTTCATTATGGCGCCGAATGGCAAAAAAGAAACAGAACAAATAGAGCAGGTGTGAATGGAACCTGTTTTTGGGCAGAGGCGACAAAAAGGGACAAAGATGGAATGTGCCATCTTTGTCCCTGAATTATTTATTGACAGTTATTGCAGCCGCAGGAAGAATTGTTGGAATCAAAGGTATCGGGGATGTGGAAGGGAGCAATACCGATATTATTTTCTACTGCTGACTGGAAGCCATCCCGGTAACCAACATGGTTTCCATCCCGGAAACCGATTCGGTAGCCGGACTGATAGGCCTGGCGGTTATTGTTGGAAGAAGAGTCGCTGCCGCAGCTATTTCCGCAGTTACAATCACACCCGTTATTGGAGGAGCCGCAGCCACAGGAGTTGTTATTGTTATTATTGGAAGAGGAGCCGCAGCCACATCCACATCCGCAGTTGCAGCCAGAATGGCTGGTATTGCCGGAGTTGTTGCAGCAACCGCAGTTATTATTGCATCCGCATCTGCAGCAGTTCCAATTAGAAGTACAAAAACAGTTTCTAAAGCAATTACATAAATTACATCTACACATATTAAAAATCTCCTTGTTTTGTTGTGATAGTATATGGTATGTGGACAGTAAGACAGGGGTGACAGCCTGTTTTATGTCATAGGAAAGTGCGTCCTATGACATAAAAACGCTCCGCGAGGATCGCTATGGGGTGGAAGAGAATTGGGCTGATGAGACGACTCGCCGCAGGCGGAGAAGCTCGCGAGCGAGCTTCTTTCTTATAGGGAAGAGATCTTATGAGAGAAAATGGTCTGAGAGTTTTCACCAGTGAGAAATCAGATTCATATGATACTATCAGAATCTTCCGAAAGGAGAAAAGCTTGCTTATGGATTGCAGCAATCATCAGCAGAATGCCTGTACCAGCCGCCCACAGATATCACCGTGTATGAGTGCGGGATGCGGCTGCGGAGGCAAACCAATTCGTCCAACGAATCCGATTCAGCCGGTCACACCAAATCAGGGACAGGGAATAAAACCGTGTCAGGATGGGTGCATGTGTCAAAATAAAAAGCCTGTTCAGCATAATATGCCATGCCAGAGCAATACGCCATGTCAGAATAATACGCTATGCCAGAATAATATGCCATGTCAGAACTGTATGCCTGGTCAGAACGCCGGAACGGGAGTTTTTCCGCCTGTAATGAGACCGCCAGGAGGAAACGCTCTTTCCGAAATGTCTTTAGCCATGGCTTATGTTCCAATGCAGAGATGGACACAGACCTATACCCTTAGCCAGGGGCTGGAGAGAGGCACAATTTTTCCGGAATTAGATTTACCGTTTATAATGGGGAGGTGCCGTGGATGATGTGTGGATGTAAAAATCAATTAATGAAGAATGTCTATGAAACGGGCTTTGCTCTGGATGAAATTCTTCTTTATCTGGATACTCATCCAACGGATCAGGAGGCTATGAATTACTATTATTACGTGAAACAGTTAAATAAAGAAGCTGTTTGTGCGTATGAGCAGGCGTATGGCCCCCTGATGATTGATCAGGTATCATCGGATAATTGGAGCTGGATCAAAAGTCCGTGGCCGTGGGAAGGAGGGAATGCCTGATGTGGAGATATGAGAAAAGGCTTCAATATCCGGTGAATATCAGCCAGACAAATCCCAAGATGGCACAGTTTATTATAAGCCAGTATGGCGGCCCAGATGGTGAGGCAGCGGCAGCTCTTCGATATTTGAGCCAGAGATATGCAATGCCCTATGAAAAGGGAAAGGCGGTTCTGAATGATGTGGGAACAGAAGAGCTGGGGCATTTTGAGATTATTGGAGCAATTGTGCACCAGCTGACGAGAAATCTGACACCTCAGGAAATTGAGGATTCTGGATTTGGCCCGTATTATATTGATCATACAACGGGAGTCTGGCCACAGGCAGCAGGAGGAATTCCGCTGAATGCCTGTGAGTTTCAGTCTAAGGGAGATCCGATTACAGATCTTTTCGAGGATCTTGCTGCGGAACAGAAAGCCCGGTCGACCTATGATAACATCCTTCGGGTGGTAAAGGATCCGGAGGTATGCGATCCGATTCGCTTTTTGAGAGAGAGAGAAATTATCCATTTTCAGCGGTTCGGTGAAGTTTTAAGAGACGTTCAGGATCGTTTGAGCAGCCGCAATTTTTATGCCTTTAATCCGGCATTTGATAAGCCGCAGGCAAGAAGTGGAAAAACAGATTCTTAAGTATAATTTAGAATAATAAATAAAAAATCCAAATATATCAGAAAATATAAAGAATAGATACAAATATAAAATATTATTAATGTTTTTATTGAAAATAAATTGAAAAATATGTTGACAAAATGGAAAAGTAGTGATATTATATAACCATAAAGATAAGAACTTCTTATCCAAACAAAAGCAGAGAAACAAACATTTGATTCAAGATGCAGATGTTTGTGGAGCTGAAAAGTAACAAAAGGGTTTGGCAGTTACCTCAACTTGAATAGGTTTGGAACAGAATTTCAATCAAAAGTAAATATCAAAATTTATCAGGAATCAAAAGATAGGAAATATTAGGTAGTAAATATAAGATATCAGAGATAGGAAATATTCAAAGAAATGAGAATATAAAATGATAGATTATATTAAAAAATATAAATTATCTTAGATGAGAGATAAAGGAAAAGATAATATAATTTGAGTTGAAAAGATGTGAAAGACTGAAAGAAAATGCCAGGAAAGAGTCTTTATATGATAGTCGTAGGAGGCTATAGATAGAGACTCTTTCTTTTTGCGCGGTATCTTTTACGCCCATCGTGCCAAATTGTCGCTGATATGTACAAAAATAAAAGATATAATTTGTATAAACTGTACATTGAAAGATTGGATGAGATGTGATATTGTATACATACAAGTTAAGTGTATACAAGTTAAAGAACTGTATACAAATAAAAGAGAGAAGGAGAATGAATTATGGATTACATCAACAATTATTCCCTGGAAGGCAAAGTTGCCCTGATTACTGGCGCTTCTTACGGCATTGGCTTTGCTATTGCAAAAGCTATGGCAGGTGCTGGAGCAACTATCGTTTTTAATGATATTAAGCAGGAGCTGGTGGACAAGGGTGTTGCTGCCTATGCTGAGATTGGTATTAAAGCTCATGGCTATGTATGTGACGTTACCAACGAGGATGCTGTAAATGCAATGGTTGCTCAGATCGAAAACGAGGTTGGCGTGGTTGATATTCTGGTAAATAATGCAGGTATCATCAAGAGAATCCCGATGATCGAAATGTCTGCAAAGGATTTCCGTCAGGTTATTGATGTAGACTTAAATGCTCCGTTTATCGTATCTAAGGCTGTTATCCCGTCTATGATTAAGAAGGGTCACGGCAAGATTATCAACATCTGCTCTATGATGTCTGAGTTTGGTCGTGAGACCGTATCTGCTTATGCAGCAGCAAAGGGCGGCTTAAAGATGCTGACCAGAAATATTTGTTCTGAGTACGGCGAGCACAACATTCAGTGTAACGGTATTGGACCTGGCTACATTGCTACTCCTCAGACAGCTCCGCTGCGTGAGAAGCAGGCTGATGGTTCCAGACATCCGTTTGACCAGTTTATCGTAAGCAAGACTCCGGCTGGCCGCTGGGGCGAGGCAGAGGATCTGGGCGGACCGGCAGTATTCCTGGCATCTGACGCTTCTAACTTTGTAAACGGACAGATTCTGTACGTAGATGGCGGTATTCAGGCTTATATTGGAAAGCAGCCGTCCTAATCTGATTTTAAAAATCGATTTCGCAGGCAGATCCGCAAGCTGAGCCTGCAGGATAGCAAAAGGAGGAAGACGCATGGGCGAAAAGTGTTATAAGAATCGCGGCGACTATGTATTCGACATGCTGAAGCAGGAAATTCTTTCTTTAGAGCTGAAACCTGGACAGGCAATCAGTGAAAATGAAATCTGCAGCCGGTTTGACGTTTCCCGGACTCCGGTCCGGGAAGCTCTTCGGAGACTGCAGGAGCAGGGGTTTGTGAATACGATTCCGTATTCGGGAACTTATGTGACACTTCTCAATCTGGATAATATCCGGCAGATGATTTATATGAGGGTTGCAGTTGAACTGATGGTGATGCGCGATTTTATGGAAGTGGCGACGCCTCTTCTTTATGAGGAAATACGTCATCAGATTCGGTGCCAGGAGCTTTTGATTCAGGAGCCAGGATTTGAGCCGGAACAGTTTTACAGTATGGATGCCCAGATGCATGGTTTGTGGTTTTGTGCTATAGGCAAGACGAAGCTGTGGGATTTTATACAGGCTCAGCAGCTGCATTATACCAGATTCCGCATGTTGGATTTTGTTACAGAAACAGATTTTACCCGTATTATCCGGGAGCACAAACAGCTTCTGGAGTTTTTGGAAAAGAAGGATGAAAAGGGGCTGGAGGAGGCATTAAAGGCCCATCTTTACATTAGCATGACTCGGATGAAATATGCGATTGAAGTAGAATATAAGGATTATTTTGAGGTAGTCAATGGCAGCGAAAGCTAAAAATGGCTGCCTCTTTCTTTGTTATTGCCTTTCGGTGGGAAGAAGCTGTTTACGACAGGAGATGAAACAAAGAAGGGTTTGAAAGCAGAGATTTCATTTACAAGGTTTTAATTTATAGCACAGCTATAATGACAGAGAGGGAAAGTTCTGATATAATTTTATAGAGAAACTAGAGTCTAGAAAATGCCAAAAAGTGCAGAAGGGAGTTGGGATGGCATAAACCAATATCCTCATATTGACATGTATAAAACTGGACAGAATATGAAAAATATGATGCAGAGAAGGGGCTTGACTGTCCGTAATCTGCAGGAATATTTGAAATTGGCAACTCCTCAGAGTATTTATCACTGGTTTGAAGGGAGAAATCTGCCCACAATTGACAATTTATATGCACTGAGTGCATTGTTCCATGTACCAGTCGATGCTTTGATTTGTGGAAATAGAGAGGAAAATTATCGGTTTTCCAGAATGGGAGGAAGCATTTGGCTGCGTTCTTATTACCTTAGTTATCGGGAGTTTTATTGGAAATAGGCACAAGAGACAGATTATACTACAGCTACAATGACAAATAAAAAAACATCCTTTAAAATAATTTTACAAGAGATTATTCTAAAGGATGTTTTTTCTATGCCATAGGAAAGTGCGTCCTATGACATAAAAACGCTCCGCGAGGATCGCCGTGCGACGGAAGAGAATTTTGTCGCAGAAGCGACCCGCCGCAGGCGGAGAAGTTCGCGAGCGAGCTTCTTTTTCATGAGATATGCCCGGAAACATCAGGATCTCATCTAAAAATATTTTAGAATTTGGAGAGGGAGGATGAAAATGCAGCCAAAAACACAGAGGAAACACAACGCGGCGAGACTATTTTTTATATGTTGTCTGATTGAGTATATAGCCAGACAAACAAAGAATTTGCGATCAGATGTTGTAAATGCATTGGGGAAAAGGAAAATAAAGCTTATTTTTGATTCGTCTTCCGGCTGGTACTGTTTTGACAATATGGAACAGGTGTGTGCGGAGCTTATCGGGGAGTGCAGGATAGCAGAGGGGAATTTTGATAATGTGGGAGACTGTCGATATCCTGTCCCCACTTATTGGGAGATAGGGAAGGTTTATCAAAAGCTGATCCAAAAGGTTACGGATATAACACAGGGAGATTTGTTTGAGGTGCTGATCAAGGTGTATCATTCTTTTATCAGCAGGAAGATAGATGATTACAACAGCGGCGCCTATCTGGAAAATACGGTCTATTTGCTGGAGTGTTTTTTGAAAAACAGAATAATATAGAATATTTCTCATTCTATATCGGTAAAAAAAGAAAAAATTTAGAAAAAAATAGAAATTACAACAAACTTTCTGTTATAATAAGAAAAGCGGGATCCATATCGGATGAAAGGTGAGAGAATCGAATAAAAACTTCTCATTTTCGCAAAACAAAATGTGGAAGCAGACTGTTGGGAGACAGAGCTTTTCGAAGAGAAAGGAGTTGTAATTTATGAAAGTAATCATTGTTGGAGGCGTAGCAGGAGGCGCGGGAACTGCAGCCCGTCTCAGAAGAAATGATGAGAGTGCAGAGATTATCATAATGGAACGCGGACAGTATATTTCTTATGCAAACTGTGGGCTCCCCTATTATGTAGGAGGGGTGATTACAGATAAAGGAGCTCTGCAGCTGCAGACTCCAGAGCGATTTCATCAGAGATTCGGCGTAGATGTGAGGACAGAAAGTGAGGTTCTGTCTGTAAACTGTGCCAATAAAACTGTGACGGTTCGTCATGGAAATCAGATGTGCGAAGAAACCTATGATAAGCTTGTGCTTTCTCCGGGCGCGGCGCCCATTCGCCCTGCGATACCGGGAATAGAGAAAAATCATGTATTTACTTTAAGAAATATTCCGGATACTTATGCTATTTATGATCATGTGAAAGCAGAAAAGCCCAGAAGCTGTGCAGTGATCGGAGCCGGTTTTATTGGACTGGAAATGGCAGAAAATCTTGCAGAGCAGGGGATTCATGTATCGGTAGTAGAGGGGGCCTCCCATGTAATGCCTCCTATTGATATGGATATGGCTCATCAGGTACATAATTATATCCGTTCAAAGGGAATCCGTCTTTATCTGGGTCAGATCTGCACTGCCATGGATGAAGATGGTGTGATTTTGAAGAATGGGGATAAGGTTCAGGCTGACATGGTGATTTTAAGTATTGGAGTGCGTCCAGACACAGATTTTTTGAAGAACAGTGGTATTGCCTTAGGTACCCGGGGCGAAATCCTTGTAAATAATTACATGGAAACCAGTCAGCCGGATGTATATGCACTGGGAGATGCTGTCAGTGTGCGCCATGTGGTCAGCGGAGAACAGGTATTGATTCCTTTGGCTTCACCTGCTAATAAGCAGGGACGAATTGTGGGAGACAATCTCTGCGGAAGAAAACGGAGATATGAGGGAAGCCAGGGAACCTCTATTATGAAATTTTTTGATTTGACAGTTGCTGTTACAGGAGAAAAAGAGGAAGCACTGCAGGCCCGCGGGCAAAGCTACCAGAAGGTCATCACGACCTCAGCCTCTCAGGCCGGATATTATCCGGGAGGTGAAATGATGACGGTAAAGACCTTATTTGTTCCAGAAACAGGGCGTATTCTGGGATGCCAGATTGTAGGTGGAAAAGGTGTAGATAAACGTATTGACGATATGGCCAATGCAGTTCGGTTTGGCATGACCTGCTTTGATCTTCAAGAGATGGAACTTGCCTATGCACCGCCGTTTTCTTCCGCAAAGGATCCAGTCAATATGGCAGGTTATGTTATTGGAAATGTGGTAGAAGGATTGATGAAGCCATTTTATATTGAGAATCTGGATCAGATTCCGGATACGGCGATTCGTCTGGATGTTCGCACTCCCGAAGAATGTGCCGGAGGCATGATGCCTGGCTTTATCAATATTCCTCTGGATTCTCTGAGAGAACGGCTGGACGAACTGGATGCAGAAAGAAAAGTGTATATTACATGCCAGATCGGACTGCGCGGTTATTTGGCACAGCGCATTCTTGAGCAGCATGGCTTCCGTACCTGGAATCTGGTTGGAGGATACCGTCTGTATGATATGATGCAGAAGGATTTGGATGCCATGGCTGCTGTAGCAGGAATGTGTACAGAGTGCGGAAAGGAAATTTAGTTTCCAGTATCTCTGCGGGTATTCTGGTTATTACCGCAGCGCATTGACAACAATTGTGTCGCCCTCTTGAATTATGGTTTGACCTCCTGGGATAATAGTTTCAGTTCCGCGCCGAATCAGGATAGCCAGAGAATTTTTTGGGAGAGACAGTTCACGGATGGTTTTTCCGCACCATTCATGGCCCCTGGAAACAAAGGTTTCAGTTAGATGGATGCTGTCTTCGTCCCGATATGCGGAAGCGCCCAATACCAGCACATCGCCCTCCTGTATCATGGTTTTTCCGTTGGGAACAATATTTTCCCCGGTGCGTCGTAAAAAGACCAGGAGGGTTCCCGGGGGCAGGTTCAGTTCGCTGACAAGTTTCCGGTTCCAAGGATGTTCTTTCTGAATAGGGATGCTGATGAAGCGGACATCGGTTTCTTCCGTGTAGTCGTTGAAGGTTGTGAGGATGTTTCCTGTTTCATCCAGCATATCTGTCTTTTTTGCAAACCAGGGAAGCAGGGTTCCCTGAATGGAAATTGACAGAAGAACAATGCAGAAAACCATGTGAAACAGATCGTGTTCCATGGAAATACCGCTCATGGCTGCCATAATGGCAAATACAATGGAAGCAGCTCCTCTCAGTCCGGCCCAGGATATAAGCATTTGTTGTTTCAGAGACGCTTTCAAGGGAGTGAGAAGCAGGGCAGTGGCTGCAGGGCGGGCAACCAGTGTGAGAAATGCAGCAACAGCAAGAGAAGGAAGCCATACAGCCGCAATCTTTGATGGAAAGGACAAAAGTCCCAGGATAAAGAAGATCATCATCTGCATGAGGCTGGTCAGTCCGTCAAAAAAGCTGACCAGTCCTTTTTTATTTCTTAAAGAATGATTACCCAGAAGAATACCCACCAGATAAGCACTCAGATATCCGTTTCCCCCGATGGCGGAGGGAAGAGCGTAGGAAAGAAGCGCAATGGAGAGAACAAAGGCTGCATCAAACCCATTGATAGTAAAAGAAAAATGATCTAGAAACCATCGGCCTGCCAGGGCGATGACAATTCCACAGAACAGTCCAAAAAACACCTGGAAAAAGGCAGTAGTGAGAATCTGAAACGGAAGCTCTCCTGCGGAGGCGGAACCATTCATGGCAGAGAGAAGGATCAGTGTCAGCATATACGCAAAGGGATCGTTGCTTCCGCTTTCTATTTCCAAAAGAGAGTCTGTACTGTATTTCAGAGAAAGTTTTTGGGAACGGAGAACGGAGAAGACGCTTGCTGCGTCAGTGGAACTGAGGACTGCGCCGGCAAGAAGGCCTTCCATTAAACGAAATCCCAGAATAAGATGACAAAAAATTCCGGTCAGGACAGCAGTGAGTATCGTTCCCAGAGAGGAAAGAAGAATCGCTTTTCCGGCGATTGGGCGGGCAGCTTTCCATCGTGTTCCGAATCCGCCGTAAAACATAATAAAAATAAGAGCAACTGTGCAGAAATCTGAAGCAAATCTGAAATTATCAAAAGGAATTCTAAAAAGTCCCTCTGATCCAAATGCCATACCAAGTCCGATAAAAGCCAGAAGCATGGGAATTCCAAACCGGCTGGTGATGCGGTTTGCCAGTATACAGGCAATAATGACTGTAGAACCTAACAAAAGCAATTGATTCAAATCCATATCCTCCCTTTAAAAGTATGTTATGAAAGTTAAAGTATAACAGAAAGAAATGGAAGGAGAAAGAATTCCGGCGCTAAAATTGCGTTAAGGAGTGGTAATCTGCGGACTTGAAAAATAGAACGGGCACGAGGCAGGCTGTGTTTACATATACTTCTATTAAGTATGCTTTAAGGCGGATATTTTTGAAAACATTTCCGAAACCCTTAACACCAGGAGAGGAGAAACAATATCTGGAGCGCTGTCTGAAAGGGGACTTGGAAGCACGAAATATTCTGATAGAGAGAAATATGAGGCTGGTGGCCCATGTTGCAAAAAAATACCAGAATACGGATTATGATATGGAAGACCTGCTTTCTGTGGGAACTATTGGATTGATTAAGGCAGTTTCAACCTTTCATCCGGATCGGGGTTCCCGTTTGGCTACTTATGCGGCGAAATGCATTGAAAATGAGATTCTCATGCTTCTGCGCTCCAGCAAAAAATATGCCAGAGAAATTTCTCTTTTTGAACCCATTGGAGTAGACAAGGACGGGGAAGCCGTAAGTCTGGTAGATGTGATTGAAGTTGAGAACCGGGAGGTTTTAGAGGATCTGATTCTGGATCAGGATATTGAGGAGCTGTATCAGGCCTTCCATGCCTGTTTGAAGGAACAGGAACAGACGGTAATTAGTCAGCGATACGGACTTTTTGGAAAACAGCCTAAAACGCAGAGGGAAATTGCTGCTGTGCTGGGAATTTCCAGATCCTATGTATCGCGTCTGGAAAAAAAAGCAGTCCGAAAAATGCGAGAGTGGCTGGAGGCTCAGGGAGGATGAGGTGAGCTGGAAAAACGAAGAAGCCGGAGGGCAGGAAGCTGCCGCCGGCTTTTGACTTTGCCTGCAGGAAAAGCGGGACAATTTGCATCATAAAAGCCTGAATGAAATAATGATAAAATTGCAGGAATTTTAAATAAAATTTCATTGTTTTTCTGTGAATATCCGTTTATAATGAAAACAAAGAGTTCCGTAGTCGGAACTGTTCTATGTTTCATCTGAAAACAACATTAAAGGAGGCTGTATTATGGCAACGATTTTAGTTACCGGAGGAGCTGGTTACATTGGAAGCCATACCTGCGTACAACTGTTAGATGCAGGCTATGACGTGGTAGTTGTGGACAATCTCTGCAATTCCTGTAAGGAGTCTTTAAAACGGGTAGAGGAGATTACCGGGAAAAAGTTGACTTTTTATGAGGTAGATCTTCTGGACGAGCCGGCTTTAAACCGGGTATTTGACAATGAGAACGTAGATGCGGTTATTCATTTTGCCGGTCTGAAGGCAGTAGGAGAGTCTGTATACAAGCCTCTGGAATATTATCACAACAACATTACGGGAACTCTGATTCTGTGTGATGTTATGCGCCGTCATGGAGTAAAGAACATTGTATTCAGTTCTTCTGCTACAGTATATGGCGATCCTGCTTTTGTTCCGATTACCGAAGAGTGCCCCAAGGGTGAGATTACCAATCCTTACGGCCGTACCAAGGGAATGCTGGAGCAGGTTCTGACGGATTTACATACCTCTGATCCGGAATGGAATGTGATGTTGCTTCGTTACTTTAACCCCATCGGCGCTCACAAGTCCGGACGGATTGGTGAGGATCCCAAGGGAATTCCCAACAACCTGTTCCCCTATATTACACAGGTGGCAGTGGGCAAGCTGGTATGCCTGGGCGTATTCGGCAATGATTACAACACTCCGGACGGTACCTGTATCCGCGACTATATCCATGTAGTGGATCTGGCAAACGGACATCTGAAAGCACTGGAGAAGCTGAACAAGGAGCATGGCGGTGTATGGATCTACAATCTGGGAACCGGACACGGCTACAGCGTTCTGGATGTAATTCAGGCATTTGAGGAAGTAAATGGCTTAAAGATCAACTATGTATTCAAACCGCGCCGTGAGGGTGATATTCCGCAGTGCTATGCAGATCCGGCAAAGGCTGAGGCTGAACTGGGCTGGAAGGCAGAAAACGGCATTAAGGAAATGTGTGAGGATGCCTGGAGATGGCAGAAGAACAATCCGGACGGATATAACCAGTAAAGGGAAGCTATCCATACGGGGAGAATGATTCACAATAAAACAGAAATAGAATCGTCTGTCTGAGTCAGGTCAGACGAAATGCGATAAAAAAGAGACCATACATTCGAGATTCGGATCGATGGTCTCTTTTTGTGTCTATTTCCCGCTGCTCATCAGGGTTTTCATTACATAAGCGTAGATATCCTGGCTTCGTTCATTCCAGTGACTGCACATGAGTACAGCCTGATCCTTGTCCGGGACGGAAATATCCAGGCCGATCAGAGTCGTGCGACCTTCCCGTACCTCACAGTGTACAACATAGTCCTGGTTCGTGGATTTGTAATAGTCAGCTACAGTTCCGGCCGCCTCCCTCATACGGAAACGGTTTTCTTTCAAATAGCTGTCCATGTCTTCAGTAATGGCCGGCGGAATGTCTTTTTCAAAAAATCCCAGGGTATCCTCGCCCTCCCGGGTAATGACATACCGTGTAGTATTGTGGGTGGATTCAGCCTGAATCAGGCCGGAATCCTGCAGCTCGCTTAAAGCCTGCTGAAGGGTAAAATAGCTGGCGTATTCGTGCTGGAGAAAAAAATCAGTCAGCTGGGCATTGGTGAGAGGAAAGTTCACCTGCTTGAGCATATAGAGATTCATCAGTTTGTAAAGGGTCATGGGTTCCGATAACATGGGCAGTGCCTCTTTCGTCAATTCTACTTTTTTTAATCATACCAATTTAATTCTTTTAAATCAAGTGGAATTGTGATATTATGGTATGGATAACGAGCATTTTTTACAGGTGATACTATGAGAGAAAGAATTAACCGTCTTGCCAGAGGAATTGTGGAGGGAGAAAGCCCGGTTCTACAGATTGAACCTCAGTCTGTAAAGGATTCAGTTCCGGCCGGAGCGGTGACAAAAAAAGAATTATATATATCAGATGAACAGGGGAGATTTATCAAGGGACTGATTTATTCTTCCAATATGAGAGTGAGACTGTGCGACAGTGCGTTCGGCGGAAGCCGGAACAGGATTTTATATGAGGTAGACGGACGGCACCTTTCCGGTGAAGATGTGATAACGGGTAACTTTTGTCTTGTGACCAATGGCGGGGAGAGAAAAGTACCCTATTCTTTTTCCGTGAATTTGGGAGGAACAGGAAAGACGCTGGACAGTCTGAAAACACCGGCAGACTTTGCCGCTTTGGCAAAGCGGGATTCGGATCTGTCTCTGCGTCTTTTTGAATATCAGGATTTTGTGGAAGCTCCCTTTATGCAGGATCTTCATACAAGAGCCCTTTATGATGGGCTTCGGGGGCGGCTGAATCGTCAGAATCAGTTAGAGGAGTTTCTGGTGGCATTAGGCGCTAAGAAGCCGGTAGCCTTGACTGTTTCCACAGAACCACGTTTTTATGAGAATGTGGAGGAAAACTGTCCGGATCAGCTGGAGGTAAAGGCAGAAACCTGGGGATATGTGCAGTTTGAAGCAGCTGTGGAGGGGGATTTCCTGGAACTTCCTAAAAAGAGCTTCAGCTCCCAGGATTTTCAGAACGGAATCTGCCTGGTTCCTTATCAGATTAATGCCGGACGCCTCCATCAGGGGAAAAATCTGGGGGCAGTCCGGATTATGACTGTGCGTGATACGATAGTTGTTCCGGTGGAGGCTCAGGCGGCAGAGGACAGCCGTGACAGGGAAAGACAGGAGCTTCAGAAAAAGAAGCAGCAGTATCTGCGTCTTCGCCTTCAGTATGAAACAGAAAAACAGCAGGATCTGGTAAGCCAGATGCGCCTGATTCTGGAGGATATCCGAAGAATTCAGGGAGAGGATCTGGAAAATATTCTTCGCCTGGCAGAGCTGTGTATTCTGGAAGGACAGACAGAGAGGGCGGCAGAAATGCTGGAAAGCTGGAAGGATGATCCGGGGCTGCGGGGCAGAGACAACCGGGAGACGCTCTGTTTTTATCAGTATCTGCTGTATCTGGTTCAGAAACGGGAGGAACAGAGAACCTCACTTCTGGAGCGGGTAAGGCAGTGCCTGGAGGAGCAGCCGGATCATGCGGAGCTTTATCTTTTAAGGCTGAGGCTGGAGTCGGAGGAAGGAGCAGGGCCTGCAGCGTGCCTGGAGGAAATGCGGACGATGTTCCAGCATGGCTGTCACAGTCCTTTCCTTTATGCAGAGAGTTTTCGGATTTACCGGGACAATCCGGTTCTTCTTGGAAGAATGGGAGAATATGAGGTACAGGTAATGATGTTTGCAGCCAGACAGGATCTGGTAAGCCGGGAACTGGCCGTTTTCATTGCAGAGCCGGCTGCAGCATCAAAGTATTACAGACGCCTCTACTGCCGTCTTTTAAAGCTGCTTTACCAAAAATATGAAGAGAAAGAGCTTTTGGGAGCAGTTTGCAGTATGCTGATCAAGGGAGACTGCAGAGGAGAGGAATATTTTCCCTGGTATCAAAAGGCGTTGGAACAGGGGGTCAGCCTGACCAGGCTATATGAGTATTTCCTGTTTTCCCTTCCCTATGATTATCCTTATCTGCTTCCCAGAGAGGTGCTATTATACTTCTCTTACGAGAAATCCATGGATGACGCCAGCAGAGCCATCCTTTACATGAATATTATCCGATATATGAATCCGGGTTCCTCTCTTTACCGTCAGTATGAGCGGGACATTGAGCAGTTTACTATGGAGCAGCTGTTGGATTCACGGCTGGATCAGAGGCTTTCGGTTCTCTATGAGCATATGCTTTACCGGGAGATGATTGATGAGAAGGTGGCGGAAATTCTGCCTGCTATTTTAAAATCCTATCGGATTCGGATATCCGTTCCAGGAATTCGCTATGTGATTGTCTGCTATGAAGAAATCGAAGGGGAGGACGCTTTCCCTGTTCGGGACGGAATTGCTTATGTGCCTCTTTTTGGCAGAAATCCGGTGATCCTGTTCCAGGACGAGTATGGCAACCGATATGCTAATATTTCCTGCCAGAAGATTCCGGCTATGAGACGAAAGGATGCGGAGGAGCTGGAGGAGCAGTGCTATGATATCGCTCCGTCCCATCCGATGCTTCGCCTGCAGGAGTGCAGCCGGCTGGCAGAGACGGGAATTTCCGGTCCGGAGGATATGATGACGCTGAAGCGTGCACTGTCTGATCTGCGGCTTCATCCTTTGTTCCGCAGAAAAATTCTGATTGAAATGATCGGATGGTACAGAAAACGTCTGGAGTCAGATGAGCCGGATACAGGAGATGACGTGGATTATCTGATGGATCTGGAGCTGGAACGCCTGGAACGGGAGGATCGGGCAGGAGTCTGTGAAACCCTGATTCAGCAGGGGTATATGCGGGAGGCCTTTGAGATTGTAAAAGCCTATGGCTATGAAGAACTGAAAAGCAGCAGGCTGATGAAGCTCTGCAGCAGAATGATTCTGCAGCAGCTTCCGGAAAGCGATCCTCTGCTTTTACAGATAGCTTTCCGCCTGTTTTCAGAGGGCCGGTATGACAGTGTGATTCTGGATTATCTGTGTGAGTATTTTAACGGATCTGCTATGCAGATGTTTAAGGTACTGAGTCAGGGAGAGAGAGAGCATATTGAAACCTATGATCTTCCGGAACGTCTTCTGGCGCAGATGATGTTTACCGGTGAAACGGATCGGATCGACTGGGTATTCTCCTGGTATATGTCAGGAAAGCATACCAGTGACAGTGTGATCAAGGCTTATTTTACCATGAAGTCTGCTGATTATTTTCTGCGGGATAAGGCCACAGGCGACAAGGTGTTTGCATGGCTGGAAAGCGCAGTCAGCAGTGTGGAGGATAAAAGCAGGATTCCCACAATCTATCTGTTAGCTCTGATCCGGTACTATTCGACCTTAAAGGAACTGGATGAACACAGGCAGGAGCTGTGTCGGGCCATGCTGGACATCCTTCTGGAGGAAAAGCGGGTATTCGCCTGTTTTCAGGATCTGGGACGGCTGATGCCTCTTCCGGAGCAGCTGAAAAATCAGGTGATTCTGGAGTTCAGGGGAGGACGGGAGTACCGTCCTGAGCTGGAGGTGCGAATCCTTCCTGAGGAGGAAGAGTTCCAGGCAGATGAGCTGATTAAGGTTTATCCGGGAATCTATGCACGGCAGAAGGTGCTGTTTGAAGGTGAAATTCTGGAATACCGGATATACCAAAGGGACGGTGAAAACCGGAAGATGGTGAAGGAGGGCAGCATAAGCTGTGCTGCAGAGTATTCCAGAGAGGAAGAAAGCCGTTTTGCGGCCTTAAATGAAATGAGTCTGTGCCTTTCTTTGAAGGAAGAAACGGCATTGCAGGAAAAAATGAAGAAGTACGTAACCGACAGCGCCCTGATGGAAGAGCTGTTCGGTCTGATATAAGAAAAAGGGGTTTTTATGGAGGAACTTGTTGTCGGCATTGATTTGTGTGACGGTTATACACAGATCAACTGCGCAGAAGAGGAAAAAACATGGTCATTTCCTACGGTAATCTGCAGGCATAAAACTGAGGATGCCTGGTTTGTGGGAGAGGAGGCCTATGCCCATACCTTAAAAGGGGATGGGATTATTGTGGACAAGCTGGTAAAGCTGGTCTGTAAGGACGGGACAGCTACGCTGGGAAATGTGCGCTATGAGGCAAAAAAGCTGCTGGCACTGTTTCTGGAGCGGATTATGCGCCTTCCAGAAGAAGAATACGGAAAAAAACAGATCGGACAGCTGGTATTTACCGTGAAAAAAATGAATCAGAGGCTGTCAGAGGCTCTTTATGCATGTGGAGAGACGCTGGGAGTTTCAAGAGAACGGATTCACATTATCAGCCATTCGGAAAGCTATATTTATTATATCCTCAGCCAGAGAAAAGAAATCTGGAACGGAACTGTGGGAATGTTTGATCTCTCAGCAGAGGGGCTTCGCTATTATGAAATGAAGGTTCAGAGAGGTCTGAAAAATACTACGGTAATTGCTGAACAGGAACGGATGGATGAGAGCTTTAATCTGGATATTTTAAAAAATGATTCCGGCGCCAAGCTGGCAGACAGGATTCTCTGTTCCTGTGCATCCAGACTGATGCAGAACAAAAATTATTCCTCTGTCTTTCTTATGGGAAAAGGCTTTGAGGACAGAAGCTGGGCAGACGAGTTTATGAAGCTTTTATGTACCAAGCGGAGAGTGTATATGGAGCTGGCCGTGTTCTCCAAGGGAGCGGCTTGCCGCGCCCTTGATCTGACCCGGCAGAAAACAGCATTTCCCTATACGATGATCTGTGACGGCCGGTTAAAATCTACCGTTTCCATGAATGTGATTTACAGAGGTCAGGAGACTTCTGTGGTTCTGGCTGCCGCAGGAGATAACTGGTACGAGCAGGAGGCTGTGGTGGATGTGATTCCGGAGCATCAGGATACGGTGGATCTGGTGGTTACACCCTTAGATGCCAAGCGGCGCAGAGAGGTTTCTATTCGCCTGGAGGGATTTCCAAAACGGCCGGAGCGGACGACAAAGGTTCGTGTGAAAATTTCATTCCTTGACGAGAGGACGATGGATGTGAGAATTCTGGATCAGGGATTTGGAGAAATTTATCCCTCCTCTGATATCCAGATTAGACAAGAGGTTATGTTATGAGTTTATTGCTTTGCAGGCAGGAAAATGTAAAACGTCCCTATTATGTGGAAGCACTTGGGATTCGAATTTATTCCTCGCAGGAGCTTTCTTATGTGATATACCATTATCCCCTTCTGGTGATGGAGGACTTTGTGGGAGAAGGTCTTCTGGAATTTATGAGAGAGGAGCTGAATCAGGGTTTTCTGGCTCTGAAGGTAGAACGGTGGCTGAAAAGCGGAGAAGATTCAGATGAGGCTTTGATTCTGATTCTCCAGGAATGTGATTATTACAGGCCCGGTGAAATCAGTCATTACCGGCAGCAGCTGACGGCTCTTAGGAAAAAGCATCCGGCAGAGTTTAAAAAGCTGCTGGCTGATGAGCTGTTTTCCATGCGTCAGTACGGCAGAGCCCTGAATCTTTACCGGGAGCTTCTGGAGTTTCCAAGGGACGAATATGTAGATGACTTGTTTCTGGGACGGATCTGGAATAACCTGGGTTCCTGCTACGCCCGGATGTTTCAGACAAAAAGGGCCTTTGAGGCGTATAGCTATGCCTATTCCCGTGCCCCTGAGGAGCAGATTTTAAAGCAGATGTACTGGCTGACAAAGCTGGATCGGGGACTGAAGCTGGGAGAGAGACTTCGTGCTCTGATTACAGAGGAAAAGCTCAGCCAGTGGGATCAGTCTATGGATGAGGCCAGAGAACAGGCAGTACAGTCGGAGGCGGTAAAACAGATGGAGGAAATTTTCGGGCAGGATGAGGAAGTGCGTCGGGAAAAAGAATCAGAGCTTCTTCATAATTGGAAGCAGGAATACAGGGGAATGATTTAAGGGCGGACGCCCGACGCTTCTTGTCTGCTGTAAGCGGGCAAGAAGATACATGGCTGAACTGTTGCCCCGACTGCCCAGGAAGCCGGAGATTTTGCTTGACAAAACGAAGTGAAAAATTTATGATAGAGTCTATATGAAAGGCTGAGAAGAAGAGGAGTACGGCGGATGCTGCTGACAGAGAGAACCGTTCACTGGCTGAAAGGCGGTTTGAGAGGGCACGCGCGGAAGGTAGCTTTGGAGCCGGGAGTCTGAGAAGCAGAAGGCAGGTAGGATTCTCCGTAGAAACCGCGTTAAGGTGATTTAAGTGATAAATAAAGGTGGTACCGCGGAAAATGAAGCTCCGCCCTTTATGCAGAATTCTGCATAGAGGGCTTTTTTGATTTCATAGGAAATTTACAGGAAATGCAGAAAAGCCCTTTTTACAGTCTTGAGAGGAGAACTGTTTTCCTCTGAGATGAAAATCGCTCAGGATTTTGAAGTAAACACAGAAAGAAAGGAAAAGACCATGAAGGAACTGGAAAAAACCTACAATCCCTCGGCGATCGAGGAAAAGCTTTATCAGAAATGGCTGGACAACAAATATTTTCATGCAGATGCAGAGCGGGGAAAACGTGAAGGAAAGAAACCCTTTACGATTGTTATGCCTCCGCCCAATATTACCGGACAGCTTCATATGGGTCACGCTCTGGACAATACCATGCAGGATATTCTGACCCGGTATAAGAGAATGCAGGGCTATGAGGCGCTGTGGCAGCCTGGTACCGACCACGCAGCCATTGCAACTGAGGTAAAGGTCATTGACAAATTAAAAAATGAAGGCATTGACAAGCAGGATCTGGGACGGGAAGGCTTCCTGGAAAAATGCTGGGACTGGAGAAAAGAGTACGGTACCCGGATTATTAATCAGCTGCACAAGCTGGGCTCCTCTGCGGATTGGGACAGAGAGAGATTTACGATGGATGAGGGCTGTTCCGACGCTGTTTTAGAGGTATTCTGCAAGCTGTATGAGAAGGGATACATTTATAAGGGTTCCCGGATTATTAACTGGTGTCCCGTGTGCCAGACTTCTATTTCTGATGCAGAGGTTGAGCATCAGGAGCAGGACGGCTTTTTCTGGCATATTAATTATCCCATTGCAGGAGAGGAGGGACGTTTTGTAGAGATTGCTACCACCCGTCCAGAGACTCTGCTGGGAGACACGGCTGTTGCTGTAAATCCGGAGGATGAGCGTTACCAGGATCTGGTTGGAAAAATGTTAAAGCTGCCGCTGACAGATCGTCAGATTCCGGTTGTTGCAGATGCTTATGTAGATAAGGAGTTTGGAACCGGATGTGTAAAGATTACTCCGGCGCATGACCCCAATGACTTTGAGGTGGGACGCCGCCACAATCTTCCGGAGATCTGCATTATGAATGATGATGCAACTATTCGCTGTCCGGGCAGTAAGTATGACGGAATGGATCGGTATGAGGCCAGAAAAGCCATGGTGGAGGATTTAAAGGAGCAGGGCCTGTTAGTTAAGGTAGTTCCTCATTCTCACAACGTGGGAACTCATGATCGCTGTAAGACCACAGTTGAGCCTATGGTGAAGCAGCAGTGGTTTGTACGGATGGAGGAGATGGCAAAGCCGGCGATTGCGGCATTAAAGAGCGGTGAGCTGAAGTTTGTTCCGGAAAGCTTTGGGAAAACGTATCTTCACTGGCTGGAGGGAATCCGCGACTGGTGTATTTCCCGTCAGCTGTGGTGGGGACACCGGATTCCGGCTTATTACTGTCAGGAATGCGGCGAAATTGTAGTAGCCAAGTCCATGCCGGAAAAATGTCCGAAATGCGGCTGCACACATTTTAAACAGGATGAGGATACTCTGGATACCTGGTTCTCCTCTGCTTTGTGGCCTTTCTCTACTCTGGGATGGCCGGAAAAAACGCAGGAGCTGGAATACTTCTATCCCACAGATGTACTGGTAACCGGTTATGATATTATTTTCTTCTGGGTTATCCGTATGGTATTCTCTGGAATTGAGCAGACAGGAAAATGTCCGTTCCACACCGTTCTGATTCACGGACTGGTGCGTGACAGCCAAGGACGGAAGATGAGCAAATCTCTGGGCAACGGTATTGATCCTCTGGAGGTAATTGATAAATACGGCGCAGATGCTCTTCGTATGACACTGATTACGGGAAATGCACCTGGCAATGATATGCGGTTCTACTGGGAGAGAGTTGAGAACAGCCGGAACTTTGCAAATAAGGTATGGAATGCTTCCCGTTTCATTATGATGAATATGGAGAAGGCAGATCCGGAGAAAATGAAGGCCTATGATCTGGCATGGGGCGCAGACGGAAGCAAGGATGCAGCTCCCTTAACCATGGCTGACAAGTGGATTCTTTCCAAGGTGAATACTCTGGCTAAGGATGTAACAGAAAATCTGGACAAGTATGAGCTGGGAATTGCCCTTCAAAAGGTTTATGACTTTATCTGGGAGGAATTCTGCGACTGGTACATTGAGATGGTGAAGCCCCGCCTGTGGAATGATGAGGATGAGACTCATACAGCAGCCGTATGGACCTTAAAGACTGTGCTGATTCGTTCTCTGAAGCTTCTGCATCCCTATATGCCGTTTATTACAGAGGAGATTTTCTGTAACCTGCAGGAAGAGGAACCGTCTATTATGATTTCTGCATGGCCGGAATATCAGGAAGCATGGAACTTTGCTTCTGAGGAAAATGCAGTAGAAACTATAAAGGAGGCAGTTCGTGCTATCCGAAACGTACGTACCTCTATGAATGTTCCGCCCAGCAAAAAGGCCAAGGTATATGTAGTTTCTGAGAATGATCAGCTGCTTGATATTTTTGAAAATAGCCGGGTGTTCTTTGCAACTCTGGGATACGCCAGCGAGGTAATTCTCCAGAAGGATAAAAATGGTATCGGAGAAGATGCAGTATCTGCAGTGATTCCGCAGGCAGCTATTTATATGCCTTTCGCAGAGCTGGTGGATGTAGCGAAAGAGCTGGAGCGTCTGACCAAGGAAAAAGAGCGTCTGGTGAAGGAACTGGCCCGTGTAAATGGTATGCTGAACAATGAAAAATTTGTAAGCAAGGCTCCGGAGGCAAAGATCAATGAGGAAAAGGCAAAGCTTGAGAAGTACACACAGATGATGAGTCAGGTGGAAGAACGGCTGTCTCAGCTTCAGTCATAAACCGGGACAGGTTTGCATAAAATAAAATGATGGAAATACATGCGCGGGAATATCTTCTCGATATTCCCTTTTGGACAAAAAAGAAAAATACACTGGAACAGGTAAGGGCATTTCTGGAGGAGCTGGGAAATCCGGATGAGGAGCTGCAGATCATTCATGTAGCAGGAACGAACGGAAAAGGCTCTGTGTGCGCTGATTTGACATCTGTTTTAAGAGAGGCAGGGTACCATGTAGGTACCTTTGTCTCTCCTCACCTGGTGGACATAAGGGAGCGTTTTTTGCTGGACGGAATACCGGTGGCAGAGGAGATTTTTGAACGAAGCTTTCAGAAGGTACTTTCTGCTGTTCAGATGATGACCAGCCGGGGATACTGTCATCCGACTTTTTTTGAATTTGTGTTTCTGATGGCTATGGTTATTTTTCAGGAACAGAAGCCGGATTACGTGATTCTGGAAACGGGATTGGGCGGACGACTGGATACTACGAATGTAATCCGCCGTCCCCTGGGCTGCGTCATTACCTCAATCAGTCTGGAGCATACCCAGTACCTGGGCGATTCCATTGAAAAAATTGCATCAGAGAAGGCAGGAATCATTAAAAAAGGAATTCCTGTGGTCTATGATGCCAATCAGCCGGAGGCTTCTGCGGTAATCTGTAAACGGGCAGAGGAGATGGCTTCTAAGGCTTATGGATTGGACAGGGAGGATTCCTACGGACAGGTGGATTTTGCCGCGCCCTACCAGGCTATGAATGCAGCTCTGGCAGTGAAGCTTCTTCAGGTTCTGGAAATCCCGGGGGTGGATGATCAGGTCATCCAGAGAGGCCTCTCCTCTGTCTGCTGGAAGGGCAGAATGCAGAAGATAGGACCGGGAATCTGGCTGGATGGAGCTCACAATCCAGGGGGGATTCAGGCGTTTATTGAGGCAGTAAGGAAGATTTCCGGAACAGACACCACGGGACAGGGCGGTCTGCAGCTTCTGTTTGCAGCAGTTTCGGACAAGGATTACGGACAGATGATTGAAATGCTGTGCAGAGGGCTTCCCATCGACCGGGTAACTGTGGTACACTTAAACAGTGACCGGGGGCTTGAACCAGCTATTCTTAAAGAATTATTTTATAAGAACGGCTGCAGTCAGGTAGAGACGTATGAGAACGTCCGTGAGGCGCTGGATGCGGCTTTGCGGCACAAAGGAGAGCAGGACAGGCTGTTTGCCGTTGGTTCCCTCTATTTGATTGGGGAGATTGAGGCAGCGCTTTCCTGCAGAAACTCATAAGGAGGAAGATGCGATGCTGGATTTTGAAGAAGAGATTACCCGTTTTAAGCCAAGCATGGAGGTCGGAGAGGTTGAGGAAGCCATTGTCCGGGAGGATCTGACGGATATGACGGATTTAATGGTGGAATTTTTGAAAAACGGCACGGAGCAGAGCGGAAAAGAATGAACAGAGAATGGAAAAACCGCCGGATAGCCAATGCCTACTACAACCAGGGGTTGGCTCTGGCACGGCAGAGAGATCTGACTGGCGCGGCAGCCGCCCTGAAAAAAAGCCTTAGATTTGATAAATTTCAGACCGATGCCCGCAATCTTCTGGGACTGATTTATCTGGAGATTGGAGAAGCCGGCTCAGCCCTGTGCCAGTGGGTTATCAGTCTGAATTTGCAGGAGCAGGATAATCTGGCAGAAGAATATCTGCAGCGGGTTCAGGGATCCGGAGGCTATCTGGAAACAGCAGATCAGGCGGCAAAAAAGTACAACCAGGCGTTAGTATATGCGCAGAATGAAAATGAGGATCTGGCAGTTCTGCTTCTGATGCGGATGCTGGATGATTTTCCCAATTATGTAAAGGCTCAGGAGCTTCTTGCTCTGTTATATATCCGCCATGAGGACTATATTAAGGCAGGGCGATGTCTGTATCAGGTTCTGAAGGTGGATTGCTACAATCCTACGGCTCAGAGATATATGGCAGTTGCCAAGCATAATACGGGTAAGGCTGAGGTAGAAAAGCGAAAGCTGAAAAATGCATTTTCCCACAGGCAGATGCAGGACGATGATATTATTATCCCGCCCAGTTATAAGGAAAATACAGGATGGCAGTCTGTGATGAACATTCTTGTGGGACTGATTCTGGGTGTGGCAGTGGTGTATTTCCTGATTATGCCGGCAAAGCAGGAGGCAATGAATGCCTTGCATAACAAGGAGCAGCTGGCAAATCTGGAGCAAATCAATCAAAAAAGCCTGGAAATCGATTCGCTGATGCAGCAGCTTGAGGACGCAAAGAAGGCTCAGGAAGCTGCAGAGGGCAGCCTGGAGGCGATGGAGGCAGACAGCGGAGGCGTGATCAGCCAGTATCAGAATATGGTGAAGCTTTTGGAGGCTTATCGGGCAGAGGATGCAAAAAACGCAGCTGTGCTTTATACCAGTATGGATATGAGTGTTCTGACAGATGGGGTTTTGAACCAGACCGTGGCCTGGATTCAGCAGGATATGAGTGAAAATGGCTGGAAGACGCTTCTTTCTATGGGAGATGAGGCCATGAGCCAGGAGTCCGGTGCCGGAGCTTCCCAGGCAATTGATTATTATAACAGAAGCCTGCAGATACATCCCGGCAATGCAGAAGTTATTTACAAGCTGGGACTGGCCTATGAGGCGGCTGGAGATAAGGACAAGGCTAATGAATATTTCGGAGAAATTATTATGAATTATCCGGACAGCGAGTTTATGGAGGATTCCAAAGTGCGCAGAGGATATTAAGATTATCCGGAAGTACAGAAGAAGGAAAAATAAAAAGACACGACAGAAAAAAGAAAATGATTCTGTCGTGTCTTTTTTTGCTGTTCTGTCATAGGACTATTCTTTTTATGGCAGAGAAAGCTTTGCGAGGGTGGGCCTTGGCACATTCTTTTTCATTTTGTAGGAATGTTTCAAAAATCAAAAAGGAGGATTTTATGATGGCAGCAGGGCAGACATTCACTTACGAGACAAGGGGACAGATTCTGATTATTCATCTTCCCAGGGAGTTAGATCACCACAACTGCAGGAATCTGAAATATGAGACGGATCTTCTTTTTTCAGAAAACTATATCAGCAAGGTGGTATTTGATTTTTCCAGAACGGAGTTTATGGATTCTTCGGGAATCGGAATTTTGCTAAACAGGTATAAACAGATGGCAGGCAGCGGAGGAAAGGTAACTCTGTATGGAGTGAATGCTCAGATAGGACGGATTCTGGCAATTGGGGGAATCCACCGTCTGATGGAGAATTTTGATTCAAAAGAAGAGGCAATTGCCGGATAAAAAGGGAGGATACGAATATGGAACGCTTTCGAATGGAACTGGAAAGCCTGTCACAGAATGAAGAATTTGCAAGAGTGGTTGTGGCTGTTTTTATGAGTCGGCTGAATCCTACTCTCGAAGAGGTTGACGATGTCAAAACGGCTGTTTCTGAGGCGGTAACCAATGCAGTGATTCACGGTTACAAAGGAGGGGAGGGAATAATTCTCCTGGAGACAGAAATTGACGGACAGGAGCTCACAGTAAGAGTTCGTGACAGAGGAATGGGAATTGCAGATGTAGAAAAGGCGCGGGAACCCATGTATACCACGGATCAGACAGGAGAACGCTCCGGAATGGGATTTTCTTTTATGGAGGCATTTATGGATCATGTTTTTGTGGAGTCAGAGGTGGGAACCGGAACGCTGGTAGTAATGAAAAAGAAAATCGGCAGGTGAGGCCATGGAAGAATTGACAAATTTAATCAGAAAGGCCCATGAGGGTGATCAGCAGGCCAGAGATAAGCTGGTTCTTGATAATGTGGGACTTGTCTGGAGTACGGTTCGCCATTTTGGAAACCGCGGCTGCGATCCAGAGGATCTGTTTCAGATTGGATGCATTGGGCTGCTGAAGGCAATAGATAAATTTAATCTGGAATTTGATGTAAAATTTTCTACCTACGCAGTGCCTATGATTACAGGTGAAATCAAGCGTTTTCTGAGAGATGACGGAATGCTGAAGGTGAGCCGGTCTGTAAAAGAGCTGGGAAATCGTGTGCGGGCTGTTCGGGAAGCCATGACTCTGGAACTGGGGCGGGAGCCGGGGCTGGAGGAAATTTCTTCACGTATGGGAGTCAGCAGGGAGGAAATCGCCGCATCCTTAGAGGCAGGAGCAGAGGTGGAGTCTCTTTACAAAACCATTGGAAACGGAGATGATCCCAATCTCTGTCTGATGGATCGGATCCGGGATGAGAGGGAGGAGCAGGAGCAGATGATGAATCAGCTGGTGCTCTGCCAGCTTTTAAAAAGACTGGATGAAAAGGAAAGGGATATTATTGTCAGAAGGTATTTTGATAATCAGACACAAAGCAGGATTGCTGTGGATCTGAAGATTTCCCAGGTTCAGGTTTCCAGACTGGAAAAAAAGATTCTTCGCCAGCTTCGGGAATATCTCACCTTAGAATGAGCCATACTAAGCGCAGAAGCCGGATATACCGGGCTGGAAAAGGATGTGAGAGATGATGGAATTCTGGAAATCAAAGAAAACAGCAGCGGCAGTATTGTGCCTGATTCTCCTGGCGGCAGTGCTGTGGATGGTTTTTTGGGAAAAACCCGAACCGGAACCGGAGGGAACTCTGGTAAAGCTGGAGATTTTGGAGGATAAGCTATGAGCGCCTCAAATACGGTATATTTGAATCTGCGGGAAATGACTCAGGTGCACCGAAAGGATGTTTATGTAAAGGATGTAGGCAGTGTGTACTGCAGCAACCTGGTGATTCAGAGCAAATGCCGGGCGATGAAAATCAAATCCATTCGGGAGGACGGCCAGCATTGTTATATCGAAAGCGCACTGGATGTGATTGCTGGTCTGGAACAGCTGGATCCTTCCATTCAGGTTAATAATGTGGGGAAGGTGGAGTATATTATTGACTATCATCCGCCGAAAAAACCAATTCCTGGATGGCAGTGGGCGAAAACGGTTTTTGTCTGCATAATCGGTTTTTGCGGGGCAGCCTTTGCGATTATGACCTTTAATAATGATGTCAATGTGACAGATGTGTTTCAAAAAGTATACCGTTTGATAACAGGAGAGAAGCCTCAGGGCTTTACGATTCTGGAGCTGTCCTATTCGGTAGGACTTGCCGGAGGAATTCTTCTGTTTTTCAATCACTTTGCAGGCTGGAAGCTGAATACAGATCCTACACCTCTGGAAGTGGAAATGCGGCTTTATGAAGAAAATATAGGAAAAACCCTGATTCAGAATGACAGCAGAAAGGAGCAGGAAGTCGATGTTTCGTAATCTGCCTCTGGCAGTCCGCCAGGTGATTCTGGCATTTGCAGGACTGAGCGCAGGAGGGGTAATTGCAGCCGGAATATTTGCATTTCTGGTAATGATTGGAATATTTCCCCGTCTGATTGGAAAAACGAAAACCCGAAAGCATATTCTCCTTTTTGATACTATGATTATTTTAGGAGGAATTCTGGGGAATGCGGTGGATCTCTATGAAATCCCTGTTCTTATGGGAGGAAAACTGTTTTTGGGAGTTTTTGGATTTTCCGTAGGCGTCTTTGTGGGATGTCTTGTCATGTCTCTGGCAGAAACTCTGAAAACGGTTCCGGTGATTGTCCGGAGGATTCACCTGGCTGTGGGCTTTCCCTATCTGATTCTGTCAATTGCCGCTGGAAAGCTGGCAGGCGCGCTCATCTATTTTCTGTCATAGAAAAGCAGAAGCAGAAAATTGGGAAAACAGAAGAAAACAGGAGAAAAGGAGGAACACGATGGAATTAAAGAAAAAAGAGTACGGGGAATATGTGGAGAAGATTACACCGAAGAATTCCCTTCCGGCAGATATGGCCAGGGCCTTTCTGACAGGCGGAGCCATCTGCAGTCTGGGGCAGGCTATGATAATGGGCCTGATGTCACTGGGAGGACTGGAAAAGGAAACGGCTCAGACGTGGACTCAGCTGGCGCTGATTTTTCTCAGCATTCTTCTGACAGGTCTGAATCTGTATCCCAAGGCGGCAAAATGGGGCGGTGCAGGGGCCCTGGTACCGATTACAGGCTTTGCCAATTCTGTTGTGGCTCCAGCCATAGAATACAGGGCAGAAGGCCATGTATTTGGTATTGGCTGCAAGATTTTTACCATTGCAGGGCCGGTGATTTTGTATGGGATATTTGCCAGCTGGATCCTGGGGCTGATTGCCTGGATCGGGGCCTTGTAAGGAGGGAAGCACATGCAGAAGGGAAAAGCTAGTTTATTATTTGAAAATCCGGTATATGTGGCAGGAATGGCCTCGGTGGCCGGGAAAAAAGAAGGAGAAGGACCCCTGGGAAAGCAGATCGATGTTGTGGAAGCAGATCCCATGTTTGGAGCAGATAACTGGGAAAAGGCAGAAAGCGCCATGCAGAAGCAGGCGGCGGATTTGGCTCTGGAAAAAGGCGGTATCCACAGAGGAGATGTCCGGTATCTGTTTGCTGGAGATCTGCTGGGTCAGCTGATTGCTACCTCATTTGGAAGCGTTGATTTGGAGATTCCCCTGTTTGGTCTGTACGGAGCCTGCTCTACTATGGGGGAGGCTTTGAGTCTGGGCGCAATGTGCGTAGCTGGAGGACACGGGGATCAGGTGCTGGCTCTGGCTTCCAGCCATTATGCTACGGCGGAAAAACAGTTCCGGTTTCCTCTGTCCTACGGAAATCAAAGGCCTCAGAGTGCGACCTGGACAGTAACCGGATGTGGAGCGGTTGTTTTGTCAAAGCATCCAGGACAGATCCTGGAAAGAAAAACAGCAGAGGCTGATGGGAAAACAACCAGACAGCGCCAGGTGCGGATTGCAGGAATTACAACAGGAAAGCCGGTAGATCTGGGGATCCGAGATTCGATGAATATGGGAGCGGCCATGGCGCCTGCGGCCTGGGATACGATTATGCAGAATTTTCGGGATCTGGAGGTAGAGGAAGGCTGGTATGACCGGATTATTACTGGTGATCTGGGAAATGTAGGGCAGAAGGTGCTTTTGGATCTGATGAAGCAGGAGGGACATGATCTGTCAGGAATTTCTATGGACTGCGGCCTGGAAATCTATGACTGCCAGAGCCAGGATACGCATTCGGGAGGAAGCGGCTGCGGCTGTTCTGCAGTGACTCTGTGTGCTCATATACTTCCGATGCTGTTTTCTGGAAGCTGGAAGAGGGTTCTTTTTGTTCCTACAGGGGCGCTGCTTTCTACGGTCAGCTACAACGAAGGACAGAGTATTCCGGGCATTGCCCATGGGGTGATACTGGAAAGCTGTGATTTGGAAAATGATGATGAGAATATGGTCAGAAAATCGAAGGATTAAAGAGAGGAGGGCGAAGGGATGACAGATATCATTAAGGCATTTCTGACAGGTGGGCTGATCTGCAGTCTGGTACAGATTTTGCTGGATCGGACGAAGCTGATGCCTGGCCGGGTGATGGTTATGCTTGTAGTGTCGGGCGGAATATTGGGCTGGCTGGGACTTTATGAGCCTTTTGCGGAATGGGCCGGAGCCGGGGCATCAGTTCCCCTTCTTGGCTTTGGAAATACGCTGTGGAGGGGTGTGGCAGAAAGTATGGCAGAGGACGGCTTTCTGGGAATTTTCCGGGGAGGTCTGACTGCAGCCTCTGCAGGGATCACCGGCGCTCTGGTATTTGGATATTTGGGAGCTCTTGTTTTTAAACCCAAAATGAAATAAAGAAAACAGAAAAAGAAACAATCAAAAGGCTGTGTGGATTTTTCACAGCCTTTTGTGCTATAATCCAGAAGAAGATTTCAAAAGAGAGGCAGGAAGAACCATTGACAGAACGAACAATTTGCGGAGTTTCCGTCAGGAGAGCGATTTTTTTTATTTTGACAGTGGGTTGGATGATTCTGATATTTCTTTTTTCAGCCCGTCCCGCAGAGCTCTCCTCTCAGGACAGCAGTCGGATGGGCCATCTGGTTGGAAAAATTCTGGTTTCTGATTATGAAGCGTGGCCGAAGGTGCAGCAGGATCGATATGCAGAGGGGATTGACCATGCTGTGCGAAAAACAGCTCATTTTGCAGAATATGCCATTCTTGGTTTTTTGCTGACAGGAGCAGCTTCTCTTGGAAACGGATGGAAATCCTTTTTGCAGCCCGGACTTACGGGCGCTTTGTATGCGGCATCGGATGAATTTCACCAGCTGTTTGTTCCCGGACGAAGCGGGCAGACATCGGATGTTCTGCTGGATAGCGCAGGAGTGTGCTTCGGAGTGCTTCTGGGAATGCTGTTTTGGAGACTGGTTGGGGAAGTCGGCTCTTAAAAGCTCCGTGATTGGAAATGCCGAAACGGAAGACGGCAGAAAACAGGAAAATTAGACAGAACAAGAAAAAAGACAAAAAAGTACGAGGAGATTGTTATGTATATTGCAGATCTGCATATTCACTCCAGATATTCACGGGCAACCAGCCGCGATTTGACGCCGGAGAATCTGGATTTTCAGGCACGAAGGAAAGGGATCCGGGTGCTGGGGACAGGAGATTTTACCCACCCTGCATGGAGACAGGAACTGAAAGAGAAGCTGGTTCTGGAAGAAGACGGTCTGTACCGTCTGAAGACGGAGTATGTACGGGATCCGGAAAAGGGAGCAGAGGAGGACAGAACCAGATTTGTGATTACTGGAGAAATCAGCTCGATTTATAAGCAGGACGGAAAGGTGAGAAAAGTACACAGCCTTTTGATTCTTCCAGGTCTCGAGGAGGCAGAAAGACTGTCGGCAAAGCTGGAAACCATTGGAAATATTCATTCTGACGGCCGCCCGATCCTGGGGCTTTCCTGTCACGATCTTCTGGAAATTATGCTGGATATTTGTCCGGAGGGAATCTTTGTTCCAGCGCATATCTGGACTCCGCATTTTTCCATGTTCGGGGCATTTTCCGGATTTGACAGAGTAGAGGACTGCTTTGGGGAGCTGACGCCTTATATACATGCGGTGGAAACCGGGCTGTCCTCAGATCCGCCTATGAACTGGCGGCTTTCTGCCCTGGATCGGTTCCAGCTGATTTCCAATTCCGACGCCCATTCTCCGGCAAAGCTGGGGAGGGAAGCAAATCTGCTGTCAGGCAGTCTCTCTTATGAGGGGATGAAGAAGGCGATCGAGACAGGAGAAGGACTTGCCGGGACCATTGAATTTTTTCCGGAGGAGGGCAAATATCATTTTGACGGACATAGAAAATGCCATATTTGCATGAGTCCTGCTGAGGCAGACAGAAACGATGGGATCTGTCCGGTGTGCAAAAGGAAAATGACCATTGGCGTTTCTCACCGGATTGATCAGCTGGCAGATCGAGAGGAGGGCTTTGTCCTTTCCGATGGAAAACCCTTTGAAAGCCTTGTGCCGCTTCCAGAGGTGATTGCTGCGTCAACCGGGCGTTCTGCAGCAGGAAAAAGGGTGCAGGAGGAATACCAGAGCATGCTGGATAAACTGGGAACGGAATTTGCAATCCTTCGGGAAGTTCCCATTGAAGATATTAGATGCCATTCCGGATATTTGATTGCAGAGGGAATCCGGAGACTGAGAGAGGGCAGAGTGACAAGGCTTCCGGGCTTTGACGGAGAATATGGGATCATCCGTCTTTTTGAACCGGACGAAATACAAAATCCAGAGGGGCAGATGAACCTGAGCGGGATTCTCGAAGCCTCAAAAGCAGCTGGAGAACAAACGGATTCTGGAAAATATATGGCAGAGGAACCAGAGATAAAACAAGAAAAAGCAGCAGGGAAGACAGGAAAAAAGTCTGCACAGACAGAAGAAAAGAACAGGAATTGTAAAAAAGAAGCAGAAAGCTTTTGCCTTAATGAGGAACAGAAGAAGGCGGCAGAGCTTCCCTGCCGCAGGCTTGCGGTTATTGCAGGACCCGGAACAGGAAAGACGAAAACGCTGACAGCCAGGATTCAGTGTCTGATTGAAAAACGAAGAGTGAAGGCCTCAGAAATTACCGCTGTAACCTTTACTAATCAGGCAGCCAGAGAGTTAAGAGAACGTCTGCAAAGGGAAATGCCTCATCGGCGGGCCTTTGCCCGGATTCAGACAGGTACCTTTCATTCGATTTGCGGAGAGCTGCTGAAAAGCGCAGGAGTTTCCTACACTCTGGCCGACCCGATGGAGCTTGAGGAGCTGGCAAAGGAGATTTTAGAGGAGTTGAAATTAAAGCTCTCTGCCACAGCGCTTCAGAACGTGATTTCCAGGGAAAAAATAAAGAGGGTGCTTGTTTTTGGAAAGGAATTTCAGAAAGAGGCAGAAGATAACACGCAGCTGCAGCCAGGAACAGATCTCTGGAATGCAGTTTCCAGATATGAGGAGCGTCTGAAGGAGCAGGGGTTGTTTGATTTTGATGATCTTTTGATAGAAGCTCTTTGCCTTCTTCTGGAGGATAATGAGGAAGCGAGAAGCTTTTGCAGTCGGTTTTCCTATCTTCTGGTAGATGAATTTCAGGATATCAGTCCTTTGCAGTATGAGCTTATATGCCAGTGGAACCGCTATGGAAAAGAACTCTTTGTAATCGGAGATCCGGATCAGTCCATTTATGGATTTCGTGGATCGGATTCTGCCTGCTTTTCCCGTTTTCTGGAGGGTGCGCCGGAGGCAGAGGTGATTTCTCTTCATAAAAACTACCGTTCCTCAGGTACAATTACAGAAGGCGCTGCTGCTGTGATTTCCAACAATCCGGGCGAAAAGAGAAGTCTCGTTTCTATGGCTGGGCCTGGCAGCAGGCTTCGTGTTGTAAAGGCATCTGGAAAACGTTCGGAGGGAATTTTTACAGCCAGGGAAATTAACCGTATGGTAGGCGGAATTGATATGCTGGATGCCCAGGAACAGGGAGTGGAAGAAAAAACGATAAGAAGCTTTTCAGATATTGCCATTTTATGCAGAACAAACCATCAGGCAGAGGCGATGGAGGAGTATCTGAAAAAGGAAGGTATTCCCTATACAATTACAGGAAGAGGAAGCTTTCTGGAGGAAGGGACTGTTCGGGAAGCTGTGGCATTTTTCCGTGCTCTGTACAGCCAGGAAAAAGAGACAGATCAGAAAACTGGACGTTTCAGGAAAGAATTGGAGGAGATTGATTCTCAGGCTTTGCAGGAGAAATACAGGCCCCTTTTATCAAAGAAAAAGCCGGCAGATCTGATAAAAATGTGGATGGAGGATCGGGGGCTTTCCCAGGATGAGCCTCTTTCCAGGCTCATGTCCATGGCGCTTTTTCACAAGACCATGAAGGATCTTTTAGAAAATCTCCTTCTGGGAAGGGAGGGAGATTTGAAGCGCTGCGGAGGCAGACATTATACGGCGGATGCAGTTTCCCTGATGACGCTTCATGGGGCAAAGGGACTGGAGTTTCCTGCTGTTATTATTCCAGGAATGGAGAAAGGGGCATTTCCTCTTCCGATCAAAAGAAAAGACGGAACACCTGTGGATATCCAGGAGGAACGCCGCCTTTTCTATGTAGGTATGACAAGAGCCAGAGAAGAACTGATTTTTGTTACCTGCGGTGAACCGTCAGAGTTTTTGTCAGAACTTCCAGAGCATCTGGTGCAGAGGGAGCAGGCCCTTGTGCGGGAAAGCCCTCAGACACGACAGATGAGTCTGTTTGATTTTCTGGACTCTTAAAGAGCTGTTATTTGTTCATCATGGCAAGAATCTGCTGTTTGGGTCTTGCGCCCATGGCCTGATTGACAATTTTTCCGTTTTTCAGTACAAACAGAGAGGGAATACTCATGACATGAAACTGAGCTGCCAGTTCCGGTTGTTCATCCACGTTTACTTTTCCTACGGTGAATTCCGGGTGCTCCTCTGCGATTTCATCTACAAGGGGAGAAACCATCCGGCATGGGCCGCACCAGCTGGCCCAGAAGTCCAGAAGGATAGGTTTATCGGAATTCAGGATTTCTTTTTGAAAATTTTCTTTTTTAATGGTTAATGCTGACATAGGGGAATCCTCCTTTTTCGTAATGATTATGTTTTATGGAAATGATTGCAATCTATCTGTTTTTTGCTTTGCAGATAAGCTGAGTCATGGTGCCCATGGGACAGTAGACACACCAGGAGCGGGGCTTAAACAGTACCATGGTGACAATCCCCAGAATGGTGGAGGTCAGCATGACGCTGTAGAAGCCAAAGGCAAACTGGGCAGCAGCCGGCGGCAGCCCGGTCTGATGGTAGGCCCAGTGCCAGGGAACCCGGAAGGTCCACAGAAGCGTCACAGCCTGTCTCAACTCTCTTGCGCCGGAGAACACCAGCCAGGTGTTCCAGAGCATCTGCAGGAACATGACCAGGAAGAATATCAGGAAACCATATCGGAATCCTTTGCTTTTCATCCAGGCGGGAATGTCACGCTTTCGTGACAGACCGAATTGTCCGCCCAGCAGTCCAAACAGCTGCCCTCTTCCGCAGTAGCGGTTGCAGTAGCCCTTGTTTCCCTTGACCAGAGAAATAATCAGAGGAATAAAAAAGCAAAGCAGGCCCAGCCAGGCAAACAGGATGTTGAAGAATCCCAGAACCAGATAGGTGAGGGATGCAATCCAGAGATAGTCGTACCAGTGTTTTTTCTGTTTCATGGGTTCACCTCCTGAATGCGGATAACGGATGCCGGACATTCCCGGGCGCATTTTCCGCAGCCTACACAAACTGCTTCGGCAACCCTGGCGGTAATTCCCTGCCATACCTGAATGGCAGATGTGGGACATACTTTTACGCAGGATCCGCAGGCAACACAGTGGGCTTCGTCTACAAAGGCTTTCTTTTTCTTTCTGATGTTCTGATTCATGACAGCTTCCTTTCCTGAGTGGCAGGTAGTTTTTCCTGCCTGTTGATGATACTATACTACAGGAAAAGAAAAAGTTCTGTGATATTGTCACATTGAGAAAAGTGCGTTTCAAGCAGTCAGGTTCAGTCTTGCAAATGTGCATTCGCCGCGTTAAAATAAACGTAATTGCAAAGGGGGCGGTAGAAATGGCAGGGGAGAAAAATGACTTTTCAAAGGGAAGCATTGTGGGAAACATTGTGAATCTGGCGATTCCTATGACACTGGCCCAGCTGATCAATGTACTGTATAATATTGTAGACAGAATTTATATTGGACGAATACCAGATCATGCGACGCTTTCGCTGACAGGATTGGGACTTTGCCTTCCGGTTATTTCCATGGTGATTGCATTTGCCAATCTTTTTGGTATGGGGGGCTCGCCTCTCTGCTCGATTGAACGGGGGAGGGGAAATGAGGAAGAGGCAGAGCGGATCATGGGAAATTCCTTCTGTATGATGGTGGGATGTGGAGTGGTTCTGACGATATTGGGGCTTTTGCTGAAACGTCCCATGCTTTATTTGTTTGGAGCCAGTGATCAGACATTTCCTTATGCAGACAGCTATCTGAGCATTTATCTTCTTGGAAGCGTATTTGTCATGGTGGGGCTGGGAATGAATTCCTTTATTAACAGCCAGGGCTTTGGAAAGATCGGAATGATGACAGTCCTTCTCGGCGCAGTGGCAAATATTATACTGGATCCTATCTTTATTTTTGTGCTGGATATGGGGGTACAGGGGGCAGCCCTTGCCACAGTGATTTCTCAGGGACTCAGCGCGGCGTGGATCCTCCGGTTTTTGACAGGGGAAAAGACGATTCTGAAGCTAAAGGTCAGCTGTATGAGGCTGGAATGGCCGCGGGTGAGAAATATTGTGGCATTGGGACTTTCCGGTTTTACTATGGCAATTACTAACAGTCTGGTTCAGATTATGTGCAACGCTACGCTGCAGATCTACGGAGGAGATCTGTATGTGGGAGTAATGACAGTCATCAATTCTGTCCGGGAGGTTGTCAGTATGCCGGTGCAGGGAATTACTCACAGCGCTCAGCCGGTTATGGGATACAATTATGGGGCCGGAGAATACGGGCGTGTGAGGAAGGCTATCTGGTTTACATCGATTTCAGCCATTGTATACACTACGGCAGTGTGGATTCTGGTTCATGGATTTCCGGAGTTCTTTATCCGTATTTTTAACCAGGATGCGGATCTGGTGGCAGCGGGGATTCCGGCCATGCAGATTTATTATTTTGGATTTTTCCTGATGTCGCTTCAGTTTTCTGGTCAGGCGGTGTTTGTGGCTCTTGGAAAAGCAAAACGTGCGGTCTTTTTCTCAATTTTCCGGAAGGTGATTATTGTTGCTCCTTTGACCTGGCTGCTTCCTCAGATTGCAGGTCTGGGAACGAAGGGCGTGTTTGCGGCAGAGCCGATTTCCAATCTCATTGGAGGCCTTGCCTGCTTTCTTACGATGCTGGCCACGGTAATGCCGGAGCTGAAGGAACAGGGGAACGGAGAAAAGAAAAATACATAATTAGGGATACAGGAGATGAAAATGCGAAAATACTACAGAGGCTTGTGCGGAGCTTTGGCAGGATGTCTGATAGCGGCAGCGCCGCCGCTGAGCGTCCGGGCAGAGGAAGCGGGATATATCCGGGCGGCAACCTATACATCAGATGCCTGGGTATCTAATTTCTGGAATACAGAAAGCGATCATATGGAGGAGGAGCTGGCGCAGATTGCAGCAGACGGATTTAATACGATTATTCTGGTAATCCCATGGAGGGAATTTCAGCCGTCAGTCATGCCCCTTACCTATAATCCTTATGCCTTTGAAAAACTGGATCAGGTTATGGAGGCAGCAGAAAAACAGGGGCTTTCTGTTATGTTTCGAGTTGGCTATACCTGGGATTATTATGGGGATGAGAGCTCGGTATATCGTTTTCGGGAGCTTTTAAGAAGCGAGGCTGTGAGAAACGGCTGGCTGGCTTATGCAGGAAGGATTTATGAAACCGGAAGCCGTTATTCTAATTTCTGCGGAGGATTTATGACCTGGGAGGACTTCTGGAATTATGCAGAGGATGCGGGAAATTTTGGAAGAAGGGATAACAGCAGAAAGGAAGCAAAGCAGATCGGATTTCAGGATTATCTGAAAAAGCACTATACTCTGAGCCAGCTGAATGAAATCTATCAGCCTGCAGTTCCCTTTTCGTCTTATTCAGATGTGTATATTCCAGGGCGCAGTGATCACGCTTATCGGCTGTTTTATGAATTCTATGATGCTTATCTGGAGGAACTTCTTGTAGATACCCAGAAATGTTTTCCCGGTCTTTCCATGGAGGTACGGCTGGATGCAGATTCGGTTCCCGGTGCGGGTGGAGAAGAGATGACAAGGGTCAGTCATTTTGACACCTTTGACTGTGGAGATGCAGATTATACCGCTCTGATGTACAGCGTTTCTATGGGGCGGGCGGCAGGACAGACCGTTCTGGTTCATGAGGCATTTCGAACAATGGGAGAGCAGCTGGCACAGGTAAAGGCCCATAACGGCGGAAAGCCGATTATGATTGATCAGCTTCTTTATATGGATGAGACGGAGGACTTTCAATCAAATGCCAGACTTCTGGAATCTCACAGGGGATTATTTTTGATGGGGCTTCCGGAACTGCTGCATCAGTATACCAATGGCTATGGCATATGGACTTACCGGAATTATACCAATAATCCGGTTTATAACAGTCAGTTCGCTTTGGGAAGCCGGGGCTGGGAGGTGTCAGGGGCAGCGGTTCAGACAAGAAACGGCAGCAGTCAGATGATGATTTTGCCTGGAGGGAAAATCAGTCAGAAAATCGGACACAGGATTGGAGGACGGAATACCCATGACAATTATGTGCGGTTTACGGCAGACAGTGACGGCCCTGTGACAGTGACCGTGTCTCTGGGAACACAGAAGCAGCAGGTTTCGGTGGATGGGGAACAACAATACACGCTGGAATTTGGAAGAGACGGATATTATTCTGTGGAATTTGAGGCAGACGGAGAGGCTTATCTGGACAATATTCAGGTTTACAATTTTATTCAGGACGGACAGCTGCGGGATGTGGATGGAAAAGAACTCAGCTGCATGGCACCCATGCAGCATCTGAACAGAGCGATGCAGTAATGCCGGCAGGACAGAGGAAGTGCAGTATTGACTTCCTCTCTGTTTTTGTTATAATGTTGTTATAGCATTTGTATAACAATGGAGAGGAAAGACGGTGAAGGTATGGTCATAAAAATTGATTTTGAAAGCGAGGAAGCCATCTATGTTCAGCTGAAGAATCAGATTATTCTCGGGATTGCCACAGACCGGATTCGGGAGGGGGATTCTCTTCCGTCTGTCCGTCAGCTCGCTGACAACATCGGGATTAATATGCATACAGTAAATAAAGCCTATTCGGTGCTGCGTCAGGAGGGATTTATTAAGCTGGATCGCAGAAAGGGTGCAGTTATTGCGCTGGATGTGAATAAGCTGGAGGCTCTTGAGGCGCTGCAGAGAGAGCTGGCTGTGATTCTGGCCAGAAGTCTGTGCAAGAATATCAGCCGCGGGGAAGTGCATCAGATGGTAGATGATATTTATGATTACTATACCAGAAAATGCGAAGAATAGAAGAAAACGGATGGAGGATTGCCATGTTATGTGAACGCTGTAAAATCAGAGAGGCTAATATCCAATATACCGAGATTGTAAATGGTGTCAGAAAAGAACACAATTTCTGCGCCCAGTGTGCCCGGGAACTGGATTTTGGTCCCTATTCCGCAATCTTTGACAGTGACTTCCCTCTGGGCAAGCTGCTGTCAGGGCTTCTGGGTCTGAATGAAGGGGAGCAGGAAACCAGTTCCTGTCAGGTAGCATGTCCTACCTGCGGACTCAGCTATGAAGATTTTGTAAAAAACAGCCGGTTCGGATGTCCGGACTGTTATGGTGTGTTTGATTTGCTGATCAGTGATAATATTAAGCAGCTTCAGGGAAGCGATGCCCATAAGGGAAAACATCCCAAATACCACAGGCAGGAGTCGGAAACTTCCGGAGAGTTTGGAGGCGAAGCTGCCGCCCAGCCGGGAACTGTTTTTCAGGAAGCGGATACAGTTCAGGAACAGATTCGTATTCTGGAGGCAAGAAGGCAGGAGGCTGTGCGGAGAGAGGATTATGAGACAGCCGCCCTTTGCCGTGACAAGATCAAAGCATTGAGAGAGGAAAACGGAGAATGATGAAGTGGTATGAACGGGTGGATCGAGAGAGGCCTGCTGTTATCAGCAGCAGGATCCGGCTGGTCCGCAACTGGAATCAATATGTCTTTCCGTCACGCCTGACTCCGGACGCAGGAGAAGAGATGATCCGTCAGCTGAAATACGGACTGCGGGAGCTGGGAACAGCAGACGGCAGAGATTATGAATATGAGGATCTGCAGAAATTAAGTGAGCTGGATAAAAAGGCCCTGCGGGAGAGAAGAGTGATTAACTCTACTATTGCCGCAAAAAAAACGCCGGCGGGACTGATTCTGTCTGAGGAGGAGGATGCCGGAATTGTGTTAAACGGCACAGATCACATTCGAATCCAGCTTCTTTCAGCAGGAATGCATCTGGAGGAGCTTTGGAAGCAGGCCGATCGGATTGATGATTTTATTAATGAAAAATTTGAATACGCATTTGATGAAAAATATGGTTATCTGACCTCGTTTCCCACCAATATGGGAACAGGACTGCGGGCTTCGGTGGTTCTTCATCTGCCTTCTCTTTCCATGGGCAAAAAGTTTCATGGCCTTACCTCGGAAATGAGCAGGTTTGGAGCAACTGTCCGGAGTGTATACGGTGATGAAAATGAAAATTACGGAGCTCTCTATGAGGTCAGCAATCAGAAAACTCTGGGAATCAGCGAAAAGGAGATCCTGGATCTGGTAACCAGGGTTGCTCTGCAGTTAAGCGCCCAGGAGGCGCAGGTAAGAAAGATGGCCATGGAAAAACATAGTCTGGAATGCGCGGATGAAGCATATAAATCCTATGGTGTTTTGAAATATGCAAGACGGCTTTCCTATAAAGATGCCATGACGTTTCTTTCTCGGCTTATGTCCGGTCTGGACGACGGAATTCTGGAAACGAGAGAGCCCTGCGCGGTATACAGGCTGATGCTGGGTATTCAGCCGGCCAGTCTTCAGAAGCTTTCTGACCGGCCTCTGGGAAAGAATGAGCTGGATATGGCCCGGGCAGCATATCTGCGCCGGGAACTGCCGGAGCTGAGGTAGAGTATATTTTTGACAACAAGGAGGACTTATTTGCATGATAGATCGATTTACAGAGCAGGCAAGGGAGGCCATAGGCATGGCTGTTGAAGCGGCAGAAGAGCTGGGTCACAGTTATGTGGGAACCGAGCATCTGCTGATTGGCCTGCTGCGGGAAAAAAGCGGCGTGGCAGCCCGTGTGCTGGAAGACTGTGGGGTGCGGGTGGAAAAAGTGACGGAGCTGATCAATCAGCTGATTGCCCCCAATCAGTCGGTTGGCATGGCAGAGCGCAGCACCTACACGCCCAGCGCTACCCGGGTACTGGAAAACAGCTACCGTGAAGCAGTGCGGTTTAAAGCGCCGTTAATCGGAACCGAGCATCTTTTGATTTCCATGATTCGGGAAAGTGACTGTGTGGCAGTCCGCCTTCTGAATACCATGGGAATCAGTATCCAGAAAATTTACCTGGATCTGCTTTCTGCTATGGGAGAGGACGCTCCGGCAGAAAAGGAAGAGCTGCAGGGAGGAAAAGCCGCTGGAAGAACAGCAACGCCGACTTTGGACAGCTACAGCCGTGATTTGACAGCGCTTGCCAGGGAAAACCGGCTGGATCCGGTGCTTGGAAGAGAACAGGAAATCCAGAGGCTTATCCAGATTTTAAGCCGTCGCACGAAAAACAATCCCTGCCTGATTGGTGAGCCAGGGGTGGGAAAAACAGCAGTAGTGGAAGGTCTGGCCCAGCTGATTGCAGGGGGAAATGTGCCGGAAATTATTGCAGAAAAACGAGTTTTGACCCTGGATCTGTCGGGAATGGTAGCAGGCTCCAAGTACCGGGGCGAATTTGAAGAGCGGATTAAAAAGGTGATTTCCGAAGTGACTCAGGACGGAGAGGTGCTTTTATTTATTGACGAGATTCACACAATCATCGGCGCAGGAGGTGCAGAGGGAGCCATTGATGCGTCCAATATTTTAAAGCCGTCCCTGGCACGGGGAGAGATTCAGCTGATTGGCGCAACAACCATTGAGGAATACCGGAAATATATCGAAAAGGACGCGGCTCTGGAGCGCCGGTTCCAGCCCGTTATGGTGGAGGAGCCAGGAGAGGAGCAGTCCATTCAGATTTTAAAGGGTCTTAGGCCGCGGTATGAGGAGCATCACAAGGTAACGATTACTGATCAGGCTCTGACTGCAGCAGTACGGCTGTCTGCGCGCTATATTAATGATCGCTTTCTTCCAGATAAAGCGATTGATCTGATTGACGAGGCATCCTCCAGAGTGCGTCTGACTGCTTATGTGGAGCCTGCGGAGATTAAAACACTGGAGCAGGATATTCAGAAGCTGGAGCAGCAGAAGGAAGAGGCGATTAAGACAGAGGCCTACGAAAAGGCCGGTGAGCTGAAGAAAAAGCAGGAAAAGAAACGGGAAAAGATTGATCGGATCCGGACAAAATGGCAGAAGGAAAAGGCTTCCCGCAAGCTGATTGTTGATGAGGGAGAAATTGCAGATGTGGTTTCCGGATGGACGAGAATTCCTGTGCGCAAGCTGGAGCAGGAGGAATCTGAGCGGCTGAAAATGCTGGAGTCAATTCTTCACGGAAGGGTAGTAGGCCAGGAGGAGGCGGTGACCGCTGTCTCCCGCGCAATCCGCAGAGGCCGGGTAGGCTTAAAGGATCCGAAGCGTCCCATTGGTTCCTTCTTATTCCTTGGACCAACCGGAGTTGGAAAGACAGAGCTTTGCAAGGCTTTGGCAGAGGCCATGTTTGGAACAGAGAATGCTCTGATTCGGGTAGATATGTCCGAATATATGGAGAAGCACAGCGTCTCCAAGATGATTGGTTCTCCCCCAGGATATGTGGGCTATGAGGAGGGCGGACAGCTCAGCGAAAAGGTTCGCCGCAATCCTTATTCTGTTATCCTGTTTGATGAGGTGGAGAAGGCGCATCCTGATGTATTTAACATTCTTCTTCAGGTTCTGGATGATGGACACATTACGGATGCCCAGGGCAGAAAGATTGATTTTAAAAATACGGTAATTATTATGACATCCAATGCAGGGGCAGAAAATATTGTGTCTCCGAAACGGCTGGGCTTTGCATCCAACGATGATGCGGGAGAACGGTATAAATTCATGAAGGATCGGGTTATGGAGGAAGTAAAACGGATGTTCAAGCCGGAATTCCTCAACCGAATTGATGAGATTATTGTATTCCACCAGCTGAATCAGGAGCATATAAAAGAGATTGTGAACATTATGCTGGCCGGAATTGGAAAGAGAACAGAACGCCAGATGAATCTGAGTCTTTCTGTCAGCGAGGAGGCAAAGGCATTTCTTGTGGAAAAGGGATACGATGAGAAGTACGGCGCAAGACCGCTGCGCAGGGCAATTCAGAATTATCTGGAGGATAAGCTGGCAGAAGCGGTTCTCGACGGAACAGTTGCAGCCGGAGACCAGGTTCGTGTAGAACGGGGAGAGGATGGACTTAAGTTTTTTGCCTCAGAAGCAGGAAAATGACTGGTCTTTTCACGCGGAGTGAGTTATACTAAACAGGTAATCACAGGCAGTACAATACAATAAGAAATTAAAATACAGGAGGGCAAATTTATGCCGGTAATTGATTCTTTAATCCGCTCTGAGGCGGACGGAACCATCAGCTTTGGAAACTACAAACTGGAGACAAAATCCAAGCTGCAGGATTTTGAGCATGCAGGAGATTTATATAAGATTAAGACATTTCATGAAATCACGAAACTGGAAAGGAACGGACTGTTTGTCTATGAGTCCGTTCCCGGAACCGCAGCAAACCATTTTTCTGCAAATCCAGATGGAGTAGAATTTTCTGTAGAGGGTGACAGAGATGCCCAGATTACTATTCAGCTGGAGGATGACACAGAATATGAGGTTTATGTAGATGATGTGGCAGTAGGCGGAATGAAAACCAATATGAGCGGTAAGCTGGTTGTAAGCGTTGAGCTAAATGAAGGCGCTGCCTGCCGGGTAAAGGTTGTAAAGCGGTAGAGGAATACATATGGCGAAGGCAAAATCAACTGCATTTTTCTGTAAAGAGTGCGGTTATGAATCCAGCAAATGGATGGGGCAGTGTCCGGCCTGCAGACAGTGGAATACTATGGTAGAGGAGCCGGTGGGCAAACGGGAAACAGCGCCGGGGCGGGCTTTTGGAAGCGCGTTGGCTGTCCGCCGAGGCATTGGGGAACAGCCAACGCCTGTGCGTCTTGACCAGGTTTCCTTAGAAGAGCAGGATCGGATTCCAACCGGATATCAGGAGCTGGATCGCGTACTGGGGAGCGGCATTGTGTCCGGCTCCCTGGTTTTAGTTGGAGGCGATCCCGGTATTGGAAAATCCACTTTACTTTTACAGGTATGCCGGAATCTGGCGGCCGCAGGCCGCCGTGTTTTGTATATATCCGGAGAGGAATCCTTAAAACAGATTAAGCTGCGGGCAAGCCGAATCGGAACGATTACGGGAGATCTGCTGTTTCTGTGTGAAACCAATCTGGATACGATTGAGGAGGCGATTCGCAATGCCTCTCCTGAGGTTGTCATCATTGATTCCATCCAGACGATGTTTCGGGAGGATGTGTCCTCTGCACCAGGCAGTGTCAGCCAGGTGCGGGAATCCACCAGTATTCTGATGCAGATTGCCAAAGGAATGGGCATAACGGTATTTATCGTAGGACATGTGACCAAGGAAGGTGTTGTAGCTGGTCCCAGGGTTTTAGAGCATATGGTGGATACGGTGCTTTATTTTGAAGGAGAGCGCAATGCCTCCTACCGGATTCTCCGCGGAGTCAAAAACAGGTTTGGTTCCACCAATGAGATAGGTGTTTTTGAAATGCAGGAGAAGGGGCTGGAGGAGGTAAAGAATCCTTCGGAATACCTGCTCAGCGGCCGTCCGGAGGATGCCTCCGGAGCGGTGGTGGCCTGTTCCATTGAGGGAACTCGCCCGGTTCTTTTAGAGGTTCAGGCACTGGTAACACAGACCAATTTTGGTATGCCGAGGCGGACTGCTGCCGGAACAGATTATAACCGGGTGAATCTTCTCATGGCAGTTCTGGAGAAGCGATGCCGCTATGAAATGTCACGTTACGATGCGTATGTGAATATTGCGGGCGGACTGAAGATGAGTGAACCGGCTCTGGATCTGGCGATTGTTATGGCTCTGGTATCCAGCCTAAAGGACAGGCCTGTAAATCCCAAAACCATGATTTTCGGTGAGGTAGGCTTATCCGGAGAGGTGCGGGCGGTATCCATGGCAGAACAGCGGATCCATGAGGCGGTGAAGCTGGGCTTTGAAGCCTGTATCCTTCCAAAAGTGTGCCTGGATAAAATGAAGCCGGATCATCGAATCAAGCTGTACGGAGTCAGCAGCGTCCGGGAAGCAATCGCACTGCTGTAACAGGAAAGAAAAGTAAGGATTCAGGACGGTGGAAAAGCCGGATAAGAAGATGGCTCCGTCCTGAACCGTTACGAATTGAATATATTTTTGCAAAATTTAAAAAAATATTGAAATAGCTGTTGACAGATTCTTATAGATATGATATCATAACTATCGTTGTGAGTGACACATCAGAAATGCTTCACAATCCAGGGGAATAGTTCAATGGTAGAGCAGCGGTCTCCAAAACCGTAGATGGGGGTTCGAGCCCCTCTTCCCCTGCTTTTTATTTTGAAAAGAGGAAACGTCGAAATGCCTTAGGTTGTAAGGGGTTCGGCGTTTTTTGTTTTAATCAAAAACAGATTGGGGAAATTTTTGGTATTTGGGGGGATTCCACTTAGGCGGTATGAAAATGGCTCTCGAAGCATTTCCCCAGAGCATAAATACATGAGCCATAGATAAAGAACAGAATATTTGAGCGAAAATTAGATTGATATTGAGTTAGGCCAACGGTATAATAAATAACTGTAGTGCAGACGAGAGATATCATGGAGCTGAGTTAATGGAGAAATATTTCTACGAAAGAAAAATCCCAGATCGAAACTTAGAGATATGCCAGTATATTTATCATATTGGGCAGTATCGTTATAATTGGCATAAAGCATTGGAAATTTTTTTAGTGATAAAAGGGACAGTGGAACTAAGCTGTGGAGGAAAAACTGTCTTAATGGAAGAAGATGACTTTATGGTAATCAATTCTAACGTAGGACATGCTTCTTTAGCTAAAAAGGAAAACAGTATTGCCATGGTGATTCATTTGGAACCGGAATATCTGAAAGCATATTTTGGTCAAATGAAGGAATGGATATTTGAAGGGAATACGAACAGCCAAAATCGGTACTGCAGTCAGGCACTGGAAATTCGTGGAATTATGTCAGACTTGATGTATCATGGAGAAGCAGTGAATCCTTTGGAAAGTCTTGAATATGAGCAAAAACTGAATAGACTGCTTTCCTTGCTTTTCTATTTATTTGAGCCGAAACGCCAGGAAATAACGGAATGTCTCCGAACAAAAAAACAGCAGAATTTGATTGAACAGATTTTGAACTATGTGGAGGAAAATTATAAAGAAAGGTTATCGCTTCATGATTTGGGGAAGGTGTGTCCATACAATTCCAGTTACTGATCTGTATACTTTAAAAATCATGTGGGTGTAAATTTTTATGATTATCTGACACGAATACGAGTGAGAGAAGCAACTTTAGAATTGTGTTCTACAGAAAGCACTGTACTTGAAATTGCACACAATAACGGATTCCCTGATGTGAAAGCATTTAATACAGCTTTTAAGAAAACCTTTGGGAAGTCTCCCATGCAGTACCGTCAGCAAATTCTTGCAGAAGATCGGGGAAAGGAACTTTTGGAAAAACGAACGTTTCTTTCCACAAATAATGAACTGCTGAATAAAAAATTAGAGAATTACAGGTATAGGGCTAAAGAATGTGAGATATTGGATTTTGGATATTACGGGAAAACGGAAAAATATGAAGAAAAGCTGAAGGATTTAAAACAGCAGGCTCAGCGTTCTTGTGAAGAAGTGGAAAAGCTTCAAAAAATTCTGGATGATTTTACAAAAGAGTCTTTCTAAAATAAGACAGTATGGGCGTATAATTAGAATAGAAATAATAAAAAACCAAAATTTATCTTTAGAATTCGTTAAAAATAAGGGCGATTTTTTAGATTGTTTATAATAAAAAGCATGGGCCATAGGCTGATGCTTTTTATTTTTGCAGAAAAAAACTGTAAATGTTTGGAAAGATTTAAAAAAGGGAAACTGATAAAATAAGAATATCAATCAATCACGCGTGATAAAAGAAACATTCTATAAAGGAGACTGTTATGAAAATTACAGATTTAACGCTGATTCCGGCAAGTAAATATCTTTTTGTTAAGATAATTACAGATACAGGAATTTCAGGAATTGGTGAGGTAGGTGCCTGGGGCTTCATTGATGCGGCAGCAGAGTGCTTGAAAAAATTTCGTGGATATCTCGTTGGCAAAGATCCGTTTCAGATTGAACATCACAATCAATATATGTACCGTAGTATGTATTTTCGCGGTGCAATCCTTATGAGTGCGATATCTGCGATTGATATTGCCCTTTGGGATATTAAAGGAAAGGCTCTTGGGGTTCCGGTATATGAGCTTTTAGGCGGACGGACAAGAGATAAGGTTCGCAGCTATGGAGCAGTTTTTCAGTTTGCCCCGGAAGCCATGGCAAAAGGGTGTTTAGAACTAAAAAAACAGGGATTTACATGTGCCCGGTTAATGATTACTGGTGATATGAGTCAGACTCAGACAGGCATGGAAGATGACATTTTTAATGGGAAAGTAAAAAAATATACGGATATGGTAGCTGCATGCCGTCAGTCAGTAGGAGAGGATTTTGATTTTGTTTTGGAGTGTCATAGATCCCTAACTCCGTCAGAGGCAATTGCTTTTGGCAATGCGGTAGAAAAATATCATCCTCTTTTTCTGGAGGATCCCATTGCACCTGATAACGTAGAAGTAATGGCAGATGTAGCGTCAAAAATTTCTATTCCGATTGCGACAGGGGAGCGCTGTATTAATATTCAGGAAATGGAATTGATTATGACAAAAAAAGCGGCCCGTTATGTGCGGCCTGATGTTTGTGCGTTAGGCGGCATTACACCTGCAAAAAAAGTGGCTGCCATGGCAGAAGCAAGCTATGTGGGAATTGTTCCACATAATCCGCTTGGCCCTGTTTCCACAGCAGCGTGTCTTCAGTTGGATGCCTCTATTCCCAATTTTACCATTCAGGAGTTCCCATCTTTCTATTTGCAGGGAGGAGAAGCTGCAATGCTGAAAGAGCCGCTGGAGGTAGAACATGGATATATAAAGGTTCCAAATCGTCCAGGTATTGGTATCGAGTTAATTGATGATATTTCAGAGAAATTCCCACCGAAGCAGAGGGGAATCAATGCTCAGATCAATTATGATGGTTCTGTAAGAGATTTATAATAATGTTTGGAAAATAAAAAATACAGATTTGGCAAAACCGGCAGAAGATGCTTCTGCAGGATGTGTTTCTTGTACGCAAAAATTGAAAATTGAAAAGGGGAAAACTTATGAGTCAGTTGGCAGTTTGTTTATTTATTTTTGCAGTAACGATTGCAGGTTACTGCAGTGGTCTTTATAGTCTTGCAACAATTTCCATGACATCTTTTATGGCCCTTACACTTACTGGATGTCTAGACGTAAAAGAAGCTTTGAGTTATTTTGCTAATAACAATGTTATTATGATTGCAGGGATGTGCGTTGTTGCAGCAGGCTTTAACCGTACTCAGTTTTGTATGAATCTTGCAAACGGGATTTCCAGAGTATCCAAAGGCAGTGTAAATAAAATGATGCTGGGATATGTATTAATCGGAACTCTGTTAAGCCAGTTCATTCAGAGCCCTGTAGTAGTATTCGGCATTGTTGCACCTATGCTGATTGCATCTGCAGAATCTATGGGGATTAGTCGAAGTAAAGTGGTGTTCCCAGTGGGTGTTGTGACGATTTGCACATGCTGTACTCTTCCGTTTGGTGCAGGGGCTACAATTGCAGCAGAATTGAACGGCTATATTGAATCTTATGGTTACACAGCACATATGGTTGAATTCTTAGATCCAATGAAAGCTCGTTTACCAATGTTAGTATTTTCTATTCTGTATTTTGCTTTTTTTGCTTATAAACTGGCACCTGAAGTATCTCCAACTGCAATAGCAGACTCTGCAAAAAAAGCAGCAAAAAAGGAGCCTTTAAAACCATTTGCAGAAAAAGCAGGTATCATGATCTTTTTTGGTGATGCGATTGCGTTAATGTTTGCAGATAAGCTTCACCTTGCCACTTGGGAAATTTGTTTGATTGGAGCACTTTTGATGATCCTGTGTGGTGTTTTAAAGCCAAGAGAAGCAACCAATGCGCTGCCAGTCAGTATGTTGTTATTAATTGTAGGAGCGCTGGCTATGGCAGGGGCATTAAGTGCAACAGGAGCAGGCGATTTGATTGGAGGTATTATTGCAAATTTAGTCAAGGGTCTTGGCGGAAATTCCTATCTTGTTGGTTTTATTTTCTTTATTATTCCGTTTATTATGACTCAGTTTATGAGTAATCGCGGAACAATGATGATTTTTCATCCGATTGCGATTGCAACCTGCGCAAGTATTGGCGGAAATCCGGTAGGATTAATGATTTTAATTCAGGCAGCCTGTCTTTCCGCATTTATGACACCAATGGCAACAGCCGCAGTTCCTTACATAATGGAAGAAGGAGGATATAATCAGGCATCTATGATAAAACAGGGAATGCTGTTTGCTGTCATTGCGTGTGTGATTTCTGTAGGATGGATTATGACTATTTTTCCGATTATGTAAAGTAATATGGAATATGCAGAATGAAAAGAGGAAATATGACAAGAAAAGAAATGATAGAGCGGGCTATTCAGATACGCAGCAGGGATTTGTATGGAAAGGTAGACAGGGAGGAATTAAATTCTCTGACAGCGATCCAGAAGCTTATAGAAATCCCAGTGTCTGGTGGCAGTGTGCCGGTGTTTCAAATAATCAGTGAAAAACGCAGTTCTAACAGTGGAATGATTATTAATTTTCATGGCGGAGGCTTTATGAAAGGTCGGCAGGATAAGGATAGGGTGTTCTGCAGCAGAATGGCAGAAAAATTTAATGCACTTGTATGGGATGCAGATTATAGCCTTGCACCGGAAAACCCGTTTCCAAAGGCTGTTGATGAGGCGTACCAGGTAGTAAAATATGCTTTTGAACATAGTAAGGAATTAGAGGTAGATACAAACCGGATTTTTCTTATTGGACACAGCGCAGGAGGAAATTTGGCTGTTACGGTGTGTATGAAAGCAGGTGAGACCAGGGAGTTTCAGCCCAAAGGACTAATTGCAGAATTTTTTCCGACAGATCTTTATACAGATCCGGTATTAAAGACACGGATAGAAGGTGATATGCCTGCAGAGACAGCAAGAATATATAATGCATTTTATTGTGAAGGTGAGGCTGCAAAAAATCCCTATGTATCCCCTCTGTTTGCTGAAGAGGAACAACTGAGGGGATTTCCAGAAACATTGATTATGAGTGCGGGACTAGACAGTCTTTGCTTTGAGGATGAAGAATTTGCCATGAAACTGTCCAGAGCAGGGGTTCCTGTTACCTGTAAAAGATTTACAAAAAGTCATCATGGATTTACAATAAATCGCACGGATGAATGGGAGGAGAGCCTGTCGTTGATTGAAAAATTCATGGAACGATTGGTGTAAGAAATTGTGTGATTTAAAAATATATGTGATACAATCATAGTATGATAAAGCTTTGGAGGGATGAATGCTTTATAAATCACTGTTAAAGGAGGCCATATTATGGGAATTGTTATCAGAGAAGCATTGGCAAAAGATGCCGGACATCTAATCCGTCACTTAAAAGAAATTGGCGGCGAATCGGATAATCTAAGTTTTGGGGAAGGCGAATTTTCAGTTACACCCGAACAGGAAGAAATGTTTCTTGAAAATCTTCATAATGATAAAACATCCATATTTTTGGTTGCCTGTAAGGACGGTGAGATTGTCGGAAATGGAAGCTTGAGCGGAATGCCGCGCAGAATGAGTCATCGGGCTGAATTGAGTATTGCTGTGAGAAAACATTACTGGGGACAGGGAATCGGAAGCATGCTTATGAAGGAATTGATTCAGTATGCAAAGGAAAACGGGATCGAAATTATCAATCTGGATGTGAGAAAGGATAATGAGCAGGCAATCCGATTGTATGAAAAATTTGGCTTCAGGCATATTGGAACATCACCGGCATATTTCAAAATAAAGGAAGAGTACATAGACTTTGCTGTTATGTATCTTGATTTAAGATAGCGTATAAAATATTTCATACTGAGACTGTAAAGAGGATGTCGCAGACTGGGTTTTTCCTGCTAGATACGCCATGCCAAACGGCGGGCAAGACACTATATCTAGCAGAATTCCCGTGTTTTGCGACACCTCTTTTAAGTTATCGAGAAGTTCTTTTTGATTTTATCGATTCCTGCGTCTGAATGTTTTTTTCACATAAAAGAGATTGTCAAATAAATATAAGAAAGCAGTGATAAAATGTTAAGATCCATATGATAAAATAAAAAAACAAAGAGGCGTGCTTTGGAGATTGCGAAGGAGGGATATGATGAAGCTCAAAAGGATTCAAACAGTTTTTCTTCTTATTCTGTGTGCTGTAATGATAGCAGTGGGATTTCCCGTAACAGTCAGGGCAGATATGGGGCCTAAGCCGTCTGTGCGGATTCGTTTTGAGAATATGGGAGACGAGCTTTGCTATGGGACTCTGCTTTCAAAAACGAAGTCAACAGGCCATGCCTCAGCATGGGACGGGGTAGAGTCCCATGCGAAGCATAGTGATAACAAAAGCTATTCTTACGCGGACTTTGATTATGAGATATGGAAAGTGGCGGCACAATGGATGCCAGGTATTTTTTAAGATTTCATGCGAGGCTCAGAACCTGTCTGTTTTCAGTTCTCTATCCCTATAAGAAATGCAGGAAAGGATCAGGAGTGCAGCGCCGGAAACGATCATGCTCCACTGGAGAGGGACTTTATCAGCCAATGCGCCAAATACCATCATGCCGGCCGGATAACAGACGGAATAGAGGGAATTCATAAGGCCGAAGACACGTCCTGTCATAGATGCCTCTGTATTTTTCTGTATCATAGCAGTAAGGGCAGTTTGTACGATGGTTAAGGCAACTCCGTACAATACCATGAAGAGAAGATATAAGGGAAAATGGCGTACAATACCCATAGCCGCTGCCATAGTTCCAAACAAAGTCAGTCCGGCTGTCAGGGCGGTATTGTAACAGGTATTATGTTTCCAGAAGCTCAGGAGCAGACCGCCTGCCATCATGCCGCCGAAGCCGGCAAGCTCCACTGCAGTCAGGTACCAGTAGGTATTTCCGTAGACCCGGCTTACATAAAGACCGGACAGATACCCGGCAGGTACTGTGAAAAAGAGAAACAGGCTGTAAATAAGCAGTGTTTTGCTGATTGTTCCAGAGGAGCAGGCATAGCGGATGCCGACGCTGATTTCGTCCAGCGGGAAAGACGGATCCTCCTGGTTTTTCTCTGTGGGAAGAGAGAGGCTGCACAAGATTCCCATACCAAGGATGGCAGTGAAAATATCAGCCATGAGCGTTGTCCTGAGAGAATATGAGGTCATAATAAGAGCGGCAGCAGCAGGCGCAGTAAGCTGTACAAAGGACTGCATGGCAGAATAAATCCCATTGTATTGCATCCGGTGCTCTTCTGGGACAAGCTGTGATACTGCAGCCTGAACAGCAGGATTCTGAATACCGGTGCCTGCAGCGCGGAGAAAAGACATCAGCAGCAGGGCGGTAAGAAATACAGGCTCTGATGAGAGATGAGGCATGAGCAGTATCATAAGAAAGGTGACAGCGGCAATCAGTCCGTCAGAGACAAGGATCAGGTGTTTTTTGTTCTGGCGATCTGCCATTACTCCCCCAATAAAAGAAATGAAAAACTGTGGGAGATAAGAAAAAACGGAAAAAGCAGCAATCCACCCGCCGCAGTTAGTCTGTAAAGTGATATACCAGAGAACAGCCATTTGTACAAGCTGAGATCCAAACAGAGTGATGGACTGACTGATAAAAAATAACAGGATTCGTCTTTTCCAGCTATTCTGCGATTTTTTCATGGGAATCCTCCTTCTGCGGTTCCGGCGAATATACAAAACGCTGTGTGGGATAACCGAATTCGACCAACAGCTCTCTTTCTGCAAAACCCAGCTGTTTCAGCAGACTGCGATAGCCGGTATCAGCTTTATCTCCTTCCCGGTAGGTGGTCATGGTAATCTCCTGTCCCGGAAGGATTTCTTTTAAAAGCGTATCCAAAAACAGCTTTTGAATGCCACGGTTCCGATATTGAGGGTGAATGCCTAAAAATTCGATGGAGCAGGGAGAGAGGGAGTAAGCCATGGCTCCAATCAGAGTTTCATGCTGTTTTAAAATAAGGCCGCGTTTTTCCTGGATGCATTTTGTTATTTCTTTTAAATAGTCGTCCTCATTCATAACCGGATATCCATCGATGACAAGACGCATCAGCTCCATCCAGGCTGGAATATCACTTTGTCTGGCAAGGCGAATGTCATCTCGGGTAAACTCTTTGGATTCTGTGTTCCGGCGCAGGGTAAATCGAAGCTGCAGAGGATAAAATTCCTGGTGATATCGATATTCTGCAGGCGTGATTTTATACATAGATTTAAAAGCGGAAGAAAAGGCCTGTTGGCTTTCATATCCACAGCTCAGTGCAATTTCCAGAATGGATTTTTTGGAAAAAACTAAAAGCTTTGCGGCTTCGGTCAGCTGACGGCGCTGAACATAATCGTGAATGGTCATCCCTGTTGTGGAAGTAAACATGCGATGCAGATGATATTTGGAATAATGGGAATCCAGGGCAATGGTTTCCAGATCCAGTTTGCCGTCCAGATGATGTTCAATATACTCAATCACCATTTCTATGTTAATGACAGTTTTGTTTTCCATTGATTTTCTCCTTTATAAGATATCATACCAGAAAATATCATATCAGAAGTCCCCTTTTTTTGTTTTCATAATTCTTGCGGTTTTCTATTAAAAGGAATTTGACAAAGAGAAGGTGTTTTTTTCTTTTTTGCGCAAAAAAGTCTTTTGATTGACTATTAAATTAGATTATATTATGATAATAGAAAACAACAATAAAAAGAATCGCAAAAATAAAAGATACATAAAGAATAGTTAGAAAATAATTAAGAAGGAGTGAGATACATGGATAAGAATCAAACGCTGAGACAGAGAATCCAGGCTGCATCAGGAGCAAAGAAAGCAGAACTGGTGCTGAAGCATGCTTCCATTGTAAATGTATTTACCTATGAACTGGAAACGGCAGATATTGCCATAGAAAAAGGATACATTGTAGGGCTTGGTCAGTACGATGGGGAGAGAGAGGTAGATCTGAAGGGAAAAACGGTCTGCCCCGGTTTTATTGACGGCCATATCCATTTAGAGAGCTCGATGGTCTCTCCGGCAGATTTTCAGCAGGCAGTCATGCCTCACGGCACAACAGCTGTTATTACAGATCCCCATGAAATTGCCAATGTGGCAGGAACAGCGGGGATTGAATATATGATGAAGTATGCAGAAGTGCTGGATCTGGATGTTTATTTTATGCTGCCGTCCTGTGTCCCGGCAACAGATCTGGATGAATCTGGAGCAGTGCTGAGGGCTCGGGAGCTTCGGCCTTTTTATGAGAGGAAGGAGGTTCTCGGTCTTGCAGAGATGATGAATGCCTTTGGAACCGTACAGGCCGACGAGGCGATTTTGGATAAGCTGGCTGATGCGCGGGAAAAGGGGCGGCTGGCAGATGGACATGCGCCGTTTCTTTCCGGAAGAGAGCTGAATGCCTATGTGACAGCCGGAGTGGTTTCTGACCATGAGTGTTCTCAGTGGGAGGAAGCCAGAGAAAAGCTTAGCCGTGGACAGTGGATTATGGTTCGGGAAGGTACGGCAGCCCGAAACCTCAATGCTCTGATGCCGATGTTTCAGTATCCATACTGTGAACGGGGACTTTTGGTAACTGATGATAAACATCCAGGCGATCTGATTCGTCTGGGACATATTGATTATATTATCAAAAGGGCAGTGGAGCAGGGGGCAGATCCCATTCTTGCTATTCGTATGGGAAGCTACAATGCGGCGCGGTATTTTGGACTAAAGGACAGGGGAGCCATTGCTCCCGGCTACCGGGCAGATTTGGCGGTTCTTTCGGATCTGAAAACCTTCCAGGTTGAACAGGTATACAAGGATGGCCGTTTGGTGGCAGAAGATGGCGAATTTCTGGGGGAAAAGCCCCATCGTCCTATCCTTCTTCCGGAAATGGAAAAGAGAGTATATGATTCCTTCCACATGCCCCAAATCAGGCTTTCGGATTTGGAAGTGAAGGAAACAGGAGAGAATCAGAAAGTCATTTGTCTGCAGGACAATGAACTTCTGACCGGAGAAATGATTGTTCCCTGGAAAGAAAAGGAAGGATATGCGCCGGGAGTGGATTTGGAGAGGGATATTATAAAAATGGCTGTATTCGAGCGCCATCACGAAACAGGACATATGGGACTGGGATTTTTACATGGATATGGACTGAAGAAAGGGGCTGTAGCCTCCAGCATTGCCCACGATTCCCATAATCTGATTGTCGTCGGAACGAATGACGCGGATATGGTTCTTGCAGGAAATTGTGTGAGAGAAAACAAAGGCGGTCTGGCTATTGCCGTAGACGGAAAGGTACAAAAAGCTCTTCCTCTTCCCATAGGAGGTCTGATGACAGATGCACCGGCAGAGGTGGTGGAGCAGGAGCTGCAGGAGATGAAGGAGCAGCTGAAGGAGATGGGAATACCAGATACCATTGATGCTTTTATGACGCTGGCTTTTGTCAGCCTTCCTGTAATTCCAAAGCTGAGACTGAATACTTTTGGGGTCATTGATGCGGATGCCCAGACTGTGGTAAAGGCAGTTTTCTGATACCAGTTTTGTTTCTATTTTCTGTATTTTTTGAAAAAATCCTGCAGCAGGAATGAAAATAAAATCCTGCTGCAGGACTGATTTCTGAACATCGATCCATTCTTTTATTCGAAAGCTTTCTGATAAAAAATCTTACAGGGCAAAGACCGAAGAGACTTAGTCAAGTCCAGGGCCTCTTGATACGCCGCCGGTAGGCGAGGATACGGTGCTTCCGCCGTTGACATATCCAGGACCTACAGGCCCCAGACTTCCGCCGGGTCCCTGAAACTCAGAGGAACCTGGTCCGTCAGGTGTCAGTGGAAGCGGAATGGAGGTGTGTCCCGGACATTGCTCGGTTGGCAGAGCGTATGGGGAATCGTCGGTAGTTCCATTTGCATCTGCAGGAAGCGCGATCCGGATGAGAACGGTGCGCGGGCAGCTGTCTCCTGGCAGCAGACCGGTTTCTGCACAGACTGTAGCGCGTACATGAGTATTGCACATCTCAGAAGGAACCGTGCCTTTGGCAAAATACTCCGTATAAACGGCATTACCGCGGGGATCCTCTGTGCAGACGCCTGGGATAGCCAGCTTTCCGGATTTGCGGCAGATCTGAGCAGTCTCTACACTGTCAGGAATCGTAAAGCCTGGATCGCTTAGATTTTCATGAACCCTTGTCATAATATTGCGCCAGATGTTCTTGTGGAAGGAGGTTCCGCCGTTTTGAGCCGTCAGCTTCTGGTTGCTGTCACAGCCTGCCCAGATTCCTGCTGTATAATAGGGGGTATAGCCCACAAACCAGATATCATTATTTTTTGAAGTGGTTCCGCTTTTTCCTGCATTGGACATGCCGGGGATATTGGCTCTGGCACTGGTGGAATTAATGGAGCTGCCGAATTTCCGGTTGGTTTCCATAGATCCAGCCATAGCGTCTGTCAGAAGGAAAGCAGTGGAATCCTTCAGTACCCGGTGGGTTTCCGGCTCGTTGTTAATCAGGATTTTGCCGTCATGATCCAGAATCTTAGTGAAAAATACCGGTCTGGTATAGATTCCCTCGTTGGCAATGGATGCATAGGCGGCAGTCAGTTCCAGGTTGGTAGTGCCGTGGGTCAGACCGCCAAGAGCCTGAGATGCACCCAGATCCTGAGAGGTCAATGTAGTAATGCCGAAATTTTCTGCATATTCCAGACCGAGCTGCGGGCTGACAGTTTCCATCAGGCAGCGGACAGCGACAATGTTCATAGAGTAAATAATTCCGTCCCGGATACTGGAATATCCCGTGTATTTCTGACCATACCAGTTGTTAAAGGTTTTATTTCCGACACTGTAAACAGAATCGTAATAAACGGTTCCTAAGGTGGCTCCGCAGGTGTCCAGAGCCGGAGCAAAGGCGCTGATCACCTTGAAGGTGGAGCCAGGCTGTCTCGGGGTGTTGGTGGCGCGGTTCAGAGTCAGATTCGCTGTTTTTGCGCCTCGGCCGCCGCTGATAGCTTTTACATAACCGGTTTTCTGATCCATAAGGACAAAGGAAACCTGGGGCTGAAGAATTTTGGTCAGAGATTCCCCAATAATAGTATCATCTTCCTTCAGAAGCCATGCCTTGTAGCTGTCTACATCAGCCTGCACCTCTTCTTCGCTGTCATAAAGCCCGTCATGGGAATCGCCCAGAACATTTTTATGCCAGCTTTGCATATCTCTCTCAGAGTAATGCTCTGTGGTACCGTCTCCATGAGTGATAGAAAGGCGGTATTCTGCTGAGTACCGTTTTGCGGTATAATTGTCCGGATTGTTGACCTCTTCATCTACAATTTTCTGAATCGCTGGATCCTGAGTAGTATAAATCTGCAGACCGCCGCTGTAAAGGAGGTTATGAGCCTGGGTTTCTGTGTAGCCCAGCTTCTCCATCAGAGTGTCCTTCACCTGCTGAGTCAGCTCGTCCGTAAAATAGCTGTAGGGAGTAGAGGTGGCTTTGTAGGTGGTATCAACCGTCTGTATTCTGGAATAAACGTCATCGGCCAGAGCCACTTCCTGTTCCTCCTTGGTGATCATTCCCTGATCAAACATATACTGAAGAATGGTTTTGCGTTTTTCCGCATTGGCCTCCTGGCCGCTGATGGGATTGTACTTGGAAGGGTTCTGGGTAATGCCGGCAATGACCGCGCACTCAGACAGTGTCAAATCAGACACTTCTTTATTAAAGTACCTTCGGGCGGCAACCTTCACGCCCAAAGCATTTTTTCCAAGGTTAATGGTGTTTAAATAGTTGGTAATAATCAGCGTCCGATCCATGGATTTGGTAAGCTGAACAGCCAGATACTGCTCCTGAATCTTTCGTTCCAGCTTGGCGCCAAAGCTGGTTTCCATGCCGCCGTTAAAGACGTTGTTTTTAATCAGCTGCTGGGTAATGGTACTGCCGCCGCCTCTGTTCTCACCAGTCAATACGCCTACTGCTGCACGGGAAATAGACCGGAGATCGATTCCGTTGTGGGTCCAGAAACGGGAATCCTCAATAGCTACAAAGGCATCAATCAGATCCTGAGGAAGCTCGTCGTAGCTGGCCTCTTCCCGGTTGGAGCCGGCCATGACCAGGGTATCTGTCAGGTTTCCGGCGCTGTCATAAACAGTAGTTGCGTAACCGGTGGGGACGATACTGTCCACGTTCAGTTCTGGAGCGCTGTCAATAATGCCCATAAACATGCCTGCACCCATACTGACAGCTACGATCAGGCAGAAGGTACACAGAATCAGACAGGTTTTAAAGAAAGTAAGAAAAACCCGGGTGGTGTATTTTCTGCTGCGGGAACCGGCAGCCTTTATTTTTTTTTCGGTTGCTTTTTTTCCGTAATTCATTTCGGATGTCCTCCTTTGGAGATTATCGCCAAAAAATCCAGTTATTATTATACCAAAAATGGGAATGCCTTGCAAGAATCTCTGATTCCTGTTATGATGGAACCGGCAGTAATCAGTATGGCCGGACAGAGAGAATTTTAGAAAATCTCCGGAAAAGGAAATTCTGCCGTATAAGAGGGAAAGGAAGGATTGCCATGAGGGAGAGCTGCAGGATTCTGTATCGGGGCGGTCAGGGAGAACTGACAGAGAAAAAATCACGGTTTATCGCCAATACCAGACCGGTGGAAAGCGAAGAGGAAGCCATTGCATTTATAGAAGAAATGAGAAAAAAATACTGGGATGCCAGACATAACTGCTCTGCCTATGTGATCGGCACCAAGGGACAGCTGCAGCGCTGCAGCGATGACGGGGAGCCGGCCCAGACAGCAGGACGTCCCATGCTGGATGTTCTTCTTGGAGAAAAGGTCTGCAACATCTGTGTAGTGGTGACCAGGTATTTTGGCGGTACGCTGCTGGGAACAGGAGGCCTTGTACGAGCCTACTCCGGAGCCGCTCAGGAAGGACTGAAAAACAGCGTTATTGTGGAAAAAAAGCCGGGAGCGCGTATCCGGGTGGAAACAGATTATAATGGAATCGGAAAAATTCAGTATATAGCCGGACAGATGGGGCTTCATACTCTGGATACGGAGTATACAGACAAGGTTGTGATGACACTTCTGGTTCCGGACGAAGAGATTGGAAGCTTTACGGCGGCGGTGACAGAGCGGACTGGAGGAAGGGCAGGAATAGAAACAGAGCAGGAGCTGTACTACGGAAGGGCAGACGGGGAACTGGTTATTTTTGAAGAATAGGAATTTAAAATAGAAAAAACAGGAAAACCGCAAATTTTGCCGGATTTTAGAGAAAACTGCTTGCAATCTGGGAAGCATAATGTTATATTAGTAAACTGTGAATGAGACCATGAGCTAAGGATAATCAAAGGATCCTTAGCTTTTTTGAAGAAAAAGAAAGAAGAGATTTGTATTATGAAGATGAAGAGAGAAGACGTGAGAAATATCGCAATCATCGCCCATGTAGACCATGGTAAAACAACCATGGTAGATGAGTTGTTAAAGCAGAGCGGTGTGTTCCGTGCCAACCAGGAGGTTGCAGATCGGGTGATGGACTCCAACGATATTGAGCGTGAGCGCGGTATCACCATTTTGTCAAAAAATACAGCTGTTTTCTATAAGGATAAGAAGATTAATATTATTGATACACCAGGACACGCAGATTTCGGCGGCGAGGTTGAGCGTGTTCTGAAGATGGTAAACGGAGTTATTCTGGTTGTAGACGCTTATGAGGGTCCCATGCCTCAGACAAAATTTGTTCTGCAGAGAGCGCTGGATCTGGACCTTTCCGTTATTGTCTGCATCAATAAGATTGATCGTCCGGAAGCCAGACCTAATGAGGTTATTGATGAGGTTCTGGAGCTGTTTATGGATCTGGATGCATCGGATGAGCAGCTGGACTGCCCGTTTATTTTCGCATCTGCAAGAGCCGGCTTTGCCAAAAAAGAGCTGGAGGATCCAGAAGTGGATATGAGTCCGCTTTTTGAAACCATTGTGGATTATATTCCTGCACCAGAGGGAGATCCAGATGCAGACACTCAGATGCTGATCAGCACGATTGACTATAATGAGTATGTAGGACGTATCGGTGTCGGAAAGATTGATAACGGTTCTCTGAAGGTAAACCAGGAATGTATGATTGTAAACCATCACGATCCGGATAAAAAGCGCAAGGTTAAAATCGGAAAGCTGTATCAGTTTGACGGTTTAAACCGGGTAGAGGTAACAGAGGCAACGGTAGGCGATATTGTTGCAGTATCCGGTATTACAGATCTTCATATTGGAGATACCATCTGTTCCGTGGAAAATCCGGAATCCATTCCGTTCCAGAAGATTTCCGAGCCGACGATTGCCATGAACTTTATGGTAAATGACAGCCCCCTTGCAGGACAGGAAGGTAAATTCGTTACTTCCAGACACATTCGTGAACGTCTGTTTAGGGAACTGAATACTGACGTCAGCCTGCGGGTAGAGGAGACAGAGTCTCCGGACTGCTTTAAGGTCTCCGGAAGAGGCGAGCTGCATCTGTCTGTTCTGATTGAGAATATGCGCCGCGAGGGCTTTGAATTTGCTGTCAGCAAGGCAGAGGTGCTTTATAAAACAAATGAGAGAAATCAGAAATTAGAGCCTATGGAGATTGCCTATATCGATGTTCCGGAGGAGTTTACCGGCGCTATTATTCAGAAGCTGACTTCCCGTAAGGGAGAACTGCAGGGAATGAGTCCGGCAAACGGCGGCTATACCCGTCTGGAGTTTTCCATTCCTTCCAGAGGTCTGATTGGCTACCGCGGAGAGTTTATGACCGATACCAAGGGAAATGGTATTATGAACACCATTTTTGACGGCTACGGTCCTTACAAGGGAGATTTAAACTATAGAAAGACAGGTTCTCTGATTGCTTATGAAAGCGGCGAAACCATTACCTACGGTCTGTTTAATGCCCAGGAACGCGGCATTCTGTTTGTAGGACCGGGAGAAAAGGTTTACGGCGGTATGGTAATCGGACAGAATCCAAAGGCGGAGGATATTGAGGTAAATGTCTGCAAGACCAAGAAGCTGACCAACACCCGTTCCTCCAGCGCCGACGAGGCTCTGAAGCTGGTTCCCAAGAAGATTATGAGTCTGGAGCAGTGTCTGGAATTTATTGACACGGATGAGCTTCTGGAGGTAACTCCTACCAACCTGCGTATCCGTAAGAAGATTCTGGATCCGACCATGCGCAAGAGAGCTGCAATGAAAAAAGCGTAATCAAAAGGCAGAAGTTTGCAGAAGACAGCCTGAATGAGAGGCCATATAGAAAAGAAAAAGTGCTGCAGAAGAAATCCGGAGGGATGAGGCTGCAGCACTTTTTTGCTGCAGAAGGCGATTTTTCCTGACAAAAGTATTTCTCAAAAAGGAAAAATAAAGTCTGAACGGGACAGAAAATTTGTCAGATGACCACCTTTTCTGGAAAATAATCGGGGAGCAGGAGGGAAAACAGGGAGAACTGTCAAAATAAGACGATCAGATCTTTACATAAGAGTACTTTCCCTTTCATAAATATACTATTGGCAGAAAGCTAAAATGTAAAAAATGAGGAGAGAGAAGTACTATGTCAGAAAAAGTAATTGAAAACAACAAGGTAAGTGTGATTGGAGAAATTATTTCCGGATTCACCTTCAGCCATGAGGTCTTTGGAGAGGGATTTTATATGGTGGATGTAGCGGTGAACCGGCTCAGTGAAAATGCAGATATTATTCCGCTGATGATATCAGAGCGCCTGCTGAATGTGCGGGAGGATTACCGGGGCTGTACTGTGGAGGCAATCGGACAGTTTCGTTCCTATAATCGTCATGAAGGCATAAGAAACCGTCTGGTTCTGTCTGTATTTGTCCGTGAAATTCATTTTATGGAGGAGTTTACAGATTATACAAAAACAAACCAGATTTTTCTGGACGGCTACATATGTAAGACGCCAATTTATCGAAAAACGCCGTTGGGAAGAGAAATTGCAGATCTTCTGCTTGCGGTAAACCGTCCTTATGGAAAATCTGATTACATACCCTGCATTGCCTGGGGAAGAAATGCAAGATTTGCTTCCGGTTTTGAGGTGGGAACACGGGTTCGCATCTGGGGCCGGGTTCAGAGCCGGGAATATACGAAAAAACTCAGTGAAACCCAGTGTGAAAAGCGAGTGGCTTACGAAGTATCCATAAGCAAGCTGGAATGCACCGATGTGGAAGAATCGATGCAATAGACTTGCAAAAAAGAGGGGAATGTGGTAATATATCCAAGCTATACATAGACAGACCAGTTCAGATAAATATGAATGAGGTGCAGAAAGATGAACACAGGAAGAATCGAGGTAATCTGCGGAAGCGATGGTTCAGGGAAAACTGCTATGGCTTTTGGAAAGGCACTTTATGCTTTGAGTCAGCAGAAGCAGGTGATTGTGATTCAGTTTTTAAAAGGCTGCGGCAAACGGCAGGACAGCCTGGACATTTTCAAACGTCTGGAACCGGAACTGAAGGTATTCCGTTTTGAAAAGTCCGATCATTATTATGAGAGTCTGACTCCGGATGAGAAGGAAGAGGAGTGCTGCAATATCAAAAACGGACTGAATTATGCCAGAAAGGTTTTGACAACCGGCGAGTGTGATTTGCTGATTCTCGATGAGGCTCTGGGCCTGGTGGATCAGGGAATTGTTACTGCAGAGGAGCTTCTGTCCATGACGGACTGCCGGGATGAGGCAGATGTGATTTTGACAGGAAAGGTGCTTCCCCCGGAGATTCAGGAAGCGGCAGACAAGATTGAGCAGGCTGTCGTTCTGTGAACCCCTGAAAGATTTTTCTGCAGCACTGCTGCAAAATCAGATCTGAAAGAAAGAAGAATTCCACGTGAATAAGGGGATAAGAAAAGTATTGAAAAAAGTACTTGCTTTCCTTGCGGGATTCTATTATGATTAAAGGTAGTGACGTGCGACTGGCGGATAAGTGGGGAACCACAGGGGAGCACGTATCATTTTGTCAGAGAAATGCGCAGAGGCGCATTTTGAGAACAGACATGCCGACCGCCTGGGCGCCATATTTTTTGTGGTACCCAGGCGGTTTTTTTCTTTTACAGGAAATTGTGTCCTATGAAAGAAAAACGTTCCGCATCCTCTTTGGTTTTATGGGAAAGAACCACAAAATGACATGAATCGGAAGAAAAAGGGAAAGCCCTTTGCAGAAAGGAGAAAAGAGATGAACAAATTATCTCTGGAACAGGAACTGAAAAACAATGCTTATCCGGGAAGAGGAATTATTATCGGAAAAACTCCGGACGGAAAAAAGGCAGTTACGGCTTATTTTATTATGGGCAGAAGTGAAAACAGCCGTAACAGGGTGTTTGTAAAGGAAGGAGAGGGAATCCGCACAGAGGCCTTTGATCCGGCCAAGTTAGAGGATCCCAGCCTGATTATTTATGCACCGGTTCGTGTACTGGGCAATAAAACTATTGTAACCAATGGCGATCAGACAGATACGATTTATGAGGGAATGGATCGGCAGATGACCTTTGAGCAGTCTCTGCGGAGCCGTGAGTTTGAGCCGGATGCTCCAAACTACACCCCACGGATTTCCGGTATCCTGCATATTGAGAATGGAACCTATAATTATGCCATGTCTATTTTAAAGAGCAATCACGGAGATCCTTCCTCATGCAGACGATATACCTTTGCTTATGAAAATCCGGCAGCAGGAGAAGGCCATTTTATCCATACCTATATGCACGACGGCAATCCCCTGCCCAGCTTTGAGGGAGAACCCAAGCTGGTAGAGATGATGGACGATATGGATGGATTTACAGAGATGCTGTGGAACAGCCTGAATCCAGACAACAAGGTTTCCCTGTTTGTACGCTATCTGAACATTGCAGACGGTACTTACGAAACAAGAATTGTCAACAAAAACAAATAGGAAGATTCCACGCCCGATGCTTCTTGTCCAGTGTAGCGGGCAAGAAGCTGCATGGCTGAATGTTATATTCTGACAGGAACGAGCGGAACAGAAGCCAGGGAAAGGAATACAGGAAAATATAGTGAAACCAGAAAAGGAGAAGAACAATGAATGAAATGGAATTAAAATACGGCTGTAACCCCAATCAGAAGCCGGCTCGGGTTTTCATGAAGGATGGAGGAGAGCTTCCCTTCCGGGTGTTAAGCGGACGTCCCGGTTACATTAATCTTCTGGATGCATTTAATGGCTGGCAGCTGGTCAGAGAGTTAAAAAAGGCAACCGGTCTTCCGGCAGCTACCTCCTTTAAACATGTTTCCCCTGCAGGCGCGGCTGTAGGTCTGCCTCTGGATGAGACGATGAGAAAAATTTACTGGGTTGATGATATGGGAGAGCTGTCTCCCCTGGCAAGTGCATATGCAAGAGCCAGAGGCGCAGACAGAATGTCTTCTTTCGGTGACTTTATTTCCCTTTCTGACGTGTGTGACGCTGATACAGCGCGTCTGATTAAGCGCGAGGTTTCTGACGGCGTGATTGCTCCGGGATATGAGCCGGAGGCGCTGGAAATTCTGAGATCCAAGAAAAACGGAAATTACTGTGTCATTGAAATCGATGAAAACTATGAGCCGGATCCCATTGAGTGCAAGCAGGTATTTGGCGTAGTTTTTGAGCAGGGAAGAAACAACCTGGATATCAATAAAGAGATGCTTGCCAATGTGGTGACTGACAATAAGGAGATTCCGGATCTGGCAAAGATTGACCTGATTATTTCTCTGATTACCTTAAAATACACTCAGTCCAATTCTGTATGCTATGCAAAAGGCGGACAGGCTATCGGTATTGGAGCAGGACAGCAATCCCGAGTACACTGCACCAGACTGGCAGGGCAGAAGGCAGACAACTGGTATCTGCGTCAGGCACCTCAGGTGCTGAATCTGCAGTTTGTAGACGGCATTAAGCGGGCGGACAGAGACAATGCGATTGACGTATATATCGGTGATGAATACATGGATGTTCTGGCTGACGGCGTATGGGAAAAGACCTTCAAGGTGAAGCCGCCGGTATTTACGAAAGAAGAGAAGCGCGCATGGTTAGATGGTATGACCGAGGTTGCTTTAGGCTCCGATGCATTCTTCCCATTTGGAGATAACATCGAGCGTGCCCATAAGAGCGGCGTAAAATATATTGCTCAGCCGGGCGGTTCTGTGCGGGATGACAATGTCATTGAAACCTGCAATAAATATGGAATTGCTATGGCATTTACTGGAATCCGTCTATTCCATCACTAATCGAAGGAGTGTCCCCATATCTAAAAAAGGGACAGGACTGTTACAAAAAAGGAGCAGAGCTGAGGCAGAAACTGGCTGTCAGCTTCTGCTCCTTTGCAGATCAGAGGAGGAACAGGGCTTTGATTGCTGTTAGACATATCTGCGATTTTGAAAAAAGGGGAGGAAAATAGGCAGAAATATCTTAAATATTCATAAAGATATTAAAAGTGTATAAAGACCGGCAATTAGATTGCAATTTATCTGAAAAAAAGATAAAATGAGTTATATCCGCATTTCATCAGAGAGGATATTCTGGAGAATTGGACGGGAAATACACAGGAGAGGATGGGGAAAGCATGATGCAAAATCCTTTTGGCGGAGGGCCTTTTGGAAATGGTCCGTCGGGAGGAAATCCGATGAATGGTGAGAATCCGTTTGAAGATTTCCTGAAAAAAATAAAAGAAGAGGGGGAACGGCTTCAGAACGAGGATCAGAAAGAAAAAAAAGAGAAAAAAGAGAAAAAAGAAAAGAAGCAGCCGGAGCCGGAACGCTTCGACTCCAATGGCAATCCAGTGAAAAAGAAACGCCGGGCAGCCCGTGGGGCGGGGATTGTGCTGGCAATTGTGCTTCTGGTATTTTTAGGAAGCAGCTGTTATTATGTGCTGGATGAGGAAAACTATGCAGTTGTGACAACTCTGGGAAGTCCCCATGCAGAGTCACAGGCAGGACTTCATTTTAAAATTCCCTTTATTCAGAATGTTCGGATGGTATCTAAGGTCATCAAGGGAATGCCCATTGGCTACGATCCTGAGACAGGAGAGAGCAAGCTGGCAGAATGTATTATGATTACCAAGGATTTCAACTTTGTAGATACAGAATTCTATCTGGAATATATGGTAGACGATCCGGTGAAATATCTTTATGCGTCCTCAGATCCGGAGGCAACGCTGAAGATGCTGGCTCAGTCCTACATCCGTGATACTGTAGGTGTGTACAACGTAGATGACGTTATCACTACGGGAAAAGCGGAGATTCAGTCTGAGATTAAAGAAAAGCTGACCAACCGGATGATTCAGGAGGATATTGGTCTTTCCGTTGTAAATATTACGATCCAGGATGCTTTTCCACCTACTCAGGAAGTTCTGAATGCGTTTAAAAACGTAGAAAACGCAAAGCAGGGCAAGGAAACAGCGATCAACAATGCCAACAAAGACAGGAATGAAAAAATTCCGCAGGCAGAGGCAGAGTGTGACCAGATTATTAAAAATGCAGAGGCAGAAAAGCAGTCCCGTATCAATGAGGCAGAAGGTCAGGTGGCCCGTTTTGAACAGATGTATGCAGAGTACAGCAAATATCCGCTGATTACCAAGCAGAGAATGTTCTATGAAACGATGGAGGATGTGCTGCCCAGCATGAGACTCTTTATTGTAGATGAAAACGGCACGCAGAAAATGCTGCCCTTAGACAGCTTTACTGCTGCGGCAGAAGCAGGAAGATCGGCTTCCCGTACCGGGGCTGCTCAGAATTCATCTGCAGGAGTAAATCAGCAGAGCAGTGTATCAGCAGAAAACAGTTCTGCATCAGGAACAGGTGAGGAGGTGGCACAGTGAAAAAGAAAGGTATGATAGCAGGTCTGGCGGCAGCGGCAGCTCTTGTTTTACTGGGCTCCTCTCTGGTTGTGACCTATCCCAATGAATATAAGCTGATTCGTCAGTTTGGTGAGATCGTCCGTGTAGAAGAAAACCCGGGCGTAAGCCTGAAGGTTCCCTTTATTCAGAATAGCTCTTCGATTCCGAAAGCACTGCAGATTTATGATATTCCGCAGTCAGACGTAATTACAAAGGACAAAAAGAGTATGATCGCAGATGCCTTTGTTCTCTGGAAGATTTCCGATCCGGTGCTGTTTACCAGACACTTAAACGGTCAGGTGGCTCAGGCCCAGTCCCGCATTTCTGCATCTGTATTCTCTTCCCTGAAATCTGTGATTTCCAACATGGATCAGGCTGAGATTATTGAAAACAGAAACGGAAAGCTGGCTCAAGACATCAGCAACAATATCGGAAATTCGCTGGACGGATACGGGATCAAGGTTCTGGCTGTAGAGACAAAATCTCTGGATATGCCGGACGACAACAAGCAGTCTGTTTACGAGCGTATGATTTCTGAGAGAAACAACATAGCGGCTTCCTATACAGCTCAGGGTAATTCCTCTGCTCAGAAAATCAAGAACGACACTACCAAAGAGGTGTCTGTGATGAAGTCTAAAGCTAAGGCTGAGGCAGAGAAAATTAAGGCAGAGGGCGAAGCCCAGTACATGCAGATCCTGTCTCAGGCCTATAACGACGAGAGTAAGGCAGATTTCTACAATTTTGTACGTTCCCTGGATGCAGCAAAGGCTTCTTTGAAGAATGGAAACAACACGCTGCTTCTGGATAAGAGTTCGCCGATTGCGCAGATCTTTTATGGATATTAAAGCGCCAGAGACAGCGAACGAAGCAAGGTAAGTTGACACGGAACATCCGGCGATGTGTGGAGAGAAATCCATACATTGCCGGATTTTGCGTTCAAGGAAATATTACTATGAAGGAAATATTTCTATGCAAAACAGAGCCTTTTGTGCAGAAAAGTATGAGGAGAAACAAAGAGAGTTTCCTGCTTGGATTTCTATGGATTTTGTATCTGAAATGGCGAAGATAATATGCAAATGCAGTATAAATATTGCTGTAAATATGTTATAGTAAATGAAATAAATGCAAAGGCTGAAAGCGTTGAATCGGCGGAAAGAGCAGAGAAAAGGGAAATAAAAATGATATAATACATGATTTTGAAAGAAGAGGAAATTGATCGTAAGCTTTTTTGTGGTTTTATCCGTCATCAGGTTGTTGATCAATGTCTGCGTCGCGAAAATAATAAGTGGGTTGTTCGTTCCGATCCTTTTGTTGATGACTGGACAGAAGAAGACTATCAAACCTTGATTGGCTGTTTACGGAACACAGCACATACGGATGGATTTGTATATGGCGCCTTTCTGAATGATGTACTGAAAGGCTTTGTATCTGTAGAGCGTGGTTTTTTTGGCGGAGAAAAGGAATTGGAAAAGAACTGTTTCTTGCAGATGCAGAATGGGCAAGAAAACAAGGGGCAAAAAAACTATATCTCTCATCTCATTCCGCTGTGGAAAGTCAGGCATTTTATCATTCAATGGGCTGTGTGGATGCCGCTGAATATAACCAGAAGCATGTGGAAGAAGAACCATATGATCGGCAGCTGGAGTATGTTTTGTGATTTTTTAGAAGAAAATTTCATGCCGGTATCTTCTGGGTTATGTGTTATGCCTGTATGGGGAAAAACTTAATTTTTATGATTTTCAAAAAAATCGAAAGAGAAAATGAACACCATTGTGACTGTGATTACAAGGAAATAGGGTGATACGATGTGGACAGGATTTCCATAGCTTAGAGACGTATTCGTGGAACGCAGTGGAATAAAACAGCGGTTTATAGCAGAATAGAAGAGATGAAAAGGCGGTAAAATATGGCAAAAGCTAGTCACTATTATTATGACCAGTTAAATAAAGAGCAACAAAAGGCTTACTATGCAATGAAAACAGGTTTGTTAAATCTTCAGGACTCTTTTGCAGTGCCAATGGTGTCTAAGAAGGAATTGTCGGATATTTATTTTATGCTTCGTATGGACTGCCCGGAGATATTTTATTCGGTGACATTTTCCTACAGGTATTATGCGGATTCTACAGCAGTGGAGATGATACCAAAGTATCTGTTTTCAAAGGATAAAATCAGGGAACACCGGCAGGCAATGGAGTCAAGAGTGAAAAAACTGACCCGTCAGGCGGCAAATTTAAATGAGAAAGAGAAAGAACTTTTTATCCATGATTTTATTGCAGAAAATGTAAAATACGATAAGCTGAAGAAGGAATATTCCCATGAAATTATCGGAGCTTTGGGGAATGGAACAGCTGTCTGTGAGGGAATTGCAAAAGCAGTGAAAATTCTCTGTGATGAGCTGAATATCTGGTGTATCATTGCGCTGTCGGAGGCAAATCCGGACAAGGGAATCAAGTACAGGCATGCCTGGAATGTAGTTCGAATCGACGGACAATATTATCATCTGGATGCGACATTTGACAACACACTTTCAAGAAACAATCTTATACGATATGACTATGTGAATTTGTCGGACAAGCAGATCTTCAGAGATCACGAGCCGGTCATCTGGAAGGTACCGGTCTGCAGTGATTCCGATCATTTCTACTATAAAGAAAAGAAAATCTCCTGGACAACGATGGATACCGTGCAGAGTCGGACAAAGCAGGCAGTAAAGAAGGGAAAAATACTTTTATTTCACTGGAGGGGCGGATATTTAACAAGGGAGGTTTTGAAGGAGCTTCTGGAAATATTCGACAAAGAAGCACAGGCCAGAGATAAGAGGGCCTATGTTTCTGTCAACTGGCCGCAGGCCGTACTGCAGGTACGGTTTGAAGATGGAATCGGCCAGGAACAGGTGGAAATGGAAGAGGCAAATGAAGGAGAGAAGGAGTAGCAGTGGAAGGAGGCATTTATATGTTAAAAAAGGCTTTTTGGGTTCCTTATGAGGACAGTACAAATTACCCAACTCTTGGAAAAACCATAGAAGCAATTTCAAAATATTGTGAAGAAAATGGTGAGACTTGTACATTTATTCATGATGATGAAGTTGAGATAAATGGAAAACGATATGAAATCTATCGTGGCTATGAAAATGGAAGCAGGGGAAATTATGGGATTAAATGTAAGGAAAAATGAATTTCAACAGGTAATGAGCATCTGCTTTTACATGACTTCACAATATTAGGAAACATGAAAAGATATAAAAAGCTTTGAAGAGAGCCAATATGAAATAATCATTATAAGAGGAAGAATATAATTCGGTCTCTTTTTGGCATTACAATATTATAAAGTACTCGTGTCCGATGTCACAACAGAAAATTATAATGTGATAGTTGGCAGGCTATGCATTGGCGATTCGAGATGAACTGGCGGATGTAATCAAGATAAATTCTTTTAAGGCACAGATGAAAGATATTATTGAGTACCGTACGATGGAGTATTACCGGAGGCGGTATGTGGAGAAATGTGGGGAATCTGAATCATGATGATGCAGAGAAAAACAGTCAGAAAGAGGTAGGTATAGCTTCTAGGAAATCGACAAATGATGGAAAAAACAAGCGAAAATAAGCGTAGTTATACTAAGTTGTGGTTAAAATGCCTCTGTTGTGGAAATGCCGAAAAGTAGCGTAAAATTAAGGAAAATCAAGCATTTATAAGGAGTTTTAGATATATGATAAAAGTACTATTTATTTGCCACGGCAGGATATGTACACACCCTCGAAAAACCCAGTAAAATCAAGGAAAATCGACACTCGAACACCCCGGGGTACGCCATTTTGTACGCCAAATTTTTTGAAAATCCCT